>Ga0315281_10005302_pt1 | contig 18493 bp, 9 predicted proteins | sample YL17G07_0_MG_FD_204540 | JGI IMG/M metagenome (GOLD analysis project Ga0315281, IMG submission 204540) | Sediment microbial communities from Yellowstone Lake, YNP, Wyoming, USA - YL17G07_0 | ecosystem: Environmental > Aquatic > Freshwater > Lake > Sediment | place: USA: Wyoming | collected...
GCCGCTGGCCCGCCCGCTGCTGCCGCCGCTCATGCTCTTCGCCGCCGCCTCCCTGGTTTCGGCGGTGTTCTCCCTGGACCCGGTTCAGAGCTTCGACAAGCTGCCGCGGCTGGCGGTGCTGCTGCTGGTCCCGCTCGCTGCGGCCTTGATGGACCGGGAGTGGTGGCCGAGGCTGGTCGCAGCGCTCGCGGTCGTGACCACCATCCTGGCAATCTGGGGCATCGTTCAGTACCTCCAGGGGGCCAACGACCTCGCGCACCGCATCCGGGGGCCACTCGCCCACTACATGCTCTACGCGGGCTGGGTGCTGCTCGGGGTGTCGGTGGTGCTGGCAGAGCTGCTCCTGAACCCGGCGCGGCGGCTGTGGCTGCTGCTGCCCCCCGCTCTCCTCGGTCCGGTGGCGTTGCTGCTGTCGTACACGCGAAACGCCTGGGTCGGCCTGGCGGCCGGTCTCTTGCTGCTCGCTGCGGTCTGGCACCGCCGCCTGCTGCTGCTCTACCCGGTGGTCGCCCTGGCGCTGTGGTTCGTGTTCCCGCGGCCCGTGCTCGAACGCGTGATCTCGATCTTCGACCTGCGGCAGGCTGCGAACTACGACCGCGTCTGCATGACCATCTCCGGCCTGCAGATGGTGCGGGACTTCCCGCTCACCGGCGTCGGGCTCGACATGGTGGACCGGTTGTATCCGCTCTACCGCCGCGACGACGCCCCTCGCTGGCGGGTCCCTCATCTTCACAACAACCTCGTGCAGATTGCGGCGGAGCGTGGGCTCCCCGCGCTGGCGGCCTACCTGTGGCTTTTGGGAGCCTTCTTCACCGTGACGTGGCGGGGACTGCCGCGCCTCTCGGGTGAGCGCCGTGCGGGGGTGGCGGCTTCGCTCACGGCGGTGCTGGCGATCACGGTCGCGGGCCTGTTCGAGTACAACTTCTGGTTTGCGGTGATCCAGTACCCCACACTGGTGCTCATGGGTGCAGGCATGGGCCTCGTCGAGGAGGGTGAGGCGTGAGCGCTCGCGTCTGGACGGTCGGGGAGCTGGTCAGGGAGATCAACGCGACGCTCGCTGGCTCCTTCGGCGAGGTGTGGGTCAAGGGCGAGCTCTCCGGCGTCAAGGTGGCCGCCTCCGGACACCGCTACTTCCAGGTCAAGGACGCGGAAGGTCAGCTAACCTGCGCGATGTGGGCGCCGCGCGCGGACCGCCTCCGCTTCAAGCTCACCGACGGCCTCGCGGTGCTCCTGCGCGGGACGCTCGAGGTGTACCCGCAGCGCGGAAGTCTGCAGCTCATCGTCATCGAGGTCACACCCCAGGGGATCGGGGAGCTGCAGCTCGCGTTCGAGCAGCTCAAGGCCAAGCTGGAGGCCGAGGGGCTCTTCGCAGCGGAGAGGAAACGCCCGCTGCCGGTTCTGCCTCAGCGCATCGGCCTGGTGACCTCGGCGAGCGGCGCCGCCGTGCGGGACGTGCTCAAGATACTCGCGCGGTGGGAGCACCTCTCGGTGCTGCTCTACCCGGTGCGCGTCCAGGGCAAGGGCGCGGAGGGCGAGATCGCCAGGGCGCTGCGCTACCTCGGTCGCTCGGGTCTCGTGGACGTGGTGCTCGTCGTGCGGGGCGGGGGCTCCCTCGAGGATCTCTGGGCGTTCAACGAGGAGATGGTGGCGCGAGCGATCGCGGCGTGCGAGGTCCCGGTGATCAGCGGGGTGGGGCACGAGGTGGACTTCACGATCGCCGACTTCGTCGCCGACGTTCGGGCCGCCACGCCCACCCAGGCCGCCGAAATGGTCGTTTCACGGCTCGAGGAGCAGCACCGGAGAATTGACGTGGCCGACCAGCGTCTGACCGCCCTCTTCACCCGCAAGCACGAGCACGCGCGCCTGCGCCTGCGAGGGCTGGAGGGCGCGCGGGGGCTTGCGCGCCTGCCGCTGCGGGTCAGGGAGCTGGACCAGCGGCTGCGCCGGCTGGAGGCGTTGCCGCAGATGCTCCGCGCGCTCGTCGCGGGGCGCCGGCACCGGGTCGAGGCTGCGACGTCGCGCCTGTACCGCTGGCCGGTGAGGTTCGGCGCGCCCCGCCTGAGGGAGCTGGTGACCGCCAGGCTCGCTATCGGTCGCGAGCGGCTGCACTCGCTGGCCCGGCGGCGGCGGCTCGAACTGGAGTCGCTCGAGCGAGCGCTCGGGGCGCTCTCGCCCAGGAACGTCCTCGAGCGCGGGTACTCCATCACGATCCGCGAGGGTGAGGCGCGGCCTCTTCGCGACGCCTCGCAGGTGATGGCCGGGGAGCGCCTGGTGACGACACTGGCTCGCGGTCAGGTGCGCTCGCTGATCATCGGGCGGCGGGGCGAGCAGGGGTCGCTGTTCGAGGAGGAGGAAAGCTGACAGCTCACAGCTCACAGCCGACAGCTCGAGCGGGGACAAACCGTCGTGGCCCGGGGTCTGGTGACGCCCGCTTGGTGGGTGGTTCCTCCGCTGAGCGTGGCTAACCCCTGGTTGCTGTCAGCTGTGGGCTGTCGGCTGTTGGCTGGGTGGAAGGGAGGGCAACGGTGACCAAGGAGACATTCGAGGAAGCGCTTGCGCAGCTCGAGGAGGTCGTCGCCAAGCTGGAGGACGAGTCGGTCGGCCTCGAGGAGGCGCTCAAGCTCTTCGAGCGCGGCGTGAAGCTGGCACGGCGGTGCCGCACCCAGCTGGAGGGTGTGGAGCGCCGGGTCGAGCAGCTACTCGCCGAGGCCCCGGAGGGCGAGGAGCCCAAGACAGAGCCTTTCGCCCCCGAGGAGGCATGAGGGTGGACCTGCACGCCTTCCTGGCGGCGGAGCGGGAGCGCATCGACGGCGCTCTTGACCGCCTGCTCCCCGCAGCGGATGCGTGGCCCGCGAGGCTGCATGAGGCGATGCGCTACGCGGTGTTCGGCGGCGGCAAGCGGGTGCGGCCGGTCCTGGTGCGGGCTGCCTGCCGGGCCTCGGGCGGCGACCCCGAGGGGGTGCTGGAGGCGGCGTGTGCCCTCGAGCTGGTACACACGTACTCCCTGATCCACGACGACCTGCCGGCGCTCGACAACGACACGCTGCGGCGCGGGCGCCCGACCGTCCACGTAGCGTTCGACGAGCCGCTCGCCATCCTCGCAGGGGACGCCCTGCTCACGGAGGCGTTCGCCGTGATGGCCACCTTCCCCGAGGGGGAGGGGTTCGCGGCACGGCGGGCCGAGGCGTGCCGGTTGGTGGCCGGGGCCATCGGCTCCCGGGGCATGGTCGGAGGGCAGGTGGAGGACCTGGAGGCCACCGGAGTTCCCCCGGATGCAGGGCGACTCGACCGGATCCACCGCGCCAAGACCGGCGCTTTGATCGGCGCGGCGGTGGAACTCGGCGCCCTCCTTGCCGGGGCCGACGGCGCGCACCGGGAGGCGTTCGCCGGGTTCGGGCAGCGGCTCGGCCTGCTGTTCCAGATTGCCGATGATATCCTTGACGTCACCGGTTCGGCGGCGAGCCTCGGCAAGAGCCCCGGAAAGGACGCTGCGGCTGGGAAGCTCACCTACCCCGCCGTGTTCGGCCTGGACGCTGCGAACCGCGAACTGTATGCGCTGGCGACGTCGCTGGCGCGGGAGGCGCAGGGGCTCGAGGGACGTGGAGGGACGCTGGGCGCCATGGTGGGCTACGTGGCGCGCCGCGACCGGTAGGGAACGACATGGGGCTGCTTGAAAAGATCTCGAGCCCGGCGGATCTTCGCCGGATCCCGGAGGAGGCGCTTCCGGACCTCGCGGAGGAGTTGCGCCGCTTCCTGCTCTCCTCGGTGAGCCAAACCGGCGGGCACCTGGCCTCCGGGCTGGGTGCGCTCGAGCTGACTCTCGCGCTTCACTACGTCTTCGACACGCCCCGCGACCTCTTGGTGTGGGACGTGGGGCACCAGTGCTACCCGCACAAGGTGATCACCGGCCGGCGCGAGCGCTTCCACACTCTGCGCACGTACGGCGGGGTCTCGGGTTTCCTCAAGCGGGAGGAGAGCGAGTACGACACCTTCAACGCCGGCCACGCCTCGACCTCGATCTCGGCTGCGCTCGGCATGGCGGTGGCGCGCGACCTCAGGGGCGAGGACTACCGGGTGGTCGCGATCATCGGAGACGGCGGGCTCACCGGCGGGATGGCGATGGAGGGCCTCAACCAGGCCGGCTACCTCGGCCGCAAGCTGATGCTCATCCTCAACGACAACGAGATGTCGATCTCCCCCAACGTCGGTGCGATGCAGGGCTACCTGAACAGGATCATCCACGGGCAGCCCTACCGTCGCTTGAAGGACGACATCGAGCGGTTCCTCCTGGCGATACCCAAGGTGGGCGAGGGGATGCTGAAGCTCGCCAAGCAAGCCGAGCACATTGCGAAGCAGTTGGTCGTGCCGGGGCTCCTCTTCGAGGAACTGGGGTTCAAGTACGTGGGCCCGATCAACGGCCACTCGATCCCGCAGCTCGTCGCGACGCTGCGCGAGTACAGGGACTCGAACCACCCGGTGCTCGTCCACGTGGTCACCCGCAAGGGCAAGGGGTACGAGCCGGCCGAGGCCGACCCCGTGTTCTGGCACGGCGCCACGCCGTTCTCGGTCGAGACCGGGCAGGTGGCGCAGAAAAAGCCCGGCCCCCCGTCCTACACGAACGTCTTCGCGGAGACGCTCATCGAGCTCGCCAAGAAGGACCCGCGCATCGTGGCGATCACCGCAGCGATGTCGGAGGGGACGGGCCTCGACCTCTTCGCCAAAGCGATCCCCGAGCGCTTCTTCGACGTCGGGATCTGCGAGCAGCACGCGGTCACGTTTGCCGCGGGCCTCGCGACCCGCGGGCTGCGGCCGGTGGTGGCGATCTACTCGACGTTCCTCCAGCGGGCCTACGACCAGATCTTCCACGATGTCTGCTTGATGCACCTCCCGGTCGTGTTCGTGCTCGACCGTGGCGGCCTGGTGGGCGCCGACGGGCCGACCCACCATGGCGTCTTCGATCTCTCCTACCTGCGGGTGTTCCCGGAGATGCTGGTCATGGCGCCGAAGGACGAGAACGAGCTGCGGGACATGCTCGCGACCGCGCTCGCCCACGACCGCCCCGCGGCTCTCCGCTTCCCGCGCGGCAACGGATACGGCGTTGCCATGACCGGAGCGCCTCGCCCTCTCGCGGTCGGCAAGGCCGAAGGGCTTCGGCGCGGCAAGGACGGCCTCATCTGGGCTGCCGGCACGATGGCCTCCGAGGCGCGGCTGGCCGCCGAGAGGCTGGCGGCCGAGGGTGGGCCGGACCTGACGGTGGTCAACGCCCGCTTCGTGAAGCCGCTCGACGTCGAGCTTCTCGCCGCCCAGCTGCACCCCGGTTCGCGGCTGATGACCGTGGAGGAAAACGCGCTCGCGGGGGGCTTCGGGTCCGCGGTGATGGAGGCCGTGGCCTCTCTCAAGGTGCCGGACGTGGCGGTCGAGCGCTTGGGAATCCCGGACGAGTTCCAGCCTCACGGGTCGCAGGAGATCCTGCGCGCGCGGCTCGACCTGGACGTCGAGGGGATCATGCGCCGCGCCCGGGTGTTCTTCCCGACCGCCGTCCATGCGCTGCGCAAGCCGCGCTTGGCCTGACGGACACGGGGTGCCATCGCGGCGTATCCCCGTGTGCGGTTTTGCCGACCGCAGGGACTAGACCCTCGTTTGGGCCCCGTTTCTGGAGCCGGCCCGCCTGCTGCGGCTACCGCTGCAAGCTTGATTTCTCTGGGGTGGGCTCCCATACTGGCCCCGAAAGGACGGGCGGTGCGACGGGTAAGCGATTTGTTTAGTTGGACTTCTCTCGCGACGCGGCTGGCCTCCGGGAAAACAGTCACAATGCCCTTGATGCCGTTCCGATCGGTTCCGTGGAGGCGGAGGGCGTGAGGGTCGTCGGGGTGAAGTGGGGGGCATGGCCGGTCCTCGCACTGGTGCTCTTGCTGTTGGCAGGCTTCCTTTCGCTCCTTGCCGCCAACTCGATCCGGTACTCCGTCGCCGTCGATCGCGGGCGACTCGTAATCACTGCTCTCGGGCACCGGATCGAGGGCCCAGCGGTGTCTGCCTGGTCCCCACTCCGCGTCACGCTGGCACCTCAAGAGCGGTACTCAACCGGCCAACTCCTCGTCAGCGACCATGGGGCTCTGGTCAACGGACTTCGCTTTGTACGGTTTCTGCTGACGCGCAGGCCCGACCCGATGACCGAATTCGCCTTACCCGCTGGAGCTGGCGCCAGCTATGTGCATTTCAACCCCTTCCGGGCCGCCGTGCTGGTCCGTGAGGAGGGGCGCGAGATCTGCCGGCTCGAGGTTAATGTCCCTGATGCCAAGATCGAGCTGTGGCAAGAAGGGTCGAAGGCGCAGGACGTCCCCCTTCAGCTCCCGTGGCTTCGCCTGACTCTGGTGCCCCTTGCCGCCTCGGTGCTTGCTGCGGCCCTGTTGGCCGTGCTGATGGGTTTTGCGCGGCCGGGCACGTCACCGGCGGCAACCGCTCTAACCTCGAGGGACTGGCTAGGCGGCAATGCCCGGATGCGCGCGGGCCTGACTTCGGCCGCTGTTTTTGTGATCGGCGCAGTGGTCGTTGGCTTCGTCCACGTGCGAGTGTTTCGAACGGTGCCGGGGTTCGGCGATGAGATCAACTACCTCATGCAGGCCAAGATCTTTGCAGCCAGGCGGCTTTTCGTCCCAGAGCCCGCAATGCCGGAGTTCTTCAAAGTCGGTTGGACGGACCTGTGGTGGACGGACGGGAAGCTCTGGGGATTTCACCCCCCCGGCAGTAGCGTTCTTCTGGCGATCGGGTGGCTTGTCGGCTTGCCGTGGCTCACGGTGCCGTTGGTTGCCGGCGCGATCCTGGGCGTGCAGCACCGCTTGGCGCTTGGGCTCCTCCGAAGCGAGGCATTCGCACTGCTTCACGTGGGGATCCTCGGCACATCCCACTACTTCCTCTCACTGGCAAGCTCGTACATGGCCCATGCGCCGAGCCTGCTATTCATCTCTTTGTTTTTTTTGTCCTTGCTGCGGTTCGTGCGGCACAAGTCGAAGCATTCGCTCGTCTTCGCGGCGCTTTGGATCGGGATTGCCTTTGTGATCCGGCCCGTCTCAGCTGTGCTCGCCGGAGCAGTTCCGCTTGTCGCGCTTGCAGCGTCGCTGCGGCGGAGATTGTTGCCGAAGTATGCAGCCGCTCTGGTCGTGGGGCTCGCCGTCTCATCGACAATCTTCCTCTACACTTGGTCGACTACCGGCCAGTTTGCGGTGCCGTACTCCGTCAAGGGTCCGGAAGCCGGACAGACCCTCCTGGTTCGCCTGGCCAAGCCAATGCACTATCACCTGGCCAACCTGTACCGCAACTGCAACGAACTCCAGCACCGGTTCCATGGCTTCGGCCTGCTTGGCAACGTGCTTTTCTTCTTTGTGCCGTTGGTGACGTGGACCAGGCAGCGAGACCGAAGCTGGCTCGCGATTGCCTACGTGAGCTTTGCATTCTTTGTCGTGGCCCACAGCTTCTTGCACTGGTATGGTTGGAAATGGGAGCCACGGATGCTTTACGACGTCTCCTTCCTTTTCTTTCTCGTCACGACTGCGGGGGTGCAGACTCTGGTCGGAGGCGATGTGCCGTCCCGCTGGGCTCGAACAGTGGTCGGCGGTCTGGTCGTGGCAGGCGTCGCGTACGCAGCTGCGATCGATCTACCCCATCGGTTCGCGACTGAATACTGGAAGTACAACTCTGCACCGTCCGGCGTCATGGAGAAGATCCAGAAGCAGGGCATCCGCGACGCTGTCATCTTCTTCGGGTCCGAGCTGGCATATGCGAGCTACCTCCCCTTCAACACCGTGACTTTCGACGGGGACATAGTGTTCGCGAAATCCGTCGAGGAGAACTACGACTACCGCTTGTTGACGCGCTTCCCTTCAAAGTCAGCGTACTTCTCCCCGGATGGAATGACGCTGGAGCCGCGCCACAACTTCTACCGACGCGACGCCGCCACGCTGGCCCGGCAACTTCCGCGGGTCTCCGGCAGGGACGCAGTGGTGGTCATGCCATGGCTGGGCGTGGCGCCGACGTCGCTCAACAACCGCATCCCCGCCACCCTTATGGAACCGGGGCACTTCCTCGAGTCTTTGGCGGCGATGAGTCCACAAGCGGACCCCCAGAGGCTGGTCGCCTTTCTCGGCAGCTCAACGGAGCTTGCGGCACTCATAGACCTGTTCAGCGTGACTGGCACGAGGGCGCTGGGTGGGTTTGAGGGTCCCATCACGTTCCGAACCATTGGCCCGCTGCGCGGGCCAAATTCGCAGCGGTTCCCGGGGCTCTGGATGACCTGCTATGCGGGGACGAACTGGAGCGGCGAGGCGATTACCCGACAGTTGATCGCCGCGCTCGATCTCGGGCCGTGCCTCGGCGAGTCGCGCTCGATCGTGTGGGACGCGCGCTTCGAGCTCCGGGGGAAGAGGTCTTGCCATTTTGTCCTCGAGTCTGACGACGGCTCCGGCCTGTTCATCGACGGGCGGCTTTTGATAGACAACGGTCTTGACAACACACACGGCCCCGAAACGAAGTCAGCCGACGTGACGTTGGACCCGGGTGTTCACACTATGCAGGTCAAATATTTCAACGGACCCGACGGCGAGTTCCTTCGCCTAACCCTCAATGATAGGCATGGAGACCCCCGACCCATTTCGGTCGCTGGGTTCATCGACGAGTTCTATTTCTTCGTGGATACACCGGGCGCTCGACCGCAGGAGGTTCGTCGTTGACCGCCGAATCTCACGGCGCACAAGGGGACAGTGTCCCAGCCGCCAGCGGGGTAGGTGTAGTGCCGAGAGAGCGGCGTTGGCGTCTCTTGTTGCTGTCGCTCCTTGTGCCCGTCGCGTTCCTCGCAGTGGGTATTCACACCCGCAACGACTATGGCGAAACCTGGGACGAGCAGTTCGATCAGGACATCGGGCGGTTCTACTGGCACGACTGGGCAAAAAATGGTGTCAAGGGACTGCAGAATCGTTTCATCCCCCTGCAGCGCAACTATGGGCCGTTCTTCGACGTCGTCGTGGTTGCGGGCCATGAGCTCCTGTACGACAAGCTGAAGCTCGTCACCAACCCTATCGCGAGCTATCACATGCCAGTGCTGCTCGTCGCGGCGTCGGGGTTGTGGCTCGTGTTTTGGTTTGGGTACCGTCTCTGGGGGGCTGGCCCGGGTTTTGTCGCCTCGGGGGGCCTCGCCCTAATGCCCCAGTTCATCGCGCACTCCCAGAGCAACCTCAAAGACATGCCTCTTGCGGTCTTCTTTATGGGTGCGCTTTTCATCCTGGTCGAGGCCGTGCGACGCAACAGCCTCCGGATGTATGCGGTTGCGGGTGTGGCCGTCGGTCTCACGTACGCCATCAAGCTGCATGCAGTCTTTCTTGCCCCCATCGTGGTGCTGTGGCGGTTCCCTGAAATCCGGCTCGACCCGCGACGTTGGGCACAACTCTTCGGAGGGCTGCTGGTCACGGGCGTCACCGCGTTTCTCACGATTCTCCTGGTCTGGCCGTATTACCGCCACGACCCGGTGGCGCGCTTTCTCGAAACACTGCGCACGTTTTCGAGCCACGAGTACAACGAGTACGTTTTCTACCTCGGCCAGCACTTCCGGGCGCACGACGTCCCCTGGCACTTTCCCTTCGTGATGCTCGGCGTCAACACACCCATTATCTATCTGGTGTTTCTCGCCGTCGGGCTCGGTTTCCTCGCGCACCGACTCACACACCACCATCCCGAGCGCTCATCGCTGGTGCTCGTAGTGGTCTGGTTGCTGGTTCCTGCCATTATCCAGGTGGTCTCCGGCTCGATCAAGCTGGACGGCGTGCGGCACTACCTGCTGGTGTTGCCGGCGATGGCGCTGCTAAGCGGGTACGCGGTCTGGAATTTTGGTTTTCTCGCGGCCGGCCTGTGGCGACGCGGCCGGTGGCCCGTAATCGCCTACACAACTGCGGTGGGTTTTTGCTTTTTGGCGGTTCTCCGCGGGGACTGGGCCATCCACCCATACCAGGCTGTCTTCTTCAACCGACTGGTAGGGGGAACCGCCGGGGCTCAGAACAACTTCGAGCTCGACTATTGGGGGGCATCCTTGCGCGAGACCGCGGCCTGGATGAACACCAACCTTCCAGCAGGTTCGAGGATATGGCTCACCATTCCTGGGCAGCATTTTTTCAAAATTGATCGAAACCGTTTCCGGTTTGTTAACGATCTGGACGGTCGCCCGAACTATAAGGTCAACCTCATTCGGGGGCTCCTCAAGACCTTCGACACCGAGGAGGACTACCGACACCCGAGGCGCAAGCCCATCTTCGCCGTGTCCGTGCACGGGGCTGACCTGGTTCAGGTTTTCGAGTACGAGCAGTTTCGCGACCTGCCCGACGGCACCTCGCTGTCCCCAGGGCCACCAGTGACCAGCTCGACCGCGCAGGGCCTGCTGGTTCAGGAGTACTCCGGCAGCAAGTTCGAGGCGGCGGTCGGTGAGCCAAGCGTGTGGAGATCGCTCGCGTTTGACTGCCAGGTAAATCCCTATGCGAACCGAGCGGTCTCGCTACGGGCGGTCGGTCTGCTCCGCGTCCCGGAAGCCGGGCTCTATACGTTCGAGGTCACGTCCGATGATGAGGCGGTTCTCTTCCTCAACGACAGGGCCGTGTTCACAAACGCGAGCCTCGACACAACGCGCCGGACACTCCGGCTTGGCCCCGGTATCTATGGCATCCGGCTCGACTACTGCAACGGAGTCGGCGAAGCTTGCCTACGGGTGAGCTGGGGCCGGACGGCGCAAGGCCGGCTCGAGATTCTTGGCGAACCGTGGCTCTCACACCTTTCTGGCGCACACACGGCGCCCGTAGCTGCGGCGCGGTAACCTCAAGCGGGTCGTCGGTAATGCCGGCGCGGTACTGAGAAACTGATCCCAGAAACAGGATATGAGCTTCAGGTGTGTGTCGGTCGCGGAGCCAAGCGCGATTGGCCAGTCAGATCGCCCCGCCGGCCGAGTCGACGTGGAGGGGCCTTCGTGAGTGCAGTCCGGTCGGCTTGAGAGCTGGCAGCGGGGCCTTTGTGAAGGGGTGGCGGTGGCCGATCGCGGTATTGGAGGGGGAAAACAGCCCCAGGTGCGCGGGAGCAAGGACACCAGGTAGCCGCCCGCGCGGTCGTGCCCGTCCTCACACGCACCTTGAGCAGGCCGCCACACAGGGCGTCCCTCATGACTCACCTGCAGTTGGCGTTTCAGTTGCGCGCGGAGTCGACGGCACTACCCGCAGGACTGGCGTGTGCTTGCGCGTCGAGGCGCTACTGCCGTGGCGACGTGCAGGGCCCCCCTAGCTGCGCTTGGTGCAGACGTGGACATAGCTACTGGTCGGCGTCCCCTTCCAGAGCGGTTTGAACTCGACTGTGAACCCCTTCGCCTCCAAGAGTGTGCCGAAGTCCTCATGGTGACGGAAGAAGAACTTCTCACCGGGGAAAGCAAGCGTGTCCAGGAGATAGGTGAAGCGGTACCGGATCGGCCGACTCTTTGAAATTTCCTTGACGACCAGTTGACCACCTGGTGGTAGGATCCGTCGCACGGCGTCAAGGATCTCCTCCTGCTCCTTGAAAGACCTCAGGTGATGCAATACGTCAGTGATCGTTACCACGTCGACGCCGGGGAAATCGGCGCTCAGAATGTCGCGTTCCGCAACCGCGACATTGACGACACGTCCGCGTGCGAACGCCGCTTTTCTTGGGTCCTTCTCCAGGGCGAGGATCTGCCGTTCGGGGGCCCGCAGCGCCATCAGATTGGTGAAGATCCCGTGTCCGCAGCCAAGATCGAGGATCGTGCCGCGCGGGCGGACGCAACGTTCGAGGTCAGACAGGTGCGCGTGCCACCAGCGGTGGGCAAGAAACGCCTTGAAGGGGAGACAGGTGTCGGCATAGACGTCCAGCAAGTCGCGTAGCCCAGCGTCCGGGCCGATCGGATTACGAGGGGCGCGAGTGATTGCGCCGCTGGCGCTCATGCACGCGGCTCGGTCCGGTGCACCGCCCGCACAAAAAAGAGGGGCCGCCGCTTGACCTCGTCGTAGACGCGCCCGAGATACTCACCGAGGATCCCGACACTGACAAGCTGGACACCACCGAGAAACAGGATCGCCACGATTGTGCTCGTGTAGCCGGTAACCACCGGAAAGCCGAGGAGGCCTGTGCCGAGAAGGCGGCAAACGATCAGTACGAACCCATACACCAGAGCAAGAACCGCGACTGCAAGCCCGGAGAACAGGCTAAGGCGGAGAGGCTTGTAGCTGAAACTGAAGATCGCGTCCATCGCGTAATGAACCAACCGCCACATGCTCTGCTTCGGCGCCCCAGCTGCCCGCGGCCGCCGGTCGTAGAACACGATGGACGTTCGGAAACCAACCCAGGCGCGGAGGCCAGGCAGGTACCGGTTGGTCTCCGAGAGACGGTTGGTAGCATCCACGGCACGGCGGTCGAGGAGTCCAAAGATCCCCGCGTTCAGCGGGATGGGGAAGTCTGAAAGTAACCCCAGCAGGCGGTAGAACAGTGGGAAGAGGAGCCTGCGGAAGCCCGACTCGAAGCGGCTTTGCCGCTCGGCCACGACGACCTCAGCTCCCCCTTGCCAGGCGCGAATCATTTCGGGAATCACTGTCGGTGGATCCTGGAGATCACCATCCATCAGCACGACAGCTTCACCCCGGGCGAGGGAAAGCCCGGCGGTGAGAGCCGGCTGGTGACCCCAGTTACGGGAGAGATCCGCCACCACGACACGTCGGTCGTGACGTTGCCGGTCGAGGAGCAGGAGGAGCGAGCTGTCGGTGCTGCCGTCGTTGACGTACACGAGCTCCCATTCGACAGCCAAGGGCTCCATGGCAGCGACAATCTCGCTGTGGAGTTGTGGTATCACAATTTCTTCGTTGTAGATCGGTACCACAATGGAGATCATGACAACAACTCCCTTGGTGATTTCTTCCTAAAATTCAGTGTAGCATGGGGCCCGATGCAGTCGGACCTGAATGAAAGGCCATCCCTGGCAGGCTCGACCGCAAGGCGACGGGTCATCTGGCGCCGTCGCCTCCTGGTTGCCTCTGCGCTCGCGGGCTGCACGTTCGCGACGGCTGCCGTCCTCGTGGACCGGCAGGGATGGCCGGCGGTGGTCGCGTGGCTGTTGTCCGTCGGTTTGGCCGTGGCAGTGTTCGCCGACGAATGGGGGCCTGCGCTACGCGGTTGGCACCTCTCCCGGCGTACTGTCGCGGTCCTTGGGCTCTGCCTCGTGCCGGTCGCGGTGCGTCTGACGTGCGCCGATACCCGCCGCGTACACGGGGACGAGTTGATCACCGCATACTTCTCACTCACTGAAGACCTCGGGCCGGGGAGGTTCTTCGCCGAAGTGCCGAAGGACAGTGGTGAGTGGGTGTCCCAGTTTTCAACGCCGTTCTTCCTCCTCCAGAAAGCGGCACTTCGGGTTGTTGGCGACGACATCGCCGGGATTCGACTCTCGGTACAGCCGTACGTTTTCCTGGTGGCTCTGTTCCTTTTCCTGATCGCACGGAGAATCGTGGATACACGTACAGCGGTTTTTGCTGTGGTGCTTTACTCGTTTCTCGCCATTAGCCTCTATCATGAAACGCTTGGACTGCACTTCGTGAGCAGCACCGCCGTTTTTTTGGTGTTCTTCTGGTTTGCCTTTCGGGCCTCTCAGCATGGTCTTGCGTCGGATGCCGTTGTTGCGGGAGCGCTCTGTGGCTTCTGCTACCTGTTCTACGTTTCTTCCTACATCGCTCTCCCGGTGTTGGCCGTCTTCGTCGTCACGAGGGTGCTTCGCACGCGCAGGGTGGAACCGGTCCGGAACGTGGTGCTCCCGGGGTTTGGTTTTCTGGTCGTCATGGCACCCTTTCTCGCGTATGCGGTTGGATTCAACAACTATTTCCTCGCTCGCATTCAGCAGGTCTCGCTGCTCACCGGATCTTGGTCGGATGTTCCGGAACGTATGAAGGCTGGAGAGAGTGCCTTCTACATCGTGGCAAAGAGCCTGATTCTCGCGCTCAAGGCGTTGTACCGTCGCGGAGTCGGGGGTCATGGTGGCTACTTCTTCGGGCAACTCGCGCTGTTTGATACCCTGACGCTCGCCCTCTTCGTTTTGGGCCTCGGGCTCGCCTTCTCGAGGCTGCTGCGTCGGCCCGGGATCGGCATGATTCTGATGGTCCTTGGCGTTTCCTTCTTCACGGGAGTTGTGCTGACGATTCCTCCGCCCGCTTTCCACCGGCTGAGCCTGACGTTTCCCTTCATCGCCTTGATTCTTGCGTTTCCCCTCCGGGCGTTGTGGGATGCAAAGGTGCTCTCTCGCCCAATCAGGGCGGCGGTGTTGATCGGGCTTGTCGTGGTGTTCGCCGCAAGAAACCTCGACTATTTCTCAGTGGCCGCCGTGTCGGACGGGTATCCTGAGGATCTACGTGTAGCCTCGTACATCAACCGGCGCTTCCCTGACAGGCAGGTATATGTGGCTGCCTTCCCAGGGCAGGCGTTCCAGAAGCTCGCCTACTTCGCGGATGTTCGGCGGTCGGCCAAGATAATCACGAACTATCACAACGATCTCCTGCAGAGCTTCCGGACGGACGAGAAGTACGTCTACGTGATCGCCATGCCGGACAACTTCGGCGAAAAGTTCCATGCACTCGATCCTAAGAGCCGCTTTGTGCGCTTCACGACCGACTACGGGCTCCTCTTCAACTGAAGACATAGGGTCGGCTGCACACCCAGTGCCCTGGCTAGCGGCTGCAAAGTCATCTGATCGAGCAGCAGGACCTGCGCCAGGATGTCGCAGGTGACCGTGCGCTCATCATCGGGCACGTTCGCTATCGTGCGTGCGCGAGAAGCAGGACGTTCTGACCCTCGATGTCGGAGACCAGGAGGTTCCCATCGGAGGGCCGGAACGCCAGGCCCGAAGGCCTCTTCAGTTCGACGCCGGGCACGTCGCTCGCGCCGATCGCGCGGAGGAGCTTGCCCGCGGGGGAGTAGGCCCTCACCTCGCTCGCCAGCGGCACCGTCACCCAGATGGTGCCGTCACCGGCGAGCGCGACGTACGGCTCCGAGAAGACCTCCCGGCGCCAGCCCGGCACGTCGAAGGTGCTCATGAAGGTGCCGTCGCGCTCGAAGATCTCCAGGCGGCCGTTGCTCGCATCGCAGACGTAGACGCGTCCGCCCGCGTCAACCGCGAGGCCGCCCGGCTCGTACAGCTCCCCGGGTGCGTTCCCCTTCTTGCCGAACTCCAGCTCCCTAGCTCCCTCGGGAGAGAAGCGCACGACGCGGTTGTTCCCGGTGTCGGCGACGTACACGCGCCCGTCCCGGCCGACGGCGATCCCGCGCGGACCGAAGAAATCCCCTCGCCACTCGCGAACCGGTTTGCCGCTGGGGTCGAAGACCTGGACGCGCCCGTTCCAGGTGTCGGCCACGTAGAGCAGGCCATCGGGGCCGACCGCCACGCCGCACGGATCCTGGAACTCGCCGGACTCCTCCCCGCGCCTGCCCCAGACCGCGAGCGGCTTGAGCCCGCTGTCGAGCTTCTGGATGCGACAGTTGCCGAAGTCGGCTATGTAGACGTTGCCCTCGCGGTCGCAGGCGAGCCCTCGGGGTTGCCGCAGGACGCCGGGTGGGTCCTGAGCGGCTGCAACCTCGTGCGCTCCTCTCTCGGGCTCGACCCTCTCCGGCGTTTCCGGCACGCGCTCGACCGTTGTCACTGGGACGACCCCCTGGAAGGCGCCGTTGACCGCGAAGATGGTGACCGCCGGGTTCTCGTAAAGCGGAGTGAGCAGGGCAACCCACTTTCTGAAGTTGGCTGGGTTGCCGCCGGCGTACGTCCTGCGTTCGAGCGGACCCACGTACACCAGCGCGGTGTGGTACCTCGCGAGCGCGGCGGCTACGACCTTCTCGTCGTCGGAGGTGTAAATCGTCTGAACGTCGGCCTTGCGGCGGTTGATCTCGCTCCAGCCGTGGCCGCGCTGGTAGACGTGGTAGTCCCAGCCGAGCACGATAGGGAGCCCGGTGTTCATGCTGACCCGGCTGAACTCGCCGTATGACGGCCCGTACGCCTCGACCAGCACCGGGATCCCCGGGATGTTGCGGTTGAGCCACTCGAAGGCTGCTCCCTCCTGAGGGGACCTGCTCTGCAAGTACGCGGTGCCGTCGAGTGTGAGGCGGGGACCCTTCGCGTGCCGATGGGTGACCGCGCCGTAGGCCCCGGAGAGGGCCGTGAAACACCCCACCGCGATTGCGGCGGACGCCAGAACCTGCCGCACGCGCGTCCACCATCCGGGCTCCTCCATGGGGTGCAGCAGTTCCCACAACACAACGGTGGCGGAAAGCCCCAGCAGGAACCACGCCTCGAGGTAGAACTTGAACAGCGTGTTCATGCGGTCCCACACGAACACAAACTCGCAGCCGGCCGTCAGCGCGAGCCCGAATGCGGAGAGCATGAGCGGCAACCGGTGGCGCTCGGGCGCGCGGCGGTGGAGGGCCAGGTAGAGCACGAGCACGAGCAGCGCGAGCGCGAGGGTCCGGACCGACTCGGCCTGCCGGATCGACAACGATGAAAGCCCCCGAAGGTCGAAGAGGGAGAGCGTCAGGCCGGCCGCCACGGCGATCATCCTCAGGCGCTGGCCGCGGGTTATCGGCTTGCCCTCGGGCGCCATCAGACGGCGCCAGACCGAGAAGAAGAACGGCACGAGCAATACCAGGAAGACGCCAAAGATCGTGAGAAAGTCGGTTGGGTGGGCGTAAGGCCCTACCTCGCGCCCCCACTGCCGGGCGGGCAGCGCGAAGTTCCGCCAGAACGGCCGATAGAGCAGGTATGCGCCCCCGATGATGAGGAGGCTCGGGAGCACGACCGCCCCGAGGCCTCTGCGCACGAACCGTGCGAAGCCCCCGGGTGCGTGGTGGACCAGCCAGTCGGCGCCGAGTACGGCGAGCAGGAGCGCGATGTACGTCGGCATGCTCCAGCCGTTGGTCACCATGATGGCGCCCAGGACCAGCGCGGAGAAAGCCAGCAGGGTCAGCGCGGCGACTCGGGGCCGCTGCGCCGTGGGCTCCGCGCGCCGCCTGACCCACAGCAGGGCGAGGCCGATGAAGGCGACGGCCCACGGCATCACGAGAAGGTGCGCGTGAAGGTCGGCGAAGGTGAAGCTCCAGAATGGGTACTCGTTGATCGTGTTCGGCACGACACGCGAGGTGGCCCAGAAGTAGTCGAAGTCGACTGCTTTGCGCGCGATGAACTCGCGCACACCCGAGAGGTTCCCGGCAAACAGCGTGAGTGGCACCGCCGTCGCACCGATGGGCCAGTTCCCCCCAAGCACGGCGCCGGCTGCAAGCAGGGCGGCAGCGGTCAGGGCGGCCACCAACGCTATGCCCAGGTTGAACATCACGGCGGGCTGGATCGCGAGCGCCTTGCCCACCGCGGCGACGACGTAGTGGCCGAAGTAGGTGTAGATCAGCGGCGAGCCCGCGAACCACGGCTCGGGAGGTGGCATAACCGTGCTGCGGTAGATCGCGTTGAGGAACGAGAAGTCCATCGGCTTCTCGCCCCAGTAGATCTCGGGGTTGAGCGTACGCAGCGCGAGGAAGAAGGCGAACGTCCCCCAGACCACGATCTCCGTTCCGAGGAGCTCCGCGCGCGGTACAGGTGGCTCGCGGAAACGGCGTGCGGCGAGCCAGGCGACGGTTATCAGGATCAGCGCCGTGCCGACCAGCACCGACTGGGTGAACGGGACGCCAAGGGTGCCCGCCGCCAGCCAGGGAACGTAGGCGAAGATGAGCACCCCGAGAACCTTGCCGAGCGCGTACAGGCCGGCACGCGGCGGCAGCAGCACCCGGAGAAACGCGAACGCCGCCAGCCCGAGCAGCTCGACCAGCAGCACGCAGAGGAAGGTGGCGAGCAGGGAGGAACGCACGGTTCCCGTGGCCTCGCCGCCCGCGGCCGCGCCCGCGTGGGCGAGCAGCAGGTCGGACCTCGAAAGCGGCCGCGACGGAAGACCTCGGCGGATCTTGCTCTCGATCGCCTCCGCCGTCTTCCGTTCCACGTTGCGGAAGATCAGAACCTTGGGGTGGTCGTAGACCGAGAACGACTCGTCGGCCAACTCGGTGGGAAGTTGAATCCCGAGCAGGGTGGGGCGCGAGGCGACTTCCTGCACCAGAGCGAATCCCAGGTCGCCGGCGAACAGCTCACGGAAGAAGTTGTTCGTGAGCGGGTACTTGGACGGCACACGGGTCACCGCGCCGTAGAGACGCTTGGTCTGGAGGACGACGTAGTCAGAGGAGGCGAGCTCCCTGGCCAGGCGCGCGATCTTTCCCGGCTCGTCCGGGTCGTAGAAGGGAAAGCTCGCGACCCGGAAGCTCTCCGCGAGGCGGCCGGGTAGCGACAGGGGGAACCCCTCGTCCCAGTCCTGGATCAGGACCTTGGAGCCAGGCGCGACGTGCCGATAGAACCAGGCCGAGGCGCTGACGGACGAGTGTGGGCGAGCGTAGATCGCGA
>Ga0315281_10005303_pt1 | contig 18493 bp, 17 predicted proteins | sample YL17G07_0_MG_FD_204540 | JGI IMG/M metagenome (GOLD analysis project Ga0315281, IMG submission 204540) | Sediment microbial communities from Yellowstone Lake, YNP, Wyoming, USA - YL17G07_0 | ecosystem: Environmental > Aquatic > Freshwater > Lake > Sediment | place: USA: Wyoming | collected...
GGCGGCGAAGTTGAGCACGTCACTGGCCGGCAAGCCGCTTGTACAGCTGAACGTAGCCGCCGGATCGATGTCGTTCCGGTAGCGCCCGCCGGTGCGCACGAGCAGGAACTCCACATACTTGCCTGTACCGGCCACGCGCACGCTGTTCGGCAGCGCGAGCCGGAGGTCGCGTCCGATGCGGCGCAGCGCGATATCGGCCGTGTCGGCAAGGGCGGCGCGCCGGCTGGAATCGATATAGGAGCGCACCGGCTGGACGAAATTCACGATCAGGGCAGCGAGTATGCCCGCCAGCGCGATGGTGATCGCCAGTTCGATCAGCGTCACGCCGGCATGGCGCGGCATACGAATGGAGCGCGGAGCTTTCCTCATGGCAAAGTTCTGGGCGCATAGCGCGTGCGGTAGCCTTCGAGCGTGGTCGTAACGCCGCTCGGGCCGGTTACTGTCACGCTGATCCGAAGTGCCGCGGCGGCGGCGATGGCATCAATGGGAACGCCGGTGGCGAGCCCGGCCTGCGTGACCGTGATGCTCGCCGCATATCCGCCAAGCCCGGCGATGGCGTTGTCGGCGATGCCCTTGATCCCCGGCGGCGCCGGCAGGGAGAACCCGTGGTAGTCGTTCACGTTGTCGAACGGCGTATCGGGTGATGCACCATAGCGCGTTTCGCCGGCTTCATTGGTCGCCGGATCGGTAGTAAGCACCGCCGCGACTTCGGCCGCGGTGGCGCAATTCGTCGGCCCCGCGCCGACCGTTGCGCTGGTCGCCGTGGCGGCGTTCGCGTCGTCAGGGTCGCAGAAGGTGAACGGCAGCAGCGCCACCTCGTCCATCAGCGATTCCGCGATCGCCAGCACCTGCTTGCGCACCTGCGGGTCGGCGCTCGCCGCGGTGATGGTGTTGAAGGCGGCGAACAATCCCGCCAGCGCCACCCCGACGATGACGATGAACACCACCAGCTCGACGAGCGTGACGCCGGGCGCGCGCCTAGTGGACATAGCCGGTCTCGGCCTCCACCGTGATCGTGCGGACGACGTCCCCGGTCACGGTAATGCTCGCGGCGGCACTTGGCTTGCCGAGCGCGCTGAACGTAATACTGCTCCCGCCCAGCGCGACACCCGATGGCGTGTTGAAGGAAAAGGCGTTCGTGCCCGGCGGCTCATGCACCATCCCGCCACTGCACGCGGTGTCGGTATAGCAAAGCTGAATGTTGGAGCTGGTGATCACCACCGCGACCGTGCGGCGCTGGCTGATGGCGATTTTCTGCGCGTAGCGCACCATCGCCGCGGCGCGGTTGGCGAAGCCCTCGGTGTCGAAGCCCGCGGTATTGATGCGCGCAATCGCGAACGCGGACAGGATGGTCACGATTCCGATCACCACGACCAGCTCGATGATCGTAAAGCCGGACGTCTCGTTCCTGGTTCGATCCATGGCGTGCGCGCTCTCCGGCATCGTTCTCAAAGCTCCGCGGCAAGTGCACGTACCAGCGGGGAATCGGGCCGTCGCTCGAGCAGCCTTCGCGCGATGCGCCTGGCCTCGTCCCCTCGGTCGGCATAGGCCAGCGCACGCGCGAGCTCGGCCTGGCCGACAACCGAGCCCGGAGCACCCGCCACCGCCCGCTCTACCCAGGCGAGGATTTCCATCGGTGAGGCGGGATCATCGAGAAACTGGGAATAACGACGGTGCATGCGCGCGCGCTCCAGCAGGATCGTAAACTCATGCGGCGGGTTCGCGCGAATCCCCTCGGCGAGCAACGCGTCCATCTTGGCCCAATAACTGCGATCTCCCGAATCGACCGCGAGTTCCCGCCAGATCACCGCTTCCGCCCAATAGTGCACGGGATTGCGCGGTTCCAACCGGCGCGCGACCGACTGCCAGTATAGGCCCGCATCCACGTCTCCCCGCGACATGACCTCCAGCGCGCGCCGCCCGGCGATCTGCGCAAGCATCGGCTGTGCAATCCAGGCAATCAAGGCGAGCACCGCTACCCACCGTGCTCGCGGCGTGACCACCCGGCCAGCAAGCTCCAGCGACCGGCGCCATGCGCCGAACCGGGGGCTGTCGCCGACGCCAGACGCAAGCGCGCCCAGATACCCACCCGCGACGAACAGGATGAACGGGACGTAGAACGGGAAGTCGACCGCCGCATGCGCGAAGCAGGAAGCGAGCGCAGCACCGCAGGCAAGCGCCATGGGGTCCGCTGGAACGCGCCGGTATGCGCTTCGCGCAAGCTCGAATACGGTCGCGCCAAGAGCGAGGAACAAGGCAAGGCCCAGCGCCCCGTATTCCAGCCAGATCTGTAGATAGTCGTTGTGCGCGAAGGTAAATGTCTTGTCGCCGAAGATCGCGGGTTTCAATGGCTCGAACAGCGGCCAGAACATATTCGCGCCCGCCCCCGCCAGCGGCTGTTCGAGGATCAGGCGCAACGTCGTTCCGTAGATTTCGGTACGGTCCCAGGTCTCGCGCGCGAGCCAGGTATCGAGCGACGGCGAATCGGCGGCAGGTCCGTGAGCGAAGGGCAGCGACAGCCCCGCAAGGGCCACAACCAGAATCCAGACCGCCGCCCCACCTACCAGCAGTCGCGCGACCGGGCCGCTTGCCTGCCTCAGTGCGCTCCACCCCAGGCAAATCGCGACAAACAGCAGCCCAGCGAACAATGCCAGCATCCCGCCGCGGCTCTGGGTCGCCACCAGGCCGGCAAACAGCCACAGGATCAGGCCATAGACCCGTGGCGAACGGTCCCGCCTCAGGTAAAGGACCGCCAATGGGAGAAGAAAGAGATTGATCGCGGTCGCGAAGGTATTCGGCGTAAGAAAGGTCGCCGCGGCGCGCGTCGGATTGTGGCGCAAATGCCAGACGCCGAAAAAATGCTGCAGGAGCCCGAGCAGCACGAGCACGGCAAGGAGGGCAATGCCAGCACGAAAAAGGTAGGCCGCGCCCTCTCGCCCGAGCGTGGCGAATGCCGCAAATGCGCACAAGAGAATGACAGGACGGTAGAGCCCGTCCGCTGCGTAGGCGGGTGTCAGAAACAGCGCGTTACCCAGCTGCCACGCGCAAAAAAGCGCCGCGACTGCGCTAAGCGCATTGGCGGGAAGCGCGCGCCACGGCGCGCAGGCCAGGGCAAGCAGCGCGATTGCGCCCCAGCGGTAGGTATCGCCGGCCAGCAGCGAAGCCGCCCACAGGAGCAGCCCCGCGCCAGAAACAAAAAGGGAGGGCCAGTCGGCCCTCCCTTCTCGTTCAGGCAAAAAACCGCTCTGAATCAGCTGCAATACTCGCTGATGTTGAAGGTCGGAATGGTGGTCCCGCCAGTATAGGTGAGCAATACCGCCCCACAGGTACTGCCTGCCGTGCTAATGGCCGCGTCCAGGGTTGTCTGCGACAGGATCGCGGCGAAAGACTGCTTGGTTCCCTGCGCCTTGGCGTAGGTGATGACTGCGGCAGAGGTAATCGCCGCCTTCGCGCCGTTCAGCACCGCCGTCTTCGCATCTCCGGACAAATCCTGGAACTTCGGAAACGCGACCGCCGCGAGGATGCCGAGAATCACGATGACCACCACCAGTTCGATGATGGTAAAACCCTTCTGTCTTCTGACCATTTTGTGGTCTCCTAGTGTGAGCTTTTTCGCCCCCGCCGCAGCGGGAACTCAAAGCAGGTTATTACAACGAAATCAGCACCCACTCACGTCCACCACCACGACCGGGGCGGTGTTGATCGCGACAGGCTCGGTATAGGTCACGCGGCAGTTCGGCGAAGTGCCGCCATTGATGTCGATGGTGACCGAGTTGCCGACGACGGCGACCGAGACCGTGTCCGCGGTCGGATTGACCTGGGTGGCGAGCACGATGCCGCCGGGTGTGGTGGTCGCGATGTTGGCGGCCGGATAGCCGTTCACCATGTTGATGATCGCGCCCTCCATGGTGACCGAGCCCCCCGTAGGCGTGCAGCTGCCGCCGGCATTCACGAGGCAGCCCGCGTGCGCCAGCACCGAAGCCGAGCGAATCGCACCGAAGATCGCCTGCGCTTTTGCGGCGCGGGCGGAATTTTGCATCGCGATGAATCGGGGCAGCGCCACCGCGGCAAGAATGCCGACGATCGCAATCACCACCACCAGCTCGATCAGGGTGAATCCCCCGCCGGGTTTGCCGGACCCGCTGCCGAACCCCGTTGCACGCATCTGCTCAGACTCCCGGGCGGATTACGCCCTTTCAAAACCAACGATACGGCTGCACCAGCTCCAGGCGGGCCCACTGCGGTGCCGCAGCACCGCCCGCACCCTGCACCAGTTCCACCCGCCAGGCCACACGCATGCGACCCTGTTCGTCGGGGGCAAAATATCGCCCTGAATCAACGTAGTATACGACTTCTTTTGAAGTATTGTCGAAGTACCAGTTGCCCCCCACAACTTCTTGCACCCCGGGCTGGCTCAGGATGCCGAGATAATTCCGCGGCTTGCGCACCAGCAGGTCCATCGGGTTCTCGCCCGCCAACGGGATCAGGTCGCCAAAGCGGTTCTCCAGCGCCAGTTCGGCGACCCGCAGGTTGATGCTCGAGCGCAGGTCGAGCGCCACTTGTTCCATCGCGGATTTTTCCGCGAGTTCCCGGTAGTAGAGGGCGCGGTCCAGGAACACGCCCACCAGCACGGCCACCAGCAGGAGCGCGACCACCAGCTCGAGCAGGCTGAAGCCGCGAGAGCGTGTCAGACCGGACACTCCATTATTTGGCGATCGCCGCCTTGCCGAGGTCCCAGATCGGCAGGAACACGCCGAGGGCAAGGATCAGGACCAGGCCGCCCAAGCCGACGATCAGGATCGGCTCGATCTGTTGCGACAGGGTTTTCACTTCGTACTGGACGTCGCGCTCGTACAGGTCCGCTACCTCCCGCATAAGGCTGTCGAGCTCGCCGGTTTCGTCGCCGACGGCGACCATCTGTAGTACCACCGGGGTGAATATGCCCGCCGCCACCGCCGTGCGCAGCACACTTTCGCCGCGCTCCACGCCGTCGCGCATCTGCTCGACGCGCTGGCCGATATAGTCGTTGTCCACCACCAGCGCCACCGTGCTTAGCGCCTGCACCACCGGCACGCCGCTCTGCAGCGCCAGCGAGAAACTGCGCGCGAAGCGCGCCAGCGTGGCTTTTAGGATGATCTTGCCCGCGATCGGAATCCGCAACTTGAAGCGGTCCCATTTGTACCTGCCGTTGCGAGTTGCGATCCAGGCGCGAAAACCGAGGCCGGCGGCGATCAGCGCCGCGAGCTGCAGGTACCAGGTCTCGACCATCAGATTCGAAAAACCGATCAGCATTTTGGTCAGGAAGGGCAACTCCGCCTTGAACCCGGCATAGACCTTGGCGAAGGCCGGGATGACGAACAGGTTGACGATCACGATGGCGCCCGCCATCGCGCACAGGACGAACACCGGGTAGCGAACCGCCGCGCGGATGCTTTCGCGGATCTCTTTTTCGAACTCGAGGTGGTTGTAGAGACGCAGGAACACGTCCTCGAGCTGGCCGGTGAGTTCGCCCACCCGCACCAGGCTGACGTAGAAGAACGAGAACACCTGCGGATGCCGGCGCATCGAGGCCGAAAGCTCGCGGCCGCTGTCCAGGCTCACCCGGATGTCCTTGATCACCTCGATCAGCGTCGGGTTGATCGCGGATTCCTGCAGGCCCGCCAGCGCCTTGAGTATCGGCACCCCCGCCTTGAGCAGCGTGTACATCTGGCGGCTGAAGAGCATCAGATCGAGCAGCGTGACCGCGCGGCGGCCGAGGTTGCGCCACCACTCCGGCATCTGGTCGCCGGTGATGCGCTGGCTTGCCTGGATGTCAACCGGGGTGATGCCGGTGTTCATGAGCTGGTCGGCGATCAGACCCGCGTCGCCGCCTTCGAGCGTTCCGGTGATCAGCTCACCCCTGGAATTGCGCCCCTTGAAATTGAAATGGGGCAATTACTCCTCCTGGGCGCTCGCCACGCGAATCGCTTCATCGAGCGTGGTGCGTCCCGCTGCCGCCAGCTTGTACGCGTTGCGTCCCAGCGTATGGCCTTCGAGCTGCCGCTTGGCGACCTCGGTAAAACGACTGGTATCGCTGCTGCTGGCCGCGCGCACCAGATCCGGCATCATCTCGAGCATTTCGTAGACGCCGATCCGTCCCAGGAAACCGGTGCCGTTGCAATGCGAACAACCGCGGCCGTGCTTGAAGCGGGTTTCGCCCGTGGCGGCGACCATGTACGCCGCCAACCAGCCCGTCTCCGCGACATTCGGCTGGTACGGCTCGGCGCAACTCTCGCACACCAGGCGCACCAGCCGCTGCGCGAGGACCGCGTGCAAGGATGTCGCCACCATGTAGGACGGCGCGCCCATGTCGATCAGGCGGATCGGCGTGCTGATCGCATCCTTGGTGTGCAGGGTCGAGAGCACCAGGTGCCCGGTCAGGGCCGCGCGCAGGCCGATCTGCGCCGTTTCCTCGTCGCGCATTTCACCCACCAGGATGATGTCCGGGTCCTGGCGCAGCGCGGCGCGCAGCACGCGCGCGAAGGTCAGCTCGATCTTCTCGTTGATCTGCACCTGATTGATGCCCGGCAGGCGGTATTCGACCGGGTCCTCCACGGTGATGATCTTCTTGTCCACCGTATTCAACTCCGAGAGCGCGGCGTACAGCGTCGTGGTCTTGCCGCTGCCCGTCGGGCCGGTGACGAGCACCATGGCGTTGCTGCGCCGGATGATCTGGCGAAACCGCGCCAGCATATCGGCGGGCATGCCGACGTGATCCAGGCCGAGCAGGCCGCTTTTCTGGTTCAGGAGCCGCAACACCGCCGACTCGCCGTGCTGCGTCGGCATGGTGGACATGCGCACGTCCACCGGCTGGTCGCGTACGATGACCGCGAAGCGGCCGTCCTGCGGCAGGCGCTTTTCCGAGATGTCGAGATTCGCCATCAATTTCAGGCGCAGAACTATTGCCGGACCGATCTTGACGTCGGTTTCGGTTTGCGGCAGCAGCACGCCGTCGATGCGGAAACGGATCTGCACTTTCGCTTCCTGCGGTTCGACGTGCACGTCCGAGGCATTCACCTGGATCGCATCCTCGAACACCGTCTGCAGCAGCTTGACGACCGGCGCGTCCTCCGCGCCCAGACCTACGCCGAGCGCGCCGAAATCGATGTAATCGCCCAGATCGCGTTCGAGTTCCCTGGCGTGCCCCGAGATTTCTTCGGTGCGGCGGTAGACCCTGTCTATGGTCTGCACCAGCAGGGTGTCGTTCACCACCGCGGTCTGGATCTCCTGTTTCAGGAACCGCGTCAGCTCGTCATACGCGAAAAGATCGGTCGGGTCCGACATCCCGACCAGCAGTTTGCCGCCGCGCTCCTCGAGCACGATCGCCCGGAAACGGCGCGCCTGGGTCTCCGCCAGCCGCCGCACCACGTCTTGCGAGGTGTTGAAGAACTTCAGGTTGACGAAGGGAATGTTGAGCTGGCGCGCGATGGCTTCGCAGATCTGGTCTTCGGTGACGAAGCTCATCTCGACCAGTATGCGGCCGAGCTTGCGGCCGGTGCGCTTTTGTTCCCCAAGCGCGAGGCGCAGATCTTCCTGGGAGACTATTTTCTGGCCGACGAGGATATCGCCAAGCCTGATTTTTTCCGGACGTCCCATGCCTGCTCCGTGTCTGCGCGCGCCGTGCGCGGCATTATCCGCCATTTCAATTCATATCGCTTATCATTGGCGCCGCATGAAAACTTTCGCTTCGCATGCCGATCTGAAGCCCAAGAAGATCAGTTTCCCGCGCCTGTCGAAAAACTGCTGGGCGTTCACCGCCGAGGGCGATCCGAATTCCGGCGTCATCGTCGGCGACGACGGCGTGATGGTGATTGACGCGCAGGCGACGCCGCTGATGGCGCGCGAGGTCATCCGGCGCATCCGGCGCGTCACCGCCAAGCCGATCCGCTACGTCGTGCTATCGCACTATCACGCGGTTCGGGTGCTGGGCGCCTCCGCCTACCGGGCCGAGCAGATCATCGCCAGCCAGCGCACGCTTGGCCTGATCCGCGAGCGCGGCAGGCAGGACATGGCGAGCGAGATCGAGCGCTTTCCGCGGCTATTCCGCGGCGCCGGATCGATTCCCGGGCTTACCTGGCCGACGATGGTGTTCAAGGACGAGATGACGGTGATGATGGGCAGGCTGGAAGTGCGCATCCTGCACCTGGGGCCGGGCCACACCGGCGGCGACACGGTCGTCTGGGTGCCCTCGCAGCGCGTGCTCTTTTCAGGCGACCTCGTCGAATACGAAGCGGGCATCTACACCGGCGACGCGCATCTCGAACCGTGGCCCGAAACGCTGGAGAGGCTGCGCGCGCTAAAACCCCGCGCGCTGGTGCCCGGCCGCGGGCCGGCGCTCACCACGCCTGCCGCCAGCGACCGGGCGATCCGCTACACGCGGGATTTCGTGCGCGGCCTGTATGCGAGCGCGCGCAAGGGCGTGGCCGCGCGCAAAACCCTGAAGCAGGTCTACGAGATGACGCGCAGGCGCATGGACCCCGTCTACGGCGCCTTTCCCATCTACGGGCACTGCATGCCGTTCGATGTCTCGCGCGCCTACGACGAGGCGCGCGGCATCAAGCATCCGCGCATCTGGACCGCGAAACGCGACCAGGAAATGTGGAACTCGATGGCGTGAGCGCCTATGCGCCCTACCTGAAGTTCGTTCTCGCCATCGTCCAGCAGACGATCTTCATCTGCCTCGCGCTCGGCGCGGTGTTCGCGCTCGCGGCCGGCCTGCTGCTGGTCTTCGGCAGCCAGAGCGCGTTCCGGATCAGCGAGCGCATGAACCGCTGGGTTTCGACCCGCGCCGCGATCCGGCCGCTGGAAGAGCACCACAGCATCAGCCGGCCCCTGTATCGCATGCATCGCATCGTTGGTGCGATGATCTGCGCCGGCGCGCTCTACTCGCTGCTCGTGCTGGGCATGCCCTCGGGCGGAGCCGCGATGACAACATCGCTGAGCGGTATCGGCACGCCGCGCTTCTCCGCCTGGCTTTCCGAGAGCCTGCGAATCGTCCTGCTGGCGGGCAATTTCGGCGCCCTGCTGTTCGGGCTGGTATTCATCGTGCGCCCGAGCGCCCTGAAATCCCTGGAGGCCTGGGCCGACCGGCGCGTCTCGGCCCGCAAAAGCACCAAGCCGCTCGAGGAAATGCATCTGTCGGCCGACAAGTTCGCGCGCGCGCATCCGCGACTGGTCGGCGCCCTGGTGATCGTGGGAAGCCTGTACGTGCTTTCGAATCTGGGCTATGCGCTGCTGCGGTAAGCCGCCGCGGCGTTAGACGCGGTCCCCGTCCGCACCGCCTTGCGGCAAGTGCGGAGGGGACGAACCCTGCCGCGGAGGAGGAGGGAGGAGACCGCGGAAGGCGCGCTCTTATGTTCAGGCCGCATCGACTGAGTGCTGCGGCGCACCAAATTTACGGCCTTGCGCATCAATATACAATCAGGAGAATAAGAAAAACTCTTTTGCTTTTTTTGCAAAGATTATTTTGGTGCCATGGGTGACTCCCTCTACGAGATGTCCGTGTTTTCCAAGGTGGTGGCGACCGGCAGCCTGTCGGCCGCCGCGCGCGAAATCGGTGTCTCCACTGCGGTGGTCAGCCGAAGGCTCGCCGCGCTCGAAGCCCGCCTTGGCGTGCGCCTGATCAACCGCACGACCCGACGGTTAGCGCTCACTGACGAAGGTGCCGGCTACCTCGACGCCTGCACCCGGATCCTGGGTGAAGTCGAGGATGCGGACGCTGCCGCCGCGGCGCGGCGCGTTGAGCCGCAAGGCATTCTCAAGGTCGCCCTGCCCGCGTCCTTCGGCCACAAGCACATCGCGCCGCTGATCCCGCCGTTCGCGGCCCGCTTCCCGAAAATCCAGCTCGTGCTCAGCCTCTCGGACCGCACGGTGAACGTGATCGAGGAAGGCTACGACCTTGCGATCCGCATCGGCGAAATGGAGGATTCCTCGCTCGCCGCGCGCAAGCTGGCGCCCAACCGGCGCGTGGTGTGCGCGAGCCCCGGCTACCTGAAGACGCACACTGCGCCGCGCACGCCGGACGATCTGCCGCGCCACAACTGCCTGACCACCACCGACCTGCAGATGAACTGGGAATACAAGGGGCCGGAGGGCAAGCGCGGTACGGTGCGCGTCGCGGGCCACTACGCCTGCGACAACTGGGAAGTCCTGCGCGAATGGGCCATGGCGGGGCTGGGCGTCGCCCTCAAATCCACCTGGGACGTGCGCCACCAGCTGGAGGAGGGTTCGCTGGTTCCGCTGCTGCCGGGCTACGATTTCGGCACCGATGTCGCGATCTACGCAATCTACCCGCACCGCCGCTACCTGCCGGCGAAAACGCGCGTGTTCATCGACTATCTCGCTGAATCGTTCGGCCCCGAGCCGTACTGGGACCGCCCATAGGGCTGATGGTGGGACCGCCCCTGAGAATGTGCTAGAAAGTTGTTCCAAGGAGCACGCCAATGAACGCGCCCGTTGATGCCGCCGCACTCGCGAGGGTTTCCCTCGACGACAAATACACGCTGGACGCCGGGCGCGTGTTCCTCACCGGCACCCAGGCGCTGGTCAGGCTGCCGATGCTGCAGCGCGAGCGCGATCTCGCCGCGGGCCTGAACACCGCCGGCTACATCTCGGGCTACCGCGGCTCGCCGCTCGGCGGCCTGGATCAATCGCTGTGGCGCGCGAAAAAGCACCTCGAGACGCACCACATCAAATTTCAGCCCGGTGTCAACGAAGACCTCGCGGCCACCGCCATCTGGGGCACCCAGCAGTTGAATCTCTTTCCCGGTGCGAAATACGACGGCGTGTTTTCCATGTGGTACGGCAAGGGGCCGGGCGTCGACAGATGCGGCGACGTATTCAAGCACGCGAATTCGGCCGGCACCTCGAAGCACGGCGGCGTGCTGGTGCTCGCGGGCGACGACCACGCGGCGAAATCCTCGACGCTCGCGCACCAGAGCGAACACATCCTGAAGGCCTGCTGCATCCCGGTGCTGAATCCGGCGAACGTGCAGGAGTACATCGATTACGGCCTGCATGGTTTCGCGATGAGCCGCTACTCGGGTCTGTGGATCGCCTTCAAGTGCGTCACCGATGTGGTCGAGTCGGGCGCCTCGGTGCAGGTCGATGCGGGGCGCGTGAACATCGCGATCCCCCAGGATTTCACGCTGCCGCCGGGCGGGGTCAGCATCCGCTGGCCCGACGGCATTCTCGAGCAGGAAATGCGCCTGCTCGAATACAAGGTTTACGCGGCAATCGCCTACGTGCGGGCCAACAAACTGGACCGCATCGTCTGGGACTCTCCCAAGGCGCGCCTGGGCATCGTCACCACGGGTAAGAGCTTCGGCGACACCATGCAGGCGCTTGCCGACCTCGGCATCGATGAAAACGCGGCGCGCGACATCGGCCTGCGTGTCTACAAGGTAGCGATGAGCTGGCCGCTGGAGCCGCAGGGTGCGCGCCGCTTCGCGCAAGGGCTCGAAGAGATCCTGGTGGTGGAGGAAAAGCGCCAGTTGATCGAATATCAGATCAAGGAAGAGCTCTACACCTGGGAGGAAGGCAAGCGCGCCCCCCGCGTGGTCGGAAAGTTCGACGACAACGGCGAGTGGAGCCAGGCGCAGGGCCAGCCCGCCGGAACGTGGCTGCTGCCGGCACACTACGAGCATTCGCCGGCCATCGTCGCGAGGGCGATAGGCAGCCGGCTCATGAAGCTGGGTTTGGACAAGCAGCTTGGAAGCAAATTCCGGGAGCAGCTCGCCTTCCTCGATTTCAAGGAGAAAGCGCTCGCCAGGCCGCGCGTCACTTCGATCCGCCAGCCCTACTTCTGCTCGGGCTGTCCGCACAACACCTCCACGCGCGTGCCCGAGGGCAGCCGCGCCACCGCCGGCATCGGCTGCCACTTCATGGCGGTATGGATGGACCGCAGCACCGCCACCTTCACCCACATGGGCGGCGAGGGCATGACCTGGGCCGGCCAGGCGCCGTTCACCAGCGAAAAGCACATCTTCGCCAACCTGGGCGACGGCACCTACTACCACTCGGGCCTGATGGCGATCCGCGCCGCGGTCGCGAGCAAGGTCACCATGACCTACAAGATTCTCTACAACGACGCGGTGGCGATGACCGGCGGCCAGCACCACGACGGGCCGCTCGACCCCGCGATCATCTCGCGCCAGATCGCGGCCGAGGGCGTGACCCCGGTCGTCATCGTGACCGACGAGCCGGAGAAGTATCCCGCCGGCACCAACTGGGCGCCGGGCGTCACTGTCCGCCACCGCGACGAACTGGACGCGGTACAGCGCGAAATGCGCGAACTGCCGGGCGTATCGGCGATCATCTACGATCAGACTTGCGCCTCAGAAAAACGCCGCCGCAGGAAAAGAAACGAGTATCCCGATCCGGCGAAACGCGAGGTCATCAACGAAATGGTGTGCGAGGGCTGCGGCGACTGCAGCACCAAATCCAATTGCCTCTCGGTCGAACCGCTGGAAACCGAGTTCGGCCGCAAGCGCACCATCAACCAGTCCACCTGCAACAAGGACTTCTCCTGCGTGAAGGGCTTCTGCCCGAGCTTCGTCACCGTCGAGGGCGGGCAGCTGAGGAAGGGCCAGAAGGCCGCCAGGGACAGCGACGATTTCCCGGTCCTGCCCGAACCCGCGCCGATGGCCCTCGCCGCGCCCTACGGCGTGGTGATCACCGGCATCGGCGGCACCGGCGTGATCACCATCGGCCAGATCCTCGCCATGGCCGCGCACCTGGAAGGCAAGGGCGTATCGGTGCTCGACATGTCGGGCCTCGCGCAGAAGTACGGCGCCGTGATGTCGCACGTGAAAATCGCCGCCAACCCCGGGGACCTGCACGCCGCGCGCATCGGCACGGGCGCCGCCGACCTGGTGATCGGCTGCGACCTCGTGGTCAGCGCGAGCCTGGACGCGCTCTCGCGCATGGGCCCCGAGCGCAATGGGCAGGCGGGAACCCGTGCGGTGGTGAATGCCACCACTTCGCCGACCGCGGAATTCGTCAAGAACCCGAACTGGCAGCTGCCGGGCAGCGACCTGACGCACGACGTCAATGAGGCCTGCGGCGGCAAGAATGCCGACTTCGTGCCCGCCGCCGAAATTGCCACCGCGCTGATGGGCGACTCGATCGCCACCAACATGTTCATGCTCGGCTACGCCCACCAGAAGGGCTGGGTGCCGCTGTCGTCCCAGGCGATCGGGCGCTCGATCGACTTGAACGGCGTCGCCGTGGAGTTCAACCGCAAGAGCTTCGTCTGGGGTCGGCGCGCCGCGGTGGACCTTGAGCGCGTGCGGCGCATCGCCCTGCCGGCCGAGGTGATCCCGATCGAACAGCACTTCTCGCGCAACCTGGAGGAACTGGTGGCGCGGCGCGTGCAATTTCTTGCCGGATACCAGGATGCCGCGTATGCGGAGAAATACAGGAATCTGGTGGCAAAAATAACCGCCGCCGAAAAGGAAAAGACAGGATCCGCCAAGCTGGCTGAAGCCGTTGCGCGCTACTACGCGAAGCTACTCGCGTACAAGGACGAGTACGAGGTCGCACGCCTCCATACCGACGGCGCCTTCCGCAAGAAGATCGAAGCGATGTTCGAAGGGGACTACAAGCTCGTGTACCACCTCGCGCCACCGCTGCTCGCCAAGCCGGATGCGCGCACCGGGGAGCCGGGCAAGATGCGGTTCGGAGGCTGGGTTCTACCTCTGTTTGGCATTCTTGCCAGCCTGAAATGGCTGCGCGGTACCGCCTTCGACATCTTCGGGCGGACCGACGAGCGGCGCATGGAGCGCGCGCTGATCACCGAGTATGAGCAAACGGTGGAAATGTTGATTGCCGGCCTGACGCGCGACAACCACGCGCTCGCGGTGGAGATCGCCTCGCTACCCGAAGCGATCCGCGGTTACGGCCACATCAAGGCGAAAAGCGCCGACGCGGCGCGCGGCAAGCGCGACGAGCTGCTCGCACGCTACCGCTCCATCCCGATCCGCGCCGCCGCCTGAACATGCGCATCGGTTTCCCCGCGGCGCTCGCCGCCGGACTTTGCTTTGCCACTGCGCTGCACGCCCAGACCGAGGAGAGCCGCAGCCTCGAACTCGACGGCGGCGGGCGCGTCGCCTACACGCTGCGCACGCATCCGGCCGACGCGCACGTGGCGCGGCCCACCGGCGAACTTGCGCCGACCAGCGCCCTAAATGCCGCCAAGCTGCTGAACCTGCACCTGTCGTCGGGCGATGTCGAGGAAGCGGCGCTGCTGTCGAACTCGCCGCGCCGCCGCTTCGAGGTGCTGCGGGAGTACCGCGAACTGGTTGGCGAGGAAGAATTCAAGCGCGTTTTCGCGCAGTATTTCTACCCGGAGAACCGGCTGCTGGCCGAGATCGCGATCGGCAGGAATCGCCTGCTGATCTGGGACCTGAAAGAAGGCGCGACCCGGATCGCCGGGCAATACTTCGTCGAAATCGAGGGCCGCTACCTCATCGACGACGTGCCGAACGATGCGCGCACCAGCCTGCGCTGGGTACTGGAGGCCTACCGCGCCGGAAAATTGCCCTAGACCTTCACCCTGAAAGGCGTGAAGTTCGTGTTCCGGTCGTAGTAATCCTCGTGTTCGACTCGCTTGAGGAAGGCGACGATGCGGTAGGTCACCGGCGTCATCAGCACCTCCCAGCCGGTCTTGAGCAGGTACTGCGCCATCGTGACCTTCAGGATGTCGGTCGTTTCCCAGATGCCGTAGAAGGCGATGAAGTAAAACAGCGCCGAGTCCACGAACTCGCCGGCCACCGTCGAACCGATGGTGCGCGTCCACAGCCATTTCCCCGCGGTCCATATCTTCATTTTCGCCAGCACGTAGCTGTTGACGAAGCTGCCGCACCAGAACGCGATCATCGAACCGAGCGCGATGCGCCAAGCGTTGCCGAACACCGCTTCGAGCGCCGGCTGGTAGCTCTTCATGTAATCCGAAGGACCCGGCGGCAGATTCACCACAACCCAGGACATGAAGGAGGCGAAGGCAAGCGCGCCGAAGCCAGCCCAGACGACGCGGCGGTCCCGGCCGTAGCCATAGACCTCGGTCAGGATGTCGCCGAAGATGTAGGAGATCGGAAAGAACAGCACACCTGCCCCGAACGGCGTCGACCCCAGCAGCGGCAGGTCCACCACCGCCTGCTTGGCGGCACCGATGAAGTTGGAGCAGATCAGCACGGTGACGAACGCCACCATGATGAAGTCGTAGTAGCGGTAGCTCCGCTGCGGGGTGCTGGTCATGAAATCAGGGCAGTTTGGGCGCGTGCTCGCGCACGTCCTCGTCCATCTCCACGCGCATGGCATCGAGCATGCGCGACACCATGGCGTAGAAACTCGCGGTGAGAGACAGCTCGACGAACTCCGCATCGCTAAAATGCTGCTTCACCTCGGCATGCACCGCATCGGTGACGTTGCAGGCCATGACCGCCTCGGTCAGCGCGAGCGCTGCGCGCTCTTTCGCATCGAACTCCCCCGCCGTGCGCCAGCGCGCCAGTGCCGCGATTTTTGCTTCGCTCACCGCCGCCTTGCGCGCCATGCGCAGATGGTGGGCCCACTCGTACTCCGAACGCGCGATCTGCGCGGTGCGCAGGATCATGAGCTCGCGCAGCGCGCGCGGCGTCCTGCTGTGGTGCCGGATCGCGTCGGCGAACTCGGTCCACGCCGCGGTAAGCGCCGGATGGTTGCCGAGCGCGCGATACAGGTTGACCGGCTTGCCCCAGAGCTCGTCGAGGCGCTTTTGCAGGACGGGTTCGAACCCGGCATTCGGGACGCGTTGCATGGCGGCATAATAGCCGAATGATCTCCGCCGCCGCGGTCCGCGATTTCCAGTTGACGCGCGTGCCGCAGGCCTTCCTCGACGATCCCTATCCGTGGTACGCCGCGCTGCGCGAGCACGACCCGGTGCACGCGCTGGAAGGCGGCGGTGCGTTCCTCTCGCGCTACGACGACGCCATTGCCGTATACCGCGATCCGCACGCGAGCTCCGACAAGAAGGAGGAATTCCGGCCCAAGTTCGGCGACTCACCGCTCTACGAGCACCACACCACGAGCCTCGTGTTCAACGACCCTCCGCTGCACACGCGCGTGCGGCGCATCATCATGGGCGCGGTGAACCAGCGCGCGATCGCGCACATGGAAGCCGCCGTGGCGCGGCTGGTGGACGCGCTGCTCGAGGACATGGCGGAACGGCGCGCGGTCGATTTCATCGGCGCGTTCGCCGCGCAGATACCGATCGAGGTCATCGGCAACCTGCTCGACATCCCGCGCCCTGAGCGCAGCCCGCTGCGTGCCTGGTCGGTGGCGATCCTCAGCGGCCTGGAGCCGGCGCTGACGCCGCAGATGCTGGAGGCCGGCAGCCGCGCCGTCACGGAGTTCGCCGGCTATCTGCAGGAACTGATCGCGGCGCGGCGCGCGCGGCCCGGCGATCCCGAGTCCGACGTTCTCACCCGCCTGCTCCTGGGTGAGAAGGACGGCGAGAAGCTCACCGAAACCGAGCTTACCCACCAGTGCATCTTCCTGCTCAACGCCGGGCACGAAACCACCACCAATCTCGTCGGCAACGGCCTGTGGGCGCTGCTCAACCACCCCGCGGAACTGGCGCGCCTGCGCGCGGATCCGGCCCTAGTGCCCTCCGCGGTCGAGGAGATGCTGCGCTTCGACGGCCCGATCCAGCTCAATAACCGCCGCCTCACCGCGCCCGCCACGCTTGGCGGCAAGACATTGCCCGCCGGTACGCCTGTCACCATCGGCATCGGCGCCGCCAACCACGATCCGGCGCAATTTGCCGCGCCTGAGCGTTTCGACGTCGGGCGCAAGCCCAATCGCCACGTCGCTTTCGGCCAGGGGGACCACGTCTGCGTCGGCATGAACGTGGCGCGCATGGAAGGGCGCATCGCCTTCTCGCGGCTGCTTGCGCGCTTCCCGCGGCTCGAACTCGCGGGCGAGCCCGAGCGCGACCGGCGCATCCGTTTCCGCGGTTTCCGCCGACTTCCGGTTCGCGCAAGCTAGTCAGCGCCGGCGCGTTGCCGGTTCAGGACAGGTGCACAAGCGGGATCTCGGTCGTGTCCTTGACCCGTTCGAGGACGAAGTTCGACTTCACGTCGAGCACACCAGGTTGCTTGAGCAGTTTGTCCATGACGAAGCGGGAATAGTGGTCGAGGTCCGCCACCTGCACGCGCAGCAGGTAATCCATGTCGCCGGTCATCGAGTAGCAGGCGACGACTTCGGGCCAAGCCTGCACCGAGCGCGTGAACTGGTCGATCGGCATCTTGCCCTTCTTCTCCAGCTTGACCGTGACGTAGGCGGAGAGCCCGAGCCCGACTTTGCGCGGGTCGACCAGCGCGACGTACTGCCGGATCACGCCCGCCTCCTCCAGCGCGCGCACGCGCCGCAGGCACGGCGAAGGCGAGAGCGAGACGCGCGCGGCGAGATCCTGGTTGGTCAGGCGGCCATCTGCCTGCAGCGCCTCGAGGATCTTGCGGTCGATCCGATCGAGTGATTTTTCTGGCATATTATTGCGTGATACTGCGTTATTAGGGCTTTGATTGCAAGCAAATTGCGCGCTTGCCGGCATAGACTGGCACGGTCTACGGAGGTGGAACATGAGCGCTGTACCCCGGCCAGCCGCGGAGTTCCTGTCAGGCAATGAAGCGGTGGCGCGCGGCGCCTGGGAAGCCGGGGTCGAACTTGCCGCCGCCTATCCGGGCACGCCCTCGACCGAGATCATCGAAACGCTTGCCGCGCTGCCCGGCGTCTACGCGGAATGGTCCAGCAACGAAAAAGTGGCGCTTGAAGTCGCGCTCGGCGCCTCGATGACCGGGCGGCGCGCGCTCGTTGCGATGAAACATGTTGGCCTGAACGTCGCCGCCGATTCGCTGATGACGATGGGCCTGGTGGGCGTCAAGGCGGGACTGATAATTGCCGTCTCGGATGACGTCGGCTTCGCCTCCTCCCAGAACGAGCAGGACACGCGCTTCTGGGGCCGTTTCGTGCACTTGCCCATCCTCGAGCCGGCGGACGCCGCCGAGGCCCATGCGATGACGCGCGAGGCATTCGAGCTCTCCGAGCGCTTCGAGGTGCCGGTGCTGCTGCGGCTCACCACGCGCATCTCGCACGTCAAGCGCGTCGTGGCGACGGGCCCGCGCGAGGCGCCCGACCCGCGCCGGCACGGCTATCAAAAGGACGCCGCGCGCTGGATCATCACGCCGAACCACGTCGGCAAGCGGCTGCAGCTGCGCGCGGCGCGCGACGTGGCGCTCGCCGACGAAGCGGCCGGCTCGCACTGGAACCGGCTCGAACCCGGCATCGACCGCAGCATCGGTTTCGTGGTTTCCGGGCCCGCCTACCACGCCGTGCGCGAAGCATTCCCGCGCGCGCCATTGGTGAAGCTCGGGTTCTCGCATCCGCTGCCGGCGGCGCTTGCCGAAGAGCTCGCCGCCTG
>Ga0315281_10005304_pt1 | contig 18486 bp, 8 predicted proteins | sample YL17G07_0_MG_FD_204540 | JGI IMG/M metagenome (GOLD analysis project Ga0315281, IMG submission 204540) | Sediment microbial communities from Yellowstone Lake, YNP, Wyoming, USA - YL17G07_0 | ecosystem: Environmental > Aquatic > Freshwater > Lake > Sediment | place: USA: Wyoming | collected...
CCGGGCACAGGCGCAGCGGCTACGACTACGACGATTGCACCGCGGAGGTCGTGCTCACGCGCATGTCGGTGAGAGACGGCCGCATCGTCCTTCCCGACGGCGTGAGCTATCGGCTGCTGGTGTTGCCACAGGTGACCGCCATGACGCCGCCGCTGCTGCGCAAGGTCAACGAACTGGTCGAGGCCGGCGCAATAGTCATCGGCCCGCGCCCGCTGAAGTCGCCGAGCCTGTCCGACTACCCGAAGTGCGATGAGGAGATCAAGCGCCTTGCGAATGAGCTTTGGGGCGACTGCGACGGGAAAACCGTGAAAGAGCACGCTTACGGCAAAGGCAGAATCGTCCTGGGACTCACACCCGAGGAGACTCTGGCAAAAATGGGGGTGCAGCCGGACTTCACGGCGGGCCTGCCCATCCGCTGGATTCACCGCAGTATTGATGGGACGGAAATCTACTTCGTGGCGAGCGCCGGTCAGCAATCCGTGGAGACGGTGTGCACGTTCCGTGTGAGCGGCAAACAGCCCAAGTTCTGGCAACCTGAAACGGGGCGGATCGAACGTGCTGCGATGTACGAACAAGTCAATGGCGTCACGCGCATCCCGATGCGGTTCGAGCCGAGCGGCTCGGTGTTCGTGGTGTTCCGCGAGACCGCCGAACCGTTCGACCCCGTCGCGCGTGTGCCGCGCGCCGGCCGGCCGGTGCTGCCGGCTCCCGAGCTCAAGACCAGGGTGGTCATCGAAAAAGCCACTTACGGCGTGTTGAGCGATCCGAGCCGCACGCGCGACGTGCGAGCCAAGCTCCAGGCCATTGTGGACGGCGGCGAGTTGACTTTTCAGGTCGCACGCATGGCGCAGGGCGACGATCCGGCCTTCGGCATCGTCAAGACGCTCATTGTCGAATATACTGCCGGGGGCAAGTCCTTCCAAGTCAGCGGCCAAGACCCTGAGGACATCACGCTCACCACGGCCACGGGGTCCGAGCTGGTAGCCCAGGTCCGTCGCGCCGCCAACGGGCGGCTGTGGCTGGAGGCGTGGCAGCCGGGCCGGTATGAGCTCAAGACCGCTTCCGGCCGAACGATGCGCTGCGAGATGCCGGCGCTGCCCCAGCCGGGGGAGATCACCGGCTCGTGGGACCTGCGTTTCCCGCCGAACGCGGGCGCGCCGGAGCAAGTGACCCTGGAGAAGCTGAGCTCGTGGAGCGAACACCCCTCCCCGGGCGTCCAGTATTTCTCCGGCACGGCGACATACACCAAGACAATCAGCCTGCCGCCGGAGATGCTTGGCGAGAACCGACACTTGTATCTGGATTTGGGCAAGGTCCAGGTGGCGGCCCAGGTGAAAGTCAACGGCAAAGACCTCGGCATCCTGTGGAAACCGCCGTATCGTGTGGAGGTTACCGATGCCGTGAAAGCCGGGGAAAACACCTTCGCAATCTGCGTCACCAACCTCTGGATCAACCGGATGATCGGCGACGAGAAAATGCCTGAGGACAGCGCGCGCAACGCCAATGGAACGCTCAAGGAATGGCCGGCGTGGGTCCAGGAAGGCAAGACGAGTCCGACGGGCCGATATACGTTCACCAGTTGGAGATTGTGGAAGGCTGGTGACCCATTGCAGGAATCCGGCCTCATCGGGCCGGTGACGCTGCGTGCTGCGGAACGGGTGAACGTGAAGTGATACGGATCGGGAAAATTCTTGCACGATAGAATGCTGTCATCCTGAGCCGCAGGCGGAGGATCTGGCCTGGGGATGAGCGGTTTCTTCCCGCGCCGCCCAGATCCTTCACTTCGCTGCACTGCAAAGGCGCAACATCTTGTTTTTTTAGCAAGCATTTTTGGTTGCGGCCGGAGGCCGCGCTGCGCTCCGTTCAGGATGACATGCCGCGCACGAGTTAATCATAGTCCGCATTACTCGTCACGGACGCCCATCACCGACTGCTCGACGAATGGTGCTGATATCTCGTTCCAGACTCTGTTGAAAGAGGAAGAGATCGGAGCTGTGCAAAACAATGTTCAGGCCCCTCTGCGACCATTTGATTTGCAGATCATGGTCTTTGGGAAAGTGAATTCCTATTCCCAAACCCTTTTCGCTCACTTTTGCGATAATTGCCTCCAGCGCCTCTTCAAAGCGCGGATGACCATACTGCTCGGGCAGGCCAAGACTGACGGAAAGATCGTGCGGGCCAATGATGATCCCATCCAGGCCGGGCACAGCCAGTATCTGTTCCAGTCTCTCCAAGGCCGGGACACTCTCCACATTGATCATCAGAAAGTTCTCCGCGTTGCGGCTGCTCAGGTAGTTGTTCAGCTCCGGCCCAAGGCAGTCACGGCTCTGCAAGGCCTCGTCCAGCCGCCGCCCCTTCAAGGGACGCAGCTTGGTTGCCCCGACGAGCCGGCTCACCTGCTCCGGGTGTTCGATGTAAGGAGCAAGCACTCCGGCGGCCCCGGCGTCGAGCACCTGACAGGCCTCATACGGGTCGGGAGAAGGAATCCGAACGAGAGGTGGTAATCCGAGTGCTCCATACGCCAGGCACATCTGGGCCAGAGTCACCCGATCAGCGGGAATGTGCTCCGTGTCGATGAAGACAAAATCGACGCCCGCCCGCTTGACGGCCGGAGGCCACAGAGGGGAAGAAGAAGTAATCGCCGTGCCATAGAGCCTTTTTCCACTTTTCAGTTGCTGCAAGAACTCGCTGCCGGTCATCTGCCTGCCTCGCCCTGCTTCTTCAAAAGCCAGATTTCGGTGATCCGGGATTGCTCCCGCCAGTTCAGATGGGTCTCGTCCGGACGATCCCATGTCACGATGATTTGTCCGCTCTGCACCGCCTTCCGCGGGACGGGGTACTCCTTGATCTCGCCGATTCCCCGACCGCATGTGGTCGCCCCCACGCGTTCCTGATTGATACGCGTCAGAGCGTCCCCATAACCCGTGATACGAACCACGTAATCAGCATTCGGGTCAATCTGCTCATATCTTACGGCGATCGGCCAGTCCATGCTGACCTGCCAGGATAGCCGCTTGCGGCTGAAGCCCTCGTCCCACCACCAATAGCCCGGGTTCGGATTTCGAATCATCAGGGGGTCCGTGTTCCATCCCTCGCCACGGACCACGTGGGGCGACTTCGCAACGTTCCCCACGTCGTCGTAGAAGCTGCCCGCCCCCGGATTCTCCCAGGTACGGATTTCCTCCAAGCGCCGCTGCTTTTGCTCCTCCGAGTCCATCGCACGGATTTTCGCAAATTCATCCTCCAGCCACCAGCGGTTGTTCAAGGGATAATCGACATAGTCCAGGATTGCCCCGCGTTCCGGACCGCTGGCCTGGTATTTTCCGACGCTCGTCTGCAGTCCGATACTCTGGAACAAGACATCGCACAATTCCGCGATGCGCCGGCGCCATTCCGGCGCAGGCGGTTCGGTCGTGGCTCGCTCGATAATCCGCCGTGCCTCGTTCATGGCGCTCTCGGAGCCGATTTGCCGGGCCTGGGCCAATGCGGCATTTGCCTCTCTTTCCAGTTCCGTCTCATACAGGAGCCGTCGTCGCACATAGGCGTCGTAAACGCTGCGCAGCAGGCACAGTTGCCAACGCCAGTTGCCCTTGAGTTCCGGGGCTTTGCGCTCCAGAGCCTGCCAGTAAGCCAAGGTGCTTTCCACCGCCCCGTTTTCCGCCAAGGGACCTTCCCAATTCTTCTCCAGAGCCAGAATGCCATCGGCGACCGGCTCTGCCAGGTCAGGCCGAAAAAAGACTCTCGCATAGTCCCTCAGCGCTTCGCGCACATCCACCTGCGGGTCCCAGCCGCGTGCGCTCCAAATCACCTTGTTCACGTCATCGTGAATCCCATCCGAGTAGGTAAGAAAGCCGTCCGTGTAGGGAGCGAGCCAATTGTGGAGGTAGGCATAATACGCGGGCCGGGGATTCGGACATTCGCGACCCAAGGTCAGACTGAAGGCCGGATCCCACCAGGGAACAGGGTACTGACAGCGCACGGTGTGAGTGATGTCGGGATAATGCCGCAATCGGTACTCTCTGGGAAGACGGGCCCTCGTTTCCGGAATCGGCGGGCTCGACGGTCCGGCCACCAGTCCGCCCAGCCAATTCGGCTTGTGCTCGTCGATATAGCGGTAGATGGAGCCAATTTGCCCGTCACCGAACCACTGAAGCGAAAGCCATACCCTGGCGCCCGGATGCCGAGCCATCAACCGCGCGCCGATGTCCTCGAGAAACGGAAGCAGCAGTTGAGGGGGATTCGCGCCGGGGTCTCCGCCGGGCACAAACACCGCATCCAGCCGCGGACACGCGGCGTAGAGGGACTCGTGCCTCTGGAGTTCTGCCGCACGCTGGGCCTGATCATGCAGATCAAATACCACCGGCGTCCAGACCCAGTAATCAAGGTCATAGCGGTCGCACATCTGGCTGAGAAGCTTGTTCATCTCGTCGCGTGGAACCGTCATGTGCGGACTGGGCTGGTCATCCTGGAAGGGAATGTTCTCAACGGCGTTGCAGCCGAAGAGGATCAGATCGCGGACATATTGCTCATAAGTGGAGGCATTCCAGGCATCGTAGGAATTGGCGCGGGCGCGGTAACCCAACTGATGGCCGCGAATAGGATAGACCGGCGCGGTGGAAACATCCGTCGTTCCTGCCAGCGACACCCGCCGAGGCCCCCAGTCCAGCAGCCTCAACAGGCGCCCTGCTCCGAAGAGGACACCTCTGGCGTCGGCGCCGATGACCCAGATCACGGGTGCGCCGCCACCCTCTTGTCTCACACAAATTCGATATCCTTCTCTGCTGGACTCGGGCAGGCTCTGACCGTCGCGTTTGGGAACCTTCAAGCCGGCCAGCTCGTTCTCGGCGGCCCCGGCAAGGGCAATCACAGGCTTGCGGCCCTGGTACTCGGCAGATATCTCCCACTTTAATCCGGTACGTTTCTGTACTTCCTGCTGCAGCATGTCGGCGGCAGCGGTCTCCGTCCGGAAATGCGGTTCCGTCCCAATCAGTATCACCGCCTCTTTCAAATCAACGTCCCGAGCTTTCGCCACCGATGCTCCCAAGGCCGCGCCGGCAATGAGTGCGAAGATGGCTTGGACACGTCTCGCATTGGCATTGTTGACACACGATGCTGCCATCGTTCACATCTCCTCGGGACAGCGTTGTTTAGAGCCACTCATGCATTTCCGCTCCAGGAACGCTGCCCATAGTATCGGGGCCAAGCCGCTCCGTCACTCGGATTGCCCGCCAGGTGACGGAAATTGGCTTTGTTTTCGCCGGGGCATAATCCGCCTTTTTTCTCATAATCCTATTCCTGAACGCCGTTTAGCATACATTCGCCCATCGCGAAATTGGCTTTGTTTTGCACAACTGGCCCCCCTGCCCCCTCCCGGCAGGTCGCGCGCCTCCACCTGTCATTGCGAAGAGGCCGAAGGCAAAGCCTGCCCTCGCGAAACCGGGGGAAGCAATCCCGCCTTTGGAAATTGGCTTTGTTTTGTGAGGGGCATAATCCGCGTTTTTCTCTCATAACCCCTTCTGTGAACTGCAGTTAGTATTGGTTTGTGCCTTCGGAAATTGGCTTTGTTTTGCACAATCGCCCCGTTGGCCTGCCCGCCGTTCCCGGCGCGCGGGGCTCGCGGATGGGATGATGGAATAGTCCGATGGCGGAATACCGGAATGTTGGAATGATGCGGCATATTCGTGACTCCCGTCCAGTTGCCGTCCCGCTTGTCATTCACCTGCGGCCAAGCGCTGGCGGCCGGCATATCGCGCCGCGTACGCCGTGTCCTTAACTCACGCGCTAACCACGTTGTCTGCTTCGGTGTATAGTAAACGAACGCCAGCGCCTTGTCAAAGGAAAATGTCCCCCCGCGAGGTACATAATGCCGACTACGACTGGGTTTTTGGTACTTCAAGCCAGTGTCCCGGTGGCAGCGGCAAGGCCGAAGGCTTTGCCGATGGCGGACGGGCAAACCATCGGCAAGCTGCGCGTGCCGCTGCCACCCACACTACGAAATTTCCAAGCGCAATCCGTATGACGCCTGAGTGTGATCTACCACTGCTCCCCCCTACTCTTGCGATTTTGTGAGGGCCGTACGGTAATAGGCGTCATCGTGCTGCCGCTTCCATCCGTCGGTCGGCGCCGGCAGCGTCGGGCGGTGTTTCGCCCACATCTCATTGACGAAGGCATCCCACGCCTGGCCCTGTCGTGCCCATTCTTTGTCGTGGTCCCGGCCGGTCGCCTCCTTGATGGCTTTCACGAAGGCGGCATCGTCCTCGTACATCCAGCGGTCCACGTAATCGAAGAAAGCGTCGTGGTTCCACATCTTCTCGGCGTGCAGAAGCCGCAGGGTCAGGGCCTGTGCCACCCAGCCGACGCTCGTGCAGCACCGGCGGTAGCTCTCGCTGGTATTCTGGCCCTCCTTCCACTGCGAAGGCGGTGTATGCTCGTACGGTCCCCAGCCGTTGTTTCGCGACCGGCCTTCCCCCGTTGCCGCGTCGATCCCCGAATGGCCGGCGAAGACGACCTTGGCCCCCGTCCAGCAATCAGCATACGCCGTCTGCTCGTCCTCCCCGAAGCTCACCTTCGGATAAGACCCGCTGATGCCCGCCAGCTCGTCATCGCCCAGGAGCAGGCCGGCGAAGACGATGGGAAGTTTGCGTCCACTGCCGTGACCGCCCCAGCCGGTCCAGCCGGGATGGCCCGCACGGACCATGCCGCCCAGGTCGATGCCTATTTGAACGAAGTTCACCAACAGCAGCTCCTTCTGTTCAGGTTTGAGGTCGGTGCAAAGGAGCAAGGCACAGATGCCGGCGACGCGGCCGTACTCCAGCCCGTACTGCGGCATGTTCTCCACGGGCTCCTCGAACCCGAAAAAACAGGTCCCCACCCAGGGCCGCTGCGTGAACCGGATGTACTGCTCGATTCGGGGGATGCTCTGAGTGGCGGCGGCGGTGGGCAGCAGCTCACGCTTCAGGTTGCGGGCCAGATACATCCTCTGCTCGCGGTCGCAGAACGCCGGCCGGAACGCGTCCGGCGGCTGCGGCTCGCTCACGCACGTCAGCACCGCGGCCGTGCGGATCGGGCTGCTGTCTTCCTCGCCGCGCTCGATCTTATTCCGCAATTGGGCATGGAGGACCAGGCCTTTGGGCATGCTGATGGTGGAGACGAGCGAGTCGCCGGGCTTCATCGCTACAGGCAGTTTCAGGATCAGTGACGGGTCGAACCAGTTCCGCACGCCGCTATCGTAGGCGACCTTCATCTGAGCGGGCGGATTGAGCATGAAGCCGTTGCGGACGCGCTGGGCCTCCGGGCGCTCCTTGTCCATGCCGTCCAACTGACGCTTCGGAATCTCACTGCCATAGAGCGGACGAGGATCGATTGTCTTGACCGTCACCGGGCCGACGACGTACCAGTCGCCGTTGACGAACTGCCCGACGCGAGCCGGCCGCTCGAAGGTCCAGGTAATGCCGTACTGCGAAATGCTTTCCCGCAACGGCAGGTCTTCGAGCCTGGGGGCCGCAGGGGCGTGGTCCCGCGAATAAATGACCACCGGCCGGTGGATGGTCTGGTCGGCATCAAGCGCCTTCGCATCGTACGGATCGGCTTCGCCGGGCTCGGGCGCAATCTTCACCGGGCCGCCCAACACGAGGGACAGGTCATCCACCCAGACTGTCTGTCCATCGCCCTGGCCGGCGTCCCCCCAGATGGCAATGGCGCTGAAGCCCTGCAAGCCGGTCTTGCTGGAATCCACGGCGCTGACCTCGCGGTCATTGTGAAGGACCTGGAGGCCATTCTCGGCGTCGAAGTCGAACGTCCACTTGTGCCAGCCGGCCGGCGCGCGATTCACGCCGAGCCAGAACAACTGGTTGAACCAGTCCCGCCCATCACTGGCTGTAGCCGTGTACCCCTCGGCGCCGCCCAAGTAGCCGGCGTAGAGAATGCCGACGGCCAAAAGCCTTCCGTCGCCTTGGACAAGGCCCCAGCGCGGACCGAGACGATTGGTCTTGGTGTCTCTCGGCTTGGCGCCGTCGTCATAGACCCAGAACTCGACCTTGCCCGATCCGTCCCGGTCGCGGAGCTTCAAGAGGGCCTTGCCACCGGGGCCCACCTTGAGCGCGCCGCCCTGGCCCGCGCGGTCCTTCGTCGCGTCGATCGTCACGTCGCCGGTGACGGTCCAGCCGGCCAGGGCTTCCTGGCTGTCAAAGGTGAACCTCCTATCCTCCCCGCCCGCAGGCGGTGTGGCGGCCGGATGGTCTTGCCCCCGGATGGAAGTCGGCATTGCCACTACAACCACTGCCGACAGACTGAGCATCAATATGTCTTTCAGCATCATGAATCTCCTCAGACGCAATCGGTTGCCGCAAGCAGCCGTTACTGATTGGAATTCCAGGGTCGACAGGTCCTGCTCATCCATGTGCCTCCGAAGACACGTCACCGGTCATCGGCGGTGGATCGCATTATAACACGATCGCTCACCGACGCAACGATCCTGCGGCCGATGTCTCCCTCGCCACCGTTGCGTCCTGACAAAGCCTCATGCCCGGCGCCCGTGAACGCTGTCCGGCGGTCTGCCGGGAGCTCTTCCATGCTTGACATGCTCCGGTGGCGGGATATACTCGCGACCATGAATATCAGGAAATATGCTCTTGCCTTCGTCATTCTGCTCGCCGGCCTTCTCGCCAGCTTTACGACCACGACCAAAGCGGAATCCTGGTCCGGCTGGCGCGGCCCGCGTGGCGACGGCACGTGCCGCGAGCAAGATGTCCCGACCAACTGGGATCCCGCCGACGCGCTTTGGAAAACCGCGATCCCCGGCCAGGGGCATGCCTCACCGATCATCTGGGGCGAGCGCGTGTGTACCGCCACCGCCCTGCCCGCCACGAGGGAGCGCATACTCCTTTGCCTCGACCGTGCCAGCGGAAGAATCCTCTGGCAGCAGACGGTCGTACAGGGGCCGCTGGAAAAGATCAACAAGGAAAACAGTCACGCCTCCGGCACACCGGCCACCGACGGTGAGCGGGTCTTCGTCGCCTTCCGCGTCGGCGACGACATTGTCGTGGCCGCACACGACCTGGCCGATGGAAAACAGCTCTGGCTGGTCCGGCCGGGGACGCACACCGGCGAGTGGGGGTTCAGCAACGAGCCGGTGCTGTTCAAAGACAAGGTCATCGTCGACGGCGACAGCAAAGGCGATTCCTTTCTGGTCGCCCTGAGCCGCGATGACGGCAGAACCCTCTGGCGCGTGAAGCGCACCCATCAGGGGATCAGCTACAGTGCCCCGCTGATCCGTGAATTGGCCGGCCGCCCGCAATTGATTCAGTGCGGCGACCGCTGCGTGGCCAGTTTCGATCCCGATACCGGCAAGCAGCTCTGGATGGTGGATGGCCCTTCCGAGGAATTCGTCGCCACGCCGACCTACAGCGAGCGCGCCGGACTGGTGTTCGTCAGCAGCAGTTGGCCCAAACAAGTCCTGCTGGCGATCCGGCCGGACGGCAGCGGCGACGTCACGGCGACCCACGTCGTCTGGCGTGACAACAAGGGAGCACCCTACGTTCCCTCCCTGCTCGTTGCGGGCGATTTTCTGCTCAGCGTCAATAACGCCGGCGTGGCGTTCTGCTACGAAGCCGCCACCGGCAAGGTGCTCTGGCAGGAAAAGCTCGGGCGGCATCACGCCTCCCCGGTCCTGGTGGGCGGACTGGTCTTCTTCATCAACGACAACGGCGAAGTGAACGTGGTCAAACCCGGCCCGAAGTTCGAGCGCGTGGCGAAGTACAAGCTGGGCGAGTCCTGCTACGCCTCGCCGGCGATCAGCGACGGCCAGGTCTTCCTGCGCGGCTTCCAGCACCTCTTCTGTATCGGTCAGAAAACCGGAAAGTAACTTGGTGCTGTAGCCTTTGTGAAGGTCGTTCGCGCCCATAGCTGTTATCTTGCGCTCTCCGAGGATTGGCCTTGTAGCAGGTCACAGATTTTCGATTCCCGGCCGTGATTGAAGCGGTTCGTTCAGCGAAAGGATCAAGCTATTAAGCACGGGCTCGTGACAATCGGTGCATTTCTTCTGCTCCAGCTATGTGCGGGGGCCACGCTATCAGCATCGGACGATTTGGCCGACGGTTTCATCAACCCACCCGACTCCGCCAAGCCGTGGACCTACTGGTGGTGGCTGGATAGCTACGCGACCAAGGAAGGCATCACCAGGGACCTGGAGGAGATGCAGCGCCAGGGAATTGCCGGCGTCTTGTTGTTCGATGCCGGTGAGGGCAAAGGCGCGCCGGTCGGCCCGGTATTCATGAGCGCTGAATGGCGAGACCTGTTCAAACATGCCATCCGTGAGGCCGGTCGGCTGGGTATCGACGTTGGGGTGAACCTGTGCAGCGGTTGGGACGCGGGCGGCACATGGGTCACGCCGGAGTATGCCGCCAAAAAACTGGTGTACTCTGAACTGCAGGTGAAGGGGCCAAACGCTGTTTCCTTATCGCTGCCTCAGCCCCAGGTGGTAGAGGGCTATTACCGGGATGTCGCTGTGCTCGCCTACCGGATGCGCTCTGTCACGGGGCCGGCCTCGATGTCGCCGGCGGGCACGGCTGATCGCAGGGACGGGCAGCGGCCGGGCATCAAGAACTGGGAGCTGAAATCCGCGAATCGGGAATTGCGCGGCCTGCCGTTGGGAGCTCAGTATGACGAGTACCCCGCCGTTGCGGGAGAGCAGGATTGCGATAGCGGCGCTGTCCTCGACTTATCTACGAACGTGGACACGTCCGGGCGGCTGACCTGGAAGGTGCCGGACGGCAACTGGATGGTCATGCGGTTCGGCTACACGTTGCTGGGCTCCCGAACCAAATGCACCAGCCCCGCGGCCCAGGGATATGAGATCGATTTCCTCGATGCGGAGGCGATGGACAGACACTTTGCCCAGACCGGCGAAAAGCTGCTGGCCGATGCCGGCGCGCTGGCGGGCAAGACCCTGAAGTATTTCCACGTCGACAGCTACGAGTCCGGCGAGCCCACGTGGACCCCAAAGTTCCGCGAGGAGTTCCAGACCCGCCGGGGCTACGACCCCCTGCGGTATCTGCCCATCCTCGCCGGGAAAATCGTCGACAGTCGAGAGATATCCAACCGCTTCCTCTGGGACTATCGCAGGACAATCGGCGATCTGTTTGCGGAAAAATACTATGGCCGGCTCCGCGATCTCTCCCACCGTCACGGCATCGGGACCCATCCGGAATCGGGAGGACCCTTCTGGTCCCACATCGATGCTCTACAGTGCGAAGGCACGAATGATATCCCCATGGGCGAGTTCTGGAAGCGCATGCAGGAACCCGATGGGCCAATCTGGTGGGTGCAGGATTACAACATTTGCGACACGGTCAAGCAGGCGGCTTCCGCGGCGCACATCTACGGCAAACGCCTGTGCCAGGCGGAGGCGTTCACCTCCATGGGCCCCAACTGGGAAGAAGACCCGTTCATGCTCAAAGACATCGGCGACCGTGCGTTTTGTTCCGGGCTCACCCGCAACGTGCTGTGCTTCTATGTGCATCAGGGCCGCCTGGACATCAAACCCGGGTATCAATGGGAGGCGGCCGGCACGCACTTTGACCGCAACATCACGTGGTGGAACTACATTCACGCCTGGCTGACCTATCTATCCCGCTGCCAGTTCCTGCTGCAGCAGGGACTGTTCGTCGCGGACGTATGCTATTTCTATGGCGAGGACGTGCCCAACTTCGTACCGGCCAAGACGCACATGCAGCCACCGCTGCCGCCGGGCTACGACTGCGACACGATCAACGCCGAGGTCCTGCTGGGCCGCCTGAGCGTGAAGGATGGAAGGCTGGTACTGCCCGACGGCATGAGCTATCGACTGCTGGTGCTCCCGGAGCGACGAATGATGTCGCCGCGCGTGCTCCACAAGATCAAGGAACTGGTTGAGGCGGGCGCTACGGTCGTCGGGCCGAAGCCGCAACGTGCACCAGGATTGACCCGACTATCCGCGCTGTGATGCAGAAGTGCAGAGGCTGGCGGATGAGTTGTGGGGCTCGGTGAACGGCGAGTCCGTGAAGGAACGCAAAGTCGGCCAAGGAAGACTCATTTGGGGCAAGACGCTGCAGGAGATACTCCGAGAGGACAGGACCACGCCCGATTTCGAATATCCAGCCACGCCGAAGGACGCGAACCTGGACTACATTCACCGCACCTGTGAGGAAGCAGAGATCTACTTCGTCTCAAATCAGAAGAACCGTCCGGAGAAGGCGGACTGTCTATTTCGCGTCAGCGGCAAGCAACCGGAAATCTGGGATCCTGTAACCGGCGAGAGATGGCCGGCCGCGAACTTTCGACACGTTGAAGGACGCACCCTCGTGCCGCTGGAGTTTGCGCCGCGGCAGTCATGGTTTGTGGTATTCCGCAAATTCGCACCCTCCGGCCGGTCGGTCCCGCAAAACGACAGGCAATCCAACTTTCTGAGATTCACAACCGCCTGTGAGCTGACCGGCCCGTGGACCGTGGAGTTTGATCCGGCCTGGGGTGGGCCCGAGTCGGTCGTATTCGAGCGACTGGAGGACTGGACCAGGCGGACGGAAGAAGGAATCAGGTATTACTCGGGGACGGCGACCTACCGGAAAATGTTTGATCTGCCGCCATCACTGCGAGGTTCCGGAAAGCGACTCTACATCGACTTGGGCACAGTCAGAAACATCGCCCAGGTGCGCTTGAACGGCACAAGCTGCGGCGTGGTCTGGACAGCGCCCTGGCACGCGGAGATCTCCGGGCTGGTGCAACCGAAGGATAACAAGCTGGAGATCGATGTGGCAAATCTCTGGCCCAACCGCCTGATTGGCGACGCGCATCTACCGCCGGACAAGCAATTCACCGTGACCAACGTCAAGAAGTTCAAGAAAGACTCCCCGCTTCTGGAGTCGGGTCTGCTCGGACCGGTGACACTCACAGTGGCGGAATGAGGTTGTTCATTGCTGCTTTCCCAAGGCAGCGCACTTACGCCTGACGCACGACAAAGTACGGCTGGTTCGCCAGCGTCGCATCGAAGCCCGGATACAGCCACGCCTCGCCGGCTCCGTTACGCAGCTCGAAGTAGTACTCCAGCGGGTAGGGCGAGTTGCTGTACGCGCCGGGAATGGTCGCACTGTACCGACTCCCATGCACTTGCATGTCGGCCGTCTGGTAGGACTGCGCCTGGTGCACCTGCCGATAGTACAGGCGAACCGCGCTTACGGGCGGTTGCCGGCTTTGTAGCGTGAGTTCTACGGTCAGGGGCTGCCCCGGCCGGAATGAAGCGGGCGGCGTGTGCGAGACGCGAGCCACGGGCCGCCGGACGCCGTCCAGAACTACTTGGATAGCGTGAGCAACAACCGCCGGCGGTGCGCTACCTGTCTGCCCGGCTGGCGGGGGGACTTGGGCACGCTTCTCCATGTCCGCGATGTCCTCATCGATGGCCGTCAGGCGGTCCAGCCAGTGGCCTCGCAGTTGCTTCTCCAGCCCGAACGTGATGTCACGCACGTAGACACTCTGGGCCTGTGTCGCCATCTCGGCCCAAGCCTTTCGTGCCGTGCGGTAGGCTTTCAGAGCTTCTTCCAGCGCCCTCGGATCGGCGGTCCGATCGTAAATGGCGTAGAGCACACCCGCGCGAAGTTTGGCGGCAAAGAACCGCCCCAGCCCGCTCTGGATGGTCACATCCACCGCCAGCCGCCGGAATGCCGGCGACTCGCGCTCGGTGGCCTGCGTCTCGGCTTCACGCAAATGGCTCAGTGCCGCCTCGGCCAAGTCGTCCATCCATTGGGCAACTTCAACAGGGGAGTACTTCGCGGTGGACTCGCCCCGAATCAAGGCCTCGGCATAATCATCCACTCGAGCGAATAACTGCGGGTCCAGGGGACTGACCGTGCCGAACCGCTTGGGACTCGGCGTATCGCCGTAAGGATGCGGCCGCGAGGCATCGACGATCGGCATGTTGGTATAAATCTCCGGCCAGTAGTTGTTATTCGCGGCCGAGGGCGTGTGAGCGGTGGTGAAGAGAGGCAGGATGCGACTGGCGTGGGCCAGCGCCCCTTCGCATGCCACGGCAGCCGTGCCATATTCCTTGCGGAGGAACCGACGCCAGGTCTCGGGCTCCGCATCGGGGTTGTAGAGCAGCCGGCCCCAGAGCCGGTACCCATAAAGATACTTCTCGTCATCGCGCGCCGGGCGAAGCGAGGCATCGGCGTAAGCATCACGCCCGCCGGGCAAACCCGAGCCCTTACGCCCTTTGAAGGAGAGTGGCTCGAAGAGCTCCACCCCCCTGCTGCCGCAGAAGCTCGAAGCTCGCCCGTACGCCGCCGCCATGACCGGATCGCCCCAGAGCAGAAGCCGCTGCGTCCCGGGCCACATGCGATGCAGAACGCCGTAAGCGCGGTTCTCGGCCAGCAGGTCCCCATAGCCATAACGGAGGAAGCTGCGCGAGCCGGAGCTCATGGAGAAGAACCCCTCGTCCTTTCTGCCCTGCCGGGGCAGCTCCGTAGGACGAATGGCGGCCTGGTGATAGGGCAGGCCCATGTGCTCCGCCCAATACTTCGGCGAGATGCTGACGGGCATACCGGTGGCCAAGGCCAGGTCGATCATCGCCCGGTCCATTCCCTTGGCGTGCATGTCGATCTCGACCCGCCGGCCGCAACGTACGACGCCTTCGAAGACCGTCCTCCAAAACTCATAGCTGCCCTCCGCCACGCCGCTTTCGCCGTGGATGCGAAAGGTGACACCACTGATGGATGGGCAGGCCCTCAGCAAAGTCTCCAAGGCAGCTCGACAATAGGCGGCCTGCGTCTCGGGAGACAGGCCTTCGATAGTATAGTTCACGCCGGGGCTGTCCGTCCACTGGTAGGCGTGCGTCCAGATGCCGAGCTGAAAGTGCAGGCCGCGGCGCGCCGCCTCGTCGCTGATGAAGCGCAGCATCTCCAGATTGCGGTTCCGCTCGGCATCCGGCAATTCACGAACGCGCACGTCGTAGCCCGGGACCGAAATGAGGAAGGGATAGGCAAAGTGAAAGTACGTGTCCCGCAGACGCGACGTGAAATCGTAGCCCAGTCCCAGCGCCAAGGCAAAGCGGTTGAATCGCTGTGCGACGAGGATGGACAGGTACTGCTGCCAGAACGCCTTGTCGCCATACCAGCTCTTGTCCTCCACGTCGCTGGCAAACACCCGCATGATACTGCGGATCCGATTGGCCGGCTGCTCGACAACCGCCCGGCGCAGTTCGAAAGCCGCCAATGGCGGCGACGCACAATCGACCCGATCCGCCAGCTCCAGCATGGCATAGACCAAGCCCCGGACGTCGCTGCCGCAGGCCAGCAGGACTGCTCGGCCTGACAGCTTACCTGGGATCAAACCAAGTGACTCGGGGGAATCCGATACGGACACGCCGGCCCGAGAGAGCACCTCCTGTGCTATGGGTGTAGAAGCGCCGGCGGCAATGATGCACACGACCCCGGCAGGCAACTGGTCCGTCCGTTGCCTCACCTCACTGGCAATGCCCCCGGCCGACAGGGACGCACGCAGTTGCTCCACGCTCCACCGCGCCGGCTCGCTGGAGGCAATCGGATCCGCGGGATCACACAGGATGAACACACCGGAGGCATTGGCAGGCGTGGACTTGCCCGTGTCGAGACCGACGCCGGGATGATTGACTCCTCCACCACAGCCGGAGATTGCTCCTACCGCCGTGCACCCTGCGGCAAGGGCTGCTTGCCTGAGAAACTCCCTGCGACTTGGCTGATGTTTATTCATTGAATCCATACGCTCTTATGAAAAATGTGCTACCAGGAATTGGGTGGCAGCGGCAAGCGCCAGCTTGCCGATGGTTCGTCCATCCGCCAGCGGCAACGCCTTCGGCTTTGCCGCTGCCACCCGGACATTTTTATCCCCTTGTGGTCGGGCAAAGGTTCATAAAGGGCTCCTCGAATCAGGATTCCAACACCACGACTTCATGGTCGAGTACCGACGCAAGCTCGAATTGCATCCAGCCGTTTTCGGCGGCCGCAGCCCTGCTCTCGCCCGAGACCAGCATCTTCAGTGTTTTCGGCTGGACACCCTGCGGCAGGCGAATCCTCACCTTCAAGGGACCGACCGGTATCAACTCGTGCACCGGGGCCCGCCAGGTCCCGGCGCTGGTGAGATTCACCAGATGCAGGATCATCCGGCCGGGCTGCCGGTAGAGCTCGCAATCGATCAGGCCGCGGCCGCTCACCTCCAGCGGCAAGTTGCCCTGTGCGGCCCAGCGCACCAGGTTGGCCAGAAGGTCCCCGTGATCGGGCAGATTGTCGAGGGCGAATCGCCGGTCGATGTCCGCGGGCAGATAGGCCACGCAGCCGGGACCCGACTCGTTCAGAATCAGGCCGGGAATGTTGGTTCGCGCCTCACGCATCCACGCCGTTTCCGGCGGAAACATCGGGAACGACGGAATGAATGTCAGCAGCACCTTTGCCTTCTCATTCACAGTCAGCGGGTCCAGCGTGCCACCAAACGGCAGAATGTCGGTTTCGTCGAACCCGGCGAGCACGGGATGACGCTCGGCCGTGATGGGCGGCTCGTTACCGGCTTCCGGGCCGTAGACGCGGCCGCGCAGCTCCGGCGTCAGGCGCAGATAGGTGTGCCGGGTCTCGCTGATGCGCTTGCCGTCGGCATCGCGTTTAGGCCTGCCGCCCGTGACGCCGAAGAGATCGGCCAGGGCAAAGTCGGGGCGAGGGTCGCCCCACTCATTGTAGAGACTGGTCTGGCCCGTCGCAATCAATGCCCCACCACGCTCGACAAAACGACGTACGGCAGCGACTTGCGAATCGGACATCGCCGCCAGGTTCGGCAAAACGAGCACGGCAAGGCTCGGTCCCTCCCGCTCGACGTGGTCCACGTGCACCGGCAGATAAGGGATACGGGCACGGACCAGCGCCTGTGTGAAGCCGCGCCACGGCTGATCTACGAATTCCTCGGGATTGTCACGGCCGTAGAAGTCCGTATTTCGCTGCGACCACACCACCCCCACATTGGCGATGGGCCGGCGGTCGATGAGATACTGTTCGTTGGCCTTATGCCAGCGCAAGATGGGCTCGGCCGTGCGATACATCCGCCGGTCTTCGTGATACGCGCTGACATGATGCCACCAGGGCTGGATGCCGCCCGCGAAGCCGGCCAGCATCCACATCCGCGCCTCCGGCTCCGGCTTGCTGGCCAGCCGGAACGTCGGCCGGCCCATCTGATACATCGGCATGCTCTCGGGAATAAGCTTGTCCCAGCCCAACAGGCCATGGATGAGCTTGCCGGTCTGGGCGTTGTGCTGAAAACCTTCGTTGTCGCTGCGTGACTGGTGGTCCAGCATCACGATTTCCGTGCGCGCACAAATCTCCTTGTAGTCGCGAAAACTCCTGCTTTGGCCGCTGATACTGCCGCCGTTCATCCCGAGCCACAAGCAATCTGCTCCCCCCGCTGCCCTGGTCACGCGGTTATTCAAATCCCAGATCTCCAGCCGGCGTGCGTAGCTCCACTGAATCCACGCGCGAAAGACCGGATCGCTCCAATCGTGTCCCTTCGGCAGCGGCTGGCCCGTTCGCTCGCGGAACCGCCGGGCGCAATGCTCGCAATAACAGATGCTGCCCCGATCCAGGCCGCTCCAACTGTTATCGGTGATGCCTTCGGGACGCGACCGCTGGATGATTTCGCGCAGGACGTCCGGCAGGTACTCCTCATAATAGGGACTATTGATGCATGATACGTAGAGCGCGCCGGCCTTATAGGGCTTGCCGCCGGCATCCACGGCGAACCAGTCGGGATGGGCCTGGTAGAAGGCTTCGTGGGCGCGGTTGGAATCCATGCGGGCCAGTACCGCCAGGCCATCCTCGTGGGCCGCACCGGCCAGCTCGCCGTAAAGGTCGCGGTCCCCGAGCGCGGGCGGACGGTAATGTAGAGGGAATTTGCTCGGGTAATACGCAAAGATGCCGCCGGCGTTGATGATGACCCCCTGAATCTGCGTCCGCTTCCAATGCTGCCGCCACCAGCCAATGTCGTAACGAGCCGGGTCGATCTCCGCGATGTTCGTCTGCGCCCAGCGGTACGTGCGCCGATACCAGGGAATCTTGGCGGCGGAATCGCCCTTATTCTCGTCCCCGCGGGCAGACGAGATTCCGTGTGCGGCCGCCACGGTCGTGACCACACCCAGTTGCTTCAGGAACTCGCGGCGAGTCTCACCGGAACGAGGAATCGAAGGTTTCATCAAGGCGCACCTATTACTCAATCTGTTTCTCAGGCGACGCCATCCGCCAGGAAGTAATTGTCGTGTCCCGGCACGATGATGTCGGCCAGGGCACTCGCGTCCACGGCCAGGCCGGCGAGCAGCGCATGACCGGCCCGGGATAGAAAGGCGCCGCGCGTGAAAAGGTTTGACCTCGTACAACCAATATCCTTGCCGTGCTTCTCGTTCATGGCACCCATCGGTTGATAGGCATGGCTGGTGCGAGCCGCAGGCACCGC
>Ga0315281_10005306_pt1 | contig 18485 bp, 18 predicted proteins | sample YL17G07_0_MG_FD_204540 | JGI IMG/M metagenome (GOLD analysis project Ga0315281, IMG submission 204540) | Sediment microbial communities from Yellowstone Lake, YNP, Wyoming, USA - YL17G07_0 | ecosystem: Environmental > Aquatic > Freshwater > Lake > Sediment | place: USA: Wyoming | collected...
TGCTGCGCGCCGACCACCCGGTCATCGGGACGAAGATCAGCGCCAAGCAGTTTCGCCAAGCGGCACATGTGCTGGTGTCCTACGCCGGCACCGGACACCAGGTGATCGAAGAGACCTTCATCGCGGCTGGACTGAACGAGCGCATCGCGGTGCGCGTGCCGCATTTCCTGGTGGTGCCGATGATACTCGCGCGCACCGATCTCATCGTCGTCGTGCCCTCCCGTGTCGCCGCCGTGTTCGCGCAGGGAGGCCACTTCAAGGTGTTGCCGCTGCCGCTGCGCATGCCCAGCTTCGAAGTGCGGTTGCACTGGCACCAGCGCTTCCACCAGGACCCCGCCAATCGCTGGCTGCGTCAGGTGATGACGGAACTGTACGCGGAGCAGGTCAGCGGGTGAGCTTCATAGGTGCGCGCCAGCAGCATGGCCCACAGAGGGTGCCCCGTAGCACGTTGCTCAGGGTCTTGTGCGCCGCCGCCAACCCCTGACCAGCCACCATAGCCCGACAACGACGGCGAGCGTACCGGCGAAGATCAGCGCGAAGTTGATCCACATCCGCCCACCCGGCCGGTCGACGTGCCGCGACCACCACGCTGGACCTGCTTCACCCGGTTTGGGTAAGGCGAAGGCGACAAAACTATCGCCGGGCTCAAGGCCGAGAGAACTATGTCCGCCGGCGGCGATAACGACGATCTGCCGCCCTCCCCACTCGAACGTCATCGGCGTGGCCATCGCCGATGCCGGCAACCGTCCCTGCCATAACTCGGCGCCCGTCGCTGCATCGTAGGCGCGCAGGTACCTGTCCATCGCTGCACCGATGAAGACGAGCCCGCCCGCGGTGACCAACGGACCGCCGAAACTCGGCGTCCCGGTCGCCAGCGCGATATTGAGCGGCGCAGTTTCCTCCGTCGTGCCGATTCGCGCTTCCCACACCAGTTTGCCCGCTTTCAGGTCGACGGCCGCAAGCGTGCCCCACGGCGGCGGATTGCATGGCATGCCCAGCGGCGAGAGCATCGTGTCCCGCATCATGCCGAACGGTGCGCCGCGCTGGGGTGACACCTCACGCTCGGGAAACTGTTTCTTGAGTTTCTCGTACTCCGCCGCCGGAAACAGCGTGATCAAATGGATCGCGCGGCTGGTATTCGCATAAAGAATCTGTCTGAGCGGATCGAACGCGACACCGCCCCAATTCATGCCGCCGCCAGTGAACGGAAACAGGATCGTGCCTTTGTCCGATGGTGGCGTATAGAGTCCTTCGTTGCGCGCTTTGGCGATCGCCTCGCGGCACACACCGCGATCCCAGGGTGTAAGGCCGTAGGCATCTCCGGCCGAAATCCGCTGCGGCACCAACGCGGGCACATGCGCCGGGAACGGCTGGGTCGGCGACAGTACTTCGCCCGGTGCGCCGCCCTGTGGCACGGGTCGCTCTTCGACCGGAAACACCGGCGCGCCCGTGTCGCGGTCGAGCACGAAGATGAAGCCCTGCTTCGAGCCTTGAATCACGACGTCGCGCTTGCCGCCGTCGAGATCGAGCGTCGCCAGCGTAGGTTGTGCCGGCGTGTCGTAGTCCCACACGTCGTGGTGGACGATTTGATAGGCCCACGCCATTTCGCCCGTCGCGGCCTTGAGCGCCACGACGCTGTTGGCGTGCCTGTTATCGCCGGGGCGCAAGCCGCCGAAAAAATCCGGGCTCGGAGACGAGGTTGGCAAAAAGATCAGCCCGCGGGCGGAATCGGCCGACATCGGCGCCCACACATTCGCGTGGCCCGCTGCCCGCCAGCCCTCGCCCCACGACGCGGCGTTGGGATCCTTCGCCTCGCGCGGCACGGGATCCCACGACCATTTCGCGGTACCAGTGCGCGCGTCGAATGCGCGCACCGTGCCGCGCGGCGCCGCGACGCGGGCGTTGTCGCCGATGGCCGAACCAACGACGACCACATCGCCAACGGCGACGGGCGCCGACGTGATTTGGAACTCGCCCGGCCACAGCAACGCCATGCCAGGGTCGACTTTGACCTGACCTTCGCTGCCGAAATCGGTGCACGGTTTGCCGCTTTGCAGATCGAGCGCAAGCACCCGTCCGTCATTGGTCGCCGTAATCACGCGGTCGCGGCATGCGGAACCTTCACCCGCCTGCTTATCGCGCCAGGTCGCGACGCCGCGGCAGTTGAATCCGTTCGCCGGACGGACATCCTTGGTCGGAATCTTCGGATCGAAGCGCCACTTCTGCTCGCCGGTCGCGGGATCGAGCGCGATCACTTCGTTGAACGGCGTGCACACCAGCAATTTGTCGCCGGCAAGAATCGGCGTGCTTTGAAGCTTGGTGCGCCGCATGAGCCTGGCATCGCGCCGCGTCAGGTCGCCGGTGCGATAGGTCCAGACCGGAATCAGATCGTCAACGTTCGACGGCGTGATCTGCGCGGCGTTGCTGTAGCGCAGGCCCCCTTCGTCACCGCCATAGAACGACCAGTCCGCGCCCGCGGCACTCGCGGCGGCCGCCGCGCAGACGCACGCGATGAAAGCGAAAAATGTTAATCGCCCCATGAGGCAAGCGGCATTGCGCGACTAGGCCCTGCCGTAGCCATGCGCTTCGTTACCTGGGCGGATGTTTCCATGGATTGAGCAGGGGCAGTTTCAGGTCTTGGAAATGTCGCTCGTTGCGGGTGGCGAGCGTGGCGCGGCGCGCAAGGGCGATGCCCGCGATCAGTGTGTCGCGCACGTCCACCGGGCGTCCGGCCTTCTGGCGTATGGCCGCCAGCGAAGCGGCTTCGGTTGCGGCGGCGCTGTCGAAATCCAGCACGCGATTCTCCAGGTCTTCCGACAGCGTTCGCGCAAACGCCGCTTCCAGAGCTTGCCGCCGCCGGCTTTTTGGCAGCAATGCGAGGCCGAGGCGTGTCTCGAACAGGGTAATGCTGGTAATCCAGATCGATTCGGCAGCCTGGAGATCCAGCCACGCCACTACCGCAGCGTCCGGCGGATTTCGCATCAGTGCCGAAAGCACATTGGTATCGAGGATGATCATTTGCCGAAATTCGCCGCGCGCACCTGCTGTCCGTGCAATTCGGGCAGATCCGTCGTCAACCCGTCTGGCCCGAAGCGCGCGGCGATGCGCGATCCCAGCCTGGTGACCGGACGGCTGTTTTCTTTCACCGCATTGCGCAGAATGTGCCGCACTTCCTCTTCCATGCTGCGCCCATGGCTCGCGGCGCGGCGCTTCAGGCGCGTCTTGACCTCTTCTTCAATCTGGCGAACCACTAACTGGACCATTGACTGCCTCCTTGCGAACATTAACGATATCATGATATCAGATTGTCGCCCATGCAGACTGCGGTCTGCGCGAACGCCGCTTCATCGACGGCGGGCTTCCGCGCAGCGCAGCAGTTGGCGCAGTCGGCGCGCGTGCCGCATTTCCTGGTGGTGCCGATGATACTCGCGCGTCGCGCCGGGTCCTGCCTTCAGGGTTGTTGGCCGCCGGAACGCAGCCGGGCTACGGCAGATAGCGCGCCTTGAGATGCGCCTTGAAGATGGCCGGATCGAGCGGTCGCCCGGTCGCGGCGATGAGCAGCTCCCGGGTCGAAAGATAGCTGGCTTTGCAGTGGATGTTTTCGGTGAGCCAATCGACCAGCGGTTTGAATTCGCCGCGGCCGATTGCCGCCGGCAACCCGGGAATAGCTTTGCCTGCGGCGTCGAACAGTTGCGCGGCGGCCATGGCGCCCAGGGTATACGTCGGGAAATAGCCGAACGCGCCGTCGTACCAGTGTATGTCCTGCAGGCAGCCCAGGCGATCGTCCGGCGGAACGACACCGAGCAGGGTTTTCAATCCGTCGTTCCAGGCGCCGGGCAGGTCGTGCAAGAGGAGATCGCCGGCGATCAGCGCGCGTTCGATCCGGTAGCGCAGGATGACGTGGGCCGGATACGTGACTTCGTCCGCTTCGGTACGGATGAAGCTGCGCGAAACCCGCGTGTACAGGCGGAACAGGTTTTCCGGCCGCCACGCCCCGTCCCCGGCCTCCGCCTCGAACGCCTCGCGCATCAATGGCGCGGCAAAGGAAAGAAACTCCCGCGAGCGCGAGGCCTGCATTTCCATCAGCAGCGACTGGCTTTCGTGGACCGCCATGCCGCGCGAGTTGCCGACCGGCTGGTGGCGCCAGCCCTTGGGCAGGTGTTGCTCGTAGAGCGCGTGTCCGGTCTCGTGGATGGTGCCCATGAGCGAGCTGGTGAAGTCCGTCTCGCTATAGCGCGTGGTGATGCGTTGATCTCCCGATGCGCCGCCGGTAAACGGGTGCAGGCTGACGTCAAGTCGTCCGTGGTGAAAATCGAAACCGAGGATTTGCATGATGCGCAGGCCGAGCTCGCGCTGGCGCTCGACCGGGAACGGGCCGCGCGGCTTGATCGGGGCGGTCTCGCGCGCCTGCCGCGCCAGCACGCTGTCGAGAAAATCCGGCAGGAAACCGGCGTAATCGTCGAACACCGGATCGATGTCGGCGGCGCGTCCGGCCGGCTCGTACTGGTCGAGCAGGGCATCGTATGCCGAGGTTCCGAATCTGGCCGCCTTGGCCTTGCCGGTTTCGACCGTCAGGCGCAGCACTTCTTCCAGGTATGGGAGCACCAGGGCGTAATCCGCTTTCGGGCGCGCCTCGCGCCAGGCCATCTCGCACGCCGAACAGGCGCGCGACTTCGCTTCGACCAGCGCCGCGTCGACCGCGGTCGCATGGGTCCAGTCACGGCGCATTTCGCGCACGTTGGCGCGTTCCCAGTCGCCGAGCGATTCATCCTCGGCCGCGTCGAGCAAATCGCCGATCCTCGGATCGGTAATCAATTCATGGCAGATGACATCCAGCGTCGCAATCTGTTCAGCCCGGCTTTCCGCGCCGCCCGTCGGCATCATGACCGAACGGTCCCAGTGCAGAATGCCTTGCGCGTCGTGCAGGCGTCCGAGGCGCGCGAAGCGCTGCTCGAGCTGCTTGTAGGATGATGACGGCATCAGTCTAGAACATCCGGCCCATACGGCGGACGATAGCGCACCAAGGCACGCATCGCAATCGCCTTCGGTCCGGGTCTGCCGACGGGCATGGTTCCTCCCGGCCGGTCACCGGCAACGAACCAGCCTTGCGGCGACTGACCGCTAACGGATTCGATTTCGGGTTCACCCTATCGGCCATTATGGAGAGCGTCCGCAGCCTGCCATGGCCGGGAGTCGTCTCTTGCAGTGCCGCCGCACTGGAGGATTCGGGTTTGCGCGAGGCGTCAATTGAGGGCTTTAGCGGCGCTACGGTATCCGGCTCAGGCGAATCTGGCCAGCTGTTCCTCGCTCATCCCGAGGGTGGCGAGGCTGGCTTCGCGCGCGGCCTCCCACTCGGACGTGCGGCTACTCAGTAGAATCCGGTTGTAAATCAGCAGCGCCAGCTGCAGGCTGGCGACCAGGCCGGCACATTGGGCGTTCGCGTTTGTCGTCGCGCACTGATCGCGACTCTCGCATTCGGGCGGGCAGCCGGAATATCCGCGCTGCTGCAGTATGCTCTCGGCGATCTGCTCCGGCAGGCGCCAGTAGCGGCTCACCAGATAGCTGACAACGACATGGTCTGCGGCGAACTTCCGGTCGTGTTCTTCCAGATGCGTCCATGTCGTTTCGTCGGCCAGCGCGTCGCCATAGCCCGGCAGTGCGTTCGCCATCACGGCAACGCCGCAGGCATGGAACAGTCCGATCAGGTAGGCAAGATCATTGCTTACGCCGATCCGCTGACGATGGGCGACGGCAACGGTCAGTTCGGCGATGATCGCCGAACGCTTCCAGAAGATTTCCAGGGCCGGGCTCGCCTGGTTCATGGCCTCACGAAGCAGTACAGCGCGACAAAGGTTCAACGTGCGGTCGGCGCCGAGGATGATGATGGCGTTCTCGACGTTGCCGATCTTTTCGATCAGCCCGTAAGCAGGCGAGTTGACGATGTAGAGGAGTCGTGCCGACAAGCCGGGATCCTGCCGGATCAGGGTTGCCAGCTGGCGCGTCTGGAAGCCGGTCGATTTGGTCAGCTTCTCGATCTGCAACAACACCTTCGGCTGCTCGGGAATGACGACGCCCTTCTGCTGCAGCGTCTTCCATCGCGCTGCCATTTCCGGTTCAAGGTGCAGTTTTTCGTCGCGCATGGGTCAAGAGAGTATGAACAGTTCGACGTCGCCGGCAATTCGATCGGCCCGTTTCAGGCAGGTGCTGATCGCATCGCCAAGCCGCTTCTGGGATACCGGCTTGACCAGGAACCCCGCCGCGCCACCTCGCTTGGCGGCTTCCACCCGGTCCGCCGACGGTAATCCACTTACCATCACTACCTGGGTAGTGATGCCATAGTCCATGATGGCGCGCAGGGTCTCGATGCCATCGAACCCGGGCATCTCGATGTCGAGGAAGACAATGGCGGGCTTTTGCAGCAGAAACTTCTTCAACGCCTCGCTGCCGTCCCGAGCCTGGTCCACGCTCAGGTAACCTTCAGCGCGGATGAGCGCGACCATTATCGTCAGCATCAGCCGGTCGTCATCCACGACCAGGATCTGCGGCGCCGGGGTTTCGTTACGCTGCATGGGGTGGCCGCTGCCGGACCTGCGATGGATGGGAATTAGAGGAGCTCATGAGTACAGTCGCTGCGCTGATGCTTGGCGGGCCGAATCGCCGTCGGGCGGACGGTACTCAGCGCGCGATGCCGCACGACCCATATATTGTAGCAAAGAAAAGTTGGCTGGGTTTGCAAGTGCCGGTCCAAAACGTTTAGGCGGCGAGATCATCCCAATAGCGATTCCAACCACCGGTGACACCGGCAACGCGAAGGTTGAGCATCGCAGTCATTCGCTTCAACCAGACTGATTGCGGGTCTTCGCAATTGCGAACGGCCGGCGCACCGAGGAGCGGACCTTCAAGATGATGTAGCTGCCAGCCTGCAGCTGTCGATGGACCATACCGCTCGCGCGGTATGCCGGTCAGGTCAAATCGCGACCACTACACATCAGTCGTTCCCCGCGCGCTCCGCACTCCCACCCGCGCGCAGCAGCCGGCCCGGGCGCGCGCCGGTGCCGCGTCCCTGCTGCCACACCGGAACGCCGTTGACGAGCACGCTGTCGATGCCGCGCGCCGGCTGCGTCGGCGCGTCGAAGCTCGCCGTGTCGCCGATCTCGCCGGCATCGAAGATGGTGATGTCGGCCCAGTAGCCCGGCTGCAGCAGGCCGCGCTCCTCGAGGCCGAAATTGCGCGCCGTGAGCCCGGTCATCTTGTAGATCGCGGTCTCGAGCGGGAACAGCCGCAAGTCGCGGCAGTAGTGGCCGAGGACGCGCGCGAACGTGCCCCACAGGCGCGGATGCGGCTTGATGTCGTGCGGCAGGCCGTCGGAGCCGATCATGGTTTGATCGAACTGCAGGATGCGCTGCACATCGGCTTCATCCATGGAGAAGTAGATCGCGCCGGCGGGGCTCAGCGCGGATACGGTCTGCTCCTGTGACAGGCCGAGCCTCTCCGCCGCCTGCGCGAGTTCCATGCCGGCGAATTCCGGATGCGGCTTGGACCAGGTGATGAGGATGCGGCTGGAGAGCGCGATGCGGTCGGCGCGCAGTATGGTGGAGGAGGCGGCATAGGGATAGCAATCGAGGCACACGCTCTGTTGCGCGCCGGCCCTGGCGAGCAGCGCCAGCGTTTCCGCCGAACGCCCGTGATTGCGCGAGCCCATGACCTTGTGGTGCGAAATGATCACCGGCACGCCGACTTCGCGGCCGATGCGGAAGGTTTCCTCCATGGACTCGACGATGCGGTCGTCCTCGTAGCGCATGTGCGTCACGTAGCGTCCGCCGTAGGTCTTGAGCGGCTGCGCCACGGCGATGATCTCTTCGGTCGTGGCATGGGCCGCGGGCGGATAGTAGGTGCCGGTGGACAGGCCGATAGCGCCGGCGGCGAGCGCTTCGCGCGCCAGCGCCTGCATGCGGGCGGTTTCCGCGGGCGTGGCGGCGCGGTCGAGCCGGCTCATGGCGGCGACGCGCAGGGTGGTATGGCCCACGAGGCAGGCGACGTTGGTCGCCGCGGACCGGCTGTCCAGTTCATCGAGGAAGGAAGCGAAATCAGCGAAACGGAAAGCGCCGCCGTCGTCTATGAGGTCGAGCGGCGGCGGCGGAGAGGCGGTGACCAGGGGCGCGAGGCTGATGCCGCAATTGCCGGTGATGACGCTGGTCACGCCCTGGCTCACTTTGGGCGTCATCGCCGGATCGGACCCCAGCAGGCGATCGTCGTGCGTATGCGCGTCGATGAACCCCGGGGCGGCGATCTTGCCTTGCGCGTCGATTTCGCGCTCGGCGTGCGCGTGTTGCAACCGGCCGACGTCGGCGATGCGCCCGCCGCGCACGCCGATGTCGCCGGTGTAGCGCGGCCGGCGCGTGCCGTCGATGACGAGGGCGTTGCGGATGAGGAGGTCGTAGTGGAGGCTCATGCCTGGCACCGGCGAATGATGGAGCCGCCATTCTACGCGCAGGCTGTCTCAGATGATGAATGACCGGCACATGGAGTAAACTGCGCTCCGTGGTCTGGCGCGGCCATGGCCTGGCCAGGATGCGTGCCTACAGAAGCAATCGAGTTTTCAGCCATCCCATCTCGGCATGCAAAGCCTGCAAGGAGCAATGCAATGAGCGGTAACGATAGCGGCCTGCGCAAGGGCCTCACCACCTACGGCGACAGCGGTTTCTCGCTGTTTCTGCGCAAGGCTTTCATCAAGGGGGCCGGATACACCGACGACGCGCTCGACCGGCGCATCGTCGGCATCGTCGACACCGGCAGCGCCTACAACCCCTGCCACGGCAACAGCGCGCAGCTCGTCGAGGCGGTGAAGCGCGGCGTGATGCTCTCAGGCGGCCTGCCGATGGATTTTCCGGTCATCTCGATCCACGAGAGCTTCGCCTCGCCCACGTCGATGTTCCTGCGCAACCTGATGTCGATGGACGTCGAGGAAATGATCCGCGCCCAGCCGATGGACGCGGTGGTGCTGCTCGGCGGCTGCGACAAGACCGTGCCAGCGCTGCTGATGGGCGCGGCTTCGGCGGGTTTGCCGGCGATCCAGTTGGTGACCGGTGCGATGCTGACCGGCTCGCACGACGGCGTGCGCGTCGGAGCCTGCACCGACTGCCGCCGCTACTGGGGGCGCTTTCGCGCGCAGGAGATCGACGAGGGCGAAATCGCGCGCGTGAACAACCAGCTGGTGGCGAGCGTCGGCACCTGCTCGGTGATGGGCACCGCCAGCACCATGGCCTGCGTCACCGAAGCGCTGGGCATGATGCTGCCGGGCGGCGCGTCGCCGCCCGCGGTAACCGCGGATCGCATCCGCATCGCCGAGCGCAGCGGCGCCACCGCCGTGGCGATGGCGAATTCGCAGCTGACGCCTGCGCGCATCATGAGCGCCGAGGCGTTCGAGAATGCGCTGCGCGTGCTGCTCGCCATCGGCGGCTCTACAAACGGCATTATCCATCTCACCGCCATCGCGGGGCGCCTGGGCATCAAGCTCGACCTGGAGCGCCTCGACGCGCTCGGGCGCGACACGCCGGTGCTGGTCGACTTGAAACCTTCGGGCCTGTACTACATGGAGGATTTCCACAAGGCCGGCGGCATGCCGGCGCTGCTGCGGGAGTTGCGCCCGCTGCTGCACCTGGACGCGCTCACCGTCACCGGGCGCACCCTGGGCGAAGAACTGGATGGCGCAGCCGTTGCTTTTCCACAGGACGTGATCCGACCGCTCGCCAATCCGATCTATCCGCAGGGCGGCATCGCCGTGCTGCGCGGCAACCTCGCACCTGCCGGGGCGCTGATCAAGCAATCCGCGGCCGACCCGAAACTGTTCGAGCGCGAAGGCCGCGCCGTGGTGTTCGAATCGCTGGACGATCTCGCCGCGCGCATCGATGCGCCCGACCTCGACGTGACCGCGGACGATTTTCTGGTGTTGCAGAATGGCGGGCCGAAGGGAGGCTACGCCATGCCCGAGGCCGGCTACCTGCCGATCCCGACGAAGCTGTCTCGCGCCGGCGTCAAGGACATGGTGCGCATATCCGACGCGCGCATGAGCGGCACCGCCTTCGGCGCCATCGTGCTGCACGTCTCGCCCGAATCGGCCGTCGGCGGGCCGCTCGCGCTGGTGAAGAACGGCGACCGCATCCGCCTGTCGGTGTCCGGGCGCAAGCTCGAACTGCTGGTGGACGAGGCCGAACTGGCGCGGCGCCGCAGCGCGTACCGGCCGCGCGAGACCGATTCGAAAATGCGGGCCGAGCGCGGCTACGCCAAGCTGTACATGAAGAGCGTGCTGCAGGCCGAGGAAGGCTGCGATTTCGATTTCCTAAGAAAAGCCTGAGCGAGACTTCGCCCGGCTGATCGTCACCACCCAAACTGGAGAATTGAGCATGACACTACGCATCACCGGAGTACTGTCCCCCGTCGTCACCCCGTTCAAGGCCGATTTGAGCCCCGACACCGGGCGCTTCGTGCGCCAATGCAAGTGGCTGGTCGCGAACAACGTCGGTTTGGCGGTGTTCGGCACCAATTCCGAGGCCAATTCCCTCGCCGCATCGGAGCGCATGGAATTGCTGGAGAAGCTGGTGGAAGCCGGCGTCGATCCGGCGCGCATGATGCCCGGCACCGGCTGCTGCGCGCTCACCGACTCGGTGCGTCTCACCGCGCACGCGGTGAAGCTGGGCTGCGCCGGCGCGCTGATGCTGCCGCCGTTCTATTACAAAGGCGTGTCCGACGAGGGCCTGTACCGCAATTACGCCGAGATCGTCGAGCGCGTGGGCGATGCGCGCCTGCGGATCTACCTCTATCACATTCCGCAGGTGAGCCAGGTGCCGATCAGCCTGAAACTGATCGAGCGCCTGCTCAGGGCCTATCCGAAGAACATCGCCGGCACCAAGGACTCCTCCGGCGACTGGAACAACACCAAGGCGACGCTGGACAATTTCGCCAAGGACGGCTTCGACGTGTTTCCAGGCAGCGAAACCTTCCTCCTCGCCGGCATGCGCAATGGCGGCAAGGGCTGCATCAGCGCCACCGCCAACGTCAATCCCGCCGCGATCCACAATCTGTACGTCAACTGGCAGGCGGCCGATGCGGACAAATTGCAGGCGGGCCTGGACCAGGTGCGCAACGTGTTCCAGAAATATCCCATGATTCCGGCGATGAAGCGCGCGATTGCGCACTGGAGCGGACATGCCGCCTGGGCCACGGTGCGCCCGCCGCTGGTCGAGGTGACCGCTGAGCAGTCGGCGGCGCTGATCGCCGATCTCAAACAGGCCGGCTTCTCCATGCCGGGCCTGGACGCGGCGTGAGCCGTCCGATGAAAACCATACTGATTACCGGCGCGGCGGGCGACGTCGCGACTCACCTGCGGCGCGAGCTTGCGGGCAAGTACCACCTGCGCCTGTCCGACCTGCGGCCGCTCGCGCCGGCCAAGGGCGAAAAATTCGCGCGCGCCGACATCTCTAATATGGCCGACGCGTTGCGCATCACCAGAGGCGTCGACGCCATCGTGCACCTCGGCGGCTATTCGGTCGAGGGCCCGTGGGAAGGCATACTCAGCGCCAATATCGTCGGTTGCTACAACGTGTTCGAGGCCGCGCGCAGGAACGGGGTGCGGCGCATCCTGTTCGCCACTTCCAATCATGCAGTCGGCTTCTATCCGCGCAAGCAGACCATAGACCACCGCGTCTACATCAAGCCCGACGGGCGTTACGGCGTGTCCAAGGTATTCGGCGAGGCCATAGGCAGCTTGTACGCCGACAAATACGGCATGCAGGTGTTCCTGATGCGCATCGGCAACGTCAATCCCGCGCCCATAGACAAGCGGCGGCTGTCGATCTGGCTGTCGCCGCGCGACCTGGCGCAGCTCGTGGCCATAGGCATAGAGCATCCGGACATCCGCTTCGAAATCGTCTACGGCGTGTCGCGCAACACGCGCAGCTGGTACGACAATTCCAACGCCTATCGCCTGGGCTACAAGCCCCAGGATGACTCGGAGGTCTACGCGCCGGAAGTGCTGGCGAAGGAAGGTCCGGGGAATGCCATCGGCGACCTGTACCAGGGTGGCGCATTCACGCACGTCGAAGCCGTGCCCAACCCGGCGCCTCTGCCGAAGGCGGCAAAGGCGCCCGCGCGGAATGCGGCGAAGAAGCCCGCCAGGAAAGCGGTCAAGAAGGCAAAGAAATAATGAGCGCCGCGCCGCAGCTGCAGGCGCCGCCGGGCGCGTGCGACTTCCCGATTCACGCATTAACGCAGGTAGCAAACGCAGCAACCCCGAAGCACTCACTAAAGGAGAAGTAAGCATGAAACGAAGGAACTTTATTTCCAGTATTGCCGGTGCTGTCGTTGCGGCCGCATTTGCGCTGCCGGCCGGCGCCCAGGTGATCACGCTGCACGGCGCATCGCAGTTCAGCGATGAGCATCCGTTCACCAAGGGTTTGCTGAAGTTCGAGGAGCTGGTGAAGAAGTATTACGGCAAACCGATCAACTTCGTGCTGCACAAGAACAGCGAACTCGGGCTGGAAAAGGATTATTTCGCCTACATGAACCAGGGCATTTCGGTCGATTACGCCATCGTTTCCCCCGCGCACATGGCGACCTTCGCCAAGGCCGCGCCGTTCATCGACGCGCCATTTGTGTTTCGCGATCACGACCAGATGAACAAGGTGATCGCCCAGGACATCCTCAAACCCATTTCCGACGAGATCGCGCAGAAGGCCGACGTGCTGCTGGTCGGTTATGGCGGCGGCGGCGTGCGCAACATTTTCGCCAACAAGCCGGTGCGCAACATGGCGGAGTTGAAAGGCCTCAAGGTGCGGGTGCAGGGTGCGCCGATCTGGACCCGCACTTTCGCGGCTGCCGGCATGTCGCCGACCGTGATCGCCTACAACGAGATCTATAACGGCATCCAGACCGGGGTGATCCAGGCCGGGGACAACGAGGCGGCAGGGGTGGAGCAGATGAAATTCTACGAAGTCGGGCCCAACCTGATGCTGACCAAACACTCGATCAGCATCCGGCCGATTTGCTTCTCCGGCAAGACCTTGCGCAAACTGCCGCCCGATCTGCAGGCGGTGATACGCAAAGCGGCCGCCGAGGCGGGTGATTGGGAACGCCAGCTCGAGTCGAGCGGAGACACGGCGATTCTGCAGGCGCTGGAGAAAGCCGGCAAACTCAAGCTGGTGAAGTTCGAAGACCGCGACAAGCTGCAACAGTCCATGGCGCCGGTGTTGGCGGCCTACGCCAAGGAGATCGGTGCCGAGGCAATCTACGCGCGCATCAACGCGATCAAATAGCGGTCCCGCACGGCGCGGCGGAAGCGGTCGTTCCGCCGCGCCGATGTCGTGCCGACCTCCATTCAGTCCTCTCCCGGGAAATCGATGCGCAAATTCATAGACTGGCTTTACCGCGGCCTGCAAGGGTTGCTGACGCTGCTGATCGCCATACTGATCCTGCCGGTGACCATGCAGATCGTGGCCCGCTACACCGATATTATCCCCAACTATATCTGGACCGAGGAGATGGCGCGATTCTGCCTGATCTGGATCATCATGCTCGGCGCCAGCGTCGCCGTTCGCGACGGCACGCACTTCGACGTCGACGTGCTGCCGCATCCCAAGACCGCCTCCGGCCTGGCACTGAGCCGCATCGTCGTGCATGCCGCGATATTTCTGGTGGCGCTGATTTTCCTCGGCTTCGGCTGGAGGTTTGCGCAGTTCGGCTATGACCAGAGTTCGGAATTGACCGGCATCAACATGATCAGCATCCACATCGCCTGGCCGGTCGCGGGTTTCACCTGGGTGCTATTTACCCTGGAGAAGTTCTACGACGACATCCAGCTGATGAAAAAAGGAAAAGGTAGCGCATATGGGGCCGGTTGAAGTCGCGCTGATTCTGTTCGGCGTGTTCGCGCTGCTGATCGTGGTGCGCGTGCCGGTCGCATTCGCGCTGGGACTGGCCTGTGTTCCGGTATTTTTCATCGATGACCGGCTGACGCCGTTTCTGCTGCTGAACGAGATGCTGAAGTCGTATAACTCGTTTCTGCTGCTGTCGATCCCGTTCTTCATGCTGGCCGCGAACCTGATGAACGCCGCCGGCATCACCGACAAGCTGATCAACCTGTCGCGCGCCCTGGTCGGCTGGCTGCCGGGTGGACTGGGCCATGTCAGCGTGCTGGTCAGCATGCTGTTCGCCGGCATCTCCGGCTCCAGCACGGCCGAAGCCGCGGGCGTCGGCGGCATACTGATCCCGGCGATGAAAAAGCAGGGCTACGACATCGAATTCGCGGTAGCGCTGGTCGCCTGCGCGGCGGTGATGGGCGTCATCATTCCGCCGAGCATACTGATGGTGGTCTGGGGCGGGGTTATTTCGGTCTCGATCGGCGGCCTGTTTCTCGCCGGTGTGCTGCCGGGGACGCTGATGGGCCTGTCCTTCATGGTGGTGGTCTACCTCTACGCCAAGCGCCGCAACTACCCGGTCTACCCCAAGCCCACCAGGGGCGAACTGGCGTCGGCCATCGGGCATGCGATCCTGCCGATTCTCACCCCGGGCATCATCGTCGGCGGCATCGTCGGCGGATTTTTCACCCCGACCGAGGCCTCGGTGGTGGCTGTGCTCTACGCCATGCTTCTGGGAATCTTCATCTACCGGCGCCTGGGGCTCAGGGATTTGCGCGAAACCATGTACAACTCCGGACGCTTTGCCGCCATATCGCTGTTTTGCATCGGCACGGCCTCGGCTTTCGGCTGGCTGCTCGCGTATTTCCACATTCCGCAGCTGTTCGTGGACCTGGTGTCCGGTTGGGGCGGCGGCATTACCAGCGTGGGTTTCATCACCGCGCTCTGCTTCCTGGTGATAGGCTGTTTCATCGATGCCATTCCGGCGATCATCATCGTCGGCACCATACTCGCGCCGCTGGCCGCGAACGTCGGTATGCACCCGATTCATTTTGCGGTCGTGGGCGTCATCTCGATCGCTTATGGACTGGTGACGCCGCCCTACGGGCTGTGCCTGATGATCGCATGCACCATCGGCGGCATCAAGATCAAGCAGGCGATCAGGGACACGCTGATACTGTTCGTCCCCATGCTGCTGGTGCTGGTGTTCGTGATCTTGGCTCCGGAAGCGATACTGTGGCTGCCGCGCAAACTCATGCCGACCCTGATCAAATGAGGCCGGCTTCGCTCGGCTCCGGGCAGAGGGGTTTGGGGTAGGGGTGAGACCCTTCCATTCTCACCCGGCGCCCTTGTCCCCCAAGGGGACTTTCCCCTCTCCCGTCAAGCGGGACCGAGGAAGGGGGATCGAGACCTTCGGGGCGCAAATCTCCCGATTCAGAGAAAACTCTGATTGCGTCGGTGACTTAATCAGAGCTTCCTTGGGTACAATTGCCGCTCCGATCAATATCCGACGGCGCCGCATCGGCCGAGGGAAAGCGCTCTATGGACGTTATCAGCTGGTTCGTGCCGCCGGGGGTCCTGGACGAACCTCGAAAGACCACGCGCCACAAAGGCATCGCGAAATCCCTGCTGGCCATTTCGCTGGTCACGTCGCTGATGCTCTTTGGCGACCTGTTCGTGCGCGGGAACCTGCCGCCGGCCGAGTACGCCTTGTTCGCCGTGGCCATTTGCACGCCGGTCCTGGGGGCGCTGCTGATTCGCGCAACCGGCGACATCACCCTGGGCCTGGTGGCGACCAACATCGGCGGCATTCTTATCGTTGCCGTATGGGCCTTCTTCGCCGGCGGCATCACCTCGGTGGTTCTGCCGGTATTTCTCGCGAATATCGCCCTGCTCGCCACCTTCGGCAACGCGGCCATCCTGCTGGTCATGGGGGCCACCCTGATGGCTGCGCTGGTATTTTTGTATCTGGCCACGTCGATGGGCTGGCCTCCTCCGAGTTTCATGCCGGATTCGGCTACGCCGGAGCTGATGCTGACCAGCATGCTGGGCTCGGTCGGGCTGGTCGTCCTGGCCGGGGTCATAGTGGCGCGCGATCGCGCGATCGCCAAGGGCCATTTGCGTGCCGCGCAGCATGCCGCCGAGCAATCGAGCCGCGCCAAATCCGTGTTCCTGATGTCGATGAGCCATGAGTTTCGCACCGCGCTGAATGCGATCCTGGGGTTTTCCGAACTGCTCCGTTCCAACGCGGCAAAGCCGCTGGACCAGGAACAACTGCAGAGCATCGGCCACGTGCTGAACGCGGGACAATACCTGCTGGGCCTGGTGACGCAGGTGCTGGAAATGAGCCGCATCGAGCAGGGCGAGCTGAAGGTGAACATGGAGCCTGTGCGTGCGGAACAAATCATCGCGTCCTGCCTGCCGATGATAGAGTTGGAGGCGCGAAAAAGAGGCATCGCCTTGATCGACGACTGCGCCGCTCGCGCCGGATCGGTCGTGTGGGCCGACCCCATTCTTGTGAAGCAGGTGCTGCTGAATCTGCTGTCGAATGCGGTGAAGTTCAATCGCGACGGCGGCACGGTCACGATCTCGTGCCGGCCGGCCGGGACCGAGTTCCTGCGCATCGCCGTCGCCGATACCGGCGCCGGGGTCGCGAGCGGCAAGCAGGGCGAATTGTTCGGGTCGTTTGCCCGCCTGGGCGCGGAAGCCGGGACGATCCAGGGGGCCGGTCTCGGGCTCGCGATGGCGAAACGCCTGAGCGAAAGCATGCACGGACATCTCGGTTACGAGTCCACGCAGGGAAAGGGCAGCACCTTCTGGCTGGAACTGCCGCTGGCCGAGGCGCACGCATCGGGCAGTTGATCGGGCCGTTGCTCTGAATCGCCGCGCCTGCACGGTTGCAGCTGGCGCTGTCCCTGGAACCAGCTACTCGATCTGCGCGCCTTTCTCGACCAGCAACGCGCGCAGGATGGAGCGATGGCAGCGCGACTCGTCTTCGCAGTAGCAGCCGACGGAGAAGTTCGCATGATGCGACAGCGCCGCGAGCAGAGCTAGCGTCCGGCTGTTCTCCGGGGTTGCCATCTCGGCGCGGTATTTCTTCAGAAAGGCGAGCCACTGACCTGGAGTCGCAGCCGCCTGCCCCGACTTCATGGTTTCGACGCTGGGCGCAAGCTTGGGAAACCACACGTCATACCAGTTCTGCGATGCAAAGGCGGCCTTGGGCACACCCCGTGGCGGACGGCGGACGGTGCCGATCCGGGTTCCTTCGCCTTCGATCCTCTGGCTGCCGAGTCTGACTACGCGTATGACCATAGGATCGTCCGCCGTTCAGCCCGCCGCGTAGACGGCGCGCTCGAACTGCCCGTACACCGCCAGAAAGCGGGGTTCGACGAAGGGCAGCGTCTGCGTCATGATGGTTCCGGCGACGTCCTTCGCCGGGTCGAACCAGAAGTGCGTGTTGAGCACGCCCGCCCAGCCCTGCGAGCCGGCCGAGCGCATCCCCGGCACGTCCTGCTCGACGCGCAGGAAGCCGAGGCTGTGAGTCTTCGGCGTGCCGGGAAACAGATCGACGTCGGCTGTGACCGGCGGCACCACGGTGGTCATCTTGCCCACGCGCAGATCGCCGATGTGGTTCGCGAGCATGGTCGCGACACCCTTCTCGCTCAGCACCCGCTTGCCGTCGAGCGCGCCCTGGTTCAGGAACATGCGCAGGAAGCGCAGGTAGTCGCCGGCGGTCGAGTACAAGGCGTGGCCCATGCCGTAGAACTCGGGATGCGGCGGCGGCGCAAGCTCGAACGGCGCGAACTTACCGTCCTCGCCGCGCGCGCTGACCGAGGCCAGGCGCGAAGCGAGGGCGCCTTCGGATTCGAACGCGCTGCTGGTCATGCCGAGGGGGCCGAAGATCTCTTCCTGGCAGAACTTGTCGACGCGGCGGCCGTCGATGGCCTCGACCGCCTGGCCTAACCAGTCGATGCCGATGCCATAGTCCCAGCGCGTTCCCGGGTCGAACACCATCGGATAGAACAGCGACGCCTTCAGCCCGGAGAGGATCGTCGGGTGGCCCGTCTTCGCCATCCAGCGCGGCACGTCGGGATTCCAGAATTCGTATACGAGGCCCGACGTGTGCGTGGCGAGCTGCCGGATCGTGGCGCGCGACTTCGGCGCACGCAGCCGCGGGGTGTCGCCGTCGAAACCTTCGAGAACCTGGATTTTCGCGAAGTCGGGAAGGATGCTGTCGACCGGCGCGTTCGGATCGAGCCTGCCGCGGTCGATCAGGATCATCGCCGCGGTCGAGCCGATCGCCTTGGTCATGGAAAAGATGCGAAACACCGTGTCTTCGGTCATCGGCTGGCCGGGGCTGCGCTCGCCGGCCGTACCACTCCATTTCACGCCGGCGGAATTCCCGGTCATGGCAACGAAGCCGGGGGCGGCACCGGATGCCACGCCGGCGTTGAGAATCTCGTCCAATACGCTCATGATCGTCTCCTGTTCTGGTTACAGATGAGAAACCCCGCCGCACGCTGTTGGCCGTCACCGCGCGCGCATCACGCTTGCGCCGCGTTGCTTGGCTATGAT
>Ga0315281_10005307_pt1 | contig 18482 bp, 20 predicted proteins | sample YL17G07_0_MG_FD_204540 | JGI IMG/M metagenome (GOLD analysis project Ga0315281, IMG submission 204540) | Sediment microbial communities from Yellowstone Lake, YNP, Wyoming, USA - YL17G07_0 | ecosystem: Environmental > Aquatic > Freshwater > Lake > Sediment | place: USA: Wyoming | collected...
TCTGAGCGAGCTGAGCCGGGAGCTTCACGCAGAAGGTGACGAAGGAAAGGTCCAGGCGGGGAAGGAGAGCGCTGAAGTGGTTTCCGCGAGCCTGAAAACCGAGGAGAAGATGAAGAGCAGGTTCTTCATAATGGACCTTGACGGGAATCTCCATGACCCTGAGAAATTCGATTACGGCAATAATGAGAAACTGAAGAAGTTCGCCCATTATGAGACAAAGAAAGTGAGGGCATATGAGAGCGAGCCGCCGCACATTCGGATAATGAAATCGCACGCCCTGATAGATTATGAGCCGGGTTCTGATTCAGGGAACTTCAGGATACTCCCGAAAGGCAGGCTGATAAAGAAGCTGCTGGAAGAGAAGATAACCGATTATTGCGTCGCTTATGGGGCAATGGAGGTCGAGACGCCGATAATGTACGACATGGCCCACCCCACGCTCAAGAAATACCTGGACAGGTTCCCGGCCCGGCAATACACTGTATTGAGCGATGAAAAGAAGCTTTTCCTGCGCTTCGCCGCGTGCTTCGGGCAGTTCCTGATAGCCCATGACCTTGTCTTTTCCTACAAGCACCTGCCGCTCAAGATGTTCGAGCTGACGAGGTATTCTTTCCGCCGCGAGCAGAGCGGGGAGCTTGCAGGATTGAAGCGCCTGCGCGCATTCACCATGCCTGATATGCATACCATGACTGCAGATATCGAGAACGCAAAAGCGGAATTCGAATCCCAGCTGGGGATGAGCCTGAAATGGAACCAGGACCTGCAGCTGGATACGGAAGTCGGATTCAGGATCCTGGAGGATTTCTTCAACAAGAACAAGGAATGGTATGTCGGGATGGCCAGGAAGATCGGAAAGCCTGTCTTTGTCGAGCTGTTCACTGAAAGGTACGCTTACTTCATAACCAAGTTCGAGTTCAATTTCGTGGATTCCCTGGATAAGGCGAGCGCGCTTTCCACAGTCCAGATAGATGTGGAGAATGCAGATACGTACGATATCAGCTACGTGGATGACAAAGGGGAGAAGAAAAGGCCCCTGATCCTGCATGCATCTTTCAGCGGCTCGCTTGAGCGGGTGATATACGCGCTTCTCGAGCGGGAAGCGATGCGCATAGAGCAGGGCAAGAAACCTGTGCTTCCGCTCTGGCTCGCTCCGACGCAGCTTCGGCTGATACCTGTGAGCGAAGGGCAGCTTGAATATTGCGAAAACCTATTGAAAAAATTCAGTGGAAAGCGTGTGCGTGTTGATCTTGATGACCGGAACGAGACGCTGGGCAAGAAGATCCGGGATGCTGAGCATGAATGGGTGCCGTTTATCGCTGTCATCGGTGAAAGGGAGAAGGAGAGCGGAGTGTTCACTGTACGTGTAAGGGGAGTTGAGGAGAAGATGGATTATCGGCTTGAAGAGCTGATCAAAGAGGTAGAGGAGATAAACAAGGAAAAGCCCTTCGCGCTCCTCTCGCTCAGCCCGCACATGTCTAAGAGGCCGATTATATAGCGTTTCCGGTTTACAGTGTCCGGTGTTGAGTTGCCGGTTTACGGTTTGGAATTACGGCGTGGGGCGATAGCCTTTTTATTTACCTCCCCTTAAATGCCCGCAATGAGGGAGAATTTGAAGCTGGCTTATCAGGAGAAGCACGCGAAGTTCGATGCAAGAGCAGCAGGGTCAGCCATTGCTCCAAAAACGCCGCTGGTTGAGCTTACCTTGGAACTAGTTGACAGGAATGGGCGCTTATTTTCTGTGAAAGGACTGGTAAAAAAAGGTTCAGACAGTTGGGTGGCAGCTGATGTGGTGAAGCAGAATGGGGGCATCGTAGTTACTGAAGGCAGATACCTCAAGATGATCTCATTCCCGAGCAAAGGATTTGATGTTGAGTTCCCGCAGTTCTATGTGAAAGAGGGCCTTCCTTTCAAGATTAAGGATGGCAAAGTCATTTGGTCATGTCTTGAGGATGCGATTATCCGGAGCGATACACGGATAAGGATACAGGACGACCGCCCATACACTCAGGACATGCCGGACATTTGGTCCCGGGTCAAGTGGTTCTTTTCCAAAAACAAGAAAGGAGGCGGAGGATGCGGCGGATCGAAAGAAGAGCAGGATATCTTGACATCAGAAGCAATGAAGCTTGCTGAAAGAGACCCTGATGCCGAGTTCTCCTATAATCCCAAGACAGGAGATATAAATCCGCTGACCCCGCTAGTTATCGAAAAACAGGATTTCATGCAGGATCCGTTCCAGGGGAGGCCGGATAGCCCGGGTGGATTCGGAGCTATCGGTTTGCTGAATATTATCCCTTCAGCACAAAAAATAACTGAGCCAAAAGAAGTGAAGGCCAGCAACGAAAATATTGTAAATGCCAGCAAAGAAAATTGCTCAGACGGAGGCCAAAGGGAGATTTATAAGAGGGAGAACATCGTTTCGGATGACCATGTGAATAGCGTATTCCTCAATTATTCGAAAAGCTTCCTTTCACGGATCGCAGCAACTGAGCAAAGCCCGATTTTGCGATTCGACAACCCAAATCCGCTCGCTTTCGATGGTTTCCAGAAAACGCGGGCTCCGGAAGAGAGCATGATAATGCGGCTGCTCATGAACCCGGTTGAAAGGAGGCTATGGGGCAGGCTTTATGGATTGCCGGATGATGAGCAGAGGGATGATCCTGGCGAAGCACCGGGAAAGAAAACGAACGGGAAGAAAGCGGTTTCTGAATGGCGTGATGGAAAGGGGCCACGAATGAGTGAAAAAAAATCTTATCCTGAACATAAGCAGATGCCGGCTTTGGACAGCTATAAAGAAAAAAGAGATCGGAATAATGAAGCTTTACTGCAGATCCGATTAACAGGCCATTTCCCGATATCTGAAGAAAAAAGGCATGTCGCAGGCAAGCCTTCAGATAGAAGGGCCGGTGTGGATGATTCAAAAATAAAAAACAGGAAAGCACGGCCTCCTGAGACTTTCCTTAATGCAAAGCGGAAGAATCCGGCAAAGCAGCCTCGGTTCACTGAAAAATCAAAATCAGCAGATGCCAAGACGATAACAGAAGCAGAAAAAAACAGAAGAATAGCGAAGCTCTGGACAGATGCAAAGGTAAACAAAAAAGCGTGTGGGCAATCGAAAAAGTCACCAGCATCTATGCCAGCAAAAGAGAGTGAAAAAAGAACCAGTGCCAAGGATAAGAAATGCAATCATGTAAAAATAAATAAGCGAACAAACCAGCGGAAACCAAAACTGGATGCGACATCATGGAAAACTGAAATTTCAAAAACAGAACAGAAAACTGGAAACCGAAAACCGAAAAGAAACAAAGATGGGGCACTGGATACAACAATCTGGAAACAGGAAACCGAAAACACAAGACAGAAAACCCAAAACTCTAGACACAGGACCCAGGACGCTAGACACAAGACTCAGGACGCAAGACGCTCGCTGCACCCGTACTTCCACAGCCAACTGCTCGGCCTGGATGCTACTTCGCGAACAGCCAGGGCACGAAGTTCATCAGGAAAGAGAGCAGCGCGATGACCATAAGCCCTTTCACGACCATCTTGTTCTTGATGTTTATGTCAAGCGCGCGGTAGCCGTCGAAGAAAGGCAGTGGGAGCAGGTTCACAGTGCCGACAACGAAATTCAGGGCAAAGCACAGCCCCAGCACCATGTAGATGAAACCAATCCCTGGTATCGTGAATCTGGCAAGTAATGTGTCTTTTGTGATTGGAGCGACAAGGACACCTAGCCCGCCTTCCGCGTTTGTCCTAGCGGTAATATTTCCTATGTTAGTGTTTAGCAATACTGTTGCGTTTTTTGAAAGAGTAACATTCGAATAATCCAATGGATCGATTAAAGTACCATTTATCCCATGTATTATCGTATCAGGAAAGATATCTGAAGAATTGCTAGCTGTAACAAGAAGCCCTGTATCCCGAAAGCCAGCACTTGCGACAAAGAACACAGAAAAAAGAGCAAAGAAAAGTATCGCGAACATCAGATTGCTGCTTGAGCCAGCGACCAGCACCCGCGTCTGGGTGACTTTGTTCATCTTCGCGAGCGCTTTCTCGTCCGGTTCCACGAACGCGCCCACAGGCAAAATGCCGAAAAGCACAATGCCAGATGAAAGCACAGGAACTTTACCGACCCTCGCAAGCACTGCGTGCGCGACTTCATGCACTGCCAGGATGATGAAAAGGGCTGCGATTCCTTCGAAAAATGGCAGGTTGATTCCCGGGAGAAGGAAGGTCCCGCCTGGAGATGGGATGCTGCCTTGTCCTGATGTAAATGTATTGACCAGCGAATAAATGATGAACGCGCCATAGCCTACGATGCTCGCCAGCATCACAAAGAAGAAACCACCGGCAATAAGTATCGCCAAACCGGCAAGCAGGATGATGTTCCCTCCATCTTCAGCAACGCTGATCTGGCTGCGCGCCTTCTCGAGGCTTGACAAATTAAGCACTTCAGTCAGGAAGGGGAAGACATTCGGTGCGACCACATACGAGATGATCAAAATAGCGACTAAGCCTGCAATCACGGATTTCGGAGATGTGTTCTTGCCCATAAGAGGGATGCTGAGAAGCCCATAAGCCATCGTCGTGCCCATGTCAGAGAGGAATTTAAGAAGGTCCGCATTCTTTGCCATCCGATTGATGAGTTCAAGGCCATGCTTCGAGCGCAAGAGCACAAGTCCGGCCTCCCCGCTCATCTTGAATACCCTCACGAAAATCTGGCTGACGATGACCATCTCAAGCACAGAAAGCCCGAATTTCCAAAGCCCGGGTATGTTTAGGTTAAGTATGGCGTAAAAGACCGCAAGCGCACCCAAGGCTACTGCCAGTAAAGCAAGCATGATTGAGATATAGGAAAATGAGGTTTAAATACGTTTGTCATCAAACTGAGAACCATGAAGCTCAGCTGCGACATATGCGGAAGGCCGGAAGCGAGTGCGGTCGTGCTGATAGAAGGGGCGAAGATGGTCGCCTGCAGCAGGTGCATGCGCTCGGGAAAGGTGCTCTATCGGCTGGACGATGACGAGGTTAAAAGCGAACCTGTCGAATCAGCCAAACCCAGGAAGACATCGCTGGACCAGGGGGAAGAGATCGTCGAGGATGCTGCGGCCAGGATAAGGAAGGCAAGGGAGAAGACAGGCCTCAATATAGCAGTCATCGCGGAGAAGATAAACGAGACAGAGAGCTATATCGATGCCATTGAGAACAAACGCTTGTCCCCGACATTCGAGATCGCAAGGAAGCTGGAGAAAGAGCTTGGCGTGAAGCTTATCGAGAAATCAGCCGCTGAAGAGCTTTCTGAAGAATCGAAAAAGCCATCCAGGTTCTCTGCACCCACCCTCGGGGACGCGATAGTTATCGATAAGAAAAAGAAAGGTAAGTAGATGGGTGTGGATCTTGGCGACCTTGCCCTCAAGAACACGATAAGCCTGGAAACGCTATCCGGCAAAGTCGTGGCCATCGACGCTTTCAACGTGCTTTACCAATTCCTCGCATCGATACGTCAGGAGGACGGCACTCCGCTGATGGATTTCAAAGGGAATGTGACTGCCCACCTATCCGGGATATTCTACCGCACAGCGAAGCTTATCAGGGCAGGCATAAAGCCTGTTTACGTCTTCGACGGGGAATCGCACGAGTTCAAGCAGAAGACAAAAGAGGAGCGCGCAGAGATAAGGCGGAAGGCTGAGGTAAAGTGGAGGGAAGCGCTCGAGGAGAACAGGATAAAGGAGGCGAAGATGTATGCTGCCGCGTCTTCAAGGCTGACTGGCGAGATGATAGAAGAGAGCAAACGATTGCTCGCCGGAATGGGCATACCTTTCATACAGGCGCCAAGCGAAGGGGAAGCGCAGGCGTCAGTGATGGTGCAGAAAGGTTTGGCTTATGCTGCCGCATCGCAGGATTATGACGCGCTGCTCTTCGGCGCTCCCCTGCTTGTTCGGAACCTTTCCATAACCGGGAGAAGGAAGGTCCCGAGGCAGGATCGTTATATCACGGTGGAGCCTGAAGAAATAAGATTACGCGAGACTCTGGATGCGCTTGGCATTTCGAAGGAGAAGCTGATCTGGATAGGCTTGCTTGTGGGGACGGATTTCAATGAAGGCGTCATGAGGGTAGGGCCCAAGACAGCGCTCAAGATCGTTAAGGATATAGATAGCGGAAGCGCACTCCAATCTTATGTGAAAGAGAAATACGGCCATGAGTTCGAAGTGGATTTCGATGAGCTTGTGGATTTTTTCATGAATCCTCCTTACAATGAGCCGGAAACGAAGCTGAAGTGGGGCGCTGCTGATGCGGATCTGGTGAAAAAGATTCTGGTTGAAGAGCACGATTTCGCATCCGAGCGCGTGGAGAAGACGCTCGAGGAGATCGCTGTATCTCTTAAGGAAAAGGGAGCGCAGAAGAAACTGGACGACTGGTTCTAAATGACAGTGAATATTTTTTCAAGATCTTCGAATTTGTTTATTCTCAGGTAAGGTTTGGTTTCATAGTTATCCGGAATATCACCTTTTTCATCTATCCAAATGGTCCTTAATCCTGCCTTGAAGGCGCCGATAACATCACGCTTGTAAGAATCGCCGATAACCAGTATTTCATCAACCGAATATCCGCTTTCATTGACTGCATGCAAAAACAGGCTTCCGTCAGATTTAATCTTCCTTAACTCACCTGAAATAAAAATCCGTTTGAAAAAATCCTTAATACCCAGAACCTCGAGGTTATGGCGCTGTGCATCCGAAGGACCTTCTGTCACAAGGAAAAGATCATACGATTCCTTCGCAACTTCGAGAAGCGAATAAACATTGTCAAAAAGGTGCATATGTTTTTCAAGATTTTTTCCATAAACCTGAACTAGTTCTTTCACCAGATCTTCATCTACGATAGCAAAGTTATCAAGCAGACTTCGGAATCGCTCGGCCCTATATTCGAAACTTGTCCTGCCATCCACAAAAGCATTTTCTTCTGTTTTTTTTAGTAGCATCACGTAATCGGTTTTTAAGCGGTTTTCGTCAATATGATATTTATGGATAATCTTACCGTATACTGCTTCCATTGCGTTTCCAGAAGCATGGCTAAAATCATGAAGAGTGTTATCAAAATCAATAAACAATGCTTTAATTCCACGCATAAGATATTACTCGATAAAACAATTTTAAAAAATGTTCTATTAGGATTCAATATCCAAACAGCTCTATCTCCCAAACACCTTTCCTGAGAACCTTTTTTTCGACAAGGTCCACTATCGCGGATGCCTCCTGGAATTTAGTTATGCCATCATCTATCGCAAGGTCCACTGCGCTAAGGATCTTTCCAGTGGTCTCTTCAAGCCGGCATGGTGGCTTTTTCCCTGAAGGATTGGCAGAGGTCGTCACGATGGGCATGTCGCATAACTCGGAAAGCTGGTGCGCAAAAGCGTAATCCGGGATCCGCACGCCGAGCTTTTGGTTCACTGAAACAGGCATCTTGACCTTGGCCTTCAGAAGGAATGTGAATGGCCCGGGAAGATGCGCTTTAAGCACTTTAAGCTGCCATTCATCCACTTCGCAATATCGCTTTATCATGTTGATATCAGACATTATGACTGAATAGGATTTCTCATCCGGAGAGCCTTTCATCTCACGTATCCGGTGCACCACTTTTTCCGAGAACGCGTTCCCACCGATCCCATAAAGAGTGTCCGTAGGGTAGATCAGGACTCCGTTTTCCAATACGACTTCCTTTGCCCTTCTTAGCGCCTCATGATAATCCTGCTTGTCGATCTTTATTATCTTGACCATAGCATCACTAGCAGATCACATCAAATCTTTCTTCACCCTTTCAACGCCTAGCGCTGCAATCAGTTTCCCGAGCCTCGGGCCTTTTGGCTTTCCAATAAGCACATTGTAGAGCTCAGCGAAGAATGATTTAGGCTCGATTCCTTTGGATTTTGCGAACCCGAAAACCGCATTGTGGATGGCGAGCGCGTCCATGCCGGGCTGGAGGAGCTCTATGAATTGTTTCGTGTTTTGGGTCTCGAGTTTTGGGTTTGGCTGGTATTTGAAACGGTAATCTTCTGGCACGAATTCCCGTGCGATCCACTCCTCGATATAAGGGCGGAGATACCCGACTCCTTGCGGATCCCCGGTCATCTGTGCGACGATTTCCCAATCCCCATAAATCTGGTGGTAAAGCAGGACGTCGAGGAATTGCACCTTCCAATTGAGCGTATCCGTAGAAAGCTTGAACGCAATCGCCATCTTGCGCTCATGGCGGTTCAACGTATCAGTATCCTTGCCAGACAGCTCTGCAGCGCGCTGGAAATCCTCCATCGTTCGCAGCAGGTTCTCCGGCGTGGGGTTTATGTCAATATTCTCCTCAAGGTCGGGTTTAAGCAGCATGTACTTGACTATCTCAGGCGGGATCAGCCTGCTTATCTGGGATATCCCCATGCCCGTGCCTTTGGATTTCGAATATTTCTTTCCCTGGAAAAGGATGAAGCCGTACTTGAATGGGATATGGTAATCCGCTTTCATGAGATCGAGTGTAATCGCTTTGCATGTGTCCTCGCTTCCGCCTTTCGTATGGTGGTCCACACCCGCCCCTTCGATGCTGGAATGGAATATCTGCTTCCATGTTGGCCAGTGCAACCGCCAGATCAGCTTGTATTTATGATCGGAAATCTTTGCTTTTCCTTTGAATCCGCAGCCCTTCGTGTATTTCACATCCTTGTCGCAGATGTATTCGTAGTTCTCTCCGTCCTGCGCAATGACCCTTGTTGTAGATATCCTTCCGCAGTTGGCGCATAATGGCATTATCGGAGACCAGTCCTTTTTTTCCTGCTTGCCGCTGGTCTCTTCGACAATTCGTTTCGCTTGCGCTTCATGCTTAAGATAAAACCTTGACCACTCATCGAACCTGCCTTGCATATAATATTCATTGATACGGACAAACGTGCAACTGATGCCGAATTTTTTCACAAGCGACCGGGCTTCTTCCAAGTAATGGTCACCGAAGCTTATGCTCTTCCCGGTAGGATCCGGGACATCGCATAGCGGCTTGCCCAGGTGGGGCTCAAGCTGTGCCTTATACTTCTCCATGTCGAGAGGGACAGAATCAAAGGCATCGAATATATCCGCGATAAAGAAATAGCTGACCTTTTTCCCTTTTGCCTCGAGCTCCTTTTTTATCGCCTCTGGGAACAGGAGCTCGCAAAGCGTCCCGAAGTGCACTGGCCCTGAAGTCGTCATCCCTCCAGTAATAACGTACGGCTCTTTCTTCTCCTCAATCACTTTGTCTGCCAGCCATTCTGACCAGTGCTTATGTACCGTCTCTTCCATGGTTCAGAATTGGAAGAAAAAGGTTTTTTATACAGAGGGTTTGGATAAGCTAAGGGATTTCCAGAATGAGAAGATGTAAGGATATAACACTGCCTGGATAATTGCGGTCTGGATGAATGCGAGGCCTGCCCTGAAGATGATATAGATTATCAATGCCGGGATCAGCAAAATCCATGAAGAGAATGATATGGAAGCAAAGATGCCGACCCTGAAAACGAACTCCCCTATGAGATAGACTATCAGGAAAGGAATGCCGATCACGATACTAGCTACGATGAAAATCACATCGAACACGAAAACCCCGATGATGTTTTTTGTGGCAAGAGAGAAAGAAGCCTTCATCGACTCAAGGACCCCCTTCTTGTTGATAAACAGCTCCCACCCCCAGAACTGGAAGAGGAAAGAATAAACCAAAAGGAAAAGAATGAGATAGAGGAGATACACCAGCATGGCAATCACCTGGATGCCGCTTTCAGGCAAAACAAGCAAAATAGCAAGCGGTATCCCAAGGCCGGCGAACAGGATCAGTGAACGCATCAGAAGAAGCCCCAGGGCCGGGAACTTTATCCTGTTGAATATCGGCCAGATACCGGAATAGGTACCTTCGAACTGCTCTTTGGTGATTATAAGCGCTGTTGATGTTATCGCGGTCTGGATCCATGCGATGATGGATATTGCGATGACTGTGTATATGATCAAAACAAACATGCCCAAGGTGCCGGAAGCGGTGATTGAGGCTGGGATGTTCTCTAAACTTCCGGCAAATAAAAGCAACGGAATCAATATGATGATGCTGAATAAAAGAAACAACGCGATCCCAGCAAGGCCAGCGACCAGCTCGACCTTGAAGAACTTGACGAAAAGGTCCTTGAAGTTGTTCCGTGCGAATTTGATTGACGGCGATATAAGATCCACAGCATTATCAAGAGCGTCTTTTGCCATGGCTCAAGACGTGTGAGAATACCTTTATAAACATATAGAAGCATAGATTCAGTTGTCAGCGGCCATAGGAGGAGGGAAACACCTGATCCCGTTTCGAACTCAGAAGTTAAGCCTCTTCACGGTCTTGCCTGTACTACCCTATGGGTGGGAAAACGGACTGCTGCTGACATCTTTCTCTTATAATATATTCTTGCTAGTTTGAGGATTGCCAGGGTAATTATTTATTATATGTTATGTCCAAATTAGGTCTCATGGAATTCTTCGAAACAGTCGAGAAAAGGCATTCAGTAAGGGAATTTACGGATACGCCAGTGGACGGCAAGACCCTGAAAAAGATCCTGGAGGCCGTCAATCTTGCGCCATCTGCAGGGAACATCCAGGCATACAGAATAACCATCGTCAGGGATGAGGAGAAAAAGCACGAGCTTGCGATCGCTGCGCTCGATCAGGAATTCGTCGGGCGGGCTCCAGTGGTCCTGGTTTTCTCAGCAGACCATAAGCAGGCTGAATTGAGGTATAGCGATAGAAATTACGAACTTTATGCGATCCAGGATGCGACTATCGCTGCAGCTTACTGCCAGCTTGCTGCGAGCGCGCTCGGGCTCGGGACGGTCTGGGTGGGCGGGTTCGATACGCTGGAGGTTTCGAGGCTGATAGGCGCGCAGGAAGAGGAAGTGCCAGTCGCGATAATCCCGGTCGGGTATCCTAATGAGAAGCCTGAAAGGACATCGAGGAAAGAATTGAAGGAATTGATAAGGGAGATCTGAGATGGACCAGAAACAACGCGCAGAAAAGGATCTCGAGAAGCTCGACCGGATAATCATCGAGTTCAAGAAACTCAAGCTCGATTCGAAATATCCCGAAGTCCTTGAATGGGCTCAGAATTACGCCACAGATGCGAAGCACTATTTTGAGAAGGGCGATTACTTTACATCCTTTGGCGCTGCTAATTATGCATATGGGTTCATCGACTGCGTGCTTGTGATAGAGAAGAAGATCCAGGAAACAAGTTTCCTGTCTCTCGATGAACAAGTTCATCAAGAAGGATGAGACGAATGTATTCTGAAGAAAAATCGCCTAAACTCAAGAAATCTCTGGGCCAGAACTTCCTAATCGACCAGAATATCTTGCGCAAAGAGGCAAGACTCCTGAACCCGGAACACAAAACCGTTCTGGAAATCGGCCCGGGGGATGGAAGGCTCACAGAAAAGATACTCGAGCTTGGCCCCGAGCGGTTGTTCGCTATCGAAAAGGACGCTCGCATGGTGGAAGTTCTAAACGAGAAATTCAATGACAAAAACCTTACTCTTATCAAAGCGGATGTCCTTGAATTTGAATTGCCGCAGGTGGATGTTGTAGCCGGAAATATACCATACTATATCACATCATCGATCATCTTCAGGCTCGCAAAACAGAAATTCGATTGCGCAGTCCTTATCGTCCAGAAGGAATTCGCACAGAAGATGGTGGCTAAGCCAGGTGAGAAGAACTATGGGAGGCTCTCGGTTACTGCACAGCTCGCTTTTGATGTTGAGCTCATCCAGATCGTACCGCGCCATGTATTTCGACCGATTCCGAAAGTCGATTCCGCGATGATTGTTTTGAAGCCGACAGGAAAGATATTAGCGCAGGAAGAGGAGAACATCATCCGCTATCTCTTCACCCACAAAAACAAAACCGTGCGCAACGCGCTCCTCGATTCGAAGATGTTTGAGAAGGAAGAATTGAAAGAAGAGATGCTCGGAAAGTTCGTGAAACGGAAGGTACGGACGCTCACGAAAGAGGAAGTGCTGGAGATCGCAAAGCAATTGAAAAGATAAATCATTGTAATTCAAAATACATCGGGATAGTATCTCTTCCTTCTATCTTATCCACATATGTTTTGAATCCGACTTTTTTATACCACTCAACGACCTTAGCAGAAGCGTAAGCGTGCGCCAGAAGATAACCACATCCTACTTTTTCTCTTTCAGACAAGGCAAGCTTGACTCCATAATCTATGAGCAGGCTGGCACCACCCTTGCCTTCTTCGGTTCGGTCGGTTGCAAGCCTGCCGATCAAGAGAGCGGGAAACTGATTTGGAAAATCTTTCGGATAATCCTTCAGTTTTTTTCCCCTCAAAATGAATTCTTCTTTATCTGGTATTTTGAGCGACCCCATGGCAAAGGTCACGTACGATAGTAATTTGTTTGTCTGCTTATCTAACAAAAGATAAGTCACTCCAAGATGGACATTCTGATATTCCATAGCGTCTTTCTTAATGAATTCATTCAAATCTTCATTTGTTGAGTTGAAGCTGCCAACAACAGAAAGACATTGTTCATTCAGAACCGAAACGAAAACCTCTTCAGGAGTATACTTTTGAATTGGCAAAAAAGCACCTATCTGACTTCGATATTCAGCTTTTTTGCCCGTGCAATAGTCGCATCGCGGGCTGGGTTTGGCTTTGGATTCAAGATGTCATCCAGGAATCGCTGTGCCTCTTCTTTAGTAAGCTCAAAAATATATTGTATCGGCCTTGCCATGTTTTCACCTGAAATAATTATGTAAAAACACCTTAATAAACATGCCGACCGAAACGAAAGACGCGGACGCTCACTAAGGAGGAAGTGCTGGAGATAGCGGGACTATTTTGCTAATTTTTTCCCGGGCTGATATTACACAACTGTAATGGGTGCTCATGTGAAATGAGAAGAGAGACAAGACGGTAATATCTTCCGGCAATTCCTTTTGGATCTGCTTCGCAAATTAGCAAATTTGGGTTTTCTAAAACATCGATAAACTGCGCCTGCAGATCACATCTTAGGCTATGGATTTTTTTTGTTGCCAGGTTACCGAACATTGAAACCGCGCTCTCTAGCGCATAAATGGAATCCTCCATGCTCCACATCATCTTCCCTTCGTAGAGCAGATGCCCGGCACAGATGGCCTGCGACTCGAGAAATTGGTGGAATGAGTCTCTTTTGATAATAGAATACATAAGAAGCTCGGACATGCAATACGCAGCCCTGATGCGGAGGAGTGAACCGACCGCATCAGGATCAAGAACCTCGAGATAGGATATCGGAGAATCCGATATATCCTGAAAATGCGCAGGGGTGAGTAGTGCGACATTTAGGTTAGTATTGCCCGGAATCAGGACCGCGGGCCTTTTTCCTGAATTCTTAAATGCAAGCATTGCAAAATAACTTTCAGCTCCGAGCATCCTGATCGTCGAAACTGCCAATACCACGATCTCATCGATGCTTGTTTTTCGGACAAGGCCTGCATCAGTCCAAGATGGTGCTAAACCTGCGAATTCTCCTGCACAAGCCCGAAAGTCAAAATCGTCCGGAGTGTTTTGCAGGAAGAAAGGGATATTCAGGAAAGAGGATGGAGGCATTGATGAAGGGAGATTTTTCGGTGATAGGGCAAGGATTGTATCAAAGACCCTGTGCCCCCCGGATTTCATTCTGGATCTGATAAGGTCTGCCAATTCTTCGACTGCTCCGCATTTATCTGCAAATGGGCCATCAAGAAGCTGCTTGTCTCCGATCGTATCTCGCAGTTTCCGGATCTGGGCACGGTTGAATGCAGCATTTGGGCTTGGAAGCAGAAAAACAGATTTTCCCATAAGCTATATTTATTGCATCGGTTATAAAAAATTAACTGAAATGTCATTCCGAGAACTCTTCCGCCTCATAAACCTGATACGTGGTCTTCGGGTTTTTCCATCCATCCGGAGGCAAACCCGCCTTCACGCTTAAGTGAGCGAGGAATTCCTCCTTGCCAGGTATCTGCTCCCATACGACCGGAAGGAACGTCGCACGGTTCCATCCCTGTTTCAGGATCAGGCCATGCTTTCCCGGCTTGAGCTTGTTCAGCAAATCATCAGGCGAATCGACCGGGAATGGAACGGGTTTGGTGAGCACAGATATGCTGATCTTGACTTTCGCCAGCTCTTCCATCGTGAGAGCGTAGAATCTCGGGTCATTCACTGCAGCATTCACCGCATTATCGATCACATCAAAGACAAGTAGCTGGTGCGCCTCGAGCGAGCCGATGCAGCCGCGAAGCTCCTCTCCAACATGGAGCGATACAAAGCATGCGCCAGTTTCAATAAGTTTTTTGCTCGGGACTTCGGATGGTTCTATCTTCAACCGCTCGCCTTTTTCCAGATAATGAACAATCGAGCGCCGAGCGAGCCCGAGAAGGAATTTTTTTTCTTTTTTTGAAAAAGGCATGGTTATCACTTTGGACTGTAAAACGCATAGCACCCATAACCCACGACGCTGTCTTTCGGCCCGGCAGTATCGCCTGAATTCCGGTAATCGAGCAGCTTTCCTTTCCACTTCTTCTTTTTCGCAAGATTCATGAGCGTCAGGATAGCTGTCTTTCCGCAGGCATCTCCGCTCTCTTCCATTGTCTTTATGTCAAGAGCGGGAACGGCTTTGTTGCAAAGGGAATCGAGCTTGACGGCACGCTCGTATGGATTGTAATGGCTCAGGTCCGAACTGGCGATTACCAGCGTTTTGTCATCAAGAATCCCGGCAATGGCTTGCGCAAGAGCAGATGGCGAAACCTCCCCGGCAAGGATAGGGTATATTGTGAAATCGCTTTTCATAACGCACTGGAGAAAAGGGAGCTGGACTTCGAGATTATGTTCAGGCGCGTGGACTTCCGGGATGGTACGAAAAATATCTTTTTCCTTTTTTCCTTCATTCAGAGAACCGGAGTTTACGATCCCGAGCGGAGTCTGCCATCCATCTGCTCCGGATTCCGCTGCTCCTGGAAAAGCAGCGAAATGCGATGGTCCGACCAGGATTATTTTTGTGAATCTTTCCGGATGCTTAGAAAGCAGTTTATATCCGTATGCAGCAACAGGTCCAGAATAGATATATCCTGCATGGGGAACGACAAGCGCACGCAGCTTTCCATTGATTTTTACATCTTTTGCATCATTCAAAAACTTGTCGATCATCTGCCTGAGTTCTACAGGATTTCCTGGATAGAACGCATCAGCGACAGCAGGCTTTCTTATTGAAACCATAACGCATCATCAGAAAAACTTTCGAGCAGAATCCTTATAAACCATGTTTCCGAATATCCCTTGGTGTCGATATGGTTGAAACAGCCGAAGAATTCGCAGATGAGCTGAAAACGCTCCGTGATGAGATAAAAGAGAAAGGAAGGTCAGCAGATGCCAAACTCATCGCCAGCTGGCTGGACCGCCTGATCATCGCGCTTGAAGGGATCACTCCTGCACTTGGGATGATGGATGAGGAGATAGATGTAGTCTCAGAGAGCGAGGAATGCCCGTGCGAGTGCTGCAGGCCTCTTGCGAAGCCCAGAAAGAAAGCTGCAAAGACGAAAAAGAAAAGATAACCCCGTGTTCTTTATTTCCAGATCCCTTTTATTTTTTCCTTGCAGAACCTGCATTTCCCGCCAATGATATTGTTCGAAGTGACAGAGAAGCCCACCCGCTCGACGATCGATTTGCCGCATTTCGGGCAAGCGGTGGCCTCGTAATCCGAATAAGCGGCAGGCAGGTTTCCGGCATACACATGCTTTATTCCAGCGGATTTCCCAATCTCCCGCGCTTTGATGAGGATTTCCGGCCCGGTAGGTTCCTTGTCGAGCATTTTGTATGCAGGATAAAATGCGGTCACATGCCAGGGCATGTCCTTATCTATTGAAGCAAGCCATTCTGCTTCTGCTTTAAGCTCTTCGGGCTTGTCATTCTCGCCCGGTATGATGAGCGTTGTGATTTCGACCCAGATGCCCGCTTTCTTCGCAAGCGTAATCGATTCTTTTACAGGCTCGAGATTCGCCTTGCAGAGCTTTCCATAGAATTCCTGGTTGAATGCTTTGAGGTCGATGTTCGCAGCATCGAGCTTTCCTTTCAGCGCGTCCCAGCATTCCGGAGCTTCATATCCGTTTGTGACATAGACGAACTTAAGGTCCGCTCCTTTCTCCTTCGAGGCATCGATCACATCGAGCGCGTATTCGGTGAATATGGTCGGTTCGTTGTAAGTGAAGGATATGGATTTACATCCTGCTTCGAGCGCTTTCTCCACAACTGTTTCAGGCGGAAGAGAGACTTTACTTTTTTCGATCAAACGTTCAAAATATCCCCTCCACCCTTTAGGATCGCGAAACCGCGCCTCTTGCGGAGCTTGTGATATGTCGTAATTCTGGCAAAAAACGCATGCAAAATTGCATCCAAACGTCCCAAGCGAATAGCTCGTGCTTCCAGGAAGAAAATGGAACATCGGCTTCTTTTCGATCGGGTCGATCCAGACTGCGCATGGCTTTCCGTAGACCATAAGGTTGAACTTTCCATTGTCATTCGCGCGGACGCCGCAATACCCGACCTGGCCTGGAGGGATCCTGCAGTAGCGGCTGCACGCGCAGCAGGTGAATGCCTTTTTTTTCAAATCCTTTATCAGGGGCTTTGCTTTCATAAATCGCTTTCGCCAACAAACAATATAAAATGAATCGGCAGATGTCTCATGTATTCTTCGCTTACTTCATCATACTCTTTTCTCCACTTATTCTGAGTCTCGTCGCTGGAGTCCGGTTATTCTTCTGCCGCTCCGAGGGCCTTCGGATGGCTTTCTTATGGGAGAATTTTAAACTGTTATGTTGATTACTTACTTATGAGAAACATCGCTTTTCTTCTTATGGTTTCGGTTTTGCTGGCTGGCTGTGTACAGATTCCAGGGCAACAAGCCCAGCAGCCGACAGGAGCGGCAGTGGTGAACGTGAGCCAGAATGTCACGGCTGGCCAGGGGAACGCGACCCAAAACCAACAGACAGCCAGTGTAGAGGTGAATCAGACAGTTGGCGGAACATCCACGACAACTTCGGAGTCGGATGCACTGGCTGCCATATCCTCTTCAGAGGTTTCGTTCAAGACCAAAGACAGCTGGATTATATATGGCACGCATTATCCGTCACAAAACGCTAACCCGAAGGTCGGGATAATCCTTCTGCACGAGCTCGGAGCGAACCGCTCTTCATTCGACTTGCTTATCCCGGTTCTCCATGAAACCCTCCCGGATGCTGACATATTGGCGATCGACTCGCGGGGCCATGGTGAGAGCACGAACCTCGGAAAGTATACCAAATTCAACCTGGCCGGGGATTATAGGGCAATGGTGAATGACATCAAAGGCGCACGCGATTATCTGGCATTCTTCAGGAACCTGCAGGACTTCTATGTTGTCGGAGCGAGCATCGGATCCACTACTGCGATAAGCTATGGGGCTGAGGATTCTTCCATCCAGAAGATTGTGATACTGTCTCCGGGCATGGATTATAAGGACGTGGATATCACTGAGCCGCTTGCGGATTACCATAAATACCTTTTGATTGTAGCATCTGACAAGGATGTCCAGTCTGCTGCAGACGCACAGACCGCGTATTCAACATCCGGTTCTGATGCGGCGCTAAAGAAACTCCTCATCTACAAAGACATCGGTTCTGCGCACGGGACAGACATGTTCAATGCCTCAGAGAATTCAGCTGATGGCAAACTCACCGAGGTTATCGCTGATTGGCTGAAGTGATCCTATGGATATCCTCCCGTTCATCCAGGCGTTCGTCCTTCTACTCATGATCATGGACCCGCTCGTGAGCATTGCCGCTTTCCTCACAATGACAAAAGGCATGAAAAGGAAGGAGCAGAACAAGATCGCTTCAAAAGCAGTGCTGGTTGCCGCGATCCCGCTTTTCCTTTTTGTTGTTTTCGGGAATATTGTCCTTGACATCCTGAAAGTGGACCTGATGACTTTCAAGGCAGCAGGCGGGGTTGTGCTCCTGCTTCTTGGGATCCAGTATGCACTTGGCATTTCGCTTCCGAAAGAGAAGGAGGATGAGGGAGAGGCGCATGACGGTAGCGCGATAGCTGCAGTCATCGGAACTCCGCTCATCACCGGACCGGCAACGATTTCCGCTGCCGTCATTTTGACGAATGAATTCGGGCGGGAGGTGACTGCGATTGCAGGGATTGCTGCTCTTATTGTTGTTTGGGTCACTCTTCTTATCGGCCCGAAAATCCAGGGATTTTTAGGCAGGACAGGACTCAGCGTGCTTTCGACAATGATGGGGCTTGTTACAATAGCGTGGGGAGTTTCGTTCCTGAAGGAAGGGCTGTTTGGAGCCTGATATTTAATCTTTTCTTTACATAATTGGTAACTATGAAATCCTTATTCCTGATGCCGACAAGGTCAAAGAAGATGC
>Ga0315281_10005308_pt1 | contig 18482 bp, 16 predicted proteins | sample YL17G07_0_MG_FD_204540 | JGI IMG/M metagenome (GOLD analysis project Ga0315281, IMG submission 204540) | Sediment microbial communities from Yellowstone Lake, YNP, Wyoming, USA - YL17G07_0 | ecosystem: Environmental > Aquatic > Freshwater > Lake > Sediment | place: USA: Wyoming | collected...
TGCCGAACGTGAACGACAACTATAGCTTGTTCACCGGCACGGTCGCGCAGCTTGAGCCGCAAACCTCGCATGACCGTGAAATCGGCGCCGACCTGCGGTTCGGCAGTACGAATTTCCGGCTTGCAGCCTATGAAATGGCGGTGAACAACGAAATTCATTTCGACCCGGTCACCTTCAGCAACGTCAACCTGCCACCGACGCGGCGTCGCGGCTTGGAGCTGGAAGGCAAATGGCAGATAACCGCCGGCTTGAGCGCGTTTGCCAACTATACCCATGCGGCCGCCAAGTTCCGCGAAGGCGCATTCGCAAATAACGATGTGCCGCTGGTGCCGCGGCACACCGCCAAACTCGGGGCGACATGGGAGATCATGCCGCGTACGAAGCTCCACGCGCTCGCGAGTTACACCGGCGAGCAGGTGTTCGACGGCGACGAAACCGGCACGTTCGGCCGCAAGCTGCCGTCCTATACGCTGGTCGACTTTAAACTCAGCAACGAGACCGGCGGCTGGCTGCTGAGCGCGGTCGTAAAAAACATGTTTAACCAGAAATATTTCTCGTACGGAGTGTTTACCGGGTTTCCGACGTTTAGTGCTTATCCGGCGCCCGAGCGTTCATTCTTTGTGTCGGCGCAATACGCATTCAAGTAGCCTGAAGTCACCGGCGGCAGGCGGCGCTGCATGCAATCGCAGCGCCGTTTTCTTTTAGCAGTCAAGTTTGTTATTGTTGCGCCCATGCGACAGATGTCCAGCGCCGATCTCTATTTGCGCCTGCTGCAGTACGTGAAGCCGTACTGGCGCGTATTCGCACTGTCGCTGCTCGGCATGGTGATCGTCGCGCTTACGGAACCCGCGCTGCCGGCCTTGCTGCAACCGCTGCTCGACGGTACTTTTGTGCACAGGGACGAAACGCTGGTTCGGTGGATGCCGTTCATCATACTGGGCCTGATCGTAGTGCGCGGCAGCGCGGAGTACATGGGGGCGTACTCGATTAGCTGGGTCGGCAACAGGTTGGTGGTGGATCTCCGCACGGCCATGTTCGACAAATTGCTCGCGCTGTCGACGCCTTATTACGACGACCACGCGAGCGGCAACCTGATGTCCAAGCTCACCTATGACGTCACCCAGGTCACGGCAGCTGCGACCAGCGTGTTAACGGTGATTTTCAGAGACACCGTATCGCTTATTGGATTGCTTGCGTGGATGTTATGGCTCAACTGGAAGTTGACACTATTCGCGCTGGTAATGGCGCCGTTGATCGTTGGCGTGGTGCGGCTAATCAGCGTCAGGCTGCGCAACTCGAGCCGCGCGGTGCAGCAGGCGATGGGTGACGTGACGCAGGTGCTGCAGGAAACGATCGATGGTCACAAGGTGGTTAAGCTGTTCGGCGGGCAGCGGTATGAGGCCACGCGCTTCGCCGAGCAGGCGAACCGTGTGCGCCATTTCATGATGAAACAGGTGACTGCGGCGGCGGCCAGCGTACCAGTGGTGCAACTGCTCGCCGGCATCGCGCTTGCTTCGATCGTCTACCTGGCAACCCAGCAATCGGGCTCCGGCCAAGTCACGGTCGGCGAGTTCGTCTCGTTCATTACCGCGATGCTGATGCTGACTGCTCCGCTAAAACGAATCACCGGCATCAATGAACCGCTGCAACGCGGGCTGGCTGCCGCCGAAAGCGTGTTCGAGCTGATCGACCAGCCTAGCGAGCGCGATCCCGGCCAGATTACAATCGCGCGCGCGCACGGCGAAATCCGCTTTGACGACGTGAGTTTTTCCTATATCGATGCCAGCCGGCCGGCGCTCGACTCGATTGCGCTCACCGTCAACCCGGGAGAAACGGTGGCGCTGGTCGGGGCCTCCGGCAGCGGAAAGAGCACGCTCGCCAACCTGGTTCCGCATTTCTACCGGCCCAGCGCGGGGTGCATCCTGCTCGACGGCAACAACCTCGAGACCCTGACGCTCGCCAGCCTGCGGGCGAATATTGCGCTGGTAAGCCAGGATGTCGTGCTGTTCAACGATACGGTTGCCGCCAACATCGCTTACGGCGTGATGCGCGACACGCAAGAGGCGGACATCGTGGCCGCGGCGGAAGCGGCGCATGCGATGGAATTCATCCGGCACATGCCGCAGGGATTGCAGACGCTGGTCGGCGAGAACGGCGTCAAACTGTCTGGCGGCCAGCGGCAACGGCTCGCAATTGCCCGCGCATTGCTCAAGAACGCGCCGGTGCTGATTCTGGACGAGGCGACATCCGCGCTCGATTCCGAATCGGAGCGCCACGTGCAGGCGGCGCTTGAGGCGTTGATGCAGGGACGCACCACTATAGTCATTGCCCACCGGTTGTCGACAATCGAAAAGGCCGGCCGCATCGTGGTGCTTGATCGCGGACGCATTGCCGAAATTGGCAATCATCGCGAGCTGCTGGAAAAAAACGGCATTTATGCCAAACTCTACAACATCCAGTTCAAGCTGCAGGAACCCGCTTAACCCATGGCGCACATTTCAGTGGTGATACCGGTTTACCAGGCCGAGGACTGTCTCGAGGAGCTCTATCGGCGGCTGAAGACAGCGCTGGAGCCGATCAGCCGCGATTTCGAGATAGTGCTGGTCGAAGACTGCGGCGGCGACCGTTCATGGCAGATCATCGGCGAGCTGGCGCGTCGCGACGTTCGCGTAAAGGGGTTCCAGTTCAGCCGCAACTTCGGCCAGCATTACGGAATTACCGCCGGTCTTGATCATTGCGACGGCGACTGGGTCGTGGTGATGGATTGCGATTTGCAGGACCTTCCCGAGGAGATCCCGCGGCTTTACGCCAAAGCGCAGGAAGGTTACGACGTCGTACTCGCGCGGCGCGGCCGCCGCAACGATCCGCTGCCGAAGCGCTTCGCCTCATGGCTGTTTTACCGGTTATTCAGCTGGCTCGCCGACATTGACTATGACGGTCAAAGCGGCAACTTCCGCATCGTATCCCGCAAGGTGGTCACGGCCTTCCGCCAGATGCGCGAGCGCCTGCGGTTTTTCGGCGCATTGGTGAACTGGATGGGCTTTCCCACCTCGAACATCGACGTGCGGCACGCCGAGCGCTTCGACGGCAGGTCGGCGTATACGTTCGGCAAATTATGGAAGCTTGCGGCCGAAACCATCGTCGCTTATTCCGACAAGCCGCTCAGACTTTCCATCCGCTTCGGATTCATACTTGCGCTGTGCTCCTTTGTATATGGCGTTTACATTCTGCTGCGGGCGCTGTTTTACGGCTCCCCGGTCGAAGGCTGGAGCAGCACCATAGTCTCGATCTACTTTATCGGCGGTATAATCATCTCGATCCTCGGCATCATCGGCATTTACCTCGGCAAGACCTACGACGAAACCAAACGACGGCCACTTTATATCATCCTCAATTCCACCTTCGATGAGCCTGCCGCAAAAGATTAGGCCGACGCCGTGGGACAAGGTGGCATTTGGCACCGATTGTTTTGAGCTTACCGATTGCAGTCCCGAAACCCTCGGGGCGGTACTGCGGACCCCCGGCCATTACTCAGTAAAAGTCGATTCGCTCGTCTCCAAGCAGGAACTGCATCGCCACGGATTCTATTATTGCGACACGCTGATCGAGCCGTGGTGCACGCCACAGCAACTGGCCCGTTTCGAACGCGATGACATTGCGATAGACAGCGCAATGACGCTGGCTGAGGTAATTGATATTTGCCATGGAGCTTTCGCGCACGGACGCTTCCACCGGGATTTCAATATCAATCCTGGCCACGCGGATGCGCGCTATGACAACTGGCTGCGGGAGCTGCACCGAGACGGCAAGGTCCATGGGCTGCGCTATCAGGGCGCGCCGGCCGGTTTCATTGCGCGCTCCGGCGACAGCCTGGTACTGCATGCGATGAGCGAACGCTATCGCGGGAAGGGACTTGCCAAATATTTCTGGAGCATGTTCTGCGCGAGAGTTTTCGCCATGGGGCTGCCGGAAATCCGAAGCTCCATATCGGTGGCCAACCTCGCGACGGTCAATTTGTACGCGTCGCTTGGATTTCGCTTCCGCAAACCCGTCGATATTTATCACCGGATGGTGCCATGAGCTATTTTTACGTGATTTGCACCGTGCTACTCACGGTTTACGGCCAGATCGCAATCAAATGGCAGGTGCTCGAAGCGGGCCCGTTTCCCATCGACCCAGCCGACAAATTCCGGTTTCTTGCACGATTGCTGCTCAACCCGTGGGTGCTCAGCGCTCTCGCCGCCGGGTTGCTCGCCTCGGTGTCGTGGATGGCGGCGATGACGCGGCTTGAGCTATCTCATGCCTATCCGTTCATGAGCCTCGCGTTTGTGCTGGTGATGGTGTGCAGCGCGCTCTTTTTCAGTGAGCCCATTACTCCACTCAAGGTCGCCGGCATTTCGCTGGTGGTGCTCGGCATCGTGATCGGGAGCCAGGGTTGAGGCTTTGCCTGCGCTGTCAGGCCGCGCTTCACGGGAACGATTGGCGGTGTGGTGCGTGCGGCCACGAGCCGCCGCTGATCGACGGCTTTCCCGCATTTGCACCGGAACTTGCCGCAAGCAATCAGGGTTACGACGCCGCTTACTACAGCGATTTGTATGCCCTCGAAGCCCGCAATTACTGGTTCCGCGCGCGCAATGCGCTGCTGGTCTGGGCCTTGCGCAAATATTTTACCAGTGCCCATGATTTCCTCGAGATCGGCTGCGGGACCGGCTTCGTGCTGTCGGGTGTCGCCGCCGCAATGCCGCGGCTCGCCGTGCATGCCAGCGAAGTTTCGAGTGCAGGGCTGCAGTATGCGGCGAAGCGCGTGCCGCGGGCCAAGCTGTTCCAGATGGATGCGCGCGCGATTCCCTATGCCGAGCACTTTGATATCATTGGGCTCTTTGACGTGCTCGAGCACATCGAAGGCGATGCGCAGGTGCTGGGCGAGGCGGGCCGTGCGTTGCGGCACGGCGGGGGACTGGTAATAACCGTACCACAGCACAAGTTCTTGTGGAGTCAATACGATGAGCACGCGCACCACGTGCGGCGTTACAGCGCACCGGAACTCAAGAGCAAGGTGGTGCAGGCTGGATTTCGCATAGTCATGATGACGTCTTTCGTATCGCTGCTGCTGCCGCTGATGTTGCTGTCACGCCTGGTGCGCCGAACCCCGCGGGCGGATTTCGACGTGCTCGCGGAGTTGCGCGTAGGACCCGTCATGAATTTCCTGCTGGAAACAGTGCTGGCGCTCGAGCGCGCACTGATCATGCTCGGAGTCAGGTTTCCCGCCGGCGGGTCGTTGCTTTTGGTCGCCCGGCGCGCCTAGTCTGGAACCGTGAAAATTCCGTTCAACAAGCCGGCTGCGGTAGGCACCGAACTTGCCAACATCGCCGACGCGCTCGCGCGCGGCCATTTGTCGGGCGATGGCTACTACACCCAGCGTTGTCATCAGTGGCTCGAACAACGGCTTGGCTGCCCGCATGCGTTGCTTACGCACTCGTGCACCGGCGCGCTCGACATGGCGGCCATATTGTGCAATCTCACACCCGGCGACGAAGTCATTATGCCGTCCTATACCTTCGTGTCGACCGCGAATGCATTCGCGCTGCGCGGCGCGGTGCCGGTGTTCGTCGACATTCGTGCCGATACTTTAAATATCGACGAACGGCTGATCGAGGCGGCAATCACGCCGCGCACCAAGGCGATTGCGGTGGTTCACTATGCGGGCGTCGCTTGCGAGATGGATGCGATCATGGCGATCGCGCAGCGTCATGAACTGCTGGTGGTGGAGGATGCGGCGCAGGCGCTGCTTGCGACTTATAAGGGCCGCTACCTCGGCACGCTCGGTGAACTCGGCTGCATCAGTTTTCATGAAACCAAGAATCTGATCAGCGGCGAGGGCGGCGCGCTCGTGATCAATGACGAACGCTTTGCCGGGCGCGCGGAAATCGTTCGCGAGAAAGGCACCAACCGCAGCCGGTTCCTGCGCGGCGAAGTCGACAAATATAGCTGGGTCGATCTCGGCTCGTCGTATTTGCCGAGCGAGCTCATTGCAGCGTTTCTCGAGGCCCAGTTTGCCCACGCGGACGAGGTGATCGCGCGCCGGCGCGAGGTATGGGCCCGGTACCGGGCGGGGCTGACCGGGCTGGCGGCGGCGGGTGCGCTCGAACTGCCGCGCGACACTTATGCCGATCGCGTGCCGAACGGCCATTTGTTCTACGTGCTGACCGACACGCTCGCCACCCGCATGGCGCTCGCCGCTCATCTGAAGACGCATGATATGCTTGCGGTTTCGCATTACGTCCCACTGCATTCTTCGCCCGCAGGGCGCAAGTGGGGCCGGACATGCGGGGAATTCAAAGTGACGGACGACATCAGCGACCGTCTGCTGCGCCTGCCGATTTATTTCGGCATTACCGATGCGCAGGTCGACTCGGTAATAAGTGCAGTCCAAGGGTTCTACGCCGCTCGTGCCGCCGCGGCCCGGTGAGGCTCCGGTGGTAACGGGCTGCCCAGTCTCTTCTGCGGGGCAGAGCTGCAGCCGGACACGGGGCGTCGGCCATGCTGTTTAACTCCTATATTTTCATCTTCGCGTTCCTGCCGCTGGCGCTGGCCGGGTATTTCATCATCGGGCGATTCAAGCCCATGCTCGCGGCGGCATGGCTGACTGCGGCGTCATTGTTTTTCTACGGCTGGTGGAATCCGGTTTACGTGTGGTTGCTGGCATTGTCGATTTGCTTCAACTACGCATGCGGCATGGCAATCGCACGCGCCGGGGCGCGCGGCGACCGGCGCGCGCAGAAACGCGGGCTGATTTTCGCGGTCACGGTTAATCTCGCGACGCTCGCTTACTACAAATATGCGAACTTTTTTTTCGCCAGCGTCAATCACGTCAGCGGCGCCGGCTGGTCGTTCGGCGAGGTCGTGCTGCCGCTGGGGATCTCTTTTTTTACATTTACGCAAATCGCATTTCTCGCCGATGTCTACTATGGCAAGGCGCGTGAGTACAATTTCGTGCACTACGGGTTGTTTGTCACGTATTTTCCGCACCTGATCGCGGGACCGGTGTTGCACCACGCCGAAATGATGCCCCAATTCGGGCAGCCAGCGACATATCGTTTCAGCTTCGAGAACGCGGCGGTCGGCATTACGATATTCGTGATCGGATTGTTCAAGAAAGTAATGATTGCGGACGAAATTGGCGTTTACGCGACGCCGGTGTTCGATGCGGCTGCTGCTGGCGTCGAGCTGACCGCGCTCGAAGCATGGTGCGGCGCGCTGGCCTATACGTTCCAGCTGTATTTTGATTTCTCCGGCTACTCCGACATGGCGATCGGCATGTCGCGGCTGTTCGGCGTGACGCTGCCGCTGAACTTCCATTCGCCGTACAAAGCGGTCAACATCATCGAGTTCTGGCGGCGCTGGCACATGACGTTGTCGCGGTTTTTGCGCGATTACCTTTATATATCGCTCGGCGGCAACCGCAGGGGGACGGCGCGTCGCTACGTTAACCTGATCATTACGATGGTATTGGGCGGTTTGTGGCACGGCGCGGGATGGACGTTCGTGCTGTGGGGCGCGCTGCACGGTTTTTATGTGGCCGTCAATCACGGCTGGCGGGCGTTGCGCGTAAGGCTCGGACAGGACCTCAAGCGATCGACGTGGTGGGGGCGCGCCTGTGCCGGTCTGCTGACATTCATCGCCGTGGTGATCGGCTGGGCGTTGTTCCGCGCCGCCGACTTAACAGCAGCGGTCGCGATGCTGAAGGCGATGGCCGGCTTCAATGGTCTGGTATTGCCCGATTTCTGGTTGCCGAAATGGGGCGCGGCCGGACAGTGGCTGGCCGCGCACGGTGTGCAATTCGGCGACACCCGCGACCTGGTCACCGGGGGACTCGTGAACTGGATCTGGATACTGCTGATCGTGGTATGGCTCGCGCCCAATACGCAACAACTGCTCGCCGCCTACCGCCCGGCGCTGGCGCTGTTCGCCGAACACTACCGCGGGCGGCTTGCCTGGCGGCCAACGCCGTCCTACGCGATACTCGCTGCCGTACTCGCACTGATTGCGATTTTTAACCTGCACAAGCAGTCCGAATTTCTCTACTTCCAGTTCTGATGATTCAAGAACGCAGCTACGTCAGAATTTTTTCGGCGCTCACTGCCGCGATACTGCTCCCCATACTGGTGCTGAACTATACGCTGGGTGCGCGCGGACTCGGGGTAGAAACGATCCTGCGGGCCAGCCACTGGCAGCACACTACCCGCGGCATAACGTATGTGCCACCGCTGAGCGAGACGCGAACATTCAAATCGGCGCGACTGTTCGAACGGCTGCCGGAAATCAATACCGTCGTGTTCGGCTCGTCCACCGCAATGGGCATCACCCAAGGCATGTTTCCAGAAGGCATGACGATTTACAATTTTGCGCAGACGGGCAATTCGCTCCTGACCGTTATCGCGGAGGCCGAGTTTCTGCAGCGCCATCGACCGGCCAGCCTCAAATGGTTCGTGATCCCGCTCGACTGGTCGCTCGGCTTTGTTTACCAGCCCGGGAATCCGGAGCGGCAAGAGCTTGCCCGGCCATCCGCCGAAGGTTCGGGGCAACGAGCAGCTGCGCCGGTACTGGACCAGATGAAGGACGCATTGTCTTTGCCAAGAGTCAAGAATCTGTTCGGTATATTCGGCGGCATCGCTCGCGCCGAGTCGCCAGTGTCGGCCTTCCGGCAGATGTTTTTGCAGGAAGCCGGCGATGATTACTGGTGCGTAGATGGAACGCCGGCCAAGGATTTCGATACCATGTTCCGCGGCACCTGCACCGGATTCCGCTACGACGGCAGCGCGACCTTTGCCAATCTGGAGCGAGTGCCGGCGCGCCGCGCCGAAGCGCTGATCGCGAGTGCCGTGGTGCCGAGTTCCAAATATGCAGTGGAAATGATCAAGACCGGCGGCGAGCCGAATCCGTTAATGCTTGAGCGTCTCGCCACGCTTGCGCGCGACGTCAGGCGCAAAGGCGGGGATCTGGTGCTTTTCCTGCCGCCACTTTTGCCGGGAATGGAACGCGCATTTTTGGGTTCGTTGCACACCGCGGGGCCACTGCGGCGCACCAAGCAAATCCTCGATGCGTGGGCGCGAACCGAGGGCCTGATTATCATCGATGCCGGGCAGTCGGAGCGCTTCGGCTGCGCAGCGTATGAATTCGTCGACGAGCATCACGCATTGCCGGAATGCTATGCGCGGGTATTCGCGCGATTTTGGAATGACCGGCGCGCGCCGGCGAAAGTCCGTCCCGGGCTATACTCCGCTGGCGGATAAGTTCGGATAACCCAGCGGGCACCGCAATTTTGAGCGCCACATCTGCCATGGCCGACAAGAACCTGCGCCTTCTCGTATTGCTGATCGCGCTCAGCTATATGCCGACACTCGCGTTTTACTACGTCGGCGAAGAGGCGATTTTCCCGATTACCTCGCTCGAGATGTGGCATCAGGCAGATTGGACCCGCCAGCAACTGTTCGGACTCAATCCCCAACATAATCCGCTGTTCAATTGGTTGATTATCCCGTTCGCCGTGCTGACCGGATGGGAATATGTGCTGCCAGTGGCACGGGCGTTGACCATTGCAGCTACGCTTGCTACCGCAGCGATGGTCGGTTGGCTCGCATTCCGCTTGCTGCGCGATACGACCTTCGCTTGGTTTGCCGCTCTGGTGTATCTGACGCTCGCCGACGTGTTGTTGTATCGCGGCTGGCTCGCCTACGTCGATCCGCTGTTTGGATTTTTCGTGTTTGCAGCAGTCGCGGTGATGTGGGTGGCATGCGTGGAACGCCGGCCGGGGCTGCTTGCGTTGGCGGTCATCAGCCTGACCTGCGCGTTCTTGAGCAAGGCATTTACCGCATACGTATTCTACGGCGGAGCTGCGCTGGTCTTGATGCTTGCGCCGGAGCGACGGCGCGTGTTGCTAGGCAGGACGTCGCTCGCGCTGCATGCAGCGGCGATGGTTGCGCCCCTATTATGGCTTGCATTGCTGCCCGGAAATTCGGGACAGGGCAACAGGATGCTCGGTGAAATCGTCGCCAAGCTGATGCCGCAGGGAGCCATCGAATACCTGCAGCAACTGGCCGGTTTTCCGGCGGAAACCGTGTTGCGCCTGGCGCCGGCTATTTTCCTGGTAGGTTATTTCGCGTGGCGCCGCCGTCTCCTATTGCGCGACGAACTCAGGCCGCACCTTAAAACCGCCCTGGGGATTGCGTTTATCAGCTATTTGCCCTACTGGCTGGCGCCGCACAGCGCGATGCGCTACCTGATGCCGATCTATCCGGTGATAGCTTTCGCGCTGGCGATGCTGTTGTGGTGCAGCAGCGCCGCGACGCTTGCAGTGACCCGGCGCTGGCTGGCAGGAATGATTGCTTTCAAGTTCATCGCGGCCGTATTTTTGTTTCCTTATTACCAGGCGCATTATCGCGGTGAAAATTACGCGGTAACTGCGCGCGATATCATGGTACGCAGCGCCGGCCATCCGCTCTACACCACCAACGACAGCGCCAGCGGCCTGAGCGTGGCCGGCTATATCGATGCCTGGCGCCATCCGCTGCCTCCGATCCAATGGGCGCCGCCGCGTTGGGAGTCTGGGTTCGTGATCGCGCACTCGGTCAAACCCGAACTCGGTGCACAGGCCGCACGCTATGTGCTCGGCGGTAACGAGCTTTATCTGCTTTGCCGCGGCGCCGCGTGCCAAGCCAAGCCATGAACGCGACTGGGCAAAAATTCTCGCATGTCGGGAATTTCACCGGATACATGAAAGTCGTGGCACACCACTATGCGGGTGCTCCGAACGCGCTGCGCGTGCTCGACATCCCTGCCGGCAACGGTAAACTCGCCGACGCATTGTGCGCGATGGGCCATCAGGTGGTGTGCGCGGACATCAACTGCGAGCGGCCCGACTACGTCTATGCCGACATGAGCACGCCTTTGCCGTTCGGCGACGGGGAATTCGACGCCGTGATCTGTCTCGAAGGCATCGAGCACCTGCCCGACCCGGTTAAATTGATCGAGGAATTGGTGCGGGTCACGCGTGCCGGCGGGGAGATCGCCATTTCGACGCCCAATGTGCTGAACTGGTATTCGCGGCTTCAGTTTCTGTTCACGGGAACGTTCTATCAGTTTGCTCCGGGCGACGTGCCATCGGTCGCGCCGGGCGAACAGCGCGATCGCGGCCATATTTTTCCGCTGTCGTATTTTCAGTTGCGCTATCTGTTCGAGTATGCCGGTGCACGGGTAAAACTGGTCTCGGGCGATCACTGGAAACGCAAGGCACTGATGCCGGTATACTTGCTGCTGCTGCCGTTTGCGTGGTGGTGGTCGCGCGCGCTGTTTCTGCGCAATTCCGAGGCGTCCGTGCAGGGCCGAAACCGCGAACTGCTGTCGCACTTGTTTTCCGGAGCCCTGCTGTTCAGCCGCTCGATCATCGTCGTGTTCGAGCGCGTCTTGCCGGCGCGGGACGGTGTTGGGCGTAACGACGCGGGATAATGCAATGTTTGGAAAGCTGACGGCTCCTTACCGAGGATACAAGCTCAAAGACTTCAAAAAGGCCGTAGTGCGCCGGATCAAGTTGCCGCTATATCGCGGCGAGGCCTGCGAATGTCCGGTTTGCGGCGCACACCTCAGCCGGTTCAAGCCGATCTACAAGTCTTTTCCGCGCAAGCTGCGCGAAACCGGATTCGTCTATCCGCTGGAGTCGTTCGAGACGCTCAACCTGGCCGCGTATTCGTGTCCGTCGTGCGACTCTTCCGATCGCGAAAGGCTCTATGCGCTCTACCTGCGCGAGCGGTTCGCCATGCTGGACCAGGGTCGCCGTTACCGCTTTATCGATTTCGCACCGTCGCTCGCGCTCTCGCGGATGTTGCGCAACATCAGATGCCTCGAGTACCGCACCGCCGACTATTTCCGGCCGAACGTCGACGATCAGGTCGATATTTCGCGCATGCCGCTATACACCGACGATTCAGTCGACATGTTCCTGTGTTCGCACATACTCGAGCACGTGCCCGACGATCGGGCTGCGATGCGCGAGCTCGCCCGCATCCTGAAACCGGGCGGCTTTGGCATCGTGATGGTGCCGCTCATCGTCGGCGTTACCGAAACGCATGAAGATCCCGCGATCAACACCCCGGCGGAACGCTGGCGCTATTACTGCCAGGACGATCACCTGCGGCTCTACGGCACGCAGGACCTGGCGGTGCGGCTTGGAGCCGCGGGCTTCGCCGTGCAACGGCTCGATCGCGCTCATTTCGGCGCCGCACCGTTCGCGCGCGCCGGGATTGCTGACAATTCCGTGCTCTACGTGGTCGAAAAACCTGCGGGCTGATCAGGCGGTCTCGCGCGGGCGCCGCAGGAAAACCAGCATGTCGTGACCCCGTCCGAGCAAGCGGGCGGGAAGCGCCAGCGCCTCGGCGGCAATCTTGGTCACGGCATAGGTCCACCCGGGCAGGTCTTTTTTTTCGGCGAAACGCACACGGCCGGTCGACAGCGCAGCCATTTCGAAACCTGCCCGCGAGGCCAGCGTCGCCATAGATCGCGGGTTGAAAAAACTGACGTGGCCGGCATCTTTTTCGATTTGGAAATAATCCCAGCGCGCTTTCATCGCGCGGGCGGTCCAGCTTGCCGTGTTGCCGGTGCTGATAATCAAAATGCCGCCGGGACGCAGAATTCGCCTGCATTCCTCAAGCACGGGCAAAGGTGCACGCAGATGCTCGATCACCTCGTAAAGACTGACGACGTCGAACCGAGCGGGCGGGAAATTTTTCTCTTCCAGCAGTCCGGTATGCACCGTGCGGCCGGCGGCGCGCGCTGCCTCCGCGATATGCGGCGCTGGTTCGACGCCTTCCGCGGCAAACCCCAGTTGCGCTGCTGCGGCCACGAAATCCCCACGCGAGCAGCCGACGTCGAGCAAACGGGGCTGCGCCGGGGCATCGCCAAGCAGCCGGCGCGCCTGCGCGAGCCGGCGGCGTGCGTAAGCAAAGCGGCGCTGCGCTTCGTGCGCATTCGGCAAATTGAACGCGGCACTGTCGAAGGCCTGCATTGAACGGCGGTAGTCATTTTCCGTAATTTGACTCACGAGCTGACCGCAGGCCGTGCAGCGCAGCAGAGCGCCTTCGGGCAGCAGGATATCGGTTGCCTCGAACGAAGCCGCACAGCCGACGGGGCAATTCTCGATGAATCTAGACGGCATGCGCGGTGCGCCCAGGCGAGGAATTACTATCGAGCAACGCGGCGGCAGCGGTGATTACCCGGTGCGCAGGCAGTTGCTGCAGGCAATCACTGTAACTGCTGATGTTTCGCTCGCAGCCCTCGAGCAGGCACGGTACGCACGCTGCATGGCCCTGGAGCAGAATGACGTTATCGACGCGTTGAGTGCCATGCCGCCGCCACGGATTGGCGTGGTGTTCATAACGGGCCGGCCACGGACCCCATTTGACCGGATCGGTCGGGCCGTAATACGTGACGACCGGAACACCCAGAGCGGCGGCGAGATGGGTGACCGCGGTATCAGGCCCGATGTATATCCGAGCCTGCGAGAGCACCCACGCGGTTTCGGCGAGGGACAAATTACCCGCAAGATTAGCGGCGGTTGGCAGTGCGTTGGCAAGCTGCGCGACGTATTCGCGTTCTGCGGGATCTGGCCCACCCGTCAGCACCACATGAAGCCCCTGCTCCGCGAGCCAGCGTGCGCACTCCTGCCAGCCATGCAACGTCCACGTTTTGTATTTGAATTTTGGCGAAGGATGCAGCACCGCATACGCGCCGCTGACGCCGGCCGCCGTCAGTTTGCTCCGGGCGCGAGCCTCGTCGTCGCTACCCCAGCTCGCGACTATTTGGCGCTGCGGCTTCAGACCGAGCGCTTCTGCAACGCGCAGATACAGGTTGACGGTATGGGTATTGAAGTTGTCGTAGGCGATCCACTTATCGAGCAGTCGCTGCTTCCAGCGGTGCTTGGCGGAATCCACCACCAACCCGACGCTCATGCGGCCGGCGAGCCATGCGTACATCGTTGGCCGGTCACTTGGCACCAGCGACAATGCAAGGTCGTAACCGTGCCACAGGCGCGCGGCAAAGCCGAGATGCACCGCCAAGGGTGGACGCTCGGCGATCGTGAGCACACGCCGCAAATCAGGGTTGGCGTGCAGCACACCCTCGGTACTCGCGAATACGAGCGCGTCGATGGCGGCGTCGGGCCAGGCGTGCCTCAGCGTTCGGATCAGCGGCGTTGCCAGCAGCACGTCGCCGATACGCCGCGTTACCACTACCAGTATCGTGCGGGGCGGCGTCATAAGTACTGGTCAGCGCCGAATTGCGCACGCACGCGGTCGGAGTGCAGCACGGTATCGAGGCGGCGCTGATTTTCGGGCAAGCGGCTGCGGTCATTCTCGGCGTGCCAGAAGTGAAACACCGGAGTGGCAAAACGCGCGCTTTTATGCTTGACGCCGGCATGCAGCAGCCGGATCACGAGGTCGGTATCCTCGAGTCCCCAGCCGGAATACGCTTCATCGAGCCCGTTGACGCGCAGCAGATCGTCGCGCCACGCCGCGAGGTTACAGGTCTTGACGCCTTCCCAGCGCTGCGGCGCGGATTTGCGGAAGTCGCTGTCGGGCAGCATCGCGAGCGGCAGCCAGCGGTTGATGTCGCGCTTGGCCCACGCGACGAGCCAACCGCCTAACGTGCGGTCATGCAGCGGCAACCGATCGCGCAGTGCACGCCGGGTAAATTCTTCGCTGAGCAACACGCGGTTGCCCGCAGCAAACCAGCCGCGTTCGGCGAGCCGGCGATGGTGTGCGACAAAGCAGGGGGCCGGCACGCAATCACCGTCGCTGAATATGACGTAATCGGCACGCGTCGCAGCCAGCGCACGGTTGCGGATTGCCGCAGCGCGAAATCCCCGGTCCTCGTGCCAGACGTGAGCGACCGGAAACGTGGCGCGCGATTTGAAAGCCTCGACAACCTGGCGCGTGTCGGCGGTCGAGCCATCATCAGCAATGAGCAGTTCGAATTCGCTGTCGCGTTGCGCCTGATAGCCCGCGAGGACCGCCGCCAGTGCGTCCGGACGATTGTATGTCGTGACGATGACGGCGGTTTTCACTTCTTTTGTTCGGCCAGCAGCATCAGCTTCAAATAGCGATAGTAAGCGCCCTCCGCATTGGATACCGCCAGCATGAAACCTTCGCGGCCATCGAGGAAGCCGGCGCGCAGCACGTAAGTGCGGAAGAACGTCCACACGCCATGCGCTACCGCGCCGGCAAGCGAAGTATTTTTGCCGCGCTTAAGCTGCATCATGGCGCCGGCCGTGGAGTAAGCATTCATCTTGACGAGAGCCTCGTCGAGGTCGCGGATCGCCTCGTGTCGCAGCGGTTCGCGCAGCACGCCAACCGAGCCGTCGACGTTCAGCCGCTCGTGCACCATGTCATCGGAGAAGCGCGCCTGCCCGCGCCGGAACAGCCGGGTCACGTGGTCAGGCCACCAGCCGGAATGACGCATGAAACGCCCGCAATAACTCGAAAGCCGTGGCATTTTGAAGGCGGCATGACCGTCTGGCGCTGCAAGCGTGCGCTCGATTTCGGCGCGCAATTCCGGCGTTATCCACTCGTCGGCATCGAGCGATAGCACCCAGTCACCGGTGGCCAATGCGAGCGCGTGGTTCTTTTGCGGCCCGAACCCCGGCCAATCGGTGGTGACTGTCACTTTGGCATTAAAACGGCGCGCGATTTCGGCCGTGCCATCCCCGCTGTCGCTATCGAGCACGATGATTTCGCCGGCCCATGCTACAGATTCGAGGCAACGCGCGATCATGGCGGCCTCGTTCTTGGTGATGATGGTGACCGAAAGTGTCATGGCGTATACCCGGCAAGCGGCGGACGCGTTTTTGCCGGCGCGGCGAATACGAGCGCACTCAACCACGCGAATAACAGTCCCTCGGTATGATCGAGCAGCAGCGAATTAAACAGGCAGCCGACGGCGAACGTCAGCACCAGCCCCCGCCCAAGGTCGCGGTAAAAAGGCCTTTCCAGTTCGCCTGCATAGCGCCATTGACGATAGAACAGGTAGATCAGGCTGGCGAGGCCGATCAAACCGATTTGAACTGCAATCATTAGGTATTCATTATGGGGATTCACGGTGACCATCATATTCCGACCCGCGACTGCGCGCGCGTACTCCGCGGGGAACGAGCCTGTTCCCGTGCCGATCAGGGGGTGCGCGCGGATGATCCCGATGCTGGTTACGTAATACTCGAGTCGTTCACCGACCGAGGTTTTGGATGGTTTACCCAATTCCCATTGGCTGAATTCTTGGGCGGCATCATTTAGGCGCTGGTGAAATATGGTCGAGGTAACGTAAGCCGTCAAAAACATTGCCAGGCCCATAGCCGAGACTAGAACCAGTCCGCGGCGGCCTAACGTCACGACAAAAAAATACAGGAACAACAGCGCTATCAGCAAATAACCCGTGCGGCCAAACCCCATGAATACCACGTTATGTGCAGCGAATAACGAAAGCGCGATGTAGCCCAAGCGGCGATTCTTGTTCTGTTCCGCCCGAGCAACCAAGGCAAAAAGATAGGCAGCGAATGCAACGATAAGGCCATGAGTTATTGATGCCTTGAAGCCGTTCGGCAAGGTTGGTTCCCGGCGTAACAGTGAGCTGTCCGCGAGCAAATTCATGTGAGCCAGATATGAAACCATGACGGACGCGATCGCGGCAAGACTAAATGCGATCAGAGCCCATTTGCGGATATTTGCATCCCGGAAAAATGTCAGGAATAGCGGGACGAACAGCAAATCCAGGTATTTGCCGAGATAATGCAAGCCATCGCCGGGATTGCTCGAGCCATAGGCGAGCCCGAGTGTGAGCATTCCGAACAGTCCCAGCGCAGCCAGGGCGACCGGGTTTCCCCGAATGATGGAAAGCTTTTCGCGAAGTTCGCCCGCGGCCAGCCACGCTAGTGCGATCAATGCCAGAAGCACATTGTCGAGAGCTACCGATATCGGGATTGAAAATCCGAGCGCTATTACACCCCAACGGCCAACTGCATCGGCGGCTGCAGCTACTGGTTGATAGCGCATTGACCGAAACCACGAAAAGACGACATGGCTTTATCGGAATGACGTCAGCTTGCGTCGGTCAGCGGAGCCGATGAAGCCTGCGCAGAACCATTATATTCAGGCAGCCAAGAGTGCAACCTACGGCGGACTTCATCATCGCTTACCAAGTGCGGCTGTTCGATCCAACCCAGTATTTCACCCAGATATTGCTCGGGAACTGGTTTGGCTCTGGCGATACGCAGCTTGGAATGCAACGTCGGCAACGTGTGCTCATCGCTTGCGAGCAGTTCTTCGTATAGTTTTTCTCCGGGGCGCAGCCCGGTAAAAACAATTTTGATATCGTCATTGTTCAGGCCAGACAGGCGTATCAAATCGCGCGCAAGATCGACGATTTTGACCGGTTCGCCCATCTCGAGCACAAAAATCTCGCCGCCATGCCCCATAAACCCAGCCTGCAAAACAAGCTGGGCAGCCTCGGGAATCGACATGAAGTAGCGTGTAATTTCCGGGTGCGTTACTGTAATGGGACCGCCGCGCGCAATCTGCTCATGAAATTTCGGCACCACGCTGCCGGCACTTCCGAGCACGTTGCCAAACCGCACCATGACAAATTCGGTGCCGGACGACTGCTGCAGCAACTGGCAAATCATCTCGGCCAGACGTTTGCTGGCGCCCATCACGTTGGTGGGATTGACCGCCTTATCGGTAGATACCATCACGAACTTTTCGAGGCTGGCGGCGGCGGCGGCTTTGGCAACGCAATAAGTGCCCAGCGCGTTGTTAAGCACTGCTTCCCACGCGTTGTCCTGTTCCATCAGCGGAACGTGTTTATAAGCGGCGGCGTGAAACAATACTGTGGGTTTGCAAGCGGCGAGCACCTGCGCCACACGGGCGCTGTTTTTGACGTCGCCTATCGCGCACATAATCGAAATCGCAGGGAAATGTTCGAGAAATTCCTGCTCAAGACGGTATAGGGAAAACTCATTGAGCTCGTAAAACACCAGCTGTCGCGGCTGAAAACGAGAGATCTGGCGGCACAACTCAGAACCAATCGACCCGCCGGCGCCTGTCACCATCACAACTTTATCGGTGAGCAGTTTCTGCAAGCCGGCATTATCGAGATTGACCGGGTCGCGCCCCAGAAGGTCGTCGAGTTCGACGCGTCGCACCTGGGACACCGTCACTTTGCCGCTTAACAAGTCATCAAAGGAAGGCACGGTGAGCACATTCAAGCCAGCTTGCGCCGCGGCTTCGACCACGCGACGCCGGATGCGAGCGGCGGCTGACGGCAATGCAACGATTACATTCTTTACCTCCAGTTGGCGCGCCCAGCGCTTGACTTCTTCAAACGGTCCCAGAACCCGCACCCCATTCAATACGCGGCCAAGTTTGGCGGGGTCGTCGTCAAGCAAT
>Ga0315281_10005309_pt1 | contig 18481 bp, 20 predicted proteins | sample YL17G07_0_MG_FD_204540 | JGI IMG/M metagenome (GOLD analysis project Ga0315281, IMG submission 204540) | Sediment microbial communities from Yellowstone Lake, YNP, Wyoming, USA - YL17G07_0 | ecosystem: Environmental > Aquatic > Freshwater > Lake > Sediment | place: USA: Wyoming | collected...
GCAGTCGCTCGATGTTCGCCATGGCAGACGAGGCGTCGCCGCGCGCGTCGACGATCACCAGATCGGGCGGCGCGTTGTCGCGGCCGACGCGATCGTCGATGAGACTGACCGGGATGGCCCCGGCGCGCAGCAGGCGTCCACAGTGGGTCTTGAACGCCGCGTCATCCGAGACGATGAGGCCGGCCAGTTGTGCCATGGCTATTGGACCAGCCGAACGATTTTGGGAAACGCGCCGGCCGGAGCGGGACCGGCGTTGCCGGCCAACACGCCGCCCACCGGCGTGATGCGGCCGACCACCTCGTTGCCCTGCATCTCTTCGATGAAGAAGCCTATGTAGTTGGCGATCTTCAGATCGGCGTCCCGTCCGTTCTGCTTGCCCGTCTCGTAGAACGCGGGGTCGTAGAGCGGGATGACCGCCACGCGCGGGCTCGTCCCAAACGCGCTGCCCTTGACGCAGTTGCAGGACGTGTCCCAGTAGGCGTTCGGGTCTTTGGCGATGAGATCTTCGGTGCCTTGCTTGGTTGGGCCGACCATGTTGCCGGGCTCGGCGGTCATCGGACTCCCGATCGGGATAATGGCCGTGTTGCAGTTCGCGATGTTGTCGCGGTAGTCGCTCGCGCCAGTGCTGCCCGGAAGGTCCCAGGGGTTATAGAAGCTCGGGGACACGTTCGTCGCGTTGTTCGCTTTCAGAACCAGCGCCAGTCCCCGATCGCGGTCGGCGTTGTACCCGGTGTAGCCTGGCTGGTCCGCGGGAATGTAGATGTCGGGGTTCGCCAGCGGCTTGCCTTTCTTGTCCACGAGATCGAACGTATCGGTTGGATCCCACGGACCCGTCTGCGTCTCGGTCCACTTGTCGGGAATCGTGAACGGCTTCACGCAGGTCTCGGCGTTGGCCGGCGACGCCTCGGCCGTGGCGGACGCGGCGATGTCCACGGTCCGCACGCCGAAGAACGTGCCCATGAGCGTCGGCACGGGGTTACTGCGGGCGATCGTCCGGAACACCTGCACGGCGACGCGCGTAGGCTGGCCGGCCGGATCGTTGGGAAACGTGACGTCCGCCGGCCCGACCGACACGACCTGCCCGTTCACGCTGTTGGCCCGGGCCGTGTTCACGGCGCTCTGCACGGCCGGCCCGCCCGCCGATCGATCGGTGAAGTTGTTGTAGACGAGCGCGACGGCGCCGGACAGCGCGCCGGCGTCCGCGGCGTTCTGCGCCTGCGAGCGCGCGTTCATGAACATGCCCACGTCGATCGCCAGCGTCGTGGCCGAGAGGAGCGCCATGAAGCCGACGCTCACGAAGACGAGCGACATGCCGCGCTCGTCGTGCGCGAGGTGGTGAAGGCTATAACGCATGGAGCACCCCTACTTCTGCTTCCGCGCGAGCGCGGCCTGCGCTTTGGCCTCGGTCTTTTCGCGCTCCCGATCGAGCTCGGCTTGCTTCTTGGCCTTCTCAGCGGCCTTCTTCGCGGCGGTTGCGTCACGCTTGGCCTGCTCTCGATCGAGCTTGGCCTGCTTCTCCTGCTCGGCCTTCTGCGTCCGCCGATCCACTTCCGCCTGCTTCATCTGCTCGACGGACGCGGTGGCCTTCGCGCGCTCTTCCTGCTTGTGCGCGCGCGCGAGCACCTGCTGTTCCTGAGCGGTCAGCGGGCGCGAGACGTCGGACGCCGGCACCACCGTCGGGCTCGCCGGTGCGGGGCCGGCAGGCTGGACGACGACACGCGGAGGAGGCGCTGTCCACCCTCGGATGATGGCCGCCGCTGCGGCGGGCGACAGGTCGCCGCCGGGTCGCGCCGGCGTGAAGGCCGGCGGGAGCGGCGGCACCGTTTTCTTGGCCGGCAGCGGTGCCAGGAACGGCTCGGGCGTCGGCGGCAGCGCCGCGGTCACGCCCGGTGAGTTCCTGGGCAGAATCTGCGGCGTGATCATGACGACCAACTCGGTCTGATCCTTCTGCGCCGCTTTGCTCTTGAACAGCAGACCGAGAATCGGGATATCGCCGATGCCCGGAATCTTCTGGAGCGTCGAGTTCACCGAGTTGTTCATCAGGCCGGCGATGGCGAACGTCTGCCCGTCCATCAGATCGACTTCGGTTTCCGTTCGGCGCGTGCTCAGCGCAGGGATCCGGAACCCCTGGAGCACCACGCCGTTGGCGAAGTCCAGCGTGCTGACCTCCGGCCGCACCTTCAGGTGCACGCGGTCGCCGTGGATCACCGGCGTGAAGTTCAAGCGCACGCCGAACTCTTTGTACTGGACCGAAATGGCCACGTTCGAGCCGGATCCCTGGGCGACCGGCACGGGGAATTCGCCGCCGGCGAGAAAGCTCGCTTCCTTGCCGCTCTCGGCCACGAGGTTCGGCTCGGCGAGGACCTGAAACTGCCCCTTCGTCTGCAGCGCCTTGATGACGGTTCCGAGCTGGTGCTTCACGTCGAAGAGAAACAGGTTGAGGAAGTCGCTGAAGACCAGCTTGTCGCCGGGTACGGCGGGCTGGTTGCCTAGCGCGAGGTCGGGCGCGCCGAACTGCTGGGTCGTGGAGCGGGCGAGGACATCCTTGTATCCGGTCGCGCCGGTGAAGAGCGACGAGCCCAGATTTGTCACCGCGCTCCGGCTGACTTCGGCGAAGCGCACGCGCAGCAGCACCTGGTTGCTGGCGGTGCTTTCCTGCACGCGCAGCAGGTTGACGACTTCGTCGGCCTTCCCGACGTACCCGGCCGCGACGGTCACCGCCTTGTCGGCGACGTCCTTGCTCGACACCGAGCCGGCCAGCACGATCCCCTTGCCGCTGCTTTGCGCGTCGATGGCCTCGCCCGGGAAGAGCTCCTTCATCTGGTCGTTGAGACGCGCCAAATCACGCTGCACGACGACCTCGTAGCGGCGGAGGGCGCCGGACCGCTCCCAGACGAACATCGAGATGGTGCCCGGCGTCTTGCCGTTGACGAGCAGCTGGTTTGCCGACGTCACCATGGCGTCAGCGACGTCCGGGCTCGTGAGCGACACGCGTGCGATCGCGCTCCCGACGTCGACGATCGTCGAGCGGCCGACGAGGAGCCGTACCGCGAACGCATCGTCGGCGCGGACCACGCGCGGCGTGGCGACCGCGATCAGGAGGATCAAAATGAATCGGCGCATGTTCACTGCTCCTCGCGCACGACTTCGTGTGCGCGCTTGTCGCCGCGGATGATCTCGACCGTCGAAGGTTCCGGTGCCGCTACCGCTACCTCGGCGGGTTGTTTGGAGGGCGATCCCGATGCCATGCGCGTGCGTGCCGCGGCAGTGCGCGTCGGCGTGCCGAACCCGAAGAGCGCGGCCGGCCGGATCCCGCGCGTCGCCGGCATCGTCTTGTCGAGCGGGTTGCGAAGCGCGAGCTGAATCTTGCCTTCGGTGCTGGCCAGCGTGAGCCGCTCCGCCTCTTCGGGGTTGACGAGCAGCGTGACGACGCTGACCGGCATCGGCTTGTTGCGGTCGGTGTCGCGCTCGATCTTGGTGCCCGCCGCGAGCACCTGCACGTTGGTCAGAATCACCTTCGACGTCATGTCGGTGCTCTGTCCGGTCGGGCTCACCGTCGCCACGACGTCCACACGCGTGCCAGGCAGCACGTATCCGGCCACGCCGATCACTTCGTTGACGCGGACCGAGACCGCGCGCAGGCCGGGCGGAATGGCCGGCGGCAGGCCGGAGCCGGACTCCTTGGACGCCAGCTTCATCGGCAGAATCGGCTCGTTCTGAATGAGCGGCAGCACGATGCCGCGCCCGATCACCTCTTTGGGATCGCTGATGGCGTTGGCCGGCATCGCGTTGGCCGGCCAGTCGATGATGCGGACGTCCTCGCGGGTCAACTCGGCGCCGATATCCAGATCCGCGGCGGCCACGACCACGGGGCGCGTCGGGATCGACACCGTCTTGCCCGGCAGACGCTGGACGTAGTTGAACGTGCCGAAGGCGAGCGCGCCGCCGGCCGTAATCGCCAGCACGAACACCAGGAACACTCGCATGCGAGCCATAAGTCAGGTCCCCTCGTTTACTGCGATTCGTTCCGCATCTCGGCTGACGCGGTCAGCGTGATCGGGGCGCCGAGCGTCGCCCCCGACACCAGCAGACGCGCCACCGGCTGGAGCACCATGAACCTGAACGGGTAGTTGACCGTCACGACCGACGCCGACGCCGTGGCGCCGCCGCCGATGGAAACAGTCGCGTTCGGATTGACGACAATCGTGGCGCCCGCCGCGTTCGAGAGCCGCCCCGCCGTCAGGTAACTCCTGACGCGCGCGACGACGGCGCCGGCGGCGGGATTGGGCAACACCGAGAGCCGCGCGCCCTCCCGGGCGGCGTTGGTCAACACCTGCCAGGTCTGAAACGCGCGGCCGAATTCGAAGATCCCGACCGACACCAGCAGCAGCAGCGGCAGCGTCAGCGCCGTCTCGAGGAGCGCTTGGCCCCGCTCGCCGATCAGCCGTCTGCGCATGCGCCTCATGACATCTCCTTCACAGTCCGAGCGCGGCCAGCGTGGCGCCGACGGCGATGGCCGGCGCGTATGCAAACCGGTTGTTCTCGATCGGACTTTCGATCGCCGCCACGTTGCCGGCAGCGGTCGCAAGGAGTTGCGCGGCGCCGTCGATCGTCCGCTGCAGACGGCGGCGCCGGGTCGCGATCACGATCGCCAGCAAACCGCCGGCAAGCGCGGTGTAGACAAACGCGGTCGCGATGTGCGCGGGACCGATGAGCGCGCCGAGCGCCGCAAACAGCTTCACGTCGCCGGCGCCCGTCGCGCCACACAGGTGGCCGGGCAGCATCAGCGCGAGCCCCAGCGCGAATCCGGCCAGCGACGCGCCGATCGTCAGGCCGCTGAGGCCGCACGCCGCGAACGCGACGCCGCTCGCCGCGAGCAGCACCGTCAGCGGGTTGGGCACCCGGCGCGTCCACTGATCGATGGCGGCGCCCGTGCCGGCGCCCGCCGCGACGGTGGCGAGGACGATGGCCTCAGAGAGCCTGGCCAATGCCCCTCCAGAACACGGAGTACACCGTGGCGCCGAGGGTGGTGACGCTGAAGACCGCGACAACCGCGATCAACGCGGCGAGAAGTCCGTACTCGAGCAGGTCCTGGCCTTCGTCGCGAAAGACCAGACGTCCGATCGCCGTCATCACCTGTGTCATGAGCCTCGCCCTTTCGAGAAACGAGGAGCGGTGTGCGCCCGCCCCTCGCTCAGCGCCGTGGCATCGGGTGCCGCGCCGATGTTGTCGCCGATCGTGCTCCGCGCGACTAGGCCGCGCCGCCCAACGTGCCGGCGATGTTGCCGAAGATCGTGCTGACGCTGCCGCCGGCGAGCGTGACGGCGCCGACAGCCACGAGCGCGATGAGCGCGACGAGCAGCGCGTACTCGAGCAGGTCCTGTCCTTCGTCGGCGTGCGCGAGCTTCTTGAGACGAGCGATGAATTCCATGTCCGTTCCTCCTGCGCGTCGCGTGACGCGCTCAGTCGCGTTGGCGAAATGCGGTTCCGACTTGTGTCGGCGGCCGCGAGACGAATGGTCAGATCGCAAGTGGTGTGCCAGTCGCGTGGCCGGCACCGCGCGAGTCGCACGCAAACCGCCGCACGTGGGCGCGGTTAGCGGCCGTCGCGCACTGCAATCCGCGGGGCGATCGGTGCGGCCTCGCACCGACCTTCATTCGGCAATGTCGTAACGGCGCGGCTGATTTTCGTGTGAAGCGGCGCGAGACGGAACGGCCCACGACGGCCCGGCGGTGTCGCATATCGCGCAAACGTGTGAAGGACTCGGACTCTAACGCGCACGACAGATCTCCAACGGTGTGCGGAACGCCAATTGCGAGGGACGCCGCTATGCGACGCGCGTTCCGTGAAGTACTGATGTCGGCGGGCACCGTGATGATCCTGCTGCTCGTGCTGATTGCCGCTGACGATCGTGTGCGCGAACAGTTCTCGCAACGTGTCGTCGCGCGGCCGTCAGCGGAACTGGCGGGTGCTGGGCGGCGGGTGGGCGATGTCACAACCGTGATCGCTGAGGCCATCCGCGAGCAGAGCCTCGGACATGCGCCGCTTCTGATTTTCGCGCTGGTGGCGACGGTGCTCGTGTTGTTCATGCTGCGGACCTGATTTAGAATGCCTATTGTTCTCGCCATCGAACCCGATCGCCGCCAGGCCGCCCATCTCACCACCATCCTCCGGCGCCAGGTTGGCGCGGAACTGATTCTCGCGGACACCACTGAAGGCGCGCTCGATGCCATTGGTAACCGCATGCCGGATCTGGTGCTCGTACCCGCGCTCCTCTCTCCGCAGGACGATGCGGCGCTCGCTGCGGCGCTGCGCGTCATCGCGGCCGCCACACACGTCCGCACGCTGACGACTCCGGCGCTGGCCAGCGGAACGAAACGCGCGAAGTCTGGAGGGATGCTCGCGATGTGGCGCCAGAGCCGCGCGGCATCGCCGGAACCCGACGGCTGCGATCCGGCGGTGTTCGGCGAACAGATTTCGGCGTACTTGCGGGAAGCTGCCGCGGAACGCGAGGAGCTCGACGACCAGCCGCTCGATGTTGTTCTCCCGGCCGCGAACGGGCCGGTCGCGGCGATCGGACCGCCGGCGCTGCCACCACCGGTCGACCAACCGTTGACGGAATCGATCGAACCGTGGGCGCTCGAGCCGATTCAACCATGGGCGGCCCAGACGATCGGACCGCTGGCGCCCGAGCCTATTCACCCGCTGGCGGCCGAGACGGTTCAACGATGGGCGGCCGACGCGGTTCCACTCCTGGCGGTCGATTCGGACGAGCAGGCGACGATCGATCTCTCGGAAGACGTGGCGGCCCTGTCAGACGAGGCGGGCGACGAACTGTTCGCTGGCGAGCGGGTCGGGGTCTACGTGATCCCCGCCGAGACCGAGGAGGCGTTCGAAGCGTTCGATCTCCTGCAGGAGATCCTGGAGCCGCACGCGCTCGCGCGTCACGCCGCCGCACCGGTCGCGGAGGCGGCGCCGGAAGAAGTGTTCGTCGAACCGTCCGAACCGCCGCGCGCGGATATCGAACCCTGGGTGCCGATGTATCTGGCGCCAGGCCGCATGTGGCCGGTGCTCGAGGGTATGCCTGTTGAAACGTCGGCGGCCCGCACGGAGCTGTCGAGTTGGGTCGAGCTTGTCGCCTCGCTCCGGCAGGATCTCGAGCGGCGCCGCACCGATCCGCCGCCGGCGGCGGCTGATCCAATGGCTGCGCGTCCCTCCGACGGCAGCGGGGCCGATGCCGGTCGGCTGGCGAAACAACAGAAGCAGCGCGCGAGGAAGTCGAAGCCCATCGAGGACGAGTGGGGGTTTTTCGATCCGCAACAGTGCGGGTTCTCGGCGCTGCTCGCGAAGCTCGACGACATCACGAACGACGGGGCTGAGGGCTAAGACCGGGCCGCCGCCGTCGCGCGAGGCCGATCGTCGCCGCTGCTCCTCGTCGCCTGCGTCACGATCACCACACGCTGCCAATCGCTGTACTACCCTACAATGCATGGCGACGGTATCTCGCAAGGAGCGTGGAGGATGAGCAACATCACATTGCGGGTGAATGGTCGCGCGCACACCGTGGATATCGACCCCTCGACCCCGCTGCTCGTCCTATGGCATGCGGAACGGCGTCGCCGCCTTTCTCGGCATGCCACGCGACCAGGTGCGCGTCGTCTGGATGGAGGGCCCGCAGGGGTACGGCCGCACGGCCGCGGATGACGCCGGCTTCGAGGCCGCGTACCTCGCGAAAGCGATCGGCCGGCCGGTTCGCATGCAGTGGATGAGGGACGAAGAGACGGCGTGGGATACCAAGGGGCCGGCATTTGCCGTCACGATGCGCGGAGGTCTGGATGCCCAGGGCAATCTCATCGCGTTGGAGTACACCGCTCGATCCGCTGACTATTGTCACCTCGGGTACAACGAGGCCGAGACCGTGCTGATCGCTCAGCTGATGGGAACGAGACGAGCCACGCCGGCTGCTGGCAGCGCCGCCACGCCGTCGGACATGTACGTCATCCCGAACAAGCGCACGGCCACACACGTCGTGAGCCTGCCGCTGGTGTGGGAGACGCCGCTTCGCACCGGCAACCTGCGCGATCCGAATGGTCCGCAGTCCACCTTCGCCGCCGAATCGTTCATCGACGAGATGGCGGCTGCGGCGAAAGCCGACCCGCTGGCGTTCCGCATGAGGCTCCTCACCGCTGACGTACGTGGCGTCCGCCTTCCGGCGGACCGTGACACCACGGACGACAGCGGATTCAAGCGGGCGCGCTCCATCGCCGTGATCAAGGCGGCGGCGGACGCGTATGGCTGGGACAGCCGTCCGTCGCCGAAACCGCGCGGCGCCGGCGACATCCTCACCGGGCGCGGCCTCGCCTACAGCTTCCGTGGCCAGACCGTCGTCGCGGAGATCGCCGAGGTCGAAGTGAATCGCCGGTCCGGTCACGTATGGGTGAAGCGGCTTGTGTGCGCGCACGACTGCGGGCTGGTCATCAACCCCGAGGCGCTGCGCCGCACCATCGAAGGCGGCATGCTCCACTCGATCAGCCGCGCGCTCCACGAGGAAGTCCAGTTCGACACCGAAAAGGTGACCAGCGTGGATTGGAATTCTCATCCGTCGCTCACGCACGCCGACACGCCCGAGAAGATCGACGTTGTGCTGGTGAACGGCGATCCCAATCCGCACCGGCCGGATCTGCCGCACTACGGCGCCGGCGAGACGACGTGCAAGCCCATGATCGCGGCGGTCGCCAACGCCATCTACGATGCGACCGGCGTGCGTCTGCGTCGAGTGCCATTCAGAGATGGCCGCGTGCTCGCCGCACTGAGGGCTGCAGGCGTGTAAGACGCTCGATGCCTCGTGACGTTCTTGTGGGCGCACGCCAGCGCGTCGGTGCCGTACCAATCCAGGAATGGACCGTAGCCGCCGGCCTTGGCTGGATAATGATTCACCGATGCCCACATTCGGCCGCTCGATGCTGGAGCACTGGCTCCTCGACCCCGACGTCACGTACCTCAATCACGGCACGGTCGGCGCCCCGCCGAAGCGGGTGCTGCGGAAGCAGCAGGCCCTGCGCGACGAGATGGAGCGCCGGCCGTCGCAGTTCGTGCTCCGCGAGCTGAACGGCGAGCAGCCGATGCCCTGGCGGCACGAGTCGCGGCTGCGCGAAGCGATCGGGCACATCGCGCCGTTTGTCGGGTCGCGGCCCGAGGATCTCGTCTTCGTCCCCAACGTGACGACCGGCCTCAACGCCGTGCTTCGGTCGGTGCCGCTCGGTCCCGGTGACGAAGTCGTGATCTCCGATCTCGGCTACGGCGCCGTCGCGCTGTTGGCTCGCGCGGTGACGCGCGATCGGGGTGCGACCCTCCGGACTGTCGAGTTGCCTCATCCGGTGCGCGATTCCGGCGATGTCGTCAACACGATCGTCCGGGCGCTCACTCCGCGGACGAAGCTCGTCGTCGTGGACCACATCACGGCGCAGACGGCGCTCGTGCTGCCTGTCGCCAGGATCGTGGCTGAGTGCCACGCTCGCGGTGTGCCGGTTCTGGTGGACGGCGCCCACGCGCCCGGCTCCATCGCGCTCGACATTCCGGCTATCGGCGCCGACTGGTATGCCGCCAACCTGCACAAGTGGGCCCACGCGCCCCGAGCGTGCGGCATCCTGTGGGCAAAGCCCGAGCATCAGGCCACACTCCATCATCCCATCGTCTCCTGGGGATCCGGCCAGGGGTTTCACGCGGAGTTCGAGCACCAGGCCACGAGCGACCCCACGAGTTACTTGGCCGCGCCGGAAGGGACTGCGATCTTGCGCGAGTGGGATCTCGACGCGGTCCTGGCCTACATGCACAGCCTCGCCTGGGAGACCGGTCGCGCGCTGACCGACCGCTGGAGTACGACGCTCGACACGCCGCAGGACATGATTGGCGCGATGGTCACGGTGCCGCTGCCGGAAAAAGCTGGAACGACCGCGGACGAGGCGACACGCCTGCGGCTGGCGCTCCTCGTCGAGGATCGCATCGAAGTGCAACTCCACGCGTGGCGCGGCAGGCTGTGGACGCGCGTCTCCGCGCAGGTCTACAACGACCGCTCGGACATCATGCGATTGGCCGATGCCGTGCAGCGGCGGGTGAGACGCGCGTGAGCGTCCCTCCGCCGGTATCGAGGCCGAGAAACAGGCGCAGGCGGTCCAATTCCGCCTCGAGCTCGCGTGCGAACGCGCGATCGCGCGGCGGGTGCGACGCGACGTAGCCGACGTCCGACTGCACGGTGCCGTTCGTGAGCGAGAGATTGCCCCAGCCGATGACGCGGTCGCGCCAGAGTAGCGGCAACGCGTAGTAGCCGCGTATGCGCTTGGCCACCGGCGTGTACGCCTCGAAACGGTACGCCCAGCCCCAGAACAGTTCGAAGCGCCGGCGGTCCCACACCACCGGGTCGAATGGTGCGAGCAAGCGCACGGTATCCTGCGCCGCAAGGCCGCGCGCGCGCCGCGGCGGGCGCTCGTCGGCCGGCCAGTACCAGTCGATCCCGTCGACCTGTGCATGTGAGAGACGCTGTCTGGCCCGCTGCAGGGCTTTCTTCAACTCGCCACGCCACTGCGGTACGGCGTAGCGCAGCCGGCTCACCAGGCCGGACAAGCTTGCGCCTGGCAGCGGCGCATACGTACGCGCGACCACGTCCACCAGCGCGTCGATCCGCGCGTGGCGTGCGGCGGTATCGGCGGGGCCGTCTTCGTGCTCGTGCGGCCCATAGATGCGGATGCCCGCCTCACGCCGGACCACGCGCAACAATCCGCCGTAGTGCATCGCCTCCAACAGGTGGGTGGTGGCGCTCGATGAGCCGCCCCAATAGTTCGTCACCCTGCCGTGCGAGAAATGGGCGTCCACCTCGCGCGGATGCACCGCACCGCGTTCGCGCACGAACGCCAGGAGGAGCTGCGCGCGCTTCGTGCGGCCGGCGGGCCAGCACGGGGCGAGCCCGCGCGGGTGCATCAAGCCCTCCACGGCTTTCGTCACGAAACCGTAGTTAACGAAGTGATCTTCCTCGATGCCGAGCGTCGCGTACCGGCGTTCCAGGTCGCCGGCACGGTAGCCCGTGACGCGATGCCGTAGCGTCAGGTCCTGAGCGCGCGCGGGCGCGCGGATCGGATCGGCCTGCACGAATCCGAGCCGTTCCAGCGCTCGTGTGAGCGTGGTGGGACCGAACAGACTGCGGGCAACGGCGAAATGGCGGAGCTCGTCGAGGGTGATGTTCTATTCTACGCGCGGTCCGGTGTCGACCTCGCGGGCCACGGGGCTGGGCGGCCCATCTTCCAGGACGCGCGAGCGTTCGTCCCCCACGACGATGGAAAACACCGGCGCGACATGATCCTCGGCGACGATCAACCGCAGTCCGTTTGTGAGCTTCGTGTCCGTGAACTTCACGGAGGGCGGCGTGGCGGCCGTCAACGAAACCGTCAGCGTGATCGTTCCCAGCCAGACGATGGTCGTCAGACGTGACATCAGAACCTCCTGCCTTCTTTCGCGGTGTTGCTCATTTGACGACGCGGGCGCCCGGTCATGAACCGGCGATACGCGTAGTGTTGGCCAGATTGTGCCGGCGTTGCAACGTCGTGGGCACGGCGCGTCGCTGCGCGTGTGGCCAGTGATCGGGCGGTCTGACGGTTGCCGTGCGCTCGTCTTGATCGGATCAAGCAGGCCGGCGGGCGGCGGCCACGAGACGGTCGCTGCAGTAGCGGCCGATGGGTCTCCCGCGGTTAGCCCGCTTTGCGGGGGCCATCCCGATGCCCCGCTTTCGCGCCAGGAACCGCCGCGATGACTGAGCGAAGAAGCCTGTTGACCGACTCAGACGAATCGAACACCTGCGCCACGTCGGGATCGATCACGACCGCTACGGTCCGCCCCTGCGTGGAGGCGAACCGATTGGCTCGCGACCGCGCGTAGTCGAAGTGGTACTCGGGCCGGAGGTCGTCCGCGCTGGCTTTACCGGGTTTGCGTGTGGCCTTCATGGCGTGTCCGTTCAACCTTCGTCGTGCGCCGCGCATGAATGAGTCGGACCATGCCTGAACGTTGCGTGAAACCCGCCGCGAGCAACCGCGGCTTCAGAGAGTACCCGATGATAATCTCGCGCGGCTCATCGGCCGAGTGATCCGGATCGTCGAAGACGCGAGCCAGCGGATCAGGAACACGGTGAGCGCCTCGTCGAACGCCACTCCATGTTTCTTGAGGTTGGCCTCCGCTTTGTGGGCGTCCTATTCGAGCTCAAGACCCATCAGCCTTTCCAGAGCCTGTCACGACCCGCTCGCCTCGCCCTGGAGAGCCAAGTTCGGCCTCGCCGCGCGTCGGTGGCACGTTTCCGCGTCACCACGCCGCCGGGGAAATGACGTCCGCGCTCGTTGACGCGCGGAATGCCAACGTGCGAGGGCTTCTCGCCGTAGATGAACTCAGAAGACTGGCGTCTGCAGACCCTTCTGAGTACACTCCCGAGCATCGGACGGGTGTTCCACGAACTCGGCCTGGTGGAGCAGTGGGGCAGCGGCGTGCAGCGAATGATCGCGGCCTGCCGTGATGCGGGACTCTCGCCCCCAGTGCTCGAGGAAATCGGGATCCGCTTCCGCGTGACCCTGCGCACCGGGCAGGTAAGGTCGGCGACGCTCGACGCAACCGATCGTGCCATCGTGGCCCTCGTCCGTGTGCCTGAAGGACTCGCGACCCGGGAGATAGCCAGCAGCATCGGACTCACCCCGCGCGCCACACGCACGCGACTCGCCCAGCTCGTGGCCCTTGGACTCGTGCGAGAAATCGGCACCGGCCCGCAGGATCCCAAACGCCGCTACTTCTCGACGGACGCCCAATGAGGAGTTGCGAGCAGCAGAAGCAGTGGACCAACACGATCCTGGGCTCACTCGTGCCGGCGTCCGGCCGGCTCACGGCTCATGTCATGGCCGTGCGAGGCCGAAGCAGTAGAGCCAGCCGCGGGTGCGCAGGTAGATCTTGCCGTCCGAGATGGCCGGTGTCGCGTAAATGTCGTCGTGGAGATCGTTGACGACGATCGGCTCGAGCCCGCCGCCTGGCACCAGCACCGCGACCTTTCCGGTCTCGCTCGCCATGTACACCTTGCCGTCGGCCGCGACCGGCGAGGCGTAGTACGGGGCAATCGCGCCTTTGAGCCGCCCCTGGCCCATCTCGGCCCCGGTCTCCGGGTTCAGCGTCGTCACGATCCCACCGTCGTTCACCATGTAGAGCACGTTGCGGTAGATGAGCGGTGACGGCAACTGCGGCACCGACTTGTGATACGTCCAGCGCACGTTGGTCCCGGTGACGTCGCCGCGCCCGCCGAGCCGGATCGCCAGCAGCCCGTTGTCGCTCGCCATCGCCGCGCGGTAGTAGTCCCATTCGCCGGCCGAGACCTCCTGGTTCCCATCGAGATCGATCCACGAGCGGGCCTGGCCGTTGGGCAGCGTCGCCAGCGTCACGTGCCCCGCGGCATCGGTGTACTGCCGCTTGATCTCCTCGAACGCCGGAATGGCCGGATGCGCCCCTGGTTGATTCTGCGGCGTGCCGAAGCCGTTGATGTAGAGCGTGTCGCCGCTGACCACCGGCGTCGACTTCATCTCGAAGGACAGGCCCCCGACCCACCAGAGTTTCTCGCCGGTTGCCGGGGCGTAGGACGTCAGCAGGAAGGAGCCGGGCACGAGCAACTGGGTGGCGCCGCCGGCGGGCTCGTAGAGGATCGGCGTCGAATGCCCGCTGTGTGCCTCGGGCCGCGCCGTGCGCCAGCGCACACGGCCGTCGCGTTGCGCAACGGCGATGATGAACGAGTCGGTGTTCTGATCGCAGGCGAGGACGACCGCGTCGTTCACGAGCACCGGCGAGGCGCCCATTCCGTACAGGTTGTTGAAGGGACCGAGCGGAACGCGCCAGCGTTCGCGGCCCTCCATGTCGTACGACAGCAGCCCGAAGTCGGCGAAGAACACGTAGACGTTCGTGCCGTCGGTGGCAGGCGTCGGCCCCGCCGGACCGTTTCGGTTGTCGAGTTTCTCCACGCGGGAGCGCGGGGCGTCGCGCTCCCAGAGGATCGTTCCGGTGCCTCGATCGAGGCAGATGGTCACCAGCCGCTCGCCGCGCGCGGCGGTGAGAAAAATACGGTCGCGCGTCAGCGCCGGCGAGGAATGCCCGAACGGAAGCTCGGTTTTCCAGACGACGTTCGTGTCCGGACCGAACTCGGCGGGCAGGCGCGTGCTGGTTGATACGCCGGATCCATTCGGGCCGCGGAAGCGCGACCAGCCTTCCGGATCCGGGATGTCCGTGGCCACACCGGCCGATAGCAGGAGCAGCGCCGTGGCGGTGACCATCATGTGCATCGCGACACACGCTAACGCGCCTGCGCTCCGGAATCAAGGGGGCGTCGAACCGCGGTCGCGCTTGCGGCGATGGCCGCGGCGCCTCCGTTGCCGTTGGGTGGCCCTCGACGTGCGCGAGCGCGCGCAGAAGATGAGGTAGTCTTGATGCCGACTATGTCTCTCAAATCCAAAACGATCACGATCCTGCTGGCGCTGATACTGGTTGCGGCGCCGGGCTTCTCCTACCGCAGCGATCAAGCGCCGGCCGAGCCGGGGGATGTCGTCTTCGTCGGCGCCGGCGACATTGCCAACTGCGATCTGATCACCGGTGCGCGCGCGACCGCCACGCTGCTCGATGGCATCGAAGGGACGGTCTTCACGTTGGGCGATCACGCGTACTTGAGAGGGACCGACACGGAGTTCAAGCGCTGCTACGATCCCACCTGGGGACGGCACAAGGCGCGTACCCGTCCGACGCCTGGCAATCACGACTACCTGACCAGCCGCGGCCGTCCCTACTTCGAGTATTTCGGCGCCGCCGCCGGACCCGACGGGCGGGGCTACTACAGCTTCGACCTCGGCGCCTGGCACATCATCTCGCTGAATAGCTCCGTTCCGGGAGGCTTGTCGGCACAAGGGAAGTGGCTGCGTGACGACCTCGCCGCGCATCCGGTCGACTGCGTCCTCGCCTACTGGCACGCGCCGGTGTACAGCTCGGGCCCTCACGCCCCGGACGAGACGATGCGCGATATCTGGTCGATCCTGTACAAGGCGGGCGCGGATGTCGTGCTGAACGGGCACGATCACCTGTACGAGCGGTTCGCGCCGCAGGATGACAAGGGGAAGCCGGATCCCGAGCACGGCATCCGGGAGTTCATCGTGGGCACCGGCGGGGGCGGCGTGTACAAGTTCGGGAAGATCGCCGCCAACAGCGAAGCGCACGACAACACGACCTACGGCGTGTTGAAGCTGACCCTGAGCCCTGGACGCTATGCCTGGGAGTTCGTGCCGATGCCGGGCTCGCGGTTCAAGGATACCGGAACCACCGCGTGCAGTCCGGCACACTAGCAGGTTGCTGAAAAAGCCAGCGACCTGAATGAGAACTGAGAACTGTGAAGATTCTGGCTCCCGTGTGCGGACCAGATCGACACTTCGGTCACGCGACCGTTAGAAATTCCGGCGGCGCATAGACGCGACGCCTGCGCAGCGATTCGGGCCCCTCGGTCTCGCATGAGCGCCGGAGTCTCGGCATGGTCTCGGCGGCGCGAACGAGATAGACCGGGGTGGGGGCTTCAGCAATGGCCGCCGTCCACGCAGGCGGTCGCTGGTCCGCTCTCGATGCCAGCAGTTCCACCACGCCGGCGGCCACGGCGAGCTCCAACGGCGTCCAGCCCACGGGGCGAGGCATCTCCGCCCACGTGATCGACTCGCGTGCGGCATCCGCCACCCATTGACGAGCCGTCAGCGCGTCGCGCTGCAGGAGCGCCCGCACGAGATCATGCAGCTCCATGTTTGCTCTCCCACAGGTCGTCGAACGCGTACCGCGCCTTCAGCTCGCGTCCAGGGATGATGTGCCGCTCGACGTGTTTCCAGACGCGCTCGCGGGGTTCCCCACATTCCTGCAAGAGCCGCCTCGCGTCTTCGACGTCCAGATCGTCGCGCCACGCCGACAGTTTCATCGCCAGCAACTGCTCGGCGGACACCGTACGAACCCGAAGCGTGGGCGTGTTCAGAAGCATCGGGCCTGGCGACAGCCCGTGCGCATAGCCCTTGGCTCCATCGTTGAGCCAGTCATCCGGCAATTCAAGGGCGGCAGCCACCCGCCTCGCCGCTTCAGAGATTCGCGCCTGCGACTCCGGCTCCATGCTGAACGCGTCCACATCCTTGGTTGACTCTCGAGCGGCGAACAGCAAGACCATGGCCGCGCCTCCCACCACCACCAAGTCGACTGGCGGCCGGCCTGCCGGCAATTGTTCGGCGAGGAGGGTCAGCGCCCGCAGGATGACATCGCGTGTGAGCGAGCGCACGGGCTGATGGTAGCACTTCACACCCGAGCGGACGGAAGGCCTCGTGAGGTCGGTGTTACCGGCTTGGCCTCGCGCCGCGAGCGGTTCCCGCGCTGAGCTTGTAGACCTTCCCGCCCCTCATCACGAACGCGACGCGGGTGACGGCGGTGATATCCGTCAGCGGATCGCCGTCGAGGCCGACGATGTCCGCCTCGTAGCCGGCGGCGAGCGTGCCAATGGTCTTTTCCAGATTCAGCGACTGCGCGGCCATCGACGTGGCCGAGATGATCGCGTCCATCGGCTTCTGTCCGCCCTGCCGCACGCGCTCGACGATTTCGTCCGCGTTGTGGCCGTGCGCACCGGCCACGGCATCCGTGCCGAGCACCATCATCAGCTTCGGCGTCGCGACCGCCTTCTGAATCATCGTCTTGTTGAGGCCCAGCCCTTTTTCCATGTAGGCGAAGCCTTCGTCGTTGTAGTTGCCGATGCCGTTGTACTTGTCGCGGTTCTTCAGGTAGTTCTGCAGCACGACGCCGACGTTCGGGTCGAAGTAGACGCCCTTGTCGGCCATCAGCTTCAGCACCTCGTCGGTCGCGAAGACCCCGTGCTCGATCTGCTGGCAGCCGGCGTTCACCGACGCCTTGATCGACTCCGGACTGTGCGCGTGGACCATGGTTCGCATCCCCTGCGCCTTCGCTTCGCCGCACACGGCGACCAACTGCTCGTCGGTCATCGTCTGCGTGCCGCCGTCGCGGATGCTGGCGGACGCGAAGATCTTGACGACGTCCGCGCCGTCGGTCTTGAGCTGGCGGACCTTCTGGCGGATTTCGTCGAGCGTGCCGCTTCGCTCGTTGATCTGGCGGATCGAGGTGAGGATGCGTGGCCCCGGGAACACGCCGCGCGCGATCCCCTCGCGCAGTTCCACGTCGTTGGCCTGGCCGGGGCTCTGGATCGTGGTGAAGCCCGCCAGCAGCGTGACGTAGGCGTTCTCGGCACTGTAGAGAATCTCCTGTGCTGGCGACCCGGGGCGCGCCGCGTACCGGCCGTCCTTGTCGAAATGCCAGCCGACGTGCGCGTGGATGTCGATCATGCCGGGCACGATCGTCAGCTGGCCGAGCTCGTACGTCGCGTTCAAGCCGTTTGCCGGGGTTCCGGTCTCGATCGACGTGATTTTGGATCCCTGCACGACAATCGTCGCGTTTCGGAGCGTTTTGCCGGTGCCGTCGAGGACGGTCGCCGCGTGAATCCGGACGGTCTGGGTCTGGGCCAGCAGAGCAGGCGCGGTCAGCATCACGGCAAACAAAGCGGCGTTCAATTTCATGGCGGGCATTATAATCCTCGAACTCGCCCCATGCTCAAACCCGTGGTCGCCGCGTTGCTCGTCGCAGGTGTCGTTGCGCTCGCGCCCGACGCGCGCGAGCAGGACTGGCCGTTCTACGGCGGCGATCAAGGCGGGACGAAGTACTCACCGCTGATCGACGTCAACGTGTCCTCGGTCGCCCGGCTCGGCGTCGCGTGGGCATGGTCGCCGCGCGAGAAGGCGCTGCAGCAGTTCGGCACGCGCCCCGGTAACTTCCAGGCGACGCCGCTGATGATCGACAACGTGCTCTACCTGAGCACGCCGTACAACCGCGTCGTCGCGCTGAACGCCGACACGGGGGCGGAGCTGTGGGCCTTCGATCCGAAAGCCTATGAAGACGGCCAGCCGCCCAATGGCACGGGCTTCGTGCACCGCGGGGTCGCGGCGTGGCGCGACGGCGCCGACGGCAACAAGCTGCGCATCTTTATCAACAGCCGCTACCACCTCATCTGTCTCGACGCGGCCACGGGGCACCTGGTGGACAGCTTCGGGACGCACGGGGTCTTCGACTTGAGCAAGGGCCTCGTGTGGGAGATCAACAAGACGCACTACACCAACACGTCGCCGCCGATCGTCTACAAGGATCTGGTGATTCTCGGCAACGGCGTCGGCGATCGCCTCGTGTATCGCAACGATCCGCCTGGCGACGTGCGTGCGTTCGATGCGCACACCGGCAAACAGGTCTGGTCGTTCAGGCCGATTCCGCAGCCGGGCGAATACGGCAACGACACGTGGGGCGCCGATTCGTGGAGTTTCACCGGGCACACGAACGCGTGGCCGCCGATGACGCT
>Ga0315281_10005311_pt1 | contig 18477 bp, 24 predicted proteins | sample YL17G07_0_MG_FD_204540 | JGI IMG/M metagenome (GOLD analysis project Ga0315281, IMG submission 204540) | Sediment microbial communities from Yellowstone Lake, YNP, Wyoming, USA - YL17G07_0 | ecosystem: Environmental > Aquatic > Freshwater > Lake > Sediment | place: USA: Wyoming | collected...
GACCTCACGAATTTTCCTTGGACATGCCAATGCTCGGGACCTTATCGGATTAAAAAATTCACTTCAAAACTTACCCATTCTCAAAGCGAAGCTCCAACCTTTTTACACTCCCATCCTAATGGAGTTCGCATCAGAAATCGAAAATTTTGATGATCTTTGTCAACTTCTCGAATCCTCCATTGTGGATAACCCACCTTTAACGATCAGAGAGGGAGGAATCATCAAAGCGAGCTATAACAAGGAATTGGATGAATTAAGAGAGATTGGTCGGGAGGGGAAGGGATGGATCCTTCATTTGGAAGCAGAGGAGAAGAAGAAGACAGGAATCTCCTCTTTGAAGGTCCGATATAATCAAGTCTTTGGTTATTATATTGAAGTGACTAAAAGCAATCTTCACCTTGTCCCAGACCGTTACATCAGAAAACAGACTTTGGTGAATGCCGAACGGTTTATCACCCCAGAGCTCAAGGAATTTGAGACCAAGGTGTTGGGAGCTGAAGAAGCGATCTGTCAATTAGAATACCGGCTCTTCGAAGAAATTCGTAAAAGAGTCTCAGATGAAACGCCAAGGCTTCAGAAAACGGCTTCAGCCATTGCGATCATAGATATCCTGGGTTCAATGGCAGAGATTGCTGACCGGTATGACTACGTCCAGCCCGTTGTGGATGAAGGGGATGAGATAATGATTTGTGATGGGAGACATCCTGTTCTGGAGAGAATGGGACTTTCTGAAAGATTTGTTCCAAACGATACCCAAATGAATACCCAAGAGCATCAAATTCTCATTATCACCGGGCCCAATATGGCAGGCAAATCAACCTATTTAAGACAAGTAGCCCTTATCATTTTGATGGCTCAAATGGGATGTTTTGTCCCGGCAAGCGAAGCAAAGATTGGAGTGGTGGATCGGGTCTTCACACGGATTGGCGCTCTGGACAATATCATGAGGGGACAAAGCACTTTCATGGTAGAGATGATGGAGACAGCTCGCATTTTAAATCAGGCTACCTCGAGGAGTTTTGTCGTTTTAGATGAGATCGGAAGAGGGACCAGTACCTTTGATGGATTGAGCATTGCCTGGGCAGTAGCTGAACATCTCCACGACCATCCCTCGTTCAGGCCGAAAACCCTTTTTGCGACACACTACCATGAATTGACGGAATTGGCCCTGACCAAAGAGAGGGTTAAAAATTATAATGTGGCAGTAAAGGAGTGGGGCGGGGAGATTATCTTTCTCAGGAAAATTGTGGAGGGAGGAACCAATCGGAGTTATGGTATTCAAGTCGCACGACTGGCAGGACTTCCACAAAAGGTGATCGATCGGGCAAAAGAGATCCTTTCCAATTTGGAGAGAGGCGAGTTGGATGCCATGGGGATGCCGAAGATCGCAACGACAAAGATGGTGACCTCGAAGCCTAAACCTCCTCTACAACCTTCCCTCTTTGTTCAGCCCGATCCCATCCGATCTGAGTTGAAGAAGGTTAAGACCGATCAGTTAACCCCTCTCGAGGCTCTCAATATTTTGGATGAATTGAAGAAGAAAGCTGAAAAGGATGAATGAGAGATGCGATTCCAAATGCCAAAGTTCAAATGTCAAATCAAATCCAAAGCTCAAATGTCAAAAATATTTTGGATTTTGAACTTCGGCATTCATTTGACATTTGCCTGCCTGCCGGTAGGCAGGGATTTTGACATTTCGGGTTCAGAAGATGATTGATTTTCCGAAGGCAAGATTGAAAATGGTCGAAGAACAGATCACCTCGAGGGGGATCAAAGATGCCAAGTTGATTACTGCGATGAAGAAAATCCCTCGACACCTCTTCGTAGAAGAAGCCCTCCAGAGCCAAGCCTACAGTGACCACCCTCTGCCCATTGGAGAAAAACAGACCATTTCTCAACCCTATATGGTTGCACTGATGACCGAGGCAATGCTGTTAACCGGGAAAGAAAAGGTTTTAGAGATCGGTACAGGTTCAGGATATCAGACAGCCATTTTGGCTGAATTGTCTGAGAAAGTCTTCTCCATCGAAAGGATTCGTCCCTTGGCCATTCGGGCAAGGAAGTTACTCTATGAGTTGGGGTATTTCAATGTCGAAATCAAAATCTTTGACGGGACCTTTGGATGGATGGAAGAGAGTCCATTCGATGTGATTATTGTCACGGCAGGGTCTCCTGATATTCCCCAACCCCTGATCGATCAATTGGCGATCGGCGGAAGACTGGTCATTCCTGTAGGAGATGCGTTTGTCCAAGATTTGTTTCGGGTGACCAAAACAGAAGAAGGGATAAAAAAGGAGGACTTGGGCGGTTGCCGATTTGTCAAACTGATAGGGAAATATGGGTGGGAAGGTGAATGAGAAAATTTTTTTAATGTTAATTCTTATTTCGACGGTATTCTTCTTGAATACTTGCGCTCGTCATAAGGTCCCGCTCGAAAAACCATCCCTGCCTTCAGGGATGAAAGGGGTTTATCATGTAGTGGAGAGACACCAAACCCTTTACCGCATTTGTAAAACCTACGGGGTTGATCTCAAAGAAGTAGCCTCTTTAAATGGAATTTCGGATCCGAGTAAAATTCAGACTGGCCAAAGGATTTTTATCCCGGGAGCAAAAAAGCTTTTAAAAGTTGAGATTTATATTGATGATGTAGCAGCAGAACAAGGAGAAAAGTTAAAGATTGCTTATAAGAAGCTTGATTTCATCTGGCCGGTTGAAGGAAAAATCAATGATGTTTTTGAAGAGGCCGAAAGCAGAAGACATCAGGGAATTGATATCTCCTCTCCACTCGGAACACCGATAAAAGCTTCAAATGCCGGGATGGTTATCTATTCCAATAATACCATCAAGGGATATGGGAACCTGATCATCCTTCGCCATTCCGAGGAATTTGTAAGCGTTTATGCACACAATCAGGTGAATCTGGTAGAGGAGGGGACATGGGTGGAGAAAGGGCAGATCATTGGAAAGGTTGGCCAGACAGGGAGGGCTACGGGACCTCACCTCCACTTCGAAATCCGGAAGAATAAAAAAGCTGTTGACCCAATGCTTTTTTTGAATATAAGGGGGTGTTAAGTCTGGCACAGCGATGAATAGGGGGTTGAATGATAGATTAATGATATGATTATGATGGGTTGGAGATAGAAAGAACTGTGCCAACCTTGAAAAGGAGATTCTAAAAAAAAGGCAATTTTCTTGCAAACACTTGGCACAGTTTTAGAGAAAACATGGACTTTGTGAAGTTTTTAAAAATAGCCGAGATTTCGCCCGGTATTAATCCCGCCCTGTAAACTCAAAAAAATTGCCGCCACGATCATCACCTTCAATGAAAATTTTCTTGAACAAAATTTGATTTAGGGCCAATATAGAGAGGACATTTGGAAGATCGTTGAGAGAGTTTTAACATAGGGCCTCCATAGGGAGAGCTCCCCGACAAGCCGGGAAAAAATCCTCGCTCGGTTTGGAGGCCCTAACTTTAATGAGGATCACGGGAGGAGTGGCAATGGAAGAAATAAAAGAAAGATTTAGCCCCGGAAGGATCAGTTACCATTATTGTTTTACTAAAACCGAACGAGAGCATCTCACAAACCTTCTGCAAGGTCATGATAATAACGCCACTGAAATTTTTATCGACCAGCTCGAAAGAGACTTTAGTTTGATGTACTATCGCGTGCTTGAACAGAACCAGGGGAGCACGAGTGACCAAGCAATAAAGGTACGCGATATAATATTTAAATTAGAGCTGGCACTTAAGTATATCAATAAGATCTCTTCGGGCCAATTTCTACCCATGCCTCGGAAGTGCGTCTCTCAAGATGATTTGATAGGAAAAAAAGATTCTGGTGAAAATCGCCATTCAAAGACTAATCCTGGACCGATATCGAGTGCTGAAACAGCACGCCAGCCTCTTCAAAAAGTGATCGAGGATCTAAAGTCAGTGATAGAGATAATAAAGTTAAGATCAGGTCGTCCAGCAGCCGATGAACTTGAATTGGCTCTTACGATAGGGAAAGAATTCGAAAAATATATTGGAGTACCTCGCCCGCATGCGGGGCCATTTGGCTCCATCGTGGAATATTGTTATGAGATTATCACAACTAAAAAAGGCGACCGAACCCGCGCAATCCGCCAAGCTATAAAAACGTTGTCCCACCTTTAACCCGTCAAAGTAATCTGACAAAAATACACCTAAAAATCTTTATTATCGTCCTTCATTACTAATAATTACTCATGTTAAGTTCAACTCAGATGACAAATGTCATTAGCCTTCATTCTTTTTTGGAGAGAGGTTTCATATGGAGGAGCCAAGGAGCAACCTAAGAAAGATTCGTATTTTTGACAAGAGAATCTCTCAATGGGAACTTTCGAAAAAATCTGGAGTTCATCCGAGCAGGATCAGTCTTTTTGAATGTGGTAAGAAGACGCCTTCGCTAAATGAGATGGACCGCATTGCGGCCGCCCTGGGCATACTTCCCGAGGAAGTTTTCGGCCTGAGTGTGGTGATGGAGAGACTGACTGCCAGTCGAAAAAAAAGAGAATGAATAATCCCATCGATGGTGGGAAATTAAAAAATGGCTGCGGCCAAGAGAATGGCGAGCCTGAGGAGGTCAAAAATGTATTTAGGATGGTTAGAGGAAAGCGAGAAGTTGCAGGCGGCCCTCGATAAGTTGATGGGGGTGGATGTCGACGAGAAATTCAGAGACGTACCGGCCTTCCGCTCGTTGAGAGGAGCTTATGTTGCATTGACAGGGGACATGGAGATGCGTGGAATTCCATCTCCGGCGGGCGTCAAACTCGGAGAGGCTTTCATGGAGATGATGCGTCTTCCCGCCGCCTATTCCTCCACCTCATTCTCATTCGCTCTCGGGAACTCCATGTACAGGAGACTGATCAAGGAATATAAGTCCGTCGATTACAGGGAGGATGCGCTGATCTCCTATTACCGCAGCGCCGAAAATTTCAAGAACATGGAGATCATCCAGGTCGGCTACCTCGGCGACGTTCCGGATATCACTCCCGAGACTGTCGATTATCAGGAGATCACCATGCCGACCGACGTCGAGGCCGTCTATGCGATCAATCAGAAAGGCTGGATTCTGACCGTCACACGACGGGTCATCATGAACGACGATCTCAAGACCGTGGTCCAACTCGTTGCTAAGATGGGTCGCGCTCACAGAAGGACCCATGCGCGCAGGGCATGGAACAAGATCATCAACAACGCCTCTTTCGACGGCGATGGCCTGGCCCTGTTCGAAGACACAGTTCACCACAATATTGGCACTGTAACGCTTACGAATGACGCCACCGGAATCGCGACCCTGGAGAACCGGCTGAAGGCCATGTATGCACAAATGGAACAGGACAGCGGTGAAGGTCTGGCCCTCGAGGCGAAATACGAATGGGTCCCAAGGGGGTTACTGGATATCGCCAAAGCCTTGAATTCCCCCTGGGTCGTATCGGTAAATCCCCATGCCGGACGATTCGGAGCCAATCACGAGCGGATCATCTGCAGTCCGTTGTTCGTTGACACGAACGATTGGGGCCTCATCGCCGATGCCGCAGATGTGGAGCTTCTCGAAGCGGCTTACATTAACGGGAGGCGGGAACCCGAGTTCTTCGTCGCCGATAATCCCGTGGTCGGGCAGATGTTTGTCGCGGACAAAATTCAGTACAAATCTCGTCACGAATACGAATTTGAAATTGCCGATTACAGGGGTTTTGACAAATCCGTGGTTGCCGGCGGAACGTAAGAAATAACTTTCACTCCAGCGGCCATTCTGTTTGCCTCTCGCCGAAGTAGTAATGGTCCGGACCATGAAGATCGAGCCAAGGATCAATTTTGGTACCGTCCGACCGAGAGGGCCTCCTCTTCCCTCTTGGTCGGGATCCTTTTGAGGGAAAATGAAGACCAAGAAAATAGGCGACGGTTGGAAAATTTGATGTGGGAAATCTTCCGTCTGAACCAATCAAAGAAAAGATAGACGACAGGGAATGAGGAAATGAGACTATTTAAATTTTTTAAAAAGATTTTCCACGCACTGAGGACAAAGCATGAAAAGGGCGGGGACACCGCTGGCTCGCTGGATCAATTTTACGATCCAGCCTTTCTTCTCAGCATAATATTCCGCAAATGCCGAGCCCGTGACATCTTCGTTGTCGATTTGCTTGATCACCTCATCCGGCACGACAATAACCTCTCCTTTGCGACACGCGAGACAAAGCACTTCCATTTTGCGACACACCCGGCCATAAGGTGTGTCGACATATTCAGCCGAAAGGAGACTCTCCGGTGAAGAAGACTCAAATTTTTTTTGATCCTTTGGATCTTTCACGTATTTACGACTCTAAAGGGAATTTAATTAAAGAAGGGTATAAAAAATTCTTCAAAAAATCAATAAAAAAATTGGAGATGAGGAAATAAATGGGCTGGATATCTCGAAAAGAATATTGTGAAAGAGAAGACATTAGCCATCAGGTGTACAAAGCCTAAAAATCTTTCCTATGGCGCGGCTTTCTCCGAGGCCCAGAGAGGGAAACCCGAAATAGCCAAACGCTATCTGGAGCAAATCGGAGGGACTTATGGGAGTAAAATTTCTCGATAAAAAAGCGATCCTCCAGTCCCAAGATATTCAGATAAGGGAAGTTTTCATTCCTGAGTGGGGAGGAATCGTGCGGATTAAAACTCTTAATGCGATTGAGAGGGGAAAAATCGGAAGAATTTTATACGAAAATAAAGATAACCCAATTTTCTCAGAAAATTTTAGAAGTATCTTTGTCTCCTTTGCCCTTTGCGATGAAAGAGGTAATCGAATATTTTCGGATTCAAATTCAGACATAGAGGCTTTAAATAAGAAAAGCTCGGCAGCTATTTTTAAAATTTACGAAATTATAAAAAACATGACTAACGTTGGTCAGGAAGGGGTTGAGGGCTCCGGAAAAATTTTGACTGGCTCTGAGTTGAAATCTTAAACAAAACCCCAAAGGGGGCCGGGATATTTTCCCGGACAGATAGGGAGGAGAAGTTTCAATTATGAATACCAACACCGTCCAGATCACTCTCCAGTTCAAAGACGACGGCACGATCGCAGTCGTCGATCAATCCAAAGGCAAACTCAAAGATCTCGATAAAACCGTCAAAGATTCCCAAGGCAATCTCTCTGCTTTCCATGAGAGGTGGATCGCCATCACCGCGAAAGTCGGTCTTGCCGGTGCTGCCTTCTATGCCGCAAAACACCTGGTTTATGATATGTCAAAAGAGATCGCCTCAGCGGGAAATGATATCTTGAGAATGTCTCGCAACTTCAATATGTCCACGGGCGATCTTCAAAAATGGTCTTATGCCGCCCGGATGGCAGATGTAGATATACAGGGGTTCGGTGAAGGCTTTAAGTTTCTCACCCGCTCAATGGGCGAGGCGCTTCAAGGTCCGGGTGATGCGGCCAGGGCATTCAGCATTCTTGGGATCAATCTCAAAGACACTACAGGCAAGACTAAGGATCAGCAGACCGTCATGTTGGAGGCGATTGGATCTCTTGAGAAATATGCCGATGGCGTCAATCGGGACTCTTTAATGCTTGCTGTTTTTGGCCGTGGGTGGCTGAGTGTAAAGCCCCTCATTGATCAAGGCACAAAAGCCATTGAGGAGAACAAGAAAGAAGCTGAAAGGCTCAATACCATCCTCGGCAAAGATACCATTAGGGCCCTCTCAGAATCGGAAGATGCCTTCAAAAAATGGGAGATGGTTTTTAAAGTTGCAAAGGCCGAAACCTTCCAACCCATGATCACAATTTTTACGAGTATGCTTGAAAGAATCCTGGCTTTGAGGACTGCGTTCAAGGAGGGCGGTTTTAAGGGAGCTTTTCAGGATGTCCTCGCCGCACAGGAAGAGCAGAGGATTAATGTCCTCCCTCCCGCAGCATGGACAAAAGAATGGGTGGCCGGATGGACGCCACCCAAAAAACCAGAGGCTCCGGCTCCGATGGACCTCAAAAAATATTTTGAAGAACAGAAACCCTACTATGAGAGTTTAGGTAAAAAAGGTGAGGAGCTGGAGCGGGGTGCCTATGGCGGCATGGAAAACGCTGCTTTCTGGGTTCAGCTCAAGGAAGAGAAAGAACTTGAGGAAAAGATAAACGAGGCGATACAGGACCGCGTAGGATTTAGGGCCTACGAAATTCCTACCCTTGAGCAAATAAATGAAATGGAAAAGAGAAGCCTCGATTTTGAAGAGGAAAGAATCAGACTTTCAGCCCAGGAGGCCACTACAGGTAGATCAGATTGGGTTAAGATGTACGCCGAAACTCCGAACACAATCACAGATATCCTGAAAATGGAATCGACCTGGCAGGAGTTTGGGAATACTGTTAATTCGGTTTGGAGTGAAAACGTGAAGGGAATAGTAGGCGGAACGAAGACCATTGGCGATGCCTTTAAGAACATGACGACGGGCATGGCCGATGTTTTTATTAGTTCAGTGGCAAAAATGATCACCAACTGGATTCTTTTTCAGAATGTCCAAGGAACATATAAAGAGGGCGCGGGCGCGATCGGATGGCTTGGAACTTTGGTTAAAGGCATTTTTCCTACCGCTAAAGAAGGTGGGTATGCCCCGGGCGGCTTTCTTCCAATTAAGGCCTTCCAGGGCGGAGGATATGCCAATCGTCCGACTCTCGGTCTTATCGGTGAGGGAGGCGAGGGCGAATATATTATCCCCGAATCAAAAATGAGAAAGGATTCTTCCCGGGGAGGAAGTGGAGGGACCACGATTATAGTGCTTCCTCATAACTATGACAAATCTTTTTCCGAGATGATTCAGCGAAATCCCGGTTCCATTATAAACGAAATATTCAAAAACGCCCGCAAGAGCGGAGCCATGAAAGGCATCATAAGGAGTGTTTGATAATGTTGACTTATCCTTCATCACCAAACCCGGATTATTCTCTCCAAATGAATTCGGCTTTCAAGACCCTTATCAGCGATTTTGGGGGTGATCGAAGAAGATGCCAAGGGCCCGGGCACCATGCGAAATGTCGTTAGCAAATTAAGGTGATCTTATGCCGCTTCAAATATTTCCCTGAGGCAGTTTTTTCATTCAACCAATCCTCAGGGCGTTTTTTCAGGAAAGGTTAATGGGAATGCCCGTGTAAGCGTTCAGGTCTCGCCCTGAACGCTGCGTAGACGCAAAAAAAGGCATCTAAGAGGAATGGATGCATGAGAAAGTATAACTTTTTAAACGAAGTGATAGAGAGGGAGTTTAAAAAGGTCGGAATTTTCAGTAAGGAATCGGGGATCCCGAAATCAAGCCTATCAATGTTGATAACCGGGAGATACCAATGGAATGAGGCCAAACTGATAAAAAGGGTCAATATGGCGCTTAGCAGGTTGAAGCCGGGCCTCGATCTCAGCCGGATTTGGGATGTGACCGCAGAGTATCATCAAAAGCATCTTCCAGATGTCGGGACTTTTAAAAATGGATTCAAAATAATCATTGATGTCCGGTTAGACGAGGCGGGAGAAAAGACCATTACTTCCTATGTCGAAGGTTATTAAGCATGGACAAAAAAAGGCGCCCCTGGCGTTTCCATCATAGAAAAATCAAAAACACGATCGACAATGAAAATTTCCACCCGAGGGCGAGAGAGATAGCGTATAACCGGCTTGCCATTCTATATGTCTACCTCAAGGGGATACAAAAACGGAAGTGGGTAAAGAATAAATGGAGGTTGATGGAGGAGATTGTTCAAGCCTACAATTCCGGTATACTTTTCCATGACTTATTTGCGAACCCCAAACATATTTCCAGATCAACTCTCTATGTGTGGCTCAAATTACTCCAAGAAGACGGAGAGGCCGCCCTCATCCCTCGTTTTAAATGGAAACCGAGTTCGAGGGCCGTTGTCATTCCTATAAAACCATTTCCAAAAATCAAGAGACTAATCATTCCAGGTCCTCCGCGAACACGAGGAAAAAAGAATTTTCAGGTTGCAATTAAAGAAGGATGGAGGGCGGCACTTGCAATTAAGCCCGGGGGAGCTGTGCCTATTCTTGATTGCCCTATCCAACTCGACATCTTTTATTCAATTCCAATCCCAAAGGGAACGAGAATGAAGCGAAAGATAAAAATGGCGAGGCATAGAATTTGTCATATTGGCAAACCAGAACTTGACGCATTGAACGCCTTTATTATTGATTGTATGGTGGGAATTGTTTTCAAGGTTTGTTCTCAACTCATAGTGTTCCACTCTCAAAAAACTTATGAATGGCGGCCACAGACGACCATTCTCGTGCGAACATTCCCGGGATGAACGAAAAAGTTCAATGGACACCCAAAAAAATCCGCGACGCCTATGGCGGAATTCTAAGAGCCTACAATACCCTCTATCCCCTTGATCCTGTGACGAGGAAAGATCCCGAGGAGATAATAGAAAGAGTTGGTATGGACAAAGAGGGTACCCCTAAATTTTGGGCGAAGATGAGGGAAGTTGTTCCAAAGTTGAAGGAGGCCGCCGATCAATCCGGCAACGCCGTGTCGTGGTACCGTGGTCAATCTTTGGATGGTTTAAATCAAGGTATGAAGGATCGAGTCGAGAAGGCTTTGAAACTCGGGATTTAAAGAATCCGGGAAAGCTAAATGGCTGGCAAAAAAATTTACTGTGAGGTCCTCGAGGCGGTTACCTTCAGCGATCGCTGCCTCTTTAAATTGTCAAAAATTATCGAAGGGAATAGGACCTGCGAAAATTGCATCCTGCGGCAGCTTGAATTGATAAAAAAATGTGGAAAGGCCGGGCGATCCGGTGCGAATGGCATAAAGGACATAAAAAGCATAAATGATATAAATGATAAAAGTAACAAAAGTAATAAAAGTAATAAAAGTAACAAAAGTAAGAAAAGTAACAGAAGAGCCAAGGTCGGGCGTGACAGAAAGCTAAGGCCCATTGTGGACGCCCCGGCGAATACTAAACAAATGTATAGTGTCGAGAATCTAAGTAAGCTCCTTGGAAAATCCGAGCGCAGGGTCCAGGAGCTCGCAAAAGAAGGGAAGATCCCGGCTCAGAAGGTCGGCATGGTTTGGCAATTCTCCAAGGAGGAGATCGATCGATGGCTCTATGGAAAAGAGGATCGTAATCAGGATGGTCAAGGATCCTCGCAACCAGAGAAACCTTAAAGGCCATAAGGAGGAAACCGTTTTGAATAAAATTCGACAAGGCAAAACGTCTCTTTTAAGGTTTGATCTATCGGAGGCCGACTATAAGATGGCGAAAAGACAGGCCCGGAAACGCGGTCTTTCGTTCTCCGATTACATCAGGTATCTAATCAACGAATATCACCGGAAGGCAAGGAAGGATGAGGAGCGATGAGACAAGAAAAAATCTTAAAGGTCCCCGATCTGGCCGAATATCTCAGATGCTCAAAAATTACAGTCTATCGCCATGCCGAAAAAGGCGACCTTCCCGGACATCATTTTGGCGGCCAATGGCGGTTCTTCCTGGATGAAATTAATAAATGGCTAAGGGAGAAAGGAGAAGCGGAAAAAAGATTTAAAAGGCGCCGGTCTCATTAAATTTTGGCCCTGATAAGGCTTGATAAAGATTATTCTTGACTTCTTCACCAATTTATGTATGATTGGAATTGCGTGTGAGGTAAAAGATGCTTTTTCTGTTTTCAGACCACAACCAATGCCGTCTTGATCTTGGGGAGAGAAACCTGCCTAAAGCATCTTTCTCACACGCCCCTGGGGTTGGGACGGCTTTTTTGTTTTCATAGGCCAAAATGAATAATCGCAAACCACAAAAAAAAGACGTATCCATAACGATCACAACTGGTAACGGATCTTCAGTAAGGGGCGTCACCGCCCAAGGGGATATATATCAAAATATCACTATCAGGCGAATCTATAAACATATTTATCAGCCCGGCGATTTGATTGAGCAACAAGCCGCCAGGCTGCAAGTATTGGTTGATAAAATAGTGGGCATTGCAAGACCGACCCTCTTGCAGCATCGCCGCCTGGTCGCACTTGAAAAAAGAGAGGCCCGGCTTCACGCTCAAGTAGAAAAGCTTTTGCGACCGTCCCCGAAGCGCGGGAAGAAGAAAGGTGATTAAATGTTTATGCGCCGGGCATGAAAATTTAACAACGAGAGGAGGCGAGAGAGATGAAGTTGGATGAAGAGGGCTTGCACTATTTGAACATTTTGAAGGAGACAAAAGAGTTAACCCAAAAATTCGTAAAGAGCAAGGGGAAGATAGGTGCTGGAGCCGAAAACCCGACGTTCGACAAGAAAGCAAGGCAATTCGAGAAATTTTTCATCGACACGATGGAAGTTTTTTTTGCCCTGGGGCGTTCAGTGGGAGAGGTCGTCACGCCTGCGGACGAAGCGAAATTCGCAAAAGAAGAAGAGCATTATTATAAGCAATTCAGGAAGGCGCTGGAGATGTTTAAGGGCCAATAACCGGCCACAGGCTAAGGATGTGAGAGAGATGGGAATTCACAAGATATTTAAAAAATCCTCCTCGTCAATCACTCCTCTTAATTGGCCAAGAGCGTAGACTGCAAAAGAAAGGAGGTGAAAAAGATGAATGAGACACCGAGAGAACAAAAAAAGATCATTGCGTATCGTGTTGGACCGAGTTTATGGTGCCCGGCTTGCCATGACGAGACGGCAAAAGGATTAAGAGCGTCTCAGGATCCTAATGATCCTGAGCTTAAACTTCCTTCGAAGCCTATCACGGCTGGGATTATCAATATCTTCATTTGCGAGCGATGTGAACGTGTCATAGGCGATCCTAAAATTTCCACTGAGAAACAACGGGAATTGGAAGCTCTCCGGGAAGAGCGGTATTTGCAAATGCGATTAGGCGTAACGGATCAATTCGAGAAACAAAACCTGGGCAAAAAAGCATTGAAGCAATTAGACGAACTAATGAAATTCAATAAATTTAAGATAGAGATGGCTGAGGAATTGGCCAAGATATCCCAAAGAGTCAAACTTACCAGAAGAACCGTACATGCTGCATGCGACGGCCATCCTTTAAGCCTCAGGAGCATATTAACTCTTCGAAAGCTCCTCGATGATCTCGCGGAAAAGATTGACCCGGCTCGGAGTATGATCATATGCGATCTTTTGGACGATATTCTCTAAAGGCAGGTTAGACAAAACTGGAGATGGCAATAATAAGGTTGACGCCAAAACAATTCCGGGAGTTTGATATCTTGGTTAGAACGGAAGCCGGATCTCCTTTGTCAGTCTTCGATTCGAAGGATGAACCAAACAAATTCGGCTATTACACACCCTACCCTGAAGGGGTTTATTTGAACTCAGATATTGTGGAAGGCCCGGGATGTTGCCGTGAAGTGTCATTTATCAGGGTTGCGAATCAAATTGACACAGACCGTTTTGCCAGAGATACCGAGAGAGAAATAGATCGGGCGGCTATTCCAAAGGATTGCATCTACAGATTCATAATCTTCCATGAGATGAGCCATAAGCTGCGTGACCGCCGCGATTTTGAGCTCGTCAAAGAGTTCGCCGAAATTGTGCCTGGCTGTGACTTTAAGGCATTCGAGGCAAGGGAGCGGCTATCCAATTTATTCTATGCTGCCAACGAGCTTCGTGCCGATCGGTATGCATGGGAGAGCCTTTTCCCCGGAGATCCATTTCCGCAGCGGTCAGACAAGAATGGATTCCTCAAAGAGATACGAGAATTCATGGATTCTCATAAAGAATGGTTTCCAAACGAGCCCAAAAAAGTTCTACCGATTTCAATTAACCCCAAGGAGATGGTCCCGATTTCCCATATTGAAAGAGGAATTCCTTGGGCTGATCTCTAAAATTTTAAAGGAAAGGAGGATGATCATGGAAAAGGAAAATCAAGAAATCATAGGTTATAGCGTCGGCGACCATTTCTTATGCCCTGGATGCTATGAGAGATCGGTAAAAATTTTAGCAGTACATGAGATTGGACTTCCGGCGAAGGCCATCAAAAGAGGAGATATCGAGAGTTTTATTTGCAGGCAATGCGAGTCCATGAAGGAATTATCTGAGATGAAAGTGCCATCTGATTCAGTGACAGAAACACTAGCAAAAGGGAAGGCGACGTCGTCGCGTAGACAAGAAAAGAAAGATATCTCTGGTCTCCAGGACACAGTCATTAAGAATTTGGAAGAGATGACGAAAAAGGAAGAATTCGCGAAAGCCCAGACAAACATGATCGGTGAGATAGTCAGAATAAACCGCAAGGTCAAATTTATCAAAAGGACCCTGCATACTGCCTGTGAAGGCCGTCCCCTAAGCCGAAAGAATATACTCACTCTTCGGGACTTCTTTGATAATTTCGGAGAGAAACTTGACACGATGCGAGCGATGATTACGCTAAGTATTTTTGACAATATGGATTATCGCAATTTGTTGGCAGAACAAGGCCAAAGAAATTTTCTCATTCTTACCCCAGAAGAGCAAAGAGTCTTGAGGATGCGGTTTGGCCATCCAGAGGAATACGGCAACGAGCAGAGGGGCATAATGTCATGACAATAGGGGCAATCCAGAAAACAGGCGACACAGCAGCCAACAAAAAGCGCTATAAAATTTTTGGAGGCGAACATGGCCAAAATATCGTAACCAAACTCGAGGGCGGGGATCCTATCTCAGAAAGTTATCCCGTGGGATCCCCGCCTTCTTCCTCACTCCCGGCCCTCGTCGATCAGGAGAATGAGACCAAGGCAATTACTCTCTCACCCCGCGATGAAATCGCCTATTACCGTGCCGGTTTCATTAAAGGCCTTGAGGAAGAGGCCTCCAAAAAAAATAAAACGCTGCGAAGGTTCCTCGATCAACTTTTAAGCCTTTACAATTCCGGACTACTTTTACCGGCCACCCATAAAAAGATTGGCCACGTCTCCCGGAGAACGTTTTATCGATGGAAGGCAGCATTGGGTGAGGGCGGCGTCGAAAATCTTACCCCGGAGAGCGGTCGAAAGGGCCTATCAAAGATTACTAGTCAAGAAAAAAATCTTCTTCTGACGCTTGTTCTTCATCAAAACCGCCTCAAAATCGCCTACGCCATCACGCTCACAAAACAATACTTGAAAGATAAAGGGATTGAATCTCCCTCGTCCCCAGCCACACTCCGGCGCTTCATCGATCAATTCAAAAAAGAGCACTACGATCTCTGGGTCCTTCACCGCGAGGGAGAAAAAGCGCTTAATGACAAAGTCCTTCCCTATGCCGAGCGTGATTGGCGACTTCTCGAGGTGGGCGAGGGTTTGGTTGCCGACGGCCACCGGCTAAACTTTCAGATCATCCATCCCGCCACCGGCAAACCCTGCCGGGCCGCACTCGTGCTCTTCTGGGATTGGCGATCATCCTATCCCCTGGGCTGGGAGATCATGATCGAGGAAAATATCCAGTGCGTCGCCTCGGCGCTTCGAAATTCCATCCTCACTCTCGGTAAAATTCCAAAATGGGTTCTTCTCGATAACGGCAAAGCCTTCAGGGCGAAGATATTCACGGAGGATATCTCTTTTGAAGATACCGAACTCCCCGGAATGTTCGCCCGTCTCAATATCAACTATCATTTCGCCCAGCCATACAATGCGCAGGCGAAGCCCATCGAGCGGATCTTCGGGATCCTCAACGAGCAACTCGAGCGCCTGGTCCCATCCTATACCGGCGCCTCTATTAATGATAAACCCGCCTACACCAGGCGAAACGAAAAATATGCTCAATCTCTTCATAATCCTTACGTTCCCACCATCCCCGAAACGAACGATCTCATCCTCGCCTGGCGCGATCGCTATGCAGAGAGGCCCTCCAGGGGCCGCGATGGTCTCAGACCCATCGATATATATAATGATGGCAAAGGCCCGGGCGTGGACCCCCTCGAGCTCATTTATCTTATGATGGACCGCGAGATCAAAAACGTCCACCGCAACGGCATCACCTGGCTCGGCTGGCACTGGTATAATGAAAACCTTTACGGCCTCAAAGATAAAGTCGTCATCCGCTATTCTCTCTCCGATCTTTCACAAATCTACGTCTTCCACAAAAATGAATTTCTCTGCACGGCGCATCCAGTAGAAAAAGTCAATCCAATGGCCTCCGAGAGCGATAACCCGAAAGACATGGAGGCCGTCAAAGAAGTCATCCGCCTCAAGAAAAAAGTAAAAAACACCACGCGCAAACTCTGCGATCTTCTCAATACAAAGGCAGCCGGCCAGATCGACTGGAGCCGGACAAAAACCGCCGAAATCTCAGAAACGATTCAAAAGATTGATGACGCTAAAAAACCCAAGGTTGTTAAGATCTCGCCGTTTTTGGATGGCGTGAGTTACAGTGATTTGCCCCAACCAGTGCCAGAGGAAGGCGGGGTTGACACGCCAACGGATGATCCCTCGCGGCTTTCGTGTCCACGTTTTCGCGAAGGCTATGAGATGTATAATTGGTACTATGTTAATGACATAGAGAAATATAACATCATAGATCTGGGTTGGATCGATTGGTACGAAGATGGATATATGGGTAAACGTTTAAAGGATGAATCATGGCAGGTAAATTTAAAATATCAGCTCTCTGAGCGTTCCGTAAAATCCGAGCACGATGGGGACGCCGAAAATGGCCAGGATGGGAGGAAAGATTATAGACTCGGGTGCGATCCAGCAGTAGAGAGACGCTGGAGGGAAATAAAAAATAGCCTTATCGTTGATCCAGCATCCGGTCTTAGTCGCCCGGAGGAGGAAATCCCATCTGACGATAAACGAACGTGGTATGGATTTTATCAGGGAATCGAGAGAAGGTTTCCTGGCACACTTACCGATGGCGATTGGAAAGAGGTGAAAAAATACGAAGGAAGCCGGGAGTGGGAATTAGTGTACCACGAATATGAATGTTCTCGCCTAGAAAGGGCGGAGGGTGGATGAGATGAAAGATTATTTCGTTACCACAAAAAACGTTATGAAATTTCATGCTGTGATGGCTCGTATTCATCACAAACTCAAAGGCGTGGAGCGGATGGCACTTTTTTTTGGAGATCCGGGTCTTGGAAAATCGGAAACAGCGCTTCAGTACGCTGCCAACAATGGCTCCCTCTATATAAGAATGAAGAAACTCATGAATGCGCGCTGGTTTTTGACGGAACTCGCCGACGATCTTGGGGGTTCTCCAAAGTGGAGAACCAAGGATCTCTTCGATCAATGCTGCGAACTTCTTCGAACCAGAAAAAAAACGCTTATTCTCGATGAGGTGGATTATTTTACCCAAGATTCAAGAGTCACAGAGACGCTTCGCGATCTCCACGATATCGCGGGAACCCCGATGATTTTTATCGGTATGAATCAGGCAGACAAGCGCCTTAAGCGTTACCCACACCTTTGGGATCGATTTATTGAAATCGTGAGATTTGAACCTTTGGACAATGAGGACGTGGCGAAGATGACAAAGGAATTGTCCGAGGTTCAATTTTCTGATGATGCCATTGAATGGATCTCTAGGACGAGCGAGGGGAAGATCCGAGGGATTATTGGGCTTATTCATCGCGCAGAGCGCATCGCGCAGGGAGCAAGAGTCCGTACGATCACCGCAAGGGATTTTAAATGAACAGGACCCGAATTATCGGGAATGAACTGCTTAAGCGGGAAAGAGATTTTTTCTCCCTTGCCCAGATCGTAAGGGCCACCGGTCTTGATAGAACAGTGGTCCGCGATACCTTATTAACTCTTCATTCGGAGGGTTTTCTGAGGCGGGTTCACAGAACGATGGAGCCATATAACAAGGCCAAGGGTCCGCCTATGATGAATATACGATATCGCGTGATTACTCCTGCAAAACTCGCGGCCAAAATCGCTCCGAGGCAGAGAGGCGAAAATAACCTTTGTGATAGAATTTGGTTCGTGATTAGAAAGAAGAAAAATTTTACGAGGCGGGATCTGCGCGTCCTTACAGGCGCATCAAGTGCGATCGTACGCTGGTTTACAAAGATGCTTCGCCGGGCGGGGATCATTATTCCGGCAGCCAGGGGCGAATGGTCTCTCATTAGGGACTCAGGGGCCTGCCGACCTTATATTGGTGACGTGGTAAGAAGGGAAAAACCAGGGTTTACACCGCGCCCTAAATAGCGATGTCGTGGAGATGAAAAAGACTCCAGAGCAAGTGACAATGTGTCACTTTTCGGCGTATTTTTTTATTTATTTTCCATCAACTGTGCCAACCTTGCAACAAAGTGCCAAACTAAATGCTAAACTATATTGAAATAGACCTCCAGGGCAATCCTATTCGGTATCATTTTGTTCATCCAAATTTTTTTTACATATTTTTGTTGACTTTAAATAAAACAATCGAATAGTATTTCAGTTTAAGGGCTTAGAAAGGAGGTGGTGGACCTTTTTAATGAGTTGGGTGGGATAAGATTTTAAAGGCATTACCATAAGAGAGGTATAAATTTCTCCATGGAGTTTAATGGAGAAGAAAATGGAGGGAGGTTATGAGT
>Ga0315281_10005312_pt1 | contig 18474 bp, 21 predicted proteins | sample YL17G07_0_MG_FD_204540 | JGI IMG/M metagenome (GOLD analysis project Ga0315281, IMG submission 204540) | Sediment microbial communities from Yellowstone Lake, YNP, Wyoming, USA - YL17G07_0 | ecosystem: Environmental > Aquatic > Freshwater > Lake > Sediment | place: USA: Wyoming | collected...
ACAATGATTCAGTTGCGGTATTTTATAATCATATCTCAACCAATATGTTATAGAAAAACAGGGGCAAAAAGTGGGGAATGTCCTGATCGATTTGCCGTTGCGTATTCAGGATTGAAGGTCTTTGTGCTACAATCCCCATGAAGCAGTGGGAAAGTTTCAAGAGACAATTACCATGGCAAAAAAGGGAAGAATGGTTTTCGGCCCGGTCCTCTCGCGCAGGTTGGGTCTTTCCCTGGGTGTGGACGTGGTTCCTTTTAAAACCTGCCCCCTGGACTGTGTCTACTGCCAGCTCGGCCGGACGACCGACAGGACACTCCGCAGGAAAAAATATGTTCCGCCCGAGGAGATCCTGAGCCAGATCAGGGGTGCACTGAAGAGGGGCGGCAGGATTGACTGGATCACCTTCTCTGGATCCGGGGAGCCCACGCTGCACTCGGAGATCGGGAAGATGATCCGGGCGATAAAAATGATGACCGACATCCCCGTCGCCGTGCTCACGAGCGGCGCCCTCCTCCACGACGCTTCACTCAGGAACGCCCTGGGCGCCGCAGACCTGGTGATCCCCGACCTCGATGCGGGCTCAGCGAGTGTATTCCGCACGCTCAACAGGCCCCACCCATCCCTCACCTTCAGAAAGGTGGTGTCGGGCATCAAGGATTTTGTTTCTCATTTTCCCGGGAGGGTATGGCTGGAGGTGGTGCTCGTGAAGGGCGTCAACGACACACCGGCAGAGCTCGGGAGGATAAGCGCGCTCGCGGCGAAGATACGGCCGGCGCGCGTGCAACTGAATACCGTCGTGCGTCCCCCGGGAGAGGCGTGGGCACAACCGCTCACCCCGCGTGAAATGCGCCGGGCACGCTCCTCTATGGCCAAGGCCCTCCGGGGAATCCCGGTCGATGTCATCTCGCAATCCGCAAGTGTTCATGCACAGAGCCCCGCCGAGAATAGTGAAGAGAGAATCCTCTCCTGGCTCCAGAGACGGCCGGCCACCGTGCGGGATCTTTCCACGGGAACGGGAGTCCGCAGGAGTGATATTGCGAGGCGCATTGCGCGCCTCGTTGAAACCGGAAGGGTGAGAGAGAAGATCTTCAGGGGAGCAACATATTACGCCCTGCCGTGAAACGCACGCGGAGCGGTCATTGCACCGCTTTCTCAAACGATGCGAATACTTCTATAACCCCCCGCTCGTCCTTCGCCCTGCAGAGCGCAACCCTCATTTTAAGATTCCTGAGGAGCTTCGTGAGCCGGGCCAGGAGCTGCAGGTGCAGATCGAGTTTCGGCGTGCAGAGCAGCACCACCACATGGGTGAGTTTCCCATCGAACGATTCAAAATCGACACCCTTCCACGATAAGCCGAGGACGAGGCGGGGCTTCTTGATAATCCCCGTCAGCGGCTCCCTCGGGTGCGGGATGGCAACGCCGTCCGCCAGGGCAGTGCTGCACATGCGCTCTCTCTCGATGACGTCACTCCTGATAGTTTTCCTGTACTTGCGGTCCACCCCCCCATGCTCGACCAGGAGGTCAATGAGTTCATCAATCACCGCCAATTTGCTCTTCCCGACGATCCGCCTCTTGATGCACTTCGGATCGAGCAGCGGATGGATCGCGATGATGTGCTCACCATAGTCTCTCTCCAATGTATTCAACTGGTTGACGTCAAAATCTTTTATCCCGCGATGGAGCCAATCCCTGATCTCAGCGGTCTTGACGAGCAATCTTCCCTCCTTGTCCCTCCGGGCAAATCCCTTTTCCGTAAGGACTTTGATCGCCCCCGCGCTCATATTGAGGAACTTGGCGGCTTCTTCCAGCGTCATGAATTCACCAGGCATAGCTCCTCCCTCTCAAAACAGTACTAAGCGGTAAGCACTAAGCAGTAAGCCAAATGAGGACTTACCACTTAATCCTTACCACTGGGGGCAGTTACCGCGAGCACCTCAATCCACGTCACCGTGGGGAGCTGCGCTCCCCCATCGCGGCGGTAATCAATCTCGATTCGCATTCCCGGACGCAGCTCTTCAATGCGCAATGGGCGTAGATCACGGAAGATCAGCGTGGCGGCATCATCGAGGCGAAACGTGTTAATCACCCCGGATGATGCTTCAACCGTGAGGATCCGCCTCTCTCGATCGATCGAAAGAATCGTTGCCCCAGATGTCCCTCCCGCACCTGATCCAACTTGCACCGCGCCCGCGCAAAGAACGACCGCGTGCAGGATGAAAAACAGCGCCGCACCCACCTCCATGGGAAGACGCCGGCGGGTGAGGGACATCCTCATGATGGATTCTTTTCCTGGCGCTCCTTGCACTGCAGGCATAATCTCGCATAGGGAACCGCATCGAGGCGGGCTTCATCTATTGCATGGGCGCAGTCTTCGCAACAGCCGTACTCGCCGCTCTCTATTTTCGCAAGCGCCGCCTCGATGTCATTGAGCACGTTCCGCTCGCGCGATGCGAGGGTGAGCGTGACGTCGCGGTCATATGAATCGCTCGCAGAGTCCGCAAGGTGGATGGCGTAGCCCGAGAGATCGCCTGATTGCTCCTTGAGCGACTGGCTCATCGTCCTTTTTTGCAGCGCGTTGACCTCGCTCAGAATTTGTTCCTGAAGCGAGAGCAACTTCTGCTTCATCTCATTGAGCTTCTGTGCATCCATCATCAGTACCAGTTCCCGGTGTCTGCACTCCCAGGGAGGGTTGGTCGAGAATCGCCCCTCTTCCATAATCCGCGCGCGATCGCTCACCCCGAGTGATTCGCGGGGATAAACGCCTCACTCACATATATAATAGCAGCTCTTCCGTTCGAGCGCAAATATTTTTTCCGTAATGCCTCAGTTATGGGAGTGCTTATAAAAACAATCCACGGATTTCACGGATGTAAAAACAGCCTAAAGTTTAAAGCTGAAAGCCAAAGGAGACAGTTACACTTTAAACTTTATGCATTCAACTTTCTGCTGTGGTTACAATCCGTGTCAATCCGTGGATGAAAGAACACTATATGCATGGATCCGCTGCCCCCACGTAATTGAGGCATTTCTGAGGCATTGTAATGGGTTACTTATGGGTGGCAAACTGTCATATCTGTCACTCCCGCCCCGAGGCTACGCTCGGGATAAACTGCAGCGGGAGTCCAGGTTTTATGCTGGATCCCTCCCGCTTAGCGGGACGGGGATGACACTCTTACTGAGTACCACCCAAGACTGACCCACTACTTTTTCCCTGATTTTCCCTTTGAATTGATCTGCCCGCGGAATATAATAGGCCTGAGAGCGGCCCGGGGCCATTGAGCGATGACTTCAAAACGGGGGAGGCGGATTGCGGTTATCTACAATGAATTTCACCCTCATGATCCGCGCCAGGAACAAGAGGATGACGCATCGGAGAGCATCCTCAGCGATGCCTGGCGCGTTCGGGATATCCTCGCGGCGCGGGGAGATCGTGCGCTCTGTGTCCCACTTCTCCGGAGCGTGAGGAGCTTTTTCGAAAGGCTGCTCGCTTCAAAACCGGATCTGATATTCAACCTGTGCGAGGGGGCGCTGGGTGATAGCCGCCACGAGATGAACATCTGCTCCCTCCTTGCCCTCAGCGGGATACCCTACACCGGATGCGGCCCGCTCACGCTGGGCATCTCCCTTGATAAAGCGCTCACCAAGAAGCTCCTCAGCGCCGAGCACATCCCTACCCCTTCCTATTTCGTCTCCGACGGGACGGGGCGGTGCACGCTTCCGCGCGGGATGCGCTATCCCCTGTTCGTCAAACCAGTGAGGGAAGACGCGAGCCTCGGCATATCTCGCAGCGCCTTTGTGGGGAATGGCGCTGAGCTCAGGGAGCGCTGCCGGTTCATCGTCACGCGGTACCGCCAGCCCGCCCTGGTCGAGGCGTATATCGAGGGGCGAGAGCTCAATGTCTCCATCATCGGCAACACAAGACCGGTCGTTCTGCCCATCTCTGAAATCGACATGAGCCGGGTGCCTGAGGGGAAACCACGCGTGTGTGACTATCGCGCAAAGTGGATCCCGAAGAGTGAGGAGTACGTCACCACCGTGCCCCTCTGCCCGGCCCCCCTCGCACGCGCAGCGGAGAGAATGGTAAAAGAAACGGCGCTCGCCTGCTACCGCGTGCTATTTTGCCGCGGTTATGCCAGGGTGGATATCCGTTTGAGCCGGGGGAATGCCCCCTATGTACTCGAGGTAAACCCAAATCCATGCATCGGGCTCGATGCGGGGATCGTGCGCTCCGCGGCCGCCGCGGGCATCTCGTATCCAGATCTTATCTGCAGAATTGCCGACATGGCCCTCCGCGGCGATCCATAGTGCACCGCCCCTTTCGAGCGGAGTAATGCCTCAGAAGGTGTGAAAAAATTGCCTCCCGCCCCTTTTTTGTAGGGGTCGGATTTATCCGACCCGTCAGCGGGCTTGATAAATCAAGCCCCTACACGATGGGTTACACATGCGCAAGCGACAAACCGGATTTTTTCACACCTTCTCAGTTACGTGGGGGCAGCGGATCCATGCAAATAGTGTTCTTTCATCCACGGATTGACACGGATTGTAACCACAGCAGAAAGTTGAATGCATAAAGTTTAAAGTGTAACTGTCTCCTTTGGCTTTCAGCTTTAAACTTTAGGCTGTTTTTACATCCGTGAAAATCCGTGAAATCCGTGGATAACCTTTTCATTCCCCCCATAACTGACCCATTACCGAGCGGATAGAATTTGCATTCTCTTTCTTTCCCCGTGATGATATATTTACCGTGAAGATCAGTCCTTCGCTCAGCACGCGAGCGCACGGTGAATTTTCCGATTCATAAGAGGCCGGCATCCATGAAGCTCATTGTTCACCCATCAACACCGTGTGGCGAGGTGCAGATTCCCGGTTCCAAGTCACACACCATCAGGGCGGTTGTTATCGCCAGCCTGGCAGCCGGGCGCTCAAGGATTATCAAACCCCTGGATTCAGCCGATACGAGGTCCGCCCTCGAGATGAGCCGCGCGTTCGGCGCACATGTAGAAACAGGCGAGGACTGGTTCATTTCCGGCACCGGGGGCGCTCCCTCGGTGCCTGAAGACGTGATCAATGTGGGCAACTCCGCGACGACGCTGAGGTTGGGAATAGGCCTGGCGGCGCTGTGCCCCGGCTACACGGTATTTACCGGTGACCACCAGATCAGGCGCCGCCCCCTTCAGGCGCTCATCGAGGCATACCGATTGCTGGGAGCGGAGGGATTTACCACCCGGCCGAACGGGTGCGCGCCGGCAGTGATGCGCGGCAGGATGGAAGGGGGGCGAACGGAAATCAAGGCGGTCACCTCGCAGTTCCTCTCAAGCCTCCTCATCTCGACTCCCCTCGCCGAAAAGAACTCCGAGATCCGGGTGCTGCAACTGAACGAGATCCCCTACGTGGAGATGACGCTCTCGTGGCTGAATTCGCAGCGCATTACCTGCGAGCACAAGGGATGGGCGCGTTTCTACGTGAAGGGGGGACAGAGATACTCCGCTTTCGAGCGCCGCATCCCCGGGGACTTCTCCTCGGCAACCTTTTTCCTCTGCGCGGCAGCAGTCACGGGTGGCGAACTCGTCCTGCGCGGTCTGGACATGGGTGACGTCCAGGGGGACAAGGCGGTGGTGGACATGCTGAAAAAGATGGGGGCCGAGATCGAGATCATTGCCGGCGGCGTGAGGGTGAAGGGCGGTGACCTGAGGGGTGCCGAATTCGACCTCAACAGCACGCCGGATGCTCTCCCCGCGCTGGCGGCAACCGCCTGCTTCGCCTCTGGAGAAACAAAGCTGCTGAACGTGCCACAGGCCCGCCTCAAGGAGACGGACCGGATCGCGGTGATGGCTCAGGAGCTGAGGAAGATGGGCGGCAGCGTGGAAGAGCGCCAGGACGGTTTGATTATCAGGGAGAAGCGGCTGAACGGCACACCTGTGTCCGGCCATCACGACCACCGCGTGGTGATGGCACTGGCGGTCGCAGGCCTCGCAGCACACGGAGAAACCGTCATAGACACTGCCGAAGCGATGGGCGTCACCTTTCCTGATTTCGTGGAATCGATGAAGCGCTGCGGGGCACAGATGGAATTGACAAAAGAGTAAATCCCAAATCCAAAATCCCAGATCCCAATAGCTAATCAACATTTGTTATTTGGGATTTGGGGCTTGGGATTTGGGATTTCGCAAAGGAGGTTCTGCGTATGCTCGGCAACACGTTCGGTCGTATATTCAGGATAACCACGTGCGGTGAATCGTACGGGGGCGGCCTCGCCGTCATCGTGGATGGGGTCCCGGCGGGGATGGAACTCACCAATGCAATGATCCAGGAGGAGCTCGACAAGCGGAAGCCCGGCCAGAGCGAGCTCGACTCGCCTCGCAAGGAGACCGACATCGCTGAGATCTTCGCGGGGCTTGGCCAGGAGGGGCTGACCACCGGTGCGCCCGTGGGGATTATCGTACGCAATGTTGACAAACAACCCATTCACGTCGAGCAGTACCGGAAGGTGAAGCACCTCTTCAGGCCGGGCCACGCCGAGTACACCTTTTTCGTGAAGTACGGTGAGTACTATGACTGGTGCGGGGCGGGCCGCGCGAGCGGGCGGGAGACCGTCGGGAGGGTCGCGGGAGGCGCGGTGGCGAAGCAGATCCTGCTGCGCGAGAATATCGAGGTGCTCGCCTACGTCAAGGAGAGCTGCGGCATCAGCGCGCGGGACATGAGCTTCGAGGAGATCAAGAAGAACTACCGCGCGAATCCGCTCAACTGCCCGGATTGTGAAGCCGCGGAAAAAATGATTGCGAAAATCCTGGAAATCAAGAATGCGGGGGACACCTGCGGCGGCGTGGTTGAAATCATCGTCCGCGGGGTTCCCGCAGGCCTGGGCGATCCAGTATTTGACAAACTCTCCGCCACGATCGCTCACGGCCTCATGAGCATCGGCGCGGTGAAGGGCGTGGAGATCGGCGCAGGCTTCGCCGTAGCGGGGATGAGGGGATCTGAGTGCAACGATCCACCCTACATAGAGAAGGGCAGGGTGCGGTTCCGGACGAATAACGCCGGCGGTTTCATGGGTGGGATCACCAATGGGGAGGATCTCATCGTCCGGATGGCGGTGAAGCCGACGCCGACAATTTCACTAGAACAGGACTCGATAGACAAGCGCGTGATGAAACCAGCCAGGCTCGCCGCGATCACCCGGCGCGACGTCACCATCTGCCCGCGAATCTACCCGGTCGCCGAAGCGATGGTCCGCATCGCCATCCTGGACGCCCTGTACCTGTGGCGGGCATGGCAGGGAGTGCAGAATGCAGTGGTGAAACGTGAGAGGTGAGAGGTGAGACGTAAGACGTGAGAAGTGAGATGGGAGACGGATACGCGGGCTGCTGTTCTCGTCTTACGTCTTACGTCTCACGTCTTACTTCTTACATCTTACGTCTCACGAATACAGAGTCCTGATCCCCACATGAAAGAGTACGCCGTCATAGGGTGGCCCCTCGGCCACTCCATGTCACCCGTGATCCACAATGCATCATTCGAAGCCCTTGGTCTTGCATGCCGGTTCACGGCGCAACCGGTGTCACCCGCCAGGTTTGACCAGTTCATGAAATCCGTCTCCTCTTCACCGTTCAAGGGGCTGGCAGTCACGATCCCCTACAAAACCGAGGTCATCAAGTACTGTACGGTGCGTGCGGGTGAGGTGGAGACAATTGGCGCGGCGAACACCGTCTCCATTACGGAGAAAGGTGCGCTGAAGGCCGATAATACAGATGCCTCCGCGGTGAGCCGCACACTGAGAGACGCCGGTGTCTCTCCCGGGGGCAGGCGGGTTGTCGTGCTTGGAGCTGGGGGGGCCGCGCGCGCGGCCTGCGTGCAGGTGCTCCGGGAGGGGGCTGCCTCACTGACGATCGCCAACAGGACGCTCTCCAGGGCGGATGACCTCAGGAGGGATCTGCTCAGCGCAGTTCCTTCAGCGGGAGAGGTGGCGGCCATCCCGCTCCCGGGCGAGGCGCTCGCCCGCGCACTGCGGTCGGCTCATATCCTCATCAACACCACCTCGGTGGGGATGCACCCAGAGCCGGGAGGGAGCCCTCTCCCGGCCGAACTGCTCACGCGCGACGTGCTGGTTATGGATGTCGTCTATAACCCTGTTGAGACGCGCTTGATAAAAGAGGCGAGGGCGATCGGCGCCAGGACGATCACGGGCACGGATATGCTCATCTACCAGGCGGCTGAGCAGGAACGGATCTGGTTGGGGGTGGATGCCCCGCTTCCGGTGATGCGGGAAGCGCTCCTCAGAGAACTCGGGAGAGGCGCGTGAGCCTGCTGTCGCAGAGGTCAATGAGCGCCTGGGCGGTCCCCGCTTTCTTCTTGAACGCCGCAGTCCACCTCCTTCGGTATGCCCCGTAGAGTTTTTTCAGGAATGCGTCGCTCAGCCCCTGCCACTGCTTTGACTTGACCGCTTTGAACTCCTCGATGGGCAGACGGTATTCGTCCTCCGGCCAGCGCTCGTGCAGGGCATCCTCGAGCGTCCACCCGGTCTCAGCCAGGTGCCTGAGCTCCCGCCAGTATGCCTCCAGCTTTCTCAGGTAATCCTCGATGTCGCAGGCCCGCGTCCCTGCGTCGTAGATGACGCAGCGCTCGAGCGGATAGTAGATCGATTCGTACTGCGACAGTTCGAACTCCGGCGCGAGGAGGCACGGACTCCGCATGAGATCGGTCCCCTGGATCTTTATCCTCGCCGCGGTCTTGGAGTCGGCGAGGTGAAACTTGCCCTCGAGGTACACGGCGCAGGTCCGCTCGTACCGAGGGAAGAGCTGGCGCAACATGGCGTGGTACTCCCGGAGGAGCTTTTCGAGCTTGTGGCAGCCGATGGTGAAAAAGAATATCTGGCGGATAGGCGTCCCGCTGTTCTTGGCCAGGTTCACGATGATGTCCATGCCGTTGCTGATCGTAATCCCGGTGGCGATGACGTCAGCGAAGAAGAGCGTGCCATTGGGGGTAATGAGAATCTTGCGGTACTGGTTGTCTTTGATGAACCACCGTCCGTACTTGTCCCTCTCGCGCTGCGACGTGATGAAGGAGGACGAGTGGATATTGAAGCCGTACGCCCGCGCGAGCGCGCGCCGCATGCCGAAGTTGAGGCTCCCCCGGAGGAAGTGGACGACCCCTATGGAGCGAGGATCGAGCGCGCGTATCGCCGAGGCCAGCGGGAAATTGACGAGGACCGAGGTGATTGCGGACTCGAGAAGGTCGGTGTAGCGGACACCCATGATCTCCGGCCGGTTGCAGACCTCCCGGCTCTCAGGGGTTGAGGCAATATAGCGCACCAGGCTGTCGCCGTACTCACCCCTGAGTTCGTAAATGACCGCTTCCTTGTTCTTCCTGATGAGCTTGAGATATTCCATGCGCTTCCCCCGGGCTTACGCCAGCGTCTCTATTTCTTGTGGCGCCGTCACAAGGAGGGCGTCCCGCTCGTCGCCGGCCCTGGTGATCCTCACCAGGCGGCTCCTGACCCGCAGTCTGTAGCCGTTGAAATATTCCCCGCGCTGCGACCCATCATAGATGACGAGGTCTATAGGCTGGCGGCGCTGCCGGCCGTCCAGGGTGACGTGATCGAGCGTGAACAGGGCGGGGAGGTAGCCGGTGTGGCGGTCATTGACCACCACGCCGCTCGCTGAAACCGACTCCTTAACGACCTCCATGCGGAAATCTTTCAAGGGAATCTCATCGGCACGTGCGTACTTAAAAAATGGGCAGATGACCGTACCGACGTGCTTGAATCGCAGGGGCCAGGTCTTGCCGAGCTCGACACACTCGCGATCTGGACTTTCTCTTTTGAGCTGCCTGATGCGCTCGATGACCTCGAAGTTCTCCTGAACAGTTCCGAAGAAGATGACGTCCACATCTTCCTCAGGCTCTTTAAAGTAACCGTACGCGAGCGATCCGTTGCAGCCCACTCGCTCCCTCGGCACACCCAGGAGTTCCTCGAGAGAGCTGACGACCTCCGCGATCCGTGGCGTGGATTCCATGAGGAGCCTGAGTGATCTCTTGCTGTCAAAAAAACCCCTCATCTCGCTGAGGAGGAAATGACTGAAGTGGTCTGCATAGGGGGGGCACGGCGGCCGCGTGGCGAGCTCCGGGAGCAGCTCGACCTGGTGGCTCACCTGCTCCTTGTAGGGAACAATCACCAGTTTCCCGCCTTCATAGCGCCGGTGGTTCCAGTCAAATTTTTTTCCAAAGATGACGATATGACCCCGGGGGTCGGGATATTTGATCAGGCAACCGAAGAGCCCGCCTGGAGGGTGGGCATATCCCTCGCTGTACACAAGGCCTCCCTTCCTGTGCAGGAAATACATGGCGTCTGAAGGCCCGTCGGTGAGCTTCTCTACAGGGAGAAGATACTTCTGTATTTTTTCTTCAAAAAGATCATCCATCACGCGTTCTTCTGTTTTTTCGCCGGCGAACGGAATGCGAATTATGTCCGGATAGGGTAGCACAGACCGCCATTGTCCGGCAATATCCGAATGAGTGGACTTTCCCCAGTTTTTCATAGAATAATCTTTCACCACGAAGGGCACGAAGAAAATGGCCCCCGCCCTATCCTTTCCCTCAACTTCTCGTCCTTCGTGTCCTTCGTGGTAGAAAAACAATGATTCAGTTGCGGTATTTTATAACCATATCTCAACCAATATGCTATAGAAAAACAGGGGCAAAAAGTGGGGAATGTCCTCCCGAATGAGTCCCGGAATGGCGGATTTGTAGGGGTCGCCCGTCTGGCCGCCGGACAGGGATTTATCCGACCCGCACACAAAATAGAGGACCGCCCCCGTGGGACAGTCCTCTATCATATTTTCCCTTCTGGCGCAGCGCTCTACTTCAAATAATTTTTGTTCGCACCCGGCCTCTTCGTGAAACGGCATTTCGCTCCTATGCACTCCTCTGTCATATTGAGGCATGCAGTGGGGTGCCAGTTGACGTTCGGGTTGCCGCTTTCCCGGATGCCTTCGTAATTTACCTTCACATCCTGATTCTTGAACGTGCACATCTTCTTATGGAATCTCTGCACAACCTGCATGGTCGGTCTCTCCCTTCCAAAGGCCCGCGAATCATGGCACTCATCCCGCGCTGCCCGTCAGTAACTCACCGATGCACCGCCCCGCGCGCCCCGCGTGGCGCCTGAAACAGATGCGACGTGTGCTCCACCGCACCATACTACCATACGTACCCGCATGACGCACCAGCGGATCTCTTGGAGTTTCCCCAGTTTTTCATAGAATAATCTTTCACCACGAAGGGCACGAAGAAAATGGCCCCCGCCCTATCCTTTCCCTCAACTTCTCGTCCTTCGTGTCCTTCGTGGTAGAAAAACAATGATTCAGCTGCGGTATTTTATAATCATATCTCAACCAATATGTTATAGAAAAACCAGGGGCAAAAAGTGGGGAATGTCCAGCGGATCTCCCGTACGATAGCGCGCGCGCCCCGCGAGCTATTCTCTCAGCTGCCGGGCTCGTGTGCCACGAGCGCCTTTCTCATCGGATAGGCTCTTATGACATCCAGGAAGAGGAATGGCTCGCCATCCGCGCAGTAGCCATTCCTCTTGTAAAACGGGACTGCCGTGGCGGTGCTCCCGAGCCTGAGCTCCTTCAATCCAAGGCCAACCGCTTCCCTCTCGAGGGCGAGGAGGAGGGTTTTCCCCACTCCCCTGTGGAGCACCTCCGGGAGGACATAGCACGCCAGAATATCGCCCCTGCGGTGCAACCCTCCCAGCCCCACGATCTTGCCTGACGCCTCGGTCGCGATGAGCCACACGATATCCCTGTCAGCGAGCAGTGCGCGCACCCGCTCGACTGTCTTCGTCGAGCACCACCTGTCGAGCAGCTCCTGATCGTTCCCGTAGTCGGGCCCGCAGATCTCACGGATCGAGCGCAGCCAGACCTCTTGCATCCGCTCCGCATCATCCGGCCCCGCGACCCTCAGAAAAAACATCCTACCTCCGCCTCAGACGTTGTATAGAACACTTTCACAACAAACAAGATACAAGATAAATCGACCGGACCAGCCAAGGGGCAAATGAGCCTAGTTATGCTCCATGGCAAGATATTGCATATGTCGGTAATGGCTTAATTTGGAGGAACTTTTCTGTAGGGGTTCGATTTATCGAACCCGGGCGCGATGAATCGCGCCCCTACACTATTAATATAGTGTAATTGAGCCACTACCCATATGTCTACAATACTCATGCCATGCTAGTGCGCCGGGACGTTTCGCCTCTGCGATAAGATACCTAATTCCGAGCCGCGTCATGATTACATCAACGTGGCCAAGCTGATAATTCATGCTAGAAAAATGGGCCAGTTGGAATTGATGCGGTCAATACAATGGCGATATGAAGCTAATTGCCTATGCTCTTCCATGTCGCGATCCGTGTCGCCAGTTTGTCGCAAGTTATGTCGCAAGTTTGTCGCAAGTTCACACCTTCCCCAGACGATAGTACCGCCGGTTCGTGGCACCCTCCTGGACGAGCGCCCGGCGCTGCATCCCGGCAATCCAGTCTTCGGATAGCCTGGCGGCCTCAAGGAAGCCTCTGGCCCGCTCAATCCTCGTCAAGGCCTCCGTTACGGCGTCAGTGATGGTGTATATCGGCTCAAAAGCCATGTCATCCTCTTCTACGATGGCCCCAGGAGGCGTGTTCTCGATGCGGCCCGAGAAAGGTTGACACTCATGCTTTCCCTGGTCTGTCCACGGGCCTGCCGTGCCCGCATGTAAAGTGATATCCGACGCCGACGGCTGCCTGTCCTCCGGGCACTCTGGAATCTTTTTTAGGTGAATCCGGCAGAAGTTATAATACATAAAATGGAGAGCGACGGGAAGTGCCTGTTATATCGGCCAGCAGATATACAGTTTCTTTATAACATTCTGAACCGTAGCAAATATGGCGGCGCGACGGCGATCGCGGCGGTCTTTAAGGTTCTGGACGCTGGGAGGACACTGCTCAACGCCGACCTCAAAAAATTGTTTGCCTTTCCGGACTGCGTATCCTATGGACGAGGTTCCGACGCGCAAACGCAAAGACCAGACCATGTAAGAAATCCTCCATAAAAGCCATAGGAGCACCTTTGATTAGAATGAATTACCCTTTTAAACAGCTTTCCCCTCCCCTTAAAGCAAAAAAGCCGAATTACCTTAATCGGCAGTTCGGCTAAAATCCCCTCCGATAAAAAAGGGCATAAGCTCATAGCTATATTCCCTGCAATTAAAAATCTGAATTTCAAAAGTTAATTACGCGCGAAACTATTTTGCTTCTCGGCGTTCTTTTAACTCCTTTCGTTGTGCATGAGAACCGTATATGAAAACTGTCGCCAATGAAACCAAGTCTATTCCAACAATTGCTAGAGCAACTACAGGCTGCCCGATATAAGCACAACAACCAGCGACGAGAAGAGTAAGTACGGCAACAAGTAATGCGAAGATTTGTCCCCGTTTCATATTGGCAATCCGAGAATCAATAACTTTTCTCTCCAATTCTTGGCGGTGGGACGATTGTTTCTCGCACAATACCATTACGCGCTCAGCGCCATTGGGGATTACTTCATTGAATTGCTGTAGAGCGCCTGGTGGTGGTAGAGGTCCTTCCCAATGGGCAAAAGTCTGGCGATGAGTTACCGTAGGGCTTGTCTGCTGCTGGGATGATATTTGTTGCTGCTGCTGCATAGAAGAAGGATTAGCCGGAGGAAAATGGTCTTTCCTTCTTCGTTTCTTATGTCTTCCCACAGTGTTCCTCCATTACAATATCCATGGAGGTGTGAATATCCTTGCCGACAGCCTTCCAATCATTATAAATTGCTCGGGCATCAGCCTGTCGGGGTGTCTGGCTCTCATTATATACATGCCAGCTACCAGCAAAGTCGATAACACTTCCTATACCTTCGGCAATTGATGGGAGCGCGAAAAGAAAGAAGCTCTCACTCATGGTCAACCTCTGTCCTCATTCAAAATAATACCATATCAGCGCCAATTTGCAAAGCGAGCATCCGCAATTATAAAAGTATACCGATTATTGTCAATATATTTATTCTTCTCATTCACGCAATAATGAGCTTGCCTTCTTTGCGCACTCGATTGGCAAGATTGTGGAGCTCGATCCCTAATCCAGGGTAATATAATTCAAACTCCTCATCATGGATCTGTTTAAGCGCTGTACCAAGTTTCTTATAGGGGGAAATGGCCTCCTGAACGGAGATTCTTGACCCCATGGCGGGCTTCCCAGAATCCTGGTAAAAAATGCCTCGTTTATCTACTTTTGAACTTGCCGCAATTCCTTGCGGCAGAATCTGGTAGCCCAAACGGTTGCCAGTTGGAACCAGATTGCCACATGGCTCAGCGAAGTCAATATCATGCGGGAAGCAACGGCAGCTTGCACGGTTTAGGGTCTTATATCCCCTGCTTCCTCACTTGATAAGAACATCCCTCTTGGGTTTGGAACCAAGATATTGATAGATACAGAGGGGGCTTCAGTAAGCTGGCCGCCCGACGCAAAAGGTTGGCAGCCGCTACACCTGCGCCTCATATCCGCCCCGATCTCCCTCTTGGTCTTGATGTTCACGCCCGCACTGCGCTCCAGCCCCCCAGTCATTCTTTGCAAGGAATGTGTAATTACTGAATGATAAACTTCGCGCTCACGTCGAGGAAGGCGTCGGCGCGGCTCCGGTACGGCTTGGTCGCGTCAAAAAACACAACCGCCAGCTCATATTCGCCCTTCGGCGCACCCGCTGGAAGGTTCAGGGAGATGAGCGGGTACGAGAATGGCGGGTCGAGGCGCGGCACGCCCGAGGCGATGGGCTTCACCTTCGGCCCGAGCGTGAGGGCGTCGAGCATGAACCCGTCAGGCATAATGACAACCGCGTACACGGTGAACGGCTGTGTGATGGGGAGGTTCAGGACGAACGTCGTGGTGAATAAGTCGCCCCGGTTGAACGAGGTCCCGTTCAGGTCTATCCGCGCAGTCGGCACGGGCGTCGGCGTCGGGGTCGGCGTCGGCGTCGGTGTCGGTGTTGCGATCTGGTCCAGGAAAAGGGTCTCGCCGAGGGCGGTGGGATTCGACTGGTACTGTGGGTCGTCGAACTCGGTCGGATCAATGGGATTGATGTATCTGTTCGCCCGGGCATAATCGGACGCCTCCTTGAAGGAGACACGCCCGTCGCCATCCGTATCCGCGTTCACGGGGCTTCCGTCGAGCCACGGCTGTGCCCCGGGCTTGCACCCCCGCATCCCCGCCGTCCAGTAGTAGCACCACTGGTCATACGTCGGATAGGTATCCCCCGCCCAAGAAGAATGGGCATAATCCGCCGCGGTCGCGATGCAGCGATTTGCCTGGTTGAGGTCGTCGAGGAACCCCCCGCTGAAACACTGCTCCATCGCGAACATCACCGGGCAGGGAAGACCTATTGTCATGTTCTTGAGCTGGTGGTCGTGAAGTTCCCCCCAGCTCCACAGGTTGATATATGCCTGCCAGCCGGACTCCTGGTTGCCGTGGTCGGTAGTGAACACGAAGAGCTGGTCGTCGGCGGTCAGGATGGAAACGAGCTCGGTGAAGACGGTTTGCACGTTCGCATACGTGGCGGAGTAGCCCGTGTCCGCGACGCCGTCCCCGTCGAGGTCGGTTGGGGAGTTGGTCCCGTCACTCTGGTCCACAGCGGGGTTCGTGCCGTCGGAAATGAGAACATAGATGTGGTCCTTGGCATAGCCGTACTTCTGCGTCAGGGTGCTGTAGATGAACGACGAGTCGTCCCAGTAACGGATATGGTTGTTGTTCCAGCTCGCCCCCCCCGAGATGATCACCGCGTAACAGTGTGAGGTGTCGCCAGCGAAATTGAGGGGCGCGCCCGCGGAGGCCCCGCCCCCCTTTTCGACGGCGGGTGCTTCCGCTTTCTGCGGTGCGTAAGGGATCACGACCTCGAGAGGAGCTGCGTTCTCCGGGCTCTTCCCACCGAGAGCAAGCGGCATCCGTGCGTACTGGACGGCGATTGCGCTCAAGTCGGGGGCGACGAAGACATATCGGCAATCGTGCCCCCAGTTCGCGCGTGGCGCGTCGTCGATGAAGAAGAGCCAGTACCGATCCCAAGGGGCGGTGACCTCGTCTTTTCCGGATGAGAGGGTGACTTCCGCCGCGGAAACGAGGGTCCGGGATGCGGAGACCTCGCACCTCGACGTGTCGCCGCCGAGTACCCTTTCCACCACGAGGCTCTTCGCCGAGTCAAAATCGGCCCTCCCGGCCTTTAGCAGACCGGTCAGCACCCGGAGATAGGGGCGGACATCGTCGGGGCGGATGTGCACGAGGAACCTCTCCGAGCCGGCCTGCGTCTCCCAGACCTGGTTCGCGGGCTCGTTCAACATGGCGTGAGGCGCGGAGGGCGAGGAAGCGGAAACACCCTTGAAGGAGGAGAGGAGAGATGCCGCCGTGGGCGCCTTCGCCGAAAGCTTCGCGGAAGCGGGGCCGGTGGGCATCGAGGCGGCCTCTTTCACCTTTGCCTGGACCCATGCGTCGATGCCGGCGGCACCTGCCGCGCCGGCGCACACAATCGGGAAGATCATGACCGCAACGAAACCCGCGAACATCGACTGTTTCATCATTGCCTCCTTTGTCGCGCTACATCACAAATTCCATTGCTTGTGTTACCCGTAATGTCTGGTCAATCTGGCAGAAGTTATAATACATAAAATGGAGAGCGATGGGAAGTGCCTGTTATATCGGCCAGCAGATATACAGATTCTTTATAACATTCTGAACCGTAGCAAATATGGCGGGGGCGACAGCGATCGAACGCTCATTCAGGCTACCGCAACTTTACGTTCTTTGCGCACGCGACTGGCAAAATTGTGGAGCTCGATCCCCAGGGCAAGGTGATAGAATTCGAGTTCCTCATCGTGGATATGTTTGAGGGTTTTCTCAAGGTGTCTGTAGAGAGAAATAGCTTCCTGAACTGAGATCTTTGACCCCATGGCGGGCTTCCCAGAATCCTGGTAAAAAATGCCTCGTTTATCTACATTTTGAATTTGCCGCAACTCCTTGCGGCAGAATCTGGTAGCGCCAAGGGGATTTGAACCCCTGTTACCGGGTTGAGAACCCGGCGTCCTAGGCCAGACTAGACGATGGCGCCCAACACTACAGTGGAAAGTGGGAAGTGAAAAGTGAAGAGTGTACAAAGAAGCAAACGTAGCTGTTTTTACTCTCCACCCTCCACTTTTCACTCTTCACTACATTACTGGCTGCGGGACTAGGATTCGAACCTAGATCAACTGGTCCAGAGCCAGCCGTCCTGCCATTGGACGATCCCGCAGCGTGAGGAAATCTCCCCATGGTGCTACACAGGGTAACCCCTCAGAAGGTGTGAAAAAATTAAAATTACAGCCTGAATTTGCTAAAGCAAGAACTTGTCATTGCGAGTCCCGCTTAGCGGGACGAAGCAATCTCTTGTCATGCACGCAGTTGAGATTGCCACGTCCGCCTCGTCCCGCTTAGCGGGACTCGGCGTCCTCGCAATGACAACGCTAATGCTGATTTTTTCACACCTTCTGAGGCATTGCTACACAGGACCGATTTCCCTTGCCTTGAGCTCCTTGTAATATTCCTCTTTCAGAGACGCGATGTAGGGGAGGTGCCTGTATCTATCTTCGAAGTCAAGCCCGTATCCGAGCACAAAGACGTTCGGGATTTCAAAGCCCACGTAGTCCGCTGTGACATCCATGACGCGCGTGCCCCTCTTCTCCAGGAGAACGCATATCTTGATCTCCCTCGGATTAAAACGCTGGAGGTAATTTTTGATAAAGGTGAGCGAGCGGCCCGTGTCGAGAATATCATCCACCACCAGCACGCTCTTGTCTCTCACGTCAACGGTGATCCCCTTTTCGAGCGTGACCATGCCGAGCGAACTCGTGCTATTTCCATAGCTGCTTACACCGATGAAATCGAATGCCAGGGGCTGCGAAAAACCGCGCACGAGATCGGCGAGGAACACCACGCTCCCCTTCAGCACCGCGATCACCACGAGCTCTTTACCGACGAAATCTTTATCAATACGCCTGACCATCTCCGCGATGCGTTTCCTGATTTGCTCCTCGCTGAAGAGCACCTCTTTGACGATCCTTTCCATAGCCGCTGCATCCCCCTATGGTTCAGAATGATACGCGAGATACGCACGCTGACGGTCCGTGGCGGCGCTCAGAGAATCGTAAATAAAAAAGCCAGGATTTCTCCTGGAACCCGGATGGGTGAGGTTGAAAAAACCTTCACTCAGAAACTAATCCAGAGATCACCCTTTATTTTAATCGTCTGGCTGTTGGAAAAGGTTTCTTTGTCCGTCACACCGTCTCACCCGTTCATTTCTTTAAAAAATCTTGTAACTACTCAGGTAGTCAGAAGCCAGGAGCCAGAATCCAGAATGGATCGCGAATAAGCTTCCAGTAGCGTGCTGACCTCTTCGAGTAACTGCA
>Ga0315281_10005313_pt1 | contig 18470 bp, 23 predicted proteins | sample YL17G07_0_MG_FD_204540 | JGI IMG/M metagenome (GOLD analysis project Ga0315281, IMG submission 204540) | Sediment microbial communities from Yellowstone Lake, YNP, Wyoming, USA - YL17G07_0 | ecosystem: Environmental > Aquatic > Freshwater > Lake > Sediment | place: USA: Wyoming | collected...
TTCTTTAGTATTGAGAAAATGTTAACTTTAAGTAATAAAGTAAGTCAACCCCTATATAGGTTTTTATGTCGCAGAGCTTCATGCAGACTTTAGCAAAAGTCACATTTATCTAGTAAGAGAGTTGTAATAGGACCTACTGAAAACTTTGGATAATGGCACGTACCATCTTCTTCCCCTAGATAAGCAATTGGCATAACTGTAGCCATTGTGCCACAAGCAAACATCTCAGAGCAGCTATCTAAGTGCAGTAAAGTAAGTTCATTAATTTCAATATCTGTCTCAACAACTTCAATGCCAATAGATCTCGCAAGAGTTATAATAGAGTCTCTTGTGATTCCAGGTAAAATAGAGTCATTCAAAGATGGCGTATAGATTATATCGTCAATAACACAGAAAAAATTCATACCAGAAAGTTCTTCTATATACCTCCCCTCATTAGAGTCTAACCAAAGACTTATTTTATATCCGTTATCTTGTGCTTCTCTATCTGTCTTCATTGCAGAAGCATAATTACTTATAGCTTTTACAGAACCAGTGCATCCTTTACCAACTCTTCCATATTTTCTTTCTAGATAAACAGGTACTCCCTCCGATTGATTAAAGCATGGTTTAAATATTTTACCTATAATCATAAATTTAAATTCTTTTGCAGAAGTAGCTCCCAAACCATTCTCAGTAGCTATAACAAAAGGTCTTAAATATAAAGAGTGTCTTGTTTCTTCTGGAATAAAGGGAAGGCTATGTTTTACAAATTCTTCCAATGATTCCATAAAAAATTCTTTTGGTATTTCAGGGATATCTAATCTTATAAAAGATTTAATAAATCTTTTATAATTTTCTTCTTGTCTAAATAATAAAGGACCATAGTTATCAACATTGTATGCTTTCATACCTTCAAAAACACCTTGAGCATAATGAAGAACTTTAGTAGCAGTATCCAATGATAAGTTATGATAAGGAACTAGTTGAGGTTTTTCCCAAATACCATTTCTGAAGTCACACTCTATCATGATAGGAGGATCTATATGATCTAAAAAAAGATTTTCTTTTTCAAATTTATTTTTTTGAAGAATTTTTAATGCTTCTGGAAGGATCTCTAAGTAATCCATTGTATACCTCATAGTAGGGGGTTATATCTATGATTCCATCTTCTTTAACGTTATACAAATTCTTTACCATTTTATAATATTCACAGTTACATATCAGATCATTCTCATGGCAGATAAGATTATCTGATGCCCCATCCTCATTGTCAGGAAAACCCAAATCAAAAAGTTTTTTACAGTTCTTACATACAGGTACTTTACCCACATCTCTTAATAGATTTAGGTATCTCTCCTTAACTATAGGATCATGTATTACTAGATCAACGTGTATTGGATTACCTATGCTCATATTTCAATTATCTTATATTTAGGTTTATCATAGTCACTTCCAACATTTATAACTCTACAAGAGTATACTTTATTTCCATATGTATATTCATGCATCAAGTCTACTTCTTGATGAGAATGACCGTTAAAAACATAATCAAAATTTTCACTTAAAAAGTCTAGATGTCTTGGATCTCCATTCATAGTATCGTGACCACCCCTATAAGGAGTTAGAGAATGGTGAGTAGCACATATAGTTTTTAAATGAGGTTTAACTCGCTTCATACCCTCTGCTGACAAAAGAATGTTATCTAGTGTCTTATTTGCTCTATAGCTTAAGTATTGATCTATAGGACACATTTTAGCATAAGGAGGCATCCAGTTCTTGTCATTAGATGGTGGAGGGATAGTTTTATACCAACCATCATAACCATAGAAGATAGCTTCATCTTTGTAGATAAATTCTCCATCCTGTAAGTAGTGCATATTAAATTCTTCAAACCATTCTCTCTGGGTAACTTTCATATGCTCATAGGATATTTTTTTATTATATCTGGGGTTTTTGTTGTTCCAGGACTCCATATCCCAACAATTTCCAGTAAAATATGCTTTACCATTTCTTCTAACCATAAAATTAGTATAAGGAACGTTTAAGCACCAAACTACATCAGAATAATCTATTTCTTTAATTTGTTTTTTAAAATCGTCTACTTGTACATATTCTCTATCGAAAGCTATATTTAATCTAAAATCTCCAGGACGATATTCAACTAGAGAAGCACTGACACCGCATTGCACAGCTAAGGTTTGAATCCAGTCTAGTGTAGACTTAACTCCATTAACAGCACCTGCTTTTTTAGTTTTACTATAAGAGCCGTCTCCCCGCATAACTGCGTGTAAGAATAGGCGTAATTGTCTATTTGAAAATTTATTAAAAATATCTTTATTTTTAATTTTTTTACCATCTAAAAAAATGTTACGGATAAGTTTCTGACTCTTACTTAAAATAAAAAATTCTTTACAGGGTAAAGGTTTTTTTTTCAATTTCTTACCACAGATAGTATGAATGTCTCTATGTCTAGTATTATCTGTGTATGTGTAATCTAATCTTTTCAGTAATTCGATTATCTCAACTATTCCTTTCTCTTTAGATTGGTATAAAGCACAAGTGCTACCCGAAAAGTGACCGTCTGTTATTACCCAACCTAGTAGTGTTATCTCATCATCAGTTAGAGCATATTCTTCGTTATCATTTTTAGCTGAAACTGGAAAGCGATATCTTGATTTTGCCATATTAGGCAGTGTTTCATAATCAAGATCTTTAAAACTCTTATCATGCATTCTTCTACTACAAAGTATTCTGTGGTTTTCAGTAATGCACATATCTAAGCTAGTATTTCTATAGTTGTACATTTTTTTAGATTTTTTTATAATAACTTTATCAATTGATGTCCATTCCGAAAAACCTTTATCATTTATAGATAAAACTAAATCAGAATCCAGTATTTCTAAATAATTTAGCCATCCCCTCTTTGTTAAAAGTTCTGTTTCTTTATCTAAGCAATCATGATTACCCAACACTAGAAGCATAGGGATATCCCCAAGTGCCTCACGAAACATACCTAATGAACGATATAGTTGAGACTGCTTATGAGAAGCTATGTCCCCAGTGTGAACTAACACATCAAATGATTCTTCCATAAGTTTTTTCAAAAATCTCTCATGAAGTTTAATTGTATTTTGGGACACACCTAGGTGTGTGTCCGTAGTTATAGCTATCCTAGCCACTTGATTCCTCCAAATATTTAACAGCATTATTTAGATTTTCAATACTTTCTTTAAAGTGACCTAGACCCCAATTGCAGAAACTACATAGTAAACCTCTAACATAACCACTATTGTGATTGTGATCTATATTAAATCTTTTTTTAGTATTTAAAGGATCTTTACAGATACCACACTTATAATCTTGTTTTTTCAACATAGTGTTGTAGTCTTCTAAGGTTATGCCGTACTTATGTTTTATTGTTGCTGATTTTCTTTTTTCCTTATTTTGTTTACCATAAGCGACAGTTCTTTTACAACTACATTCCTTACACTCTACAGAATAAACAGCCCCACTCACACCCTGATAAGAAATATAAAATGAAGACAACCTTCTATTTTTTAAACATGTCTTACATTTTTTCATTTTTTACCACACTCACTCTTTATCAAGCTCTGTTTTTAGCTCATCCATTAAAGAGTATAAACTCTCACTTCCCATACGGTTGTTATTTATATACCAATCTTTAATAAACTGACACACTATAATCATAAATCTAATTTTGATCTTACTCATGACTGAACTTTCTCTTGTAATACTCGACAATTTTTGGAAGCTCTTAAGAAATATGTTTTCCAGGTAACCAACCTATCTTGTGAGTAGCTTTTTCATTCAACATAAAATATCTTAGATCATAGTTGGGTCTATCTTCGACAATATCAACTACATCATGAAAATTTTTATCAAGTAGTTTGCAAATACTTAGAACTAGTTGTTCTGTATAAAGTTCATTTTCTGGTTCTGGTGCTAAACAATAATTTTCTCCAATTACTCCAAACTGAAGTGCATTAATAATGCCTGAAGAATGATCCTCAACATGAAGCCACATTCTTTGTGCGGGAGTTTTGTAAAGAGGAACTTTTTGTCCTGACATAATACGCTTAATTGTAAGAGGTATAATCTTCTCTTCTAGTTGACGCTCCCCATAGGTATTTGCCCCATTAGTGATAATCAGTGGCAGATTGAAGGCTCTTTGATAGTTTCTAAGAAACATTTCTGCAGAGGATTTACTTGTAGCATATGCATTCTGAGGAGTGTGTCTGGTCTCTTCATGAAAGGGTTGTGGAGAATCCGAAAATACCTCATCGGTACTAACCTGTAAAAATCTCTTAACTCCCCATTCAGGATCTAAAGCTAGATTAGCTAAGTTTAAAGGTCCCTTGATATTTGAATCAATAAACTTTCTAACCTGAGCAAAGCTCCTGTCCACATGAGATTGAGCGGCACAGTTTATAATGTAATCAATTTTATTTATTTTATATTCTTTTAAATGCTGAGATAGCAATGAATCTGAAATATCAAACTGAAGAGGTAAAAAATCATCTACAAAATCTTCAAAATTTTCATCAGAAGATCCCTCGGAAAAATTATCAATACCTACTACATCGTAACCTTCTTTAATAAGGTCTCTTAGAAGCTGGCTTCCTATGAACCCCGCATAACCTGTAAGCAATACTGTCTCTTTCATATTAGTTTCCTTTTCTATTGATTCTCATTATCTAATAACCAACCGTCAAGAAGCCATATCTCATCTACTGGAACTTCATTGCTAGTTCTCGGACCGTACATTAAATCCATCATAGCTACTTCAGCTTGTATCCTTTCCTTCCTAACCTTCATGCTCTTAGCATACTTAGGAAGAATTCTACCCTTAACTTCTTTTTCATACAATCCGCTATTAACTACAATTGAACTAACATCTGCTCTTTTTCCACTCAATAGGTCAATTTGATTATTTGCCTCGATAGCTACCAATTCATAAAATGCACATAAAGGATCATTTGTTTTATTAATTAGAAACCATGAATCAATTTCTTGCGGATTAAACTTAATAATTTGTTTTTTATTCATAATACTTCCTTGTATTAATTTTTTTATATCAGCACACTACATACCAAGTAACTCTTTATAAACTTTTTCCCACATTCTATAGTTAGTACTCATACTAAACTTCTCTCTAACACTGTCATAACCATTTTTGGAAAGAGCATCTCTTAAAGATTTATCATCTATTAGTTTTTTTAAATTTTCATACCAAGAGGATGTTGTATTCTTAGAAAGAAGACCGTCTACCCCATGTGTGATTGTCTTTGCATAATTTTCAACTTCACTGCAAACACAAGCTATGTTATTTATAGCAAATTCTAAATATTTTAAATTAGACTTTGATCTATTGAAAAGATTATCTTCTATAGGGCAGATACCAATATCCCACTCCATTGATGATAAAACTTGAGGATACATAAAAATTGGAACAGGTTTAACTAAAAGTATTTGTTCGGGTCTAATTTTTTTCATTAGCGTATCGGTTGCACAAGCCATCATAACAATAAGAATATTTTTGTCCTCAGAACATATTTTAATAAGTGCTTCAGTAGCTTGTTCTAAATCTCTTAGATGTGTAGGAGAACCACCCCAACCAATAACAATTTTATCTTTCATTCTTAATCGAGCTTCTTCAATAGATAGTTTTTTTTGATCAACCGTTAAATATTGTGTGTACTTTAACTTTTCCGAGTCACCAAGATTTTTCAAACGATCTAGCATATCCATATCCAAGCTGTTCGGAAGAGCATATGTTTTTGGATTATACTTTGATAGTTCCTTAGCTAAATGTGGTGTAGTGACAACAATAGCATCAGACATTTGATAGAAGTTTATTAGATCTTGACCTTTATCATGATAGTGTTTATATGCTGGATTCCAAATAGGAATATTAAAATAGTCGTCATCTACTTCTGTAATTATCTTCTTACCTTTTTGTTTAGCATATTGGATAAAAGGTAATGCTCTTTGGTTAGTTTGTTTTTGAAGGACTACTAAGTCTGCCCAGTCAATATCCTTATTCACATATTGAGTAGCTATTCTGACATGAACATCATTAACCTTATTTAAAAACTTAGCTGGTAACTGAATACGATAGTAACCACAACCATCATACCCGCTTATGTATGCAAGAACTTTCATCACATCTCCTAGGCATAGATTTGTTTAATATCTATCTTAATATTATCTAATAAATAATTAACAACAGTATTGTCATTTAGTGATTCTTCTTGCAAAAGATGGTAAATAGGTATGCTATCATGATTAACTAACTCAAAAAAATTAAGTACCTTCTCAAAAAAAGAAACTTCGTCTAACATAAATTCTTGTAATGCATTTTCTTTTAGCGTATTCCAGTAGTCAGGGTCTTTTAATTTAATTATCTCTAATTTAGTAGCCCCACTATCTGACTTAATATTTTCCCAGACAAGTTCTTTTCCACTAACTTCCTCTGTAATTTTATTATAAACATTATTAATTTTATATTTAAAATAATTTAATACATCGGAACTTAAGTAACCAAAGTTACTACCTAGACAGATATGTGAACGATCTCCGTCTTCTTTGAAGTTAATAAAAATCTCAGTTTTAGAGTAAGAAGACTTTGCATAAAATGTAACTAATTTGTGTGCATTACTTGTTTGAAAAACCCAGTTATTAATAAGAGTAGTTAAAAGTTCCTTTATTTTTTCTTTTGAAATATCGGATGGGTACTTAGTAATATTGCTCTCTATAGATCCAACAATATGAGTACCTAGATCAATCTCTTTTCTCTCATTATTTAAATCTTCATCAACAGCTTTCTTAGCAACACTGTTGTTAATAGTGCCAACTACTTTCCAGCTATAAGATGAAGCTTCTTTGGCTATAAAGTCACTAACCCCAACTTTAGAGCATCTTTGAATTGGTTGTATCCCAACATCTCCTTTAAAATTAGCAGATATTTTCTGTACCTCTGTCTCTGTATATTCAGTCTCTTCTTGTCCCATGTGTACTCCTTAGAATTTAAGCATTTGGTCTTGAGTTAGCATTCCAGCAAATCCATGCTGTCTTACTTTACTTGCAAACTCCTTATCTTCCCCAACATTGTAATGATAGAGCCATGTTTTTTTCTTAACTTCCGCAGCGGCTCTTGCAAGCACATTGAAAGGGGCATGCACACTGACGGACTCGTTGAATGTAACTTCATGTAAAATAATTTTAGCATCTCTTGCTTGAGGTGTTTCTAGTAATGATTCAGCAGTATCTCCGCTATAAAGTAACCCGTAATTATAAAAAGCCTCACAAGACATACCCTCACAGTGTCTAACAGACATCGTGTTAATACCTTCATCGTTTAGCTTGAAGTAAGCTTCAGCATCATTTTCAAAACCAGGGTCAATTGCTTTTAAATATTCTAAGTGATCTGATAGACCATAAAATGTAATTTTTTGATTATAGATATATCTTTTGTGATAAAGAAAAGTATCAAAAGAACCCATGTGATCACCATGTCTGTGGGTAATAAATACTCTATCAATTTTATCTATAAGATTTTTCTTTTTAAGAAGAGGATAGACTGTGTAACCACAATCTATTAGAAATCCCTTACCAGGACCATCCCAAATGATAATTGAAGAATTACCTATTTCTGGGCTAAACGCACCGCCACATCCAATAACTTGTATTCTCATATTTTCCCCCATCCTTAAGAGATTATACTGTCCTAATATTTTAGACTAAACTATATAATATGATTACAGTATTTCTATACTTTATTTCCTGTTTGCATAGCTCCTCGCCTAGCTTGCTCTTCTCTTCTAGCTAAATCTTCTCTTGATATTGTTTCTTTGATACTCCCAAATAGGAGTAATGCTAAATTTAATATACCGAAAGACAAAACCTTATCGTGATTAGCAACTACAGGATTTAATAGCAAATAAGCACAAACACTGCAGTATGAGCTAAATATTAAGTAGTTTTTTAGATTTTTTCTCATAGATTCCATTCTATTCCTTCCTTTTAATTAGATGAGATTTCCTTAAATAAGTTACTAAGCGAGTTACCAAGATCAGTGTCATTAGAGTGACTGTTTGACCTATAGTTAATATATAGGTTATCAAAAAAATAGAAATACTTAACATACTCAGATAAATTAAAAGATTCTTTATTTTTGATAAGATGTTCTGAAATCTTATCAAAATCCTTGTCAAAATCTTTTTCTTTTACAGGAGCACTATTTCTTAAAAAGTCATTAAAAGACTCTTCTTGGTAAGCAATAGCTTTATCAGGTTTAGAAATGTTGTACATATCTTCTAAGACGGTACAAGCAGCACTAAAATCCACTCCTTTATAATCTTTTATAAAGGATATAACGTCCCACATTTGAGAACATACCCAGCAGTACATTGTATTTGTCTCATACACCCTTGCAGAAGCATGCTGGTCATCACCGTGGAATGGGCAATGTACTTGGGTTATATCCCCCATGGACTGGCAGGGCACATTAAAGTAATCAATGAGACCTCTCATGGTAACATGATCTTTAATATTGTTAATTCTTGCTTCCCAGTAATTACTGTTGCTCATTAATCACACCACTAGTTTATTGCTTTATTCATTGAAGCAAAGTTTTTATCTTTGTCTTCAAAAAAAAATTCTTCAAAATCAATTGACTGATTCTTTAAGGCAGTGTAGATAAAGCAACCGACACACGATTTTTCTTGAAGACTATCGCAATCAATAGCCGTGAGTGATCCGTGTAAACCGCACTCAATTTTTCCGTTTTTAATAGTTGTTTCCATAGTGGACTCCTTTCCATTTTGAGAATAAAAAACCTTAGCTATTAAACAAGGTCGTTTATTAAATCATCTTTTTTTACTTTATTAGTCTTATTCGTCTGCAACTTATCGTCAACAAAATTTTTCTTTTCTTCTGAAAGTTCATAAATCTTTCTTGAAGCCAGATGAGTCTTAGCTTCAAATTGCTTAAACTTAGGTCTAGATCTATTTTTTAAACAACCTATCTTAACCTTGTTATTTTCTCGTAGCTCATCATTTAGATATGAGTATATGATAACGTCTGCAGATCTCTCCGCTTCGTTGGCGTATGATAGAGCATCTAACCTATACTCCCCCGCATTTTTATCAGCATTCTCTTTACCCTTTCTGTTTGACTGATATGCAGATACAACAAGCATACCTTTTCCACCATTGAAATTAAGAGCAAACTGCTTCAAGTCCTTAATCCTCTGGTTAAGCTCAATGGTATATTCCTTACTACCACCTTCACTTTTCATAAGCTCAATATAGTCTAGATAAACAGCATCGAATGGTTGTTTTCTATATTCAATTTCAGCCCATGCCTTTAGATGAGACATGCTCAAACCATCAGGCGGTTGATAAATTCTAATTTCTCCGTAATCCTTATTATTCTCCAAGTCGTTACATAAGAAGTCAAAGAATTCTTCCTCAGCTTGAGTTAACTCACCGTCCTGAATTTTACTATAATCCAAAGGAAATACATCATGCCACTCACTATTTAACCAAAGGTTAAGGTTAGCACTGTGTATACAAACAAAAATATCACGCACATTGGCATAGGACATTTCCAAAGATATAAACTGTATATTTTTACCTTGCTCTACAGCTTGAGTATAAGCGTAATTCATGGTCTGAGTGGTTTTCAACTCAGAAACATAAGCAACAATTAACCACAGCTCAGGGCTACGCATACCCTTACACACCTCGTCAATAGAACTAAGACCTGTGAGTAGACCATCAAATTTATTTTGGCTTTTTTTATCGTGATATTCTTTAAGAGCACTCTTACTATCTTCCCGCATAGAACCTATACTCTTCACATCTATCTCAGACTTTAAAAAAGCGGTACTTTTATGTAGAAAGTGTTCTACGGCGGCTTTAGATCCCTTAAGAAATTCTTTATTTATTTTAGTCCCACCTTCAGAAATTTGATTTGTTTCTTTAAGTAGATTAACTAAATCTTTTTTTTGCTGTTCCTCAAATACTTCAGCAACTAGACTTCTAAAATTTGTAGCAAATAGAGCGGATTCTTTATCTAATTTTTTTAATTCCTCTAGCGTATCTGGATCTTCTTCAAACTTTTTTAGAAGTCGCCCATAGCTAGGAACATCGACAAACTTAGAAGAGTGAATTTTTACAAAATTAAAAATTTTTGAGTGTTCATCGGATTTAAAAGAAACGTTAGAGTTTAAAAGAAAATTAAAATTTTCAGTAATATAACTTCTTTCTTTGGAATCACCGCTGAAGTCTATAATCGATTTAAGTAAAGATCTATGTTTTAACATTCTACCCTCAATGGCATATTACTAAAAATTCCGTTTTTTATAGGAGATTATACGGGTCGTCTCCTGTCGTCTTGGTTGCACTTCCTCTAGAATTTTTTCTTCCTGCTGAACCAGTAGTGCCTGAGGAAGATGGAGTTGAAAACACTTCTGGATTTTCCTCGTTTTCATCTAATTGAATCCTAGGTATGTAACTTGAGCTAGACAAATATAATCTCAAGTTCTCACTTGTCTTTACCTCATCACAATCAGAAAAGGATTTTGAGTACACTACCCAAGTACTCTTGCCGTGACTTCTTCTGCTCGTTAATAGCTCCATCAAGAGGTCACCTTTATTTTTCATTGAGTAAGACTCAACATCTCCTAGCCCATATATTACTAGGGAAGGATTAATTAAATCGGACATAGATTTAAACTTAGATTGTGGACCCGTATCTCTAAAAAAACAATCTTTAAGAAGAGTTCCAGTTAACCAAAGATAATTAAATTGCTTAGCCATAGCTATCTCATGAGACTCTACGAAATGTACCGAGTTGTCACCATAGAAATCTATTAAAAATCTAACAAAGTGTAAGTAAAAAGTTCGCAAGCTACCTGTAACTAAGAGTGACTTAACTTGAAACGCTTTATCTTTTTGGTTAACAAACTCACTTAAAGGTGTTTTTTCTGGAACTAGTTTTTTAAGTAATTGGAGATCATGTGGATCGTTAGTCAATGGCATATCTGGGAATCTAGTAGGAAGAAATTTGAGTTCTTGAGTTAGATAGGATTTTACTGTTTTGTAGTCTTCTAGAGGACATTGAGTTGCAACGATTTTTCCATTTGGTAATTTTCTATAGTGGATAGATTCACCACACACGTCACAATTCCACGCCACATTTATCTCCTACTTATCTCTATACAGATTTGTATATAGTATAGGAAAATACATTTTTACTTGTCAAAGTTATTTTATTATTTTTTAGTGTAAGGAATAATTAGTTTTTATTTAACTTATGTCTTGTTTTACACTTCTGACAAACTTCAAAATCTAGATTATAAACACTAATTTTTTTTATCTCGCCTCTACAGTAGTCGCACTCTTTAGGCTCTTTTCTTTTCTCTACTACAGTATCTTCATTTTTAGGCTTACTATAGTTTACACCCGTATGAGCTACTTTTCTTAACTGTACTAATTTTTTTCTTAAAGTCTTATTTTCCCTAATTAACTCCTCTACTTTTTTTTGTAGATCTGTGCTTTTCTTGATTTGAGTCATAAAGAACTCCTAAAAGGAAGAATAGTGTTCACAGAGAACAATCTCTTACCATTAGGAGAAAATTAATTAATTATTAAAAATAAAAAACCCTTATAGATTAAAGATTTTACTCATAACTGCAGCTTTAAGTACATCTACTTTAATCCAGTCTTTGTGTAATTCTTCTTTTTTCTCTGTCAAGAATTTGACAAGACCGTTACCTGGGCAGCTATCTATAATGTAGCCCATTAAATTCTTTTTTGAGTTATCTATAGGATCATGCACAATTATAGGTAGCTCAATGCCAGAGTCATCTTCCGAAGCGGATCCGATCAAGATTCTCTCTACCTCTTTTTCATAAAAGAATCTTTTTAACTTTTGATGAGCTTCCTCTGGTAAATCGCTTAAGTTCGCACTTTGGATAACACTGAAGTATTTATCTAAATCAGATGCAGTTGCGGTGGTTCCTTCTAATGATTCAATTTTATCTTCTAGTAAGGAAGATTCATCAATTTCTAAAGAACTTTTTTCTAAAGGTTTTACTTCTAAGGGTACTGTTTCTTTAACTAATTCGGGTTTAATAAACTCAACAAGATCTTCTTTCTCGATAGTGTTATCCTCCTTAGTAGGCAGCTTACTAACTATAGCTAGTGCTTCTTTTTTAAAATCATCTTTTTGAATAATTGATTTATCTACTGGATTATTTTTAGCATCTTCTTCTTCTTTAGCTTTAGAAGATTTTTTCTCTGATAAATATTTTTTACAGCTAGATAAATGTTCTTCGTAATTTTGACCTTTTTGATAAATGTAAGCTACTTTATCCACGCCGTGTTTCTCTTTAAGATATTCCAGCATACTTGGATACTCATAGCTAACATCCCAAGAAGAACCAATCTCCACATCAACAGCTAGAGGCACATTCCATTTTATTTTTCTTAAAGTATCTTCTAGCATCATAACTTTTTCTATTTCAGGTATGACATCAATGTGTGTTTTTTTAATTCTAAAAACTAATTCATCATGCATAGTTAAAAGAAGCTGTACCTTATCACCAAGATTATTATCGTCTATGTATTTATCAATGAGAATCATAGCTATCTTCATTAGATCCGCAGCAGATCCCTGCACAGGAGTATTCACTGCTTTTCTCTTAGCATTGGACTGTACTCTTGGTATTTCAGAATCGAACTCAGGTAACATTCTTTTTCTACCAAATTGAGTTAAGCAATACCCATTTTTCTTACCAATAGCTTGAAGACTTTTAATCCACTGGTTAAGCTTAACTAACCTACCAAAGAATTTCATTTGTTTTTCTTTAGCATCATCAAGGGTTAAACCTAAAGTAGACGCAAGAGCACCAGGACCACCTCCGTAAATAGATTGGAAATTGAACGTTTTACCAATCTGTCTTTGTGGTTTTGTTACGGCATTTTCAGAAACATCATAAATAATAGAAGCTGTGGAAGTGTGGAGGTCCCCATCCCCCTTGATGAATCTATCTAACCAAATTGGTTCAAGAGACATATTGGTAGCAACTCGAATCTCAACACCTGCCCAGTCCATAGCTACAATGGTCTCGTCATCTTCACAACTAATACACTTTCTAACATTGGGTTTATCTTTATCATATCTTGCAGGAACAGCCTGTATGTTTACCCCTGAGCAACCATCTTTAGTTTCTCCAGCACTAGACTTACCAGGAGAAGCAAATCTACCAGAGTCAGTCCTTAATGCAGAAAAATTAAATTTAAGATATCCTGTCTTATCAACATTTATGAGCATGTTCTTAATATAAGTTCTGTGAAACTTTGTACTTGTTCTGTATTCCTGTAATCTCTTAGCTAATGGGTATTCTGCAGCTAAAGCTTCTAGAGACTCATCGTCTGTTTTGTAGTTACCATTCTTACCTTGTTCAGGTTTTGGATTCATATCATACACATTAAAAAGAATATGAGATACGTCTGCAGGAGAATCAATTTTGAATGTGGTTATTTTACCACCAGTTTTTTCTGAAACCATTTTATAGATATCTAATTCTATTTCTTCAATTTTTGTAATTAACTCAGAATCTAGCATCTTACAATGTTCTACATCTAGTTTTATTTTGTTTCGTTCCATTCGGCGTACTACGGGAAGTAGCTTTCTCTCAATAGTATAAATAAATGATTGCTCTTTGATTGGTTTCTGTATCTCTGGGTGATAAAACAACTCTAAAGTACAAATTGCATCACATGCGGCATATAAGCAACCCTCATAAGGAGAAATAGATCCAAAGTCAATATCTTGTTTACTAGTGACTATCTCAGTGATAGCAAGCATCTCTTTATCTAAAAGTTTTTTTGAAAGATGCTTTAATCCTGCTGGGTTCATTCCCGCAAGACGTGCTAGAACATAAGTGTCGTGGTAAGGATACTTTAATCCTGGAGCTATCTCACGAAGAGTAATTCCCTCAGAAGCAAACATCATTTCAATATCAAATTTTAGCCAATTGTGACCTACTATTTCACACTCATTAATTAATTTTTGAATCAAAGCATTTGTTTTTTGAATACTTAAATTTTTTCCTCTACTAGTTTCAATTTTATGGCGTATAGGAATGTAGTAACATTTCTTAGGTTCGAAGGCGATACTGTAACCAACTACCTGGGAATTACAAACCCCACTAAAGATTCTCGTATCTAAACCAGTAGACTCTAAGTCAAAAGCACAAAATCCTTTTTTGATTGCTCTGCTTATAAGTTCTTCTAGTTCTTCGATAGAAGTCACTAGTATAAATTCGTAATCTTGCATCCAACCTTTTTTAGGTATGGTTCTTTCAATTCCTGATAGCATTCCCTGCATAAAAAATCCTCAATTCCTAGAGTGTCTGTAAAGGCTATATAGAATAAACAAGTATGTAAATAATTTTTTAAAAGGATTTAATATTAAATGCGAAGTGTTATTTAGCTCACGGAGTAAAAATATATGCATCCTTTAAAATTTTAAATTTTAAACATGCTTTCTTAGGAATATCATTACTGAAGTAAGTACCTGCACTCATAACCACATTATTATAATCTAATTTGAATATAGGAACTTCGCCATATAGGGTAAAAGTATATGTTTGGTTATAAGAGTCTAGGATAGGATCAAATAAAATAGTATTTACACCATTCTTTAATTTAAAATTTGGAATAATCTTTTGTGTTATAATAACATCATTAAGTTTAAGAACAAATCGCACACTACTTTCTTTATTACTTATAACGCTTCCATAAAATTGAATTGCATTGAAAGAAGACTCTCTCACAACAAAAGATTGTGTTATATATTCTCCCGTATGCAATATGACATTAGAGTTTGAGTCATTCTGCTCTAGTAAGATATTGCCAAGAACCTCACTATTTAAAATTTTGTGATTATCATTTAGAAATAATATAAATTTATCTAATACCACTTTATCTAAAAAATTTAAATAAGTTTTGTTTCTCATATTTTTAATCATAGCTTCTCTAATAGAACTATTTTTAGATTTATCTATATTCCAGACAAAGTTATGAATAGTATCAGCTATAAATAAGTCTACCCCATTACTAAGAATATTATCAAAAGCAATATTTGGAGAAGATACTAGAGGAGCTTTAATTGCAGAACTAATAAGAAAAAAGTTATAAGCATCCATATAACTATTTGTGTCTCCGTTTATATGAAGTACAACATCGATACCTTGTAATTTATAGTACTCATAAGTATCATCTTGAAGTTCTGTTAGAATAACATTAGGTATATCACTTAGCTTATCTTTAACAGACACGTCTGCAAAGTAATGGAAAAAAACAGCACTGTATCTATCAGCTAAAAAACCTAGCAATACCTGAATGAAATCCAAATTATCTTCATTTATTTTTGGACATAGTATTTTTAAATTCTTTTGATAGTCATAATAAATTTTATCAGCACTTAGCATGTCATCATATGTAATGGTTGGTCTTAATAAGTGATGTGGCTTATCTGTAGAAAAGTTGAATGGAGAGATAATCCCACCACACCAGTCTACCATACTGTCTTGAACTAAAGATGGATGATCTATATAGTAGTATCTATCTCCTATGAAAGACACATTTTCTGGTGTAGATGCCCAGGAAATATTAACATCACTCTCTGCGGAATCATGTGTGGCAACCCAAGATTGATTTCTTAAGTTAACTTGATCAATTAGTTTACGCTCATCTCCTAAGAAGGATATGCTTTTTCTATCTGACCAGTATCCCTTTAAAGGATACTCAGTTAAGGGTAAAGATTGATCAGCTCGGTTTATACCTGTAACACTTGTTAGATTGTTAACACTTATTTGAGATATGACTTTATCGATACGTTTAAATTTAGAAGTTGATTTAAAAATTCTATTCCACATATCAAGATCATAAGATCTTTTCATATTTTCGTGAAAGCCACCAATGCTGTTTAATAGGTCACGATTTATCATAACTGAAGTTATATGGATGGAATTAACTTTTTTAGTTTTACCAAATTCCCAATCGTTTGTAGCATAACTGTTAGTCACCTGTTTGCCTGTTATAAAGTCTACGGATTTCACTCTTCCATAAATAAAATCAAAATCTTTTGTTATTTCTCCATACATATGTTTTAGAGAATCATTTAAAAGTATGTCATCATCCATTAAGAATGAGATATATTTACCATTAGATATGGATAGCCCTTGATTCAATCTTTTTCCAAGATTAACTTCGTTTTCATCAAATTTAATATATCTAAGATTATCTTTTGTAAGTATGTAATCCTCTATGACTTCTGAATAATCAGGGGTGTTACCATTATCTAATATTATTAATTCTAGTTTTTTAAAATTCTGAGCATATATACTCTCAACTGCTTTTCTAAGTCCAGAAGCTCGATTATATGTGAGAAGTAAAATTGTTATATCAGGTCTTTCTGCAAACATAGTAGTATAAACCTTATTTTATTATCTAGCTCCATAGGTACGACAAGCTGATCGCCCATTAATTCATCTAAAGCTATCTCAAAAACATTGCTATTTATTGGTAATTTATTACAAACCTTATTTAAAAGGTTAAATTTTTCAATACCCTGTGTTGGTTTCTTAAGGTTTTGCCAGTACTCTCTGTCTTTTTTAAGAATTTCAAAGATAATTTCCTTTGTTTCAGGTATCTTCTCAAAGTCTATTCTAGTTTCTGGTTTTGCTTGTGATCCCATAATTTTGTAATTAGGAGCACCATGAGAGCTTGTCATTGGTGGAGACTTACTTTCATCTTCTGCATCCTCAATATCATTAGACATCATGACAAGCTTCCATTTATGGTATAGTCATCTTCAAAATCATTATAAGCATTATATCTAGGTTTAAGTTTGCAGGCTTCATAAACCCTATTACCCCTTTTATCAAACGTAAAAAACTCATCCCCGCAACCACAAATACACTCAACCCAACCACTTTCTAATTGAGGCATGCCTAAATGTAATCTCATAAAATATATAGATTGAAATTCAACCTTCTCTTTCTTTATTTCTGTATCGTCCTCACCAACTCTTCCCATAATCCCTCCTTAGACTATTAATTTATTTTTAAGATAAAAGGTTTCTATCAATGAAAATCATTTTCATCGTAAGAATCCATACTCTTTTTATATTTCTCTAAAAGAGAATGTTGTTCAGTTATGTTTCTGTACATCACTGCTAAGCTATCATTAATCTCTTTGTGCTGATCTGTAATACCTTTAGCTAAAATATTAAGCATGGCATATATGATATTAATTTTTTTAATTAATACAATATATAGAAATCCCCAAAGAAAAGACATTAGCAGCATCCCACCGCTAATCAACAAAGCTAATGTCTTTAAAGTAACGGTATCTTCCATATTAACCTCTTCCAAAATATTTATATTTAAAGTCTTCAGATAATTTCTGAAAGCAAAACAGAGAGTGTGTTGGAAGCTTATCCAAATTTTTCAGTATAAAATCTTCTGATAGTTTTTGCCCAATAACTATCTTGCTCCAATCAAGTTTTTCTTTATATTTATTCATAAATTTCTCAGATAGTACCTGGTGCTGAGATATCATGGACCAATTTATCTTATCCAAATTTTTCTCTATAAATTTTTCGGAAAGATTAGCGATCATACTTATTTTATACCAATCAAACTTGTGAATAAAAAATTCTACAAAGTTAGAATCTATTTTATCATCCTTAGTGAGTCTTCCCCAAGGAAGCCTATTCTCGAAAAATTTTAAGGCAACATCTAGACCTGTAATGAATTCAATAGAATTAGGTGCAGAACAGTCTATCTCATAATACTTAGCCAATCTCTTTACAGTTTTTAGAACACTATTACTTATTTCCATGCCTATTTCCCAGTATCTCCTGAACCATGTTTGCACATGAGTCTTTAGTGTTTTCATCTAGAGCTAATTTCTCAGGAGGTTCTGGTAGAGGCATCCAGTGACTTACTTTTGTGTATATCCAAGGGCTATACTTTTCTTTTTCTACTTTAGGAACAAAACAGTATCTTCTCTTATCAAATGGGTTCCTAACATAAGATGCCACACAATAATCAAAGTAATAATTATTATGATTACCATATCCTTGACGATAAATTAAAACGTCTTGACCCAAATCAGGTTTAATTTTATTTAAATCTATCCATTCGATCATATGCACCTCAGTCCTTAGTACATCTATATAGATTTATATAGATTGTAGGTTAGGCTATTTGACGTGGCAAGAACTTTATTATGACGCTCATTTCCAACAAATTCTTACAATAGTTACTTAAATCATTATCAAATCTTTCAGTGTAAAGCATGAGGACTATAAACTCCCATGTGTGATAAATTTATTGAAGCATTAAAATCTGCATCAATATCATTACCACAAGTACATTGGTATCT
>Ga0315281_10005314_pt1 | contig 18469 bp, 17 predicted proteins | sample YL17G07_0_MG_FD_204540 | JGI IMG/M metagenome (GOLD analysis project Ga0315281, IMG submission 204540) | Sediment microbial communities from Yellowstone Lake, YNP, Wyoming, USA - YL17G07_0 | ecosystem: Environmental > Aquatic > Freshwater > Lake > Sediment | place: USA: Wyoming | collected...
ACAAAAGCCGGTTGGCGACGCTGCTCGACGGTGTTTTCGCCATCGCCATGACCCTCATGGTGCTGGAGATCAAGTTGCCTGAGCTCCAGGACCGGCGCTCTCTGTCCGAGTTCACGCAGGTGATGGCGGGAAACGGATGGGCACTGGTCAGCTTCCTCATCAGTATCGGCGTGCTGGGTTTTTTCTGGTACAGGCACCACCGCCAATACAGCCTCATCGACCATGTCGATGCGAAGCTCCTGGCCATTAATCTGCTCTTCCTGGCCTGCGTCGCTTTCTTCCCGTTTGCGGCCGGTGTCAATGGGCGCTATCCCGGTAATCCCGGGGTTTTCTTCGTTTACATGCCCAGCGTGCTGATGCTGGTCGTCTGTTTGTCCCTTCAATGGGCCTATGCACGGGACAAAGGGCTTCTGGATCCGCACCTCGATCCTGCAGCCGCAGGCCTCATCCATCGCGGCAACCTGGCTGGCTGCGCGGGTGCCGGCCTGGTCACACTCTCGTACGTCGGGTTCAGCATCCTCCAGATCAAGGGCTACGTCGGTCCGCATCACGTCTCACTGTGCGTCATTCCCCTGCTCCCTTTCTTCTGGTGGCGGCGTCGAATGCGCAGGAGGCACGGGATCTGAAGTGAGAGGTAATCTCATGACACCTGCCTGCCCGCTGTCTCATTCGAGCGGACCGACTTCGACGGGCGGCTGAAAGTTTTTCGGCGGGCTGCGTCGGAGTCACAGAGACGAAGGGGAAAATCCAGGGCGCCGGTGACTCAAAAGGAGAAAAAGGTGGGCCCGAAAACAGTCTATGAGGATGGGACTTATCTCGATAAGAACCCGACCTGGCATGAAGAAGATTCGCTCTGGAAGGCGAGGCAAATCGAAAAGATTCTCGGAAAGAACAGGGTAGAGCCGTCAACAATATGCGAGGTGGGGTGCGGGGCTGGCGAGATCTTGAACTGTCTCGCGAGCAGCTACGGGGCAGAAGTCAGTTTTTCCGGGTATGAGATTTCACCTCAGGCGTTCGAGATTTGCAAGAAGAAGGAAAAGAAGAATCTTCGTTTCTTTCTCAAAGATCTGTTTGCGGAAGGGGATGCTTCGTTCGACGTTGTCCTGGCTGTCGACGTATTCGAACATGTCGACGACTACCTGGGGTTTCTTCGTAAATTGCGAACAAGGGCCGAATACAAGGTGTTTCATATTCCTCTCGATTTGTCGGTTCAATCGATCCTGCGAAGTTCCCCTATCCTGGAAGGCCGGGCGATGGTCGGGCATCTCCACTACTTCACAAAAGAAACAGCTCTGGCGGTTTTGGCGGACACGGGGTACGAAGTCATTGATTATTTCTATACAAGCGGTTCATTGGAGCTTCCGGCTCGCGGCTGGAAACGCAAGGTGCTGAAACTCCCGAGAAAATGGCTCTTTGCCATTCATCAGGACCTGACCGTGAGAATGCTCGGCGGATTCTCGCTGCTCGTTCTGGCGAAATGAGCGGAATGTTGGCGACGGGATGCTGCGTGGAGCCGCCGATCGGTCTGACGATGAGTGATGTTCTTGCGTTGCGCCTCGCATCGCCTTTTGTCGGCTCCGGGCCTCTCATCAAGACGTCGCCGTCGATGATTGCCGCAGCCGTGGTCATTCCGGCGCTTCAAAGCGTCGGCGTTTTATCGCTCGGGCGATCGCCGGCCCGGGTTCACGCAAAGAATGACCGTCAGATGCGCTTCCAGGAAGCCCCGGGAGAATTCATCAATTGCGGGCAGCGTCCCGCCTCCGGTCTCCGGGGCGCGGGGAGGGCCGATTGACCGCATTCGTGGGCCTGATCCGGGGCATCAACGTGGGGAAGGCGAAGCGGATCGGCATGAGTCAGTTACGCGCCATTTTTGAAGAGCTGGGCCATTCGAATGTCAATACGCTTCTGAACAGCGGCAACGTTGTTTTCGTGTCGCGATCCCGGTCGGTTCGAGGAATGGCCGCCGACATCGAACGGAAGATCCAGGAAAGGTTTTCCTTTGCTGCATCGGTGATTGTTCTGCCCGGCCGCGATCTGAGGGGGATCGTTTCCGGCAATCCTCTGCTCGAGCTCGTGAAGGACCCGGCACGACATCTGGTGGTTTTCTCTTCAGAGCCCAAAGCATTGAGCGACATCGAGTCATTGCTTCAGAAAGATTGGACGCCTGACGCCCTGGCGGTTGGCAGGAAGGCTTCGTATTTGTGGTGCCAAACGGGTCTTCTCGACTCGAAACTCGCGGTGGCAGTGACTCGGCTCGCAGGGGAGCGCGTAACGACCCGAAACTGGTCAACCGTCTGCAAACTGCTGACCAGGGTCGAAAATGTCCAGGCAGCCGGGGCTTGATTGAAAAAGCTGGTGTTGTCCTGCTGCCGTCGGGGCGCAGCGGCTGCCATTCTGTTCGCGACATTGAGCTGGCGCAGAACAAGCGGGATCGCTTTTTGCACAGAGGCCGCAGGAAAGGTATGAGAATCTGAGAGCTTCGTGCGGGTCGAGCCGGCCGGGAACCGGATCGTCGTTGTTCCGGACGTTCCACGCACTCCAATGCGAGTATCGACGCTCCGGGTGAGCCGGCGAATCCGTAGTCTCAGAACGCACCGCCAGCTGCGGCGCGCTTGCAAAGGCCCTTCCTGGCACTTCTGTCAAGGCGATACTTCGAGAAGAGGAAGGAGCGTATCCGTTGTGGAGTGCCTAACAAGGAGTTGCGGCGGGCCTCGCCGTTTTCCGGAAGACTCCGGTCGTGGTAATCTCTCTGCCGTGCATTTGGGACGTGTGACGCTGCCTGCACCTGAACCGCCCGCCAGCCCACGGCGCTCGAGGGGTGTCGTCGTTTTGAGCGCGATGGCGGGGTCGTTGAACGCTGTCGCGCGGTCGTGGAAAAACCGGCTCGCGCGGATCCGAACGGTATCTCGAAGCCGAGGAGCCCGGCGGTAAGACTGGCAAGCCTATGAAGATGGAAGACGCCGGGTTTGAGGTCATCGACTGGGATTCGGCGGCCGAGTCGGTTCATCCCGGGGAGTCTGGCGTGGCGACCTGGCGTACGGTTGAAAGCCAGTCAGGCCGTGCACGGATGGTTGTGTATTCGCCGGGTTACCGTGCCGATCACTGGTGTTCGAGAGGGCATGTGATTTTGGTTCTCGACGGTGAGCTCGAGACCGAGCTGCAGGATGGACGGCGATTCGTCCTGAAGCGGGGCATGTCGTACCGCGTTGCCGATGAGAGCGCCCCCCATCGATCATCAACCGCGACAGGTGCGCGATTGTTCATCGTCGACTGAATGGGCCCGATGTTTTCGAGGCGGAGAAACGGGCCTGACAAGTTCATGCAAACCGGTGTCCGATTGCTTTTCGGGCACGGTTGGCAGCTCCCGCTCGGATATGCCCGCTGACCCGCGTCTCGTAGCCCGCATCCGGAAGGCCCGGCGCCCGGGTGCGGGAGGGGCTCGGATCATCCCTGCGCAGCGGCGTTCCGGTGAGCGGCGGGTCCTTCGGCGCCTCGTCCTGCGTTTCGCAATTTTTACTGGTTTCCTCGGTGCCCTCCTGCCTGCGTCACCATTACCGGATCGGGCTGCGCTGCTGATCGCAGGCGCGATGGAGCAGGTGAACGTCACGACCATCTATGATTCTCGTTACGTAAAGCTTGCGTATCCCGGCGGCGACCTCCCGATCGAGCGAGGGGTTTGCGCCGATGTGATCGTCAGGGCGTACCGGAGGCTGAATGTGGATCTCCAGGTTCTCGTGCACGACGACATGGCGGCCAATTGGTCGAAATACCCGCACCTGTGGCAGGAGAGGAGGCCGGATTTCAATATCGATCACCGGCGCGTTCCCAATCTTCAGACGTTCTTCCGGCGCCACGGTCGCGTGCTTCCGGTTTCCGCCGACCCGGCCGACTATCGTTCCGGCGACATTGTCACCTGGCGCCTTCCTTCGGGAGCCGCTCACATCGGCCTGCTGACCGACAAGAGGGAGGGTCATCATTTCCTGGTTGTCCATAACGTGGGGCGCGGCGCACGAATCGAAGATGTCCTGTTCGAATACGTGGTGACCGGCCATTATCGAATCTTTCTGGAAGGGTCCTGACGAGTTCGCCGGCCGCCGCGGCAGCCTGGTCAATGCGGCGCGTCACTGTGGCGATGTTCGTCGAGCCGCGTTGTGCGGCCCGCACCCAAACCGGGCTTCGCCCTCCTCCCGGCGGCCTGGCGCACTCATCGGCCAGGGACGCAGGGTCCGCGGGAGACTTTTTCACCAGTGCTACACTTCCCTCCGTGAATTTGAATCATTGTCACGCCGCCCCTGTTCCCTTTCCGTCCGCCCGGCGGGCGCCACGCCGCTGATACGGGAAGGGGGATGGATGGTCAACCCTGTCGCCAGGCGGTCCGGCTGATGTTCAACCCGGCGGCGATGCGACCGAGAACGAAGGTGTCGATCGTTCTTTCCGGATATGTGGGCGCTTTGGTCATTGCCGATGTCGCCGTTCGGGTCTATGCGGCGGCCACCAGCGGTCCCGATCGCCAGCAATACGGAGCGATGTTCGGCTTCGGTGACAGCCTGCTGTTTCTCGCCGTTTTCGCGATCGCGGCCGTGCCGGCAACGGCCGGGGGGCTCTATTTTTTGAGGCCTTGTCAGCTCTTCTGGAAGATGGTTTCGGCGGCGGCAATCGTTTCGGCGGTGGTAACACTCGCCGCATCGCTTTGCCTTCAGGTGCAAGGGCGGAGTGGATCGTCCGGCCTCCTGGCCATCGGCTCCCTTCTGGTCCTTGTGGCGCCTGCACCGGGCCTGATGTTTCTCGTTTCGGGGTGCCTCGCCCCGAATCGAACTTTTCGAATCGTTCTTTTTGCCGCTGCTGGAGGCGAGGTGGCGGCGGCCGCGCTCTTCTGGCTGCGTCTGGTCCGCCTCCGTTGAGCCGGCGGTTCAGACTGTTCTGAGACGTCGCCTAACGAGTCGCTGCACCGTCCGTGGCGTCTTCTTATTTCACGAAATAGCCCGAGACGCGCCACGTGCCGTCCGGGTCGAGCATCGGCGTGATCGTCTCGACTCGAGGTCCGCCGCCCTCGAAGTCTGCGTCGAACTGAATGACGACGTACTCTCCCTCCGGCGCTCCGGGAAGATTCCTCGTGAATTGCGACGCCTTCGGCTTGCGCGATTTGAGCGCGCCGAGCGGAGACCGCGCCGATTTGATCGCGCCGGCCCAGCCGGCGGACGTCACCGCGTGTCTGAAAAGGCCCGACGCTTCCTTCCAGCTTTCGTCGTACTTTCCCGAGTCGACGAGGGTCAGCCACGACCTGGCTGCCGTCTCGGCCTTCTTCCTGGAATCAGCTTCCGATGCGAAGCCTGACGGAGCGTGCAAACTGATGGCGACGAGCAGGCCCAGAACCAAGCAGGTCTTGTTCATCCCGACTCCCTGGAAAAGCGTGTTGTGCCTCGAGTGATGCTCGCCGGGCTCGGCGGCAGGCGAGGCGGTTTGATGGACGGCGTGGCGCCGGACTTGAGCATTTTGGCTGTTGTGCCGGAAGAGGATTCCCGCAGCATTTCTCCGGCGGGATTCTATGACAGACGGGCCCGTCTGGCTCCGATCGTTGACCCCGGGGGGTGGAAAGCCGGAGGTTCACGGCTCCCAGAGAACCGTCCCTGGGGTAGAATTGACGTGTGGTTTTCTCCTTCGCGATGCCGCCGGTCGCCGGCAGGTTTTCGGTCCTGGCGACGGAGATTGTGGGGCCCGGAATCGCAGGAGATCTTGCCGGAAACAGGTGGTGCCGATGATGCGCGAGTCGGTCGAGGGGCGTCAGGCAGGTCCGAGTGGTGACCGGAGATGGTTCTACTCCGATCGCTTCGATCTGGTCGTCTGGTCGACCGGCGACGGCGGATTGACGGCTTTTCACCTCTGCTACGACAAGGATCGAAACGAGCACGCGCTCACATGGAGCGAGCGATCGGGATTCCTGCACTACGCTGTCGACGATGGCGATCGGTTCGGTGATTCCCTCGCCCACAAGGCTTCGCCTGTGTTCGTCGCGAACGGCGTCGTCGGAATCGGGCGCTTGATCGCGGAATTCACGAAGGAAGCGCAGGCTGTCGATCAGCCGGTCCGGGATTTCGTTCTCGCGAAACTGCGATCTTTCGAGGCCGAAGGCGCGGCGTGAACGCCCGCGCGAAGACGGGCGTTGTCAAAGAGAAGACCCGTGGCTGAACGAACGAATTCCTCGAAAACGGGCAGGAATGGGTGGACACTCGTGGAGCTGCTCGTGACTCTCGCAATTCTCGGCCTTCTGGCCTCGATGGGTTCCGTGGCGGGCGTCCGGCATATTCAGCGATCGAGGCAGGTTCGGGCGATGGACGACATGAAAGACATGGCGGTGACTGTGACGGTCTCTGCTTCGAACAGCGGCCGCTATCCTGCGGCTTTTCCGCTCAATCTCACGGACCGCCCGGATCCGTGGGGGCACCCGTACGAATACTCGAGCACCGGTGACGATTTCGAGCTGCGCTGTCTTGGGCGGGACGGAGTCCGTTCCGCCGGGATCACCTTCGCCACGCGCGACGATTTCGATCTCGACATCGTGATGAAAGACGGCCAATTCATCAGCCGCCCCTTGGAATGAGCTCGACAGGTTCTCCGGGAAGCTGGAAAGAATCGCCTAACAACGCCTGCGGAAAATCGAGAGTTCCATACCGCACGGCGTCCCGGAATCTGGGGGCGCACCTCCTGCGCCCGCCCCTGACAGGGTTTGCGGCGAGCGACTTCGGGAAAAACGCGGTACACTGCCAGGCCGAAGCGGGTGATCTGCGGGATGAATCGTCCCGGCCGCCTGCAGAAAGAGGAGTGACTCATGGGTTCGAAGCTGTTTGTCGGCAATCTCGACTTTCACACGACGCGAGGCGAGATCGAAACTCTGTTTTCCGAAGCCGGAACGATTCGCGACGTGTTTTTGCCGATGGACCGCGAGTCCGGGCGGCCTCGAGGTTTTGCGTTCGTCGAGTACGAGTCTGAAGAAGATGCGACGCGGGCGATCGAGCAATTCAATGGCAAGGAGCTGGGTGGGCGCGCTCTCCGCGTGAACATTGCCGAAGAACGGGCGCCTCGGGAGGGTGGGTTCGGCGGCGGGGGAGGTCGTCCCTCGTTCGGCGGCGGCGGCGGCGGTGGAGGGGGCGGCGGCGGATTTTCCAAACCCAAAGGGAGCCGAAGGAACATCCGGGGCAAGAAGCGTTCCTTGTAGATCGCTTCCGGCGGTCTTCGCCGTCCTCGGCTCGATACGGACAGATTTCTTCGTCGTGTTGATTCGGTCTCGTGGCGCGCCGTACATCTGAAAGATGCGACAATGACGTGAGCGGCCCGGAATGGCCGCACCAACTCTGCTGGGGAGAACCTGTCGATGGCAAAACAAGAACGCGGAATCTCGAGAATCGATCAGGATGAGCGCCACACCCACGGTTGGTATGTGCGGGTTCAACGGGCGGGGCGTTCCGTCGCGAAATTTTTCCCGGATCAGGCCCTCGGCGGAAAGGGAAAAGCTCTCGCCGCGGCCAGAAAATTTCGAGATGCCCTCGCCGGAAAGTCGGTGTTGCCACGGGAGCTCAGCTCGAAAGTGAAGGCCAGAAGCAGGAAGCCGGCGGCTCCCCGCAATAAGAGCCGCCTTGGAAAAAAGAAGACGAAATCGATCTCAGGCGCGCTTCCTCGAAAACGTGCGGGTTCGGGCAAGAAAAAGGCGGCGGCTCGCCGGTAGGTCGACGGACTTCGATCGCGAATTTTTCCTAACGAAGAGAAACATCGCTGGACGACGGCGGGACTCGCGAATCGAAATCCGGAAGGTCGATTTTTTCTGAACGGCGCCGTTCCCCTTTTTTTCGTGAATGGAATTTCACGCCACCTCTGTTCGAATGAGCAGTGATTTCGAGTTTCCGTCGCCAGAAATGGATCGTCTGGAGATCGCTGAATCGCGGGGTGACTTCGCGGCTGGTCCAGGCGCGCCTCGAAGTGAAATGAAACGCAGGAGATGACTCCATGCCGGGCAAGGGCTGATTTGCGATGTTCGAAAAGAACCGCTCGGGATCGGTGGCGGTGAGATCGCTCGGGGGCTGGCTCGTCTTTCTTCCGATTCTCTTTGGCCTTCACGGTCAATTGAACGGAGTCGCCCGTGCGGGCGTTTCGGGCTCGGCGGCCGGGGCTTTGCTTCCGGCGACCGGAGAACAAGCGCAGGCGCGCTGGCACGAACTGTTCGAAGCCGCGGATCCCGGGCCGGCCGAATCGATCTGCACGAGCTTTCTCGAGAGCCAAAACCCCGAAGTGGTCGCCGAGGGGCACAAATGTCTGGCAAATTTCGCCCTCACGAAAGCGACCACGGTCACGCTGGACGGTGACACCCTGCGCCGGGGATTCGGCGGCCCCGGCGTCGACTCGGCTCTCGATCATCTGTGTTCGGCGATCATGTCGGCCTCCCGCGACGCCGGCGCCCATCAGGCGCGGCTCGCGCTTCTTCTCAAAGCCGAGCGGTATTCGGAGCTCCTGACGGCCCTCGAAGACAGTGACAGTCGAATTCACGGGGATCGGGCTCTCGAAATGGAACTGAGCTTCGGTCCGATTCTGTCCGAAAGAAGACAATACGCGATCGGATTGATCTACGTCCGCATTCTCGAGCAGGCCTATCCCCAGGATGATCGGGTTTTGGGGGCCGTCGGAGCGTTTCTGATGTTCCTCGAACGCGAATCGGAGGCGATTGTCTACCTGGAAAAGGCAGCCGAGATCAATCCGCGCGATTCGGTCAATCAATGGAACCTGGCGCGATTCTATGACCGCAAAAACGACGTTCTCCGCGCCCGGCGTCACTATGCCGCGGCGCTCTTTTCAGAAGACGACCCGGAGAGGTTCGGTCAGTTCTATTGCCGCTACGCGGGCTTTCTCGAACGCTTTGGTTCGAGAGCCCGAGCCTGTCAGCTCGAGCGGCGCTATTGCGGGGCCGGAGAGGCACCGGCCTGCGTTCCGCTCGAGCCGGGCGGGTCGAAGCCGAATCCGGAAGCGGCCAACGATGCGAGCCCGGAACCAGGAGAGAAGGGCGATAACTGAAGAGTCGGCTCCCGTCGCCGACCGAAACCCTCGGTTCCCTTCGGAGGACGAGGTCTCAATCCTTTTCGCAACTGACCGACACGCGGAGATGATCCGCCGACGCGTAATCGGTCGTTCGGATCCTCGTCCAGACGCTGATGTGATCGCGTGAGGTTCTCGAGCCGATCGAATCCTTTCGTGAATCTTCGGCCAGGACGCGGTCGTCGGCAGAGAGCACGGTGACTGTAATTCGGACGTCCCATTTCTTTCGCCCGGCGTTACCGACGAAAAACTTCCAGTGGAGTCTCGAAGTGTCATCCGGATCCCGGCGGGCTTTCGAAAGCTCCCGGTCGGATGGCGGGCTGTCAATCGCGACCGATCGGAGAATGACCGGGCCACAGGTGAGATCGACCGGTTCGCGGTGATGGCGGGGAACCGGAACGACGGTCTCGTGCGAGGCCGCGATCGCGGCCATGACCGGAGCGACAAAGACGATCCAGCCTGCGGAGATCGCGGCGGCGGCCCTGTTTCGAGTGGTCATTTGAAGACTCCTTATCTGCGGAAGGAACGAGACTCCGTCAATGATAACAGAGTCAATCGTTCGAGCCCGCGCCGGAAGACTCCATTTTTCGGATCGTGTGCGATACTCCCCCGAAGAGCCGATGCAGTCTCCCTGCGACCCCGAAAGAGAAGGAGCGTAGATCCGTGAATCTCGTTTTGTGGCTCTCCGCGTTGTCGACGCTGTTCTCTACGGCGCCTGTGAAGCCGGCGCGTCCGTTGATCTGGACGGTTCACGTTGATCGCGCCGCTCCGGGAGACGCCGGGGAATTCGAGAAGCTGCATGACGCGCAAACGACTCTGTCCGACAAAATTCTTCGAGAGCACCAGGTTCCGGCGCCGTCCACCTACAAGATCCGTCTGTCCGATTTCACGTACATCACTCTTCGCCCGAGAAAGTCGTTCGCCGAGCTCGATGGCCCGTCGAAAACCCCCACCGACGTGCAGAAAATCCTCGCGGAGAGGGTCGATCCGCTCGACGAGGCGATTCACGCGACTCTGATCGATCATTTCAATCAGATCTGGCAGCTCGATGGGGACGACGTCTGGGTTCCGCCGGGTCGCGAGGGGAAGATTCCCGGGAGCCTTCACATCCGGTCGGAGTGGGTGAAGCCTTCGAAACTGCAGGCGTACGGCGATGTTCTGGGAAAGCTTCGGGAAGCGCTGGAGAAAACGAAAACGCCGGTGGGATTGCTCCCTTTTTACGTCTGGTACGGCGAAGGCGGGTACCGCCTGGTCTGGTTCGGAGAAAGCCGGGAGCAGCTGGCCAGGCTGAAATCGCCTGAACAGATTTTCGTTGAAGCCTTCGGAAAAGATGAGGGCCGGGAGTTGGCAAAGACCTGGAGAGATTGTGTTTCACGGGTCGCGGATTCCGACGGAGAGCCGCGCCTCGGAGGGGGAGATCCGTCCGGCGCCGGATGGATCGACGCGGCGAGGCTCGCGCCATCCGACAGACACCGTTCCAGAAAGGGAGAAATGATGAAGAGGGTCACGGGGATCGGCGGAATCTTTTTCAAGTCGAAAGACCACAAGGGACTTCAGGCGTGGTACCGGGAGCACCTCGGAATCGAGCCGGGGCCCGGCGGGTCGGTGGCGTTCGAATGGCGTGACAAGGAAAAACCGGATGAAGTGGGAATGACGGTGTGGAGCGTTTTCCCGAGCACGACGAAGTACCTCGACCCGAGTTCCGCGCCGTTCATGGTCAACTATCGCGTGGAGAACCTCGCTGCGGTTCTGGAGGCCCTGCGGGCCGAAGGGGTCACGGTCGACGAGAAAGTCGACGAATCCGAATACGGAAAATTCGGATGGGTGATGGATCCCGACGGCAACAGGATCGAGCTCTGGGAGCCGCCGCCGGCACGTTGAAAGACGGGAGGGCGTCATGACCGGAACGGAGATTGTGGACGCCTCCCCGATGACGCGATCCGAGTTTTTCGACCGCCACGCTTCCCCGGGGCTCGTGGGGCTCGCCGGAGGTTCTCATTGGATCGACCGTTCGATCCGAAGGAGAGAACGGAGGATCCGGGCCGACGGAAAACCGAGTGAATGGAGTCACGCCTTCCTTTTCGGCGAAAGGCGTCTCGACGGCCATCAATGGATTCTGGAGTCGGATCTCGACCTCCACAAGAAGCACATCCGTCTGGGCGTGCAGGAGAATCGTGTCGACAAGTACTGTGATCGGGAGCTCTATCCCAATGTCGCCGTTCTCGATTTCGGACTGCCGGACGACCTCGTGAAAATCGTCGTCACCGAAGCGCTGACGCTTCTTTCGCGGCAGACCCGCTATTCGCTGCGGGAAGTGGCCGGAACTCTCTTCGCCATGCGAAAGCCGACTCTCCGGGCGCGCGAAAACCTGTTGTGCCGCGAAGGGGCACTCTATTGTTCCGCATTCGTTCAGCACTGTTATCTGGCGGCAGGCGTGGATTTCGCGGAGGGTGTGGCGACCAAGAACACGACCCCCGAGGACATCGCGGCGAGTGCGCGGCCACATCGTCTGTTCCGGCACGTCGACAATCCGTGTTGAGCCGGGGAAGGGGCGGGAGAGGGAGGCCGGGCCCGAGTCGTCAGTCCGGGCCGAGCAGCACTTTTGGTCGATGATCTGCCGGCAAGAAAGCCCGCGGCTCCCGAGGGTCGGGCGTCTCAGCCGTTCAGTCTTCCCTTCGATCCGGAAGAATCGCGGGTCACGACTGCTTCTTCTCCCACTCTTCCCGCGTCATCAATTTCATGGCGTCCTGTCCGGTCCCCTGGATCTGCGAATTGAGTCCGGCCAGCTCGCGGTCGACGATTTTTCGGAAGTTTTTCTCTGCGGCATCGACCTCCGCTTCGAGAACTTTTTTCCGGTCGAGCTGAGAGGCGGTGGGCCGCCCTCCGTAGCTGCTGATCGCGCCGTAGAGATCGACGACCCGCTCGCGGAGCTGTTCTTCGCCGGTGAGGAAACCCTCCCGAGTGGCGACCAGGGTCTTGTGAAGACGATCGAGCTGGGAGGCGAACGAATCGAGGTTCTGGCGGAGTGAACGCGATTTCGCGGATTTTTCGCTTCGCGCTTTCGCCTGATCGCGAATGTCGGTGAGCGAGTCGGCGACGAATCCCAACTTCTCCTGCAGGTCGTAGAGATCGAGCACGCTTCTCTGCTGACTGGCCCGATCCTCTTTCGGATGCGGCAGGCGCGGGTCGGCCGCGACTTCAATCGGCCAGGAAAGGGTTTCGCTCCCTTTGGTGAGCTTCACGGTGTAGGTTCCCTCGGGAACGCTCGGTCCGACCAGGGCGCGCCCGGCGAGAAGCGGAGCCGGCGGAACCTTCGGCGGTTTTTTTCGCATGTGCCAGAAAACTCGATTGATCCCTCGCCGCTTGCCGGCGGGAAGTGTCGCGAGGCGCACTCCGGCGGAGTCGAACACTTCGAGTTTCAAATCGCCGAAGACGTGACGGTCTTTCAGATAGTAGGTGACGGAGGCCACTTCGGGGAAATTGTCGCCGACGAACTGCGAGTCTCCGGAAAACTCCTGGAGTGACTCCGGCGTGTGAATAAGAGCCGTGCGCGAGGGGAGGGGCGCGGCCGGTTTGGCCATGAGCTCGGCGGTCATCGATCTGAGCGGCGTGATGTCGTCGACAATGTAAATCCCGCGTCCGTGGGTCGCGACGACGAGATCGTTCTCGCGGGGGTGGATGGCGAGATCCCGAACCGGAACCACCGGCAGAGTCGATCCGAAACGAGCCCAGTTTTTCCCGGCGTCGACGGAAACGAAGAGGCCTCGTTCGGTTCCGAGAAAAAGGAGATTCTTGTCGACCAGATCTTCGCGGATGACGTGGGCATAGCCGTCGACGTCGCTCGTGACGAGTGCGGTCCAGGTTTTGCCCCAGTCCGTCGTTCTGAAAACCCGGGGCGAGAGGTCTCCGGTCTGGTGACCGTCGAAGGTGGCGTAAGCCGTTCCGGGGTCGTGATGAGACGCATCGACGCCCGACACCCACGTTCCGGATGGAAGGCCCGGAATGTTCCGGTCCACACGGCTCCAATTCCTGCCGCCGTCCCGGGTGACCTGGAGATTGCCGTCGTCGGTTCCGGCCCAGATTTCGTTCTCGTCGAGCGGCGAAGGGGAAATCGTGAAGATCGTGCAATGGTTCTCTGCGGTCGAATTATCGATGGTGAGACCGCCCGATTCTTCCTGTTTCTGTTTTTCCGTGTCGTTGGTGGTCAGGTCGTTCGAGAGCCGCTTCCAGCTTTCTCCCCGGTCGCTCGAGGAAAAGAGAAACTGGGCGCCGACGTAAATCAGCTTCGGATTTTTCGAGCTGATGGCCATCGGAGTATTCCAGTTGAAGCGGAGCTTCGGTTCCCCCGCCGCAGGGTAGGGGCGGATTTCTTTCGTTTCGCCCGTCGAGCGGTGCCGCCTCAGGAGATTCCCTCCCTGGTATTCGCAATAGATGACGTCGGGGTCGGCCGGTTCGGCGAAGGCGTGGAAGCCGTCCCCCATGCCGACGTTTTCCCAGTCGCGATTCTGGATTCCGCCGGGGGATCGCGAGGGGCCCGACCAGGATCCGTTGTCCTGAAGTCCGCCGTAAACGCGGTAGGGGCGCTGGAGGTCGACCGACACATGGTAGAACTGCGAGACCGGCAGGTTGGCGAGAAAGACCCAGTTGTGGCCCCGATCGTTCGACGTGAAAACGCCCCCGTCAGTTCCCAGAAGCAGCTGCATCGGATCGGACGGATTGATCCAGAGGGCGTGGAGATCCGAGTGAATGTCGCCCCCTTCGGCGCCGAAGGGCGAGCTGAACGTGGAGCCGCCGTCGCTCGAGACGGCGAGTGAAAAGCCCGGTTTGTAGATCCGATTGTGGTCTTTGGGATCGACGGCGAGATGGGAGAAATAGAAGGGCCGCGCTGTAATCGCAAACGAGTCGGCTTGTTCCGTCCAGCTCGTTCCGCCGTCCTCCGAGCGGAACAGTTTGGTTTTTTTTGCCTCGACGTTCGCGTAGACGACGCTCGGGCGCGACGGTGCCACGGCGACCGCGATCCGGCCCAGCGGCCCTTCCGAGAGTCCGGCCGTCAGTTTCTTCCACGTTTTTCCGGCGTCGACGGATTTGTAGAGACCGCTTCCCGGTCCGCCCGAATTGAAACTGTAAGGAGTCCGCCGGAACTGCCACATGGCGGCGTAGAGAATGCGCGGTTCCTGAGGATCGATGACCAGGTCCGCGGCTCCGGTGTCCCGGTCCACGAAGAGAATTCGCTCCCAGGTTTTTCCTGCATCGGTTGTTTTGAAGACGCCGCGCTCGTCGTTGGCGTCCCAGACATGTCCGAGCGCCGCCACGTAGAGGGTGTCGGGCGATTTCGGGTCGATGACGATTTTTGCGATGTGCTCGCTTTTTTCGAGCCCGAGCTTCGACCAGTTTTCGCCGCCGTCGGTCGTCTTGTAGATGCCGTCGCCGACCGAGATGCTGTTGCGCGGGCAGGCCTCGCCCGTTCCGGCCCACACCGTCTCGGGGCGTGTCTGGTCGATCGCCAGGGCGCCGATCGATGCGGTGTATTTGTCGAAGACCGGCTTGAACGTCGTGCCGCCGTTGGTCGATTTCCAGATCCCTCCGCTGGCCGCTCCGACGTAAACAATCTTCGGATCCTTGATGACGGCGTCGATGGCCATGATTCTTCCGCTGGTCGTCGCCGGCCCGATCGCCCTTGCTTCGAGAGCGCCGAGCTGGCCGGTCTCGAGCCTGGGAGGCGTGTCAGCGAAGGCGATTGCCGCGATCGCAAGAGAAAAGGAAGTCAGGAGCGGACGGATCGAACGACAGTGCATCGATACCTCCAGGCGGGACGTCGGTTGTGGGGTCCGGTTCGGAGAAGGTTGGGCCGGTGGAAGGGACGGGTCGCGGGCCGCCCCGGGGCGGCTATCCCGGAACGGCCCGGCTCCCGATGACCCCGGGGTCGCGCTACTTTTTTTCGGGCTTTTTTTCCGCGGGAACTTCTTTTTTCACTTCGGCCGGTTTCTCCGCCGGCTTGGCTGTCCCTGAAGCTGGTGGAGCGCTTTTGGGAGGCATTTTGAAAATCTTGTCGTCGACCGGCAGCCCGAATTCGATTTTGTCGAGGAGGAGCTGCTGCCCCTGCGGCTTTCCGACGAGCTTGTTTTCGATCGCGAAGGGGAGCATCAGGCCGTCGACGGTTTTGAAATCCGAGAAGTCGGTTTGAATCTCGGTTTCCGCTCCGTCCCGTTTCCGTTTCGTGATGGTCCGGAGCTCGAGGTGGGTCTTCGAGTCGATGAACATGTAGGAGACTTCGCCGTCCTTTTTGGTCAGCTTGATCTTGTCGGCGGGAGTTCCGTCGAGATCCTCCTGGCCGACGAGCTCGACCGTGTGCCCTTTCGACTTGTAGTCGACGAGCGGGCCGTCGACGTCTGCCTGCCCTTCGGCGTCTTTCGCGTCTTCTCCCGAGAGCTTTTCGGGATCGGTGGATCCCATCAACGGCATGACCATCCAGGCCGTTTCGCCGTCGAAAGCGGTCACGATGCTCTTTCCCTGGACCGAGATTTCCATCCGGAACGACTTCGGTTTCTTGAATTGGAGAACGAAAGGAAACTCCATCCCCTGAGCGTTGCTTTTTCCGGTGAGCTTCATCGTTTTGATCGCGTGGATTTTTTCGATGCCGCCGCGCGCTTCGATGTTTTTCTGGATCACTTCGTCGACAGTGGCGGCGCGAACTGCTGGCACGAGCAGCAGAGCGAGCAGGGGCGAGGCGAGGGCCTGCTTGAAACGGCGCATGATCTTGTCCTCCTGTCCCCGGTGCGGGGACGAATTCGTCACGTTTCTTTCGTTACGTCGCGCTTTCGCGCAAGTTTCAGAATTCCCCGGGCGGGCGCGGCTCGCACCGGCGACCGTATAATCTCAGAGTTTATGAAATCCAGACGATTTTTTGCCCGCTTTTTCCCGGGCCCGGAGGAGGAATGAGCGGTTTGCTTCCTTCGTGGAGCGCGGTCGTCGTGAACGTCGATGGGGGGGAGATTCTTTTCGCTGCGCTCGAATCGATCCTCGCCCAGACAGAGCCGCCGGGTGAGATCGTCGTCATCGACAATGGTTCCCGGAATGAGGAGCGGATCGAGATGGCGCGGAGGTATCCCGGTGTGCGGATCGTCGCACTCGGGAAGAACCTCGGATTCGCCGAAGGAGCCAATCGTGGCATCGCCGCGACGTCGGCTCCGTGGATCGCTCTGATCAACAACGACGTGGTCCTCGATTTCGACTGGGGGGAGCGGCTGCTCGAGCAGGTCGTCGAAGGGGAAAGGGAACGCGACATCGAGGAGGGCCGGGGTCACGTTCTCATGCAAATCGGCTCTCGGAGGCTCGCGGCGCTCCAGGGGGCCGTGCTGACCGGGGACGGTTCGTTCGTCGACACTCTCGGAATTCGTTTCGACGAGACCCTGTCGGCGATTCCGCACGCGGCCGGGGTCGAAGCCGGCCGAGTCGCGGGGTGGCATCCGTTTCGAATTCACGGCCCATCGGCCACGGCGGCGCTCTACCGGCGGGAGGCGCTCAAGGAAGCCGCAGGCTCTTCGACGGTTTTCCCGAAAGAGTTTTTCGCCTACTACGAAGACGTCGATCTCGTTCTGCGTCTCTCGCGTCTGGGATGGGCGAGTCTTTCCGTTCCGCGAGCGAAAGCGCGCCATCGCGGATCGATGACCGGTGATCGCGATCCGATTCAGCGCCGCCGGTGGATCGCGCGCAATCGCGCCTGGACGCTCGCCCGAAACCTCGATCTGAAACTCCTGAAGAAAGTCGGGGAGCTGGGAAGGGGGAGCCGGCGATCGATTTTCACGGCACTGGGCGAGGCGGGGCTCGCCGGACTGCGCGGAGCGCTCACCGGGCTCCGGGAGGGGAGCGAGGTGCCGCCGCCGCCCGATCCGATCGACGCTCCGAAGCTTCGTCCCGATCAGCTTCGGGAGGAGGCGCTCGGCCTGGACACGGAGAGTCATCGTTCGTGACGGCGCCGCGCCTCACGATCGTCACCGTCAATTGGAATGGCGGCGACGAGGCGGTTCAAAATGCCGGCGCCGTGGCGGCTCTCGCGCTCCGGAGGGGAGACGTGGAGCTGGTTCTGATCGACAACGCATCGACCGACGGCTCGGTCGAAAAGCTGGCGTCGATGGCCGCCGGAACATCCGTGCGTCTCGTGCGGCAGTCCGTGAACCTGGGGTTCGGTCCGGCCTCGAACGCGGGGGCCGCGCTGGCGAGAGCCCCCCTTCTGCTGTTCCTCAATCCGGATGCTCGGCCCCGTGAGGGAGACGATCCGCTCGAGCCGCTCCTCACTGCGGCCGCGCGCGAGGGCCGGCACGCTGGTTTCTGTCCTCTCCTCGAAGACGCCGAGGCTCCGGGGCGGCGCGAAGCGCAGGAGTCTTTTCAGTTTCGGCGCCTCGTGACGCCGGCGTCTCTCGCGCGGGAGATGCTGCTCTTCGATCGGATTCTTTGGGGCGGCGGGTTCCGGCGCGAGGGGCGATACCTCGATCAGGACCGTTCGGTTCCTTTCGACGTGGAGCAGCCGGCGGCTGCGGCTCTTGCGATCCGCCGCGAAGTGTTTCTTCGTCTCGGTGGATTCGACGAGAGATTTACTCCGGCGTGGTGGGAGGATGTCGATCTCGCCGCTCGTTTCGCCGGGGCCGGGGAGAGATTCGTCACGGTGCCCGGTTCGCGCTTTGTTCATCGCGGCGGGTCGTCGATCGCCGCCGAGGGGCGGCTCGTGGAAAGGGAGTACCGGAGAATTTACGGTCGAAACCTCCTTCGCTACGCGGAGAAATGGTGGGGGGAGGGTTCGCTGCCCTGGGTTCGGGCTCTGCTCGCCTCCGGAGGAGCGATACGTCTGGCACTGGCGGCCTCCGGATTTCGAGGCGATCGGGCACGGAAGGTCACCCTGGAAGCTGCGCGCGGGACCTTCGAATCGGCATTTCTGTCGATCGACGGGGAGGCTCGATGAATTCCCGGGCGAACCTCCCGGTGAGTGTCGTCCTCGTCACCTGGAATTCGGCTTCGACGCTTCGCGCCTGTCTGGCGGGGCTCGCATCGAGCTTTCCGCCGGCCGCCGAGCTGGTCGTGGTCGACAATGCCTCGGAAGACGAAACGCTCGCGATCGTCGACGAGCTCGCCGCCAAAGCCGCGAGCTCGCTCGTGATCGTCCGGAATGAAGGGAACTCCGGCTTCGCGGCCGGAGCGAATCGGGGCATCGAAAGATCGAGCCAGCCTTACGTTTTCCTTCTCAATCCCGACGTCCGGCTTCTTCCCGGAACTCTCGCGGCTCTTCATCACAGTCTTTCGCTCGCTCCGCCCGACGTGGCGGCGGCCGGAGGAAAGCTCATGCGATCCGCCGGAAACGAGCTCATCGCCACGAACGTCGTCGACTCCACGGGGATCA
>Ga0315281_10005315_pt1 | contig 18468 bp, 17 predicted proteins | sample YL17G07_0_MG_FD_204540 | JGI IMG/M metagenome (GOLD analysis project Ga0315281, IMG submission 204540) | Sediment microbial communities from Yellowstone Lake, YNP, Wyoming, USA - YL17G07_0 | ecosystem: Environmental > Aquatic > Freshwater > Lake > Sediment | place: USA: Wyoming | collected...
ACACCCCGGGCCGTTATCCGCCGGCCGTAAGCGCCGGGCTCCGCCATCCCCCGCGAAAGAATGGCATATTTGTCTTCCGCATATTCCCTGAACTTACGGTCGATCGCCGGCAGGTCCGTCCCGATCACCTCCTGGAGGACCGAACTGGCGTCGAAATGATCTTCAAAACTGATCATGAATCTGGGGAGTTTATCGAGGCCGTATTCATCGGCAAGATAGCGAATGATCGCTTCGCTCTCTTTATAGGCCAGTGTCACCTGGTGGGGCATGACGTGGTTGAAGTTGTATAGCTGCTCGACGGGCAGGAGCCGGCGGCCAGTGGCCGCATCGCGCAAATACATCTCGCGCGTAGTGCTGTCCAGGTCGCCGGCCGAATACTCGGCCATACCTTCCATCAACCAGTTAGGGTAGAAAATAAACTTCAGCAGCCGCAGGGAGCGCCAAAAGCCGGCGAAGAGGTACTCGTATTCAAATTCGTGAACCGTCTCGTGGGCAACAACGTATTCGAGGTAGCGCTGCGATCCGATGTTGCCGACGAGCAGCCTGTCTTTGAACGCCTCGGTAACCCCGCCCGTTCCTTCGCCGACGTCCGTCACGTTCGTTTGTTCAAAATCGTTGTGGTTATTGTAAAGAAAAAACGGGAAGCGGTCTTTCGGCAATGACGGCAAAATTTTTTGAGCACGCGCGAATCCGCTTTCGAGATACTCCTCGGCATAGGGCAGCAGGGCGCAGCCGCTTGAACCGTAGTAGTAGACGTCAAAATGCGCGATCGGCTTGATCTGCCACTTGAAGTCTTTGGTAATGACCTTATTTTCCCCGCACAGGCGCGGGAAGGAAAACGGCGGGAGAAAGGCAAGTGAAAACACCAGGAGCCATAAAAAGCGTCGAAAAGAAACAGTAATCATCACTATATATACTTGGCCTGTGTTTCACGCACAAGCATAGCCCCCTATAACAAACTTTGCGCAAAAAGAACGATGTTGACTTTTACTTGCAGGTGCAACTGGAACAGCTATGGCTCGGCCCGCAGGAAGAACAGGAATGTCCCTTTGACGGGCCGGAGAGACCCGGCGAGGCGAAAGTTGAAAATAACCGTTCAAGGTCCCTTCCTTCGCAGTCCGGGCACACCGGCTTGTCTCCGGACATAACCAGCACCTCTATTTTCTTGCCGCATTTTCTGCAGAAAAACTCAAACAGGGGCATACTATTATAAACCTCCGGGCTTAATCCTTAGAGTGCGTTTCTTCATCTTGTTTCTCTTCTTCAAGAACATCTCCCAGACTGGGGCGCTCGTCCCGGTTAACGTACTTCTTCAGCAGTTCCCGCTCCTGTTCATGTTCACACCGTTTCACGGAAATATCGATCTTCCGCTCGCGCGGGTCGCTCTTGATGACCTTTGCCTCGATTTCCTGCCCGACGTGAACGCCTTCTTTCGATTCCTCGGAAACCAGGCTGCCCATATCGGCGTTGCGGAGCAGCGCCTCCACTCCCGGTTCAAGCTCGACGAAAGCGCCGAAATCTATAACCCGCAGGACAACGCCCTTGACAACGGCGCCCGTTGAATATTTCTTAAACGGGTCCTCTCCCCGGTGTTTGAGTGAGAGCGATATCTTTTCGTTCTGCGGATCGACGCCCAGCACCGTGACCTCGACTTCCTGCCCCTCTTTCAAGACGTCCTGAGGGTGGCGGACCTTCTTTGCCCAGGATAAATCGCCTACGTGGATGAGCCCCTCTATATTCTCGGGCAGCCGTACGAACGCGCCGAAAGGCGTCAGGTGCGTCACCGTCCCCGTGACGAGACTGCCGGACGGATGTTGCCGGGCAAACTCTTCCCATGGGTTCAAGCCGAGCCGCTTCAGCGACAGCGACATCTTCTCCTTATTCTTATCTATGGACAAAACCTTAACCTCGAGTTGTTGCCCGACGCTAAATACTTTCTTTAGATTTTCCTTCCGCCCGTCCCAATACAACTCGGAGCTATGCAGCAGGCCTTCGACACCGGGCTCAACCTCAACGAAGACACCAAAATCCGTGATGGACATTACCCTGCCATTGAGCACGCTGCCGGCGGGATATTTTTCAGGGGCGTCGTCCCATGGCCGCGGCAATGATTGTTTCATGCCGAGGGAAATCTTGTTCTTCTGCGTATCGATCTTCAGGACTTTCACCGTAACCGGTTCTCCCGCCTTCAGCACGCTGTCCACCTTGTCAATGCGGTGCCAGGCGATATCGCCTATATGCAGGAGACCCTCGATGCCGCCAATATCGATGAACGCGCCGAAATCCGTGATGCCCGTCACCGTTCCTTCGATCATGTCGCCTTCCTTGATCCGAGACAACGTTTCATCGCGCCGCTTCTTCTGGTCGATCTCGAGCAATTTCCGCCGGGAGAGGACTACATTGCGTTTTTCGCGGTTGACCTCGGTAACAAGGAACTGCAGTTTCTTGCCGATGAACTGGCTGAGATCCTTGATGAAGCGCAGATCCGCCTGCGACGCGGGCAGGAAAGCGTCAATACCGATGTCAACGGTAAGACCGCCTTTCACCGTGCCGGAAACCACCCCTTCAATCGGCGTCCCGTTGTTCTGGGCGGCAACGATGCGTTCCCATGCTCCCTTCTCCTGAGCGCGCCGGTAGGACACCAGCGGCCGCCCGTTTTCCGTATGCAACTGCAGAACCATCACCTGGATATCCGATCCGACCGATATTTTCGGCGCGTGCGGCCCGACAAACTCGTCACGCGGGATAAGCCCTTCGGATTTGAGGCCGAGGTCCACCAGATAGCCATCAGCATCTTCACTGACGACTTTCACATTAATAATCCTGCCTTCCTGCAGGGACACTTCCGGGCCCAGCAGTTCTTCCATCTTAATCGATTCATCGTTATCCTGCATTTCCACTCCATTCGAAATATGATGATCGTGTTTATCTTTGACGTCTTTCATAAGCACTCCTCCGTTATTCATATATATTTATAATTTTATCTTTTACATCATGAATAATCCAGTCCGGCGTGGACGCCCCCGCCGTAATGCCGACCGCGCGTACGCCTTTCACCCAATCCGGACGTATCTCGGATGCGGTCTCGATGGGGTAGGTCGCGGTGTAGCGGCTACAGATCTCCGCCAGCCGACGGGTATTCCCCGAATTCTTGCCGCCGACAACGATGACACACTGGACCTTGCGCGCCAACGCCCGCGCTTCCGCCTGACGATCAATGGTCGCGCGGCATATGGTATTATATATTTTAGCGCGCGGCCGCTGCCGGCGCACCCGATCAAGCACTTCCTTCAAATTTTCCGGCGTCTGCGTCGTCTGGCTCACGATACCCACCCTGGGGCCGAGCTTCAGGCCGCTCAATTCGTGCTTATTTTCGACGACATTGCACAGTTTTCCCCCATAAGAAACCAGCGCCACGACTTCCGGATGGGTCTTTTCACCCACAATCAGAATATGATAGTCCCCGCCGCTGAGACGCTTGACTATATCCTGGGCGCGCTTAACGAACGGGCAGGTGGCATCGACAATGTTAAGCTTCCGCTGACGAAGTTTCTCCATGAGCGGCGCCGGGATTCCGTGTGTGCGCAGGATGAGCGTTGCGCCGCGAAGCCGCGCCGGATTTTTTATCGACCGGATACCGTTAGAGCAGAGCCGCTTGACTTCCTGCGGGTTATGGATCAACGGGCCAAGCGTATAGATGCGGCGCCGCCGACCGACAGTTTTCTCGGCCAAATCGATGGCACGGCGCACCCCGAAACAAAAACCGGCGCTCCTGGCCACAATAATCTTCGGCTTTTTCATTTCTTCCGCTCTTCCCAAAAGACTATAACTTCTTGATCTCATCGAGAATTTGGCGGGCAAACGCTTCGTACGTTTCCCGGCTATGCTTTTTCGGCGGGAAGAGGGGTTTCCCGAAAATAACGCGTATCTTCCCCATGCGGCGCAGCCGGCCCGAATTGACAACGCGCACCGGCACCACCGGCGATTGGGCGATGCAGGCGATCATCCCGATACCTGCGCGCGCCGGACGGAAATTGCCATCGCGGGACCTGCCGCCCTCCGGGAAAATCAGCACCGCCTCTCCGCCTTTCAACAGTTTGACCGCCTGGCGGAAAGCGCCCACATCCTGCCGGCCACGCCGGACGGGAAAAGCGTTAGTCCTCCGGATCAGGGAACCTAATATCGGCACATTGAATAGTTCCTGTTTGGCCATAAAATGCAGCGGCCGTTCCATGGACGAACCGACCAGCGGCGGATCATTGAAACTTACGTGGTTGGGCGCTATGATCACCCCACCGTCCCGCGGAATGTTTTCATGCCCGATGACCCGCCGGCGACCGGCCACTCCGTAGAAAATGCTGAAAAGAAAACGGCCGCCATAGTAGACCCATGAACTCCTGAATTTCCTGCCTTCCCGATGATTCACAAAAAATATTCCTTACCGTGAAAGATTTTGCAGTTCGGCCAGGAAGCCGGGGAAGGATGTCTCGACACAGGCCGTATTGTTCACCCGCGTGTTTCCCGCGGCGATGAGGCCCGCCACCGCCAGCGTCATGGCCACCCGGTGGTCGCCATGGCTTTCCACGTCCCGGCCGGTAAGCGGCGTCGGGCCATCGATAACGAGGCCGTCCTCTTTTTCCTGAATATGGGCGCCCATCTTTTTCAATTCTTCGCTGATGGTTTTCAGCCGGTCGCTCTCTTTCACCCGAAGCTCGCCTGCACCGGAGATGACGGTGGTTCCTTCCGCCTGCGTCGCGGCCAGCGCCAGGATCGGTATTTCGTCGATCAGGCGCGGCATGATACCGGCTTTAATTTCTCCGCTTTTGAGCCGCGCACTTTCAACCGTAATGTCGGCCACGGGTTCGCCCGAAACCACGGCGGTAACGGTGACTGTGATCTTTGCCCCCATGTTTCGCAGCGCTTCCAGAATGCCGTCGCGCGTCGGGTTTATCCCTACGTTACACAACGTTATTTTCGAATCAGGCAGCAGCGTAGCCGCCACCAAAAAAAATGCAGCGGACGAAATATCTCCAGGCACTTTGATCGAAAAAGGTTTCAGGCGCGCCGGCCCCTTGATAGTCACGAGCAGCCGGGTAACGGTAATATCCGCACCCTGCGCCTGCAGCATCCGTTCCGTATGGTCGCGCGATTTAACCGGCTCCTGGAAACAGGTGGACCCTTTGGCCTGCATCCCCGCAAGCAGGACACAGGATTTTACCTGCGCGCTGGGTATGGGGCTGGTATAGAGAATGGGCCGGAGCTTCGGCGTCCCGTGTATTTCCAGCGGTAAAAAATTGTTGTCCCGGGCTTGTATCCGCACTCCCATTTTCACGAGCGGTTCGATGATCCGCTGCATGGGCCGCCGCGACAGGCTCGCATCGCCGCTCAATCGTACTGCAATGTCCTGGCCGGCCAATATCCCGCAGAGCAGCCGCACGGTGGTCCCTGAATTGCCGGCATCGATGGCTCCAGCCGGGCTTTTCAGGCCGCCGAGCCCGACACCTTTGATTTTTAAACGCGTGGCGCTCGTGTCGATGGACACACCCATCGCTGTAAACGCGTTCAGTGTCCGCATACAGTCGTCCGCCCGCAGGTAATTATCCACCTGCGATTCCCCCTCGGCTATGCTTGAGAACATAATGGCCCGGTGGGTTATTGATTTATCGGCTGGCGGAAGGATAATGCCATGCAGTTTGTTGACGGGTCGTATGATCCAGTCCATATATTCGGTTCACTCAGTCTTATGTGTAGCATCGAGCAGTTCGCGACGCGCCGTCCGTGCTGCCGTAAAGAACGCTTCCATTTTCCGCATATCGGCAGTTGAATTTGTCAGTTGCGTGAGCCGCCGCACAAAAGAACGCACCGCGGCTTTGAGTTCATCTTTATTATAATTACAAATTGCCGCCCAGTCACGGGGGTTGGCATCCGCCACCCGCGTCGCGTCCCGGAAAGATCCCGCGACAAGATCGCCCACGTGCACCTTCCCCATACCGCTGCCCCCGGCATTCAGACAGAGTGTAAACGCCAAAAGATGCGGCAGGTGGCTGGTCAGCGCCACCACGCGGTCATGCTCCTGCGACGGCATCGTAATTACCCTGCCGCCGACAGCACGCCAGAGAGCGGCAACGCTTTTGATTGCCGGCGCCGGCGCGTTCTCGGGAGTCAGCACCACCGTTGCCCCACAAAACAAGCGGCGCGAGGCGTGCTCGACACCGGATTTTTCTGCCCCAGCCAGGGGATGAGCGCCGACAAAAGAAACGCGGGCTGCCGGATTCCTTTTCAACAGTTTTTGTACGTCACGCAACACCTGTGTTTTCACGCTGCCCGCGTCTGTTACGATAGCCCCGGCCTTGATGTGGGGCAGTATCTTTTCGACTACTCCGGAAATAAGGTCGACCGGCGTACAAATAACAATAATATCGGCATCACGCACGCCGCCGGGCCAGTCCGTGGTCACCGCGTCAGCCGCGCCCTTCCTTCGCGCCAAAGCCAGCCGGCGAGCGTCGCGGCCGACACCGGTAACCCTGTACCGTTTGCTGGCGCGCAACGCCATACCAAGCGACCCGCCGATGAGACCGACACCAATGATAGCTACTTTTTTCATATGTGAGGATGACATTATAGTTTCCATTTCACGATCCGGGCAAGTTCCCGGATGAAAAGCCGGTTTTGTTCAGGCAAACCGATCGTAACCCTCACGTGGTGAGGATAATCGTATTCGTCCATCGCCCGGACAATGACGCCCCGGCACAGGAGCAGTTTGAAGACGTCCCGCCCGAGTAACGGACTGACATCGGCCAAAACAAAGTTTGCCGCCGACGGCACAAAGGACACTTTCAGGCGCTTAAGCCCGGCATAGATATATTTCTTCCCCTCACGTGCAAGCGCGACACCCCTTTTCACCTGTTCGCGATCCTCAAGACTCGCCACCGCGGCCACCTGCGCGGCCGAGTTGACGTTAAACGGCGGACGGATGCGGTCGAGATAATCTACCACTTCCCCTGACGCAAACCCATAACCTACCCGCAACCCGGCCAGCGCGTAGACCTTGGAGAACGTCCGCAGTATCACAAGGGCCGGATACTTTTGCAGATAGTTCATCGTTTCGGGATAATCCTTGTGCGCCGCCCGCGCATACTCGTAATACGCCTCATCCATTACCACGAGCGGCAGTTGCGCCCCGCTCTTTTTTCTAACGGCGGACAGGAACTTCGCGAACTCGCTGTCCGTATTGTAGGTACCTGTCGGATTATTCGGGTTGGCTATAAAAATCGCTTTGGTGCGCGGGCCGACCGCCGCCGCCATAGCTTCAAGATCATGGGTGTAGTTTTTCGTGGGAACGGAAACCACTGCACACCCCATCAATTCTCCCGCCATCTTGTATCGGATGAAGGCGTTCTCGGAAACAACGATTTCATCCGTCGCATTGAAAAATAGTTTGGCGATCAGCTCGATGATTTCGTCCGATCCCGCGCCGAGTATGACGTTCTCCGCAGCAAGGCCGAATTTCTTCGCCAGCGCCTGCCGCAGGCACCAGGCGTTCGAATCGGGGTAGAAATAGATGTCATTGACGGCACGCCGGATCGCGTTCAGCGCCCGCGGCGACGGCCCGAGCGGGTTCTCGTTTGAGGCAAGCTTGACTACACTGGAGAGCCCCAGTTCCCGTTTGATGGTCGCGATCGGTTTGCCCGCAACGTACGGCTGGAACCCCGCACAGCAGGGCCGGATCATTTTTGCAATATCGAGTTTCGATTTCATAATTTGCCTGCTCTTTCTATTGGGTACCCTGATTTGTCGTAGTTTCGTACCGGCGAGAGCCGGTGCTCCATGTTAAAAATTCAGGGAAGCGGATGCGGGCAGGTAAACCTGCCCCTACGGCGTCCACTGCTACTTGGTTTGCAAATCCGGGGATACACTCCTTTCTATTCAGCCCGCGGGTATGAGCCAAGCACTTTGAGGAACAGGCAGTTTTTTTCCAGCTGTCCCAGCGCCTGTTGAACGTTCTTTTCCGAGAGGTGGCCGAGAAAATCGACAAAAAAGATATATTCCCATGCCCGCCGTTTGGTGGGGCGCGATTCAATCTTTGTAAGATTGATGCGGTGCCGTTTGAATGCGGCCAGCATATCGTAGAGCGCCCCCATCCGGTCTTTAATGGAAAACATGATCGAAGTCTTGTCCTGCCCCGACAGTTCCGACACATTCTTGCCGATGACAAGGAAGCGGGTCTGGTTTTCCTTGTTGTCCTCTATGCCCTGGGCCACGACTTCAAGGCCGTACAGAACGGCCGCGACTTTTGAGGCGACGGCGGCGGCGCCTTTTTCCCGTACGGCCCGCCGCGCCGCTTCCGACGTAGACGCAACCTCCATGACAGGGATACCGTTCAAATTTTTCTCCAGCCAGTTGCGGCACTGGGCCAGCGGTTGGGGATGGGAATAGACCCGGCGAATGCCCTTGAGCGTCCCTCCGCGCGACAACAGGCATTCTTCGATCGGCATGCTGATTTCGGCACAGATGACGAGATCGGATTCGATGAACATATCCAGCGTATGGTTGACAACCCCTTCGGTCGAATTCTCAATGGGCACGACCCCGTAGCCCGCACGGTTTTTCTCGACCTCGGTGAAAACGTCCGCGATCGATTTTACGGGAACGTAGACGGCCCCGGAACCGAAATGTTTCAGCGCTGCCTGATGGGTGAAAGTTGCCTCCGGGCCGAAATAAGCGACCTTAATGCGGGATTCGAGCGCCCGACACGCGCTCAGTATCTCGCGAAAAATGGATTCGACGGATGACCCCGGGAGCAGCCCCGGATTTTCTTTCAGTAGCCCCGTGATGATCCTTTTCTCGCGGTGAGGAATATAAAAATCCTGGCCGCTGCGCGCCTTCAGCACGCCGACCTGATTGACGAGCGTTGCCCTCTGGTTCAACAACGTCAGCAAATGCCGGTCCACTCCATCGATTTTTTTTCGAAGTTTTTCAATCTTCATAGTGATGTCTTCTCTCAGTTCGGCCCGTTCCCTATAAGCGCCATCAGGCGGTTTGACGTTGCGTCCCGGCGGTATGAAAAACAGAGTCGATCTTCATGGCATGTGCAGTGCCCGTTCGCGGAAACCGCCAGCACCCCCGCCTGTTGAAGCTGTTCCCGGCAGATGCCGCCCAGATCCAAATGGCTGTCGGCGCTGCCGGCCAGGCCGAAAGCGGCTTTGACGTCGTCGCCGACGCCAAAACAGCACTTCTGGATGTGCGGGCCGATCGCGACGCACAGGTCCTTTGGCGCCGCACCGAACTCCCGCGCGAGCACCGCGACCGCTTTGCCAATAATTCCACCGGCAAGGCCCCGCCATCCCGCGTGCACAAGCGCAACTGCCCGGCTGGCGGTATCCGCTAGAAAAACGGCCAAACAGTCGGCGGTAAATATCGACAGATACAAACCGTTCTCCTGCGTCACGAGGGCGTCGACACCCGCTATCGTCTGTCCCTGATTGCGCCGGTCAACGACGGCGATGCGGTCGCCGTGCACCTGCTCGGCGCTGACGATCGAACTACCGTCGATAGCATGGCGGCGGCAGAAGACAGCACGCGCTGCCGGCTCGCGCAAGTTGCCGGAGGCGCGCGTCGAAACAAGGTTATAAAATAGAAAATCCGTATCCCGCCACAGGTCGTTTTCCAGTATCCACATATGTCAGCGCTCTAGAAAGTTGTCGGCGTTCTCGCTGCTCGACTGCACGCCTCTGACCGCAAGCATCAGTTCTTCGGGAGCGGAAGCGGCGTTCAGGGCATCCTCAAGTTTTACACTGCCATCTTTGAACAATTTGATGAGCGCCTGGTTGAACGTCTGCATCCCATAGAACTGGCCCTGTTTCATCGCATTCGATATTTCGCTGATCGTGTTGTCCTCAATTAATTTCTTTACAAGCTGCGTAACGATCATCACCTCAACCGCCGGAACCCGGCCCGGCCCCGAGGCGTGCGGCAGGAGCCGCTGGGATACCACGGCCTTGAGCGTATCGGCCAGTAAAATCCGGATCTGGGCCTGCTGGTGCGGCGGGAACAAATCTACGATACGGTTTACGGTCTGCGCCGCGTTGACCGTATGAAGTGTCGACAGGACAAGGTGTCCGGTCTGGGCAGCCGTGATGGCCGCCGACACCGTTTCCAGGTCGCGCATCTCTCCCAGGAGAATAACGTTGGGGTCCTGGCGCACCACGTTGCGCAGGGCGTCAAGATAGGTAAGCGTATCGAAACCGAGCTCCCGCTGGCTGATGATGGATTTATTGTCCTCGTGGAGAAACTCAATCGGATCTTCAATCGTGACGACGTGCGCTGAACGCGTTCTGTTGATGTGATCGATCATGGCCGCGAGCGTACTTGTTTTGCCGCACCCCGTCGTCCCGGTAACCAGCACCAGGCCACGCTGGTTGTTGGCTATCTGCTCGATAACCGGCGGCAATTTCAACTCGCCGATCGACGGTATTCTTGCGGGAATAACCCGCAGGATCAGGTTCACCTGTCCCCGCTGGCTGTAGATATTGACCCGGAAACGTCCGACTTCAGTCCGGGTAAACGCAAGGTCGACCTCATGCTGCTTGCGGAAGGTTTCTTTCTGGGCGTCGTTCATCATCCCGAGCGCCAGCGCTTCGGTTTCGGGCGGCCAGCACACTTCCTCAAGAGCAACGAGCTGTCCGTCAATGCGCAGAACAGGCGGGCCTCCGGCACGGATGTGCAGATCCGAGGCTTGTCTGGTGACCATCTCGTCCAATAGTTTTTTCAGTTCCATAATAATTCTCGCTTGATACGCAACTCGAACCCCTGGTACTCTGTTAAGTAAAATTTCAATAGTGCAATGTACCCGAAAGAGCGGGTACTTCATCATAAAAATCCAAGGAAGTCGTAGGGTGCGTTCCCCGAACGCGCCGCTTTATGCCGTCAAACGGCCGGACTGTTCGGGGAGCAGTCCCTACAAAAAACTATCAACAACTAACTTAACAGAGCACTGGTTTTCAACAAGCGCGTTCATTTCAGCTTTTGCGTCCGCCAATAGGTATAGGCCGGCCGGCTGAAATCGATGACCTTGCTTTCGTCGTGATTTTTTTCACCGAGCGCCTTCTTTGCCTTGGCGCCGGGTGGCCGCTGCACGGGAAGGCCGGTCGCGATCACCGTCACCTTGATGCGGTCGTCGAGATCGGGGTCGATGACTTGCCCGTAGAACACATGGGCTTCCGCCGACACGACCTCTTTTATCAGGTTCATGGCCTCGCGCACCTCAACCATCGAAGTACTGCGGTTGCCGGTGATATTAACGAGCACCCCGCGCGCCCCGTCGATCGAAACATTGTCGAGCAGCGGGCTCGAGATGGCCTTGCGCGCCGCTTCCACGGCGCGGTTCGGCCCGGAGCTTTCACCGATACCCATCAGCGCTTCACCCGAACCCTGCATGATTGTTCGCACATCGGCGAAATCCACGTTAATCTCGCCCGGCGTTGTGATAACGTCCGATATGGATTGCACCGCCTGCCGGAGCACGTCGTCCACAATGCGGAAGGCGTCTTCGATCGGCGTCTTGTCATCAACGATGTTAAATATTTTTTCGTTCGGAATAATGATGAGCGTGTCGGTATAATTGCGCAGGTTCTTGATGCCCTCTTCCGCCTGGAGCAGCCGGATGCGGTGCTCGAACTCGAAGGGTTTGGTCACGACACCGACCGTTAAGATACCGATCGAGCGGGCGATATTGGCGATGACGGGCGCCGCGCCCGTTCCCGTGCCGCCGCCCATGCCGGCGGTGATGAAGACCATGTCCGTGCCTTCCAGCATCTCTTTGATCCGCTCGCGGCTTTCCTCGGCCGCCTGCTGGCCGATAGTGGGATTGCCGCCGACACCCAGGCCCCGCGATATCTGCTCGCCGATCTGGATGCGGACCGGCGCAACCGACCGGCGGAGCGCCTGCACGTCCGTATTGAGTGTAACAAATTCAACACCGTGTATACCGGCCGTGATCATGCGGTTGATGGCGTTCGAACCGCCTCCGCCGACACCGACCACTTTCAATATCGCCGGGTGTTCCGACGACGTTTCATTGGGAATGCGAATTTTTATCAAAACGAATCTCCCATCCAACTCTTGATCTTCTTGAAGAAGGATGTGCCTTTGGCCGGCCTCTGAGTGACAAAACCGGGGCTGTTCATAAAATCGGAACGCAGCAGCCCGATAGCCGTCGCGTACGATCCGTTCGCGGTGATATCTTCGGGGCCGCTCACGTCCTGCGGCAGGCCGATTCGCGCCGACGATCCGAGCGCCTGTTCCGTCGCCTGTATAATACCTTCCAGCCGCGAGCCGCCGCCGGTCACGATGATGCCGCCGGGGACGATGGCGTCGGCCAGGTTCGACTTGTTAAGCTCTTCCTCGATTGCAACGCAAATCTGGTCGAGCCGCGGCTGAACGATGTCGATCAACTGGCGCCGCGCTATGGTGCGGATCGTCCGCCCGTCTACCGAGGTATAGTCGATCTTGGAATCCTGTTTAAGGAGACTGGCCATCGAAAGCCCGAACTTTTCCTTAATGTCCTGCGCCGTTGACAGCGAGGTGCGCAAATTATGCGAAATATCCCGTGTGATGAAGTCGGAACCCACCTGCAGTTCCTTCGAGAACCGCACGCTGCCCTCTGTGTATATGGCCACCCCCGTCGTCAAGCCGCCGAAATCGATCAACAGGCACCCGAGCTCCTTCTCTTCCTGCGTGATCACCGAATCCCCGACGGCGAGCAGGCCGTACACCGGCTCGATTACCTCAAAACCGGATTGCGCAATGGCCTTGAATATATTGCTCAGGTGGGAGGACGAGGCCGTCAGGATATGCACGTCCACCTCCAGAAAATTCCCTTCCATGCCCACAGGGTTCGGCACACCCCGCTGGTGGTTGAGCGAAAATTCCTGCGGGATGGTATGCATGATCTCGCGGTCGGGCGACAGGCGTATCGTCTTGGCGTTCTCGACGGCGCCGGCAACGTCTTCAGCCGTTATTTCCTTGTCCGTACGCGAAATATTGATGGCGCCGCGGGCATTCATCGATTCGATGTGGCTGCCCCGCAGTCCAAGAAATATCTGGCGTACCGTTTCTTTGGCCTGCTCCTCCGCCTTTTCGACAACCTGCTGGACGGCGTACGCCGTCTCGTGAAGATTGATTACGACGCCACCCTTGACTCCGCGGCACGACAGTTTCGCCCCGCCCAGTATTTCGAGGATGTTGGAATCTTCGGAGCGCCGCCCGATAACACAGCATACCTGGCTGCTGCCGATATCAATTCCGGTTAATATCTCTTGTCTTGACATTTTTCGTGCCCTCTTCAGTTCGTTATTGTACTCATTGTGGTACCCGGGCCAGCGGACCATCGGCATTGGCCGTACCCGGCCGCTTTTCGGCGGTTTGATGCACCGGCGCTCCGTTGCGCGGTTTGAGGATTATCCTGCCATCGTTGAAAAATGCCAGATTGACGTATTCGATGCCTGAAAAACGCGTCCGGGCATCGGCCAGCACCTGCGTCAGACGCCGCAGTTTCAGTTTGATCTTGTCCTCTTCGCAAGGACCCCAGTAAATCCTGAGGTTATCCTTGAGATCGAAAACAAAATCGTTAACGGGTTCGGGATACAGCCGCACGATCTGCCGAAACAATTCCGGCGCCTGCGGCGCGAACACCTTGATGAACCGGATTACCTCCAGCCGTTCCGCCTCGGTGCCGGCCACGATCGCCGGCAGGAACTCCCGCGAAAGTTTTCCCCTAAGCGGGAACGGGACATTGTCTTCGTCAAGGCCGAGCCGCTGATTATCCTGGACGACGCAGGCGAGCGGGCGGCGTTCCTCGATCTCTATCAGAACCCGTTGCCAGCGCCGCGACATCCCGATCTTTTTCAGTTCCGGTTTACACTGGATGATGTTTTTCTCCGCTGCCGACAACCAAACCCGGAAAAGGTTATCTCCTTCACGGAACGGCAGCAGGGCGATAATCTCGTTAGCCGTGATGTTCGTGTTGCCGCGGATATCAATTGAGCGTATTTTGAAATTGTCCGAATTGAAGAGGAACCCGGATATCGTTATCCATACCAGCCAGCAGAGCAGCGCCGCACCCCCCAGCGCAAGGGAAACCCGGGAAATTTTCCGCACCTGTTGCCGGCGCTCCATCTTGAATTTCGAGCGCAGGACAACGTTCCTGGGACGGCGTATCGGACGATAATACTTGCTGCGATGTTTCATGAATATAAAACGGGCATAAGCGAATACTCGATTATTTTAAGAACCAGTTCAGTAAAATCAATGCCGGCGGCCCGGGCCGCATCCGGCAGGAGCGACGTTTCGGTCATGCCGGGGATGGTGTTCACCTCAAGGATCCAGGGACGACGCGCACGGTCAACAATCATATCGATCCGCGCGACGGCGCGGCAATTCAGGGCACGAAAAACGTCGTACGCCAGCGTTTGCGCTTTACGGATAACGGCGCGCGGCAGGCGCGGCGGGATCAGATGCTGCGAGCAGCCGGCAGTATATTTCGACTCAAAATCGTAGAACTCGTTCCGGGGCACGATCTCGATGACGGGCAGAGGCTTGTTCCCGAGAATGCCTACGGTAATCTCCGTCCCGGCGATATAGTCCTCGATCAGTATCCTCGGATCCAGCGCGAACGCGGCGGCAAGCGCCGGGGCAAGGCCCGCGGCATTCCTGACAACGGACACACCGATCGCCGAGCCCTGGGCCGACGGTTTTACTACGACTGGAAACCGCAGCCCGGCCCGAGAGCCGCGATTGGCTGCGGGATTCGACACAGCGCGCTTTTCCAGTACCCGCCAGCGCGGCGTCGGCAGGCCCGCGGCATCGAGAATCCGTTTGGTATATATCTTGTCCATCGCCAGCGCGCTGGAGAGCACGCCGCATCCGGCATAAGGTATGCCCATGACCTCGAGCATACCCTGCACCGTGCCGTCCTCGCCCCCCGGTCCGTGCAGTGCGATGTAGGCGAAATCGATCTTTTTCGTTTTCAGCCGTTGCGGGAGATCCGGCCCGGCGTCTATACCTACGGCATCAATGCCGCGGCCGCGCAAGGCATTCAGAACTGCCGCGCCCGACGCCAGGGAAATCTCACGCTCTGACGATGTTCCGCCGTAGAGCACCCCGATCCGCTTGCCCTCTATCCACTGCCGTACGTCCACTGACTTTTTCCGCTGCGCCATCTCATGCCCCGACGATTTTTATTTCCAGTTCAAGATCGATACCGGATTGTTCCTTCACCTTGTGGCGTACCGTCGATATAAGCGAGCGGATATCGGAAGATGTTGCATCGCCGGTATTGACGATGAAATTTGCATGTTTTTCGGAGACCTGTGCCCCGCCGAATTTCAGCCCTTTCAGGCCGGCGGCTTCAATGAGCCTGCCGGCGCTCTCACCCGGAGGATTCCTGAAAACGGAGCCGGCATTCCAGGTGCCGTCCGGCTGCGTTCGCGCACGACGGAGCGCACGTTCACGCACGTGGTTAAGAATATCATTTTTGTGCCCTTTTTTCAAGTTGAGCGAGGCCCCAAGGATGACCCGGTTTTCAAGGGCTGAAGTACGGTACGCAAAAGCGGCCTCCGTCGCGGCGATCCGGACGGGACTGCCGCTCACCGACAGGACATCGATCGACACGACCATGGAACCTATCCATTCGTCACGGCTTCCGGCATTACTGACCAGCGCGCCGCCGAGCGTGCCGGGCACACCGGCCAGACATTCGAGGCCCGCAAGCCCGCGTTCCGCGCTTTCCCGGACAAGTACCGGCAGCAGCACCCCCGCGCCGGCCTCAAGCTGCTCACCGTCAAACCGGTATTCCGTGAACGTACCGAGCATCCGGGCAACGATACCCGGGAAACCGTGATCGCTGAAGAGGATATTGGATCCGCCGCCGAGAACAATCAGGGGCACATTTTCCGCGGCGGCCAGGCTGTAGAGACGTTCCAGTTGGCCGGCGCGATGGACCTCGACGAAATATTTCGCGGCGCCGCCGACGCGGTAGGTCGTGTGGTTTTTGAGCGGCTCGTCCATCTTCAGGGAGGCGACGAGCGGCGCGATGCGGTCGTAAAGCACTATATTCGTTTTAATAGCTCTTCTCCCGTTTTCCACACGTCGCCGGCGCCCAGTGTCAGCACTATATCGCCCGGCTTCAGTTCACGGGCCAGCATTTCGACATCCTTGAAATATGCGACATTCCGGCCGTCGTCCTTCAGGCACTGGAAAATCAATTGGCTGGTGACCCCCGGCATGGGTTTTTCACCGGCCGGATAAATGTCCAGCAGCCGCACTTCGTCGGCCTTTCCGAATACCCGGCCGAACTCCTGATAGAGATGCGCCGTACGCGAGTAGCGATGCGGCTGGAACAGCACGACCAGCCGGCGTTTGGGCCAACTGTCCTTAATGGCGCACAACGTCGCCGTTATTTCCGTCGGGTGATGGCCGTAATCATCGATGACGATTATATTGTTTATATCACCTTTTATCTCCAGCCGCCGCCCCACGCCGGCGTATTCACCGAGCGCTTCGGCAATGAGGGGGAACGGAATGTCCAGTTCGACGCCGACGGCAATAGCCGCCAGAGAATTGAGGATGTTATGCCTGCCCGGAACCCGCAGGTTGACTTTTCCGAGTTTGCGGCCTTTATAGATAACCTGAAAACGCGAGCCGCAGGCCAGCGGCTTGATATCAACGGCGGTAAAATCAGGCGCACCTTTTAAACCGTAGGTAATGTAGCGCCGGTTCAGCTGCGGCATGATTTCCATGACATTCGCATCGTCGGCACAGAGAATGGAACAGCCGTAAAACGGGACGCTGTTGATATGTTTGACAAATGCCTGCTTGATGTTTTCGAGCGTACCGTAGTAGTCCAGGTGATCGTTGTCGATGTTGGTCACAACGGTAATAGCGGGATGGAGCTTCAGGAAGGAACCGTCCGACTCGTCGGCTTCTGCAACGAGGAAATCGCCCCGGCCGAGCTTCGCGCCGCTTTTCAAGTTTTTCAGGCGGCCACCGATGACGATGGTCGGGTCCTTGTGCCCCTTCTCGAGCACGAGGGCGGCCAGCGAGGTCGTCGTCGTCTTGCCGTGCGTGCCGGCGATCGTGATCGCGTATTTGAGCCGCGCCAGTTCCGCCAGCATCTCGATACGCGGGATGACCGGGATCTTTATTTTTTCCGCAGCCACGACTTCGGGATTCGTTTTACTGACGGCCGTCGAGGTTACGACAACGTGCGCACCGCGGATATTCGCGGCCCGGTGGCCGATACGGACGACGGCGCCGAGCCGCTTGAGATGTTCGGTCACCTCCGTCGATTTCAGGTCGGAACCGGAAACCCGGTACCCGAGATTCAAAAGAACTTCGGCGATACCCGACATGCCCGATCCGCCGATACCGACAAAATGGATGTGTTGGATTTGTTTGAACATGCAATTTCTACCTCTATTATTTAGTGGCGCCCCTCCGGCGGGAGCCGGAGGCTCCTTCAATAACGCGCCCTCCCGCGACTTCATTAATCATTCCTCCCCCGGCAGAGCCGGGGGATTCCATGAGCAGGGGATTGAATAACCTGCCTATATATTTCCTATCATCATCTTGAAACATGACATGCTGGGCTTCGAAATCTTTTTGCGTCAGTCGTTTATCCCACAAACCAATTTGTCCGAACGGCGTTACTGATATAACAAATGAATCTAATGTTACTTCGGCATCACCTATCTGGCTCTCAAGTATCTTGATTTCATTACAAAATCTTACTTTTGGATCATTGAACCCACCTTGAGCCATACGCATACCGTGCGGATCAATAAAGACTATCTGCTGTTTTTTGCCTTCCACTATCCACATAATAAAATCGGGGTAAAAGTTATGCGCCTGAAAGAATCCGATCCCATGCCCACGGCCAAGATTGCGCAATAAAAACAGTTCTCTTTTTTCAAAATCGACTTTATGCGCATCATAATGCGCTTTGATGTCACGCACAAACTTATTCTCGCCCTCATTCAGTGCAACAGGCATAACCTTAAGCTCGCTGTCCTTTATGTGAATAAGCGGCTTATATAAATGCCGGTCGAAATTGAATGAGAAGATTGATCGAAAAGACCAGTCCGCAATATTTCCTCTATCAATTTGAGTCTTCAATTCTTTAAGCTTCTCGATAATGTCGACCCGTGACTTTTCAACCAAAAAAGTGTACTCATCAAAATAATTTCCAGGCTTACCATTTGCCCGAAGCTCTGCTTCTACTTCATCCAGGTAGCGATACTCCAACTTGTCCTTCTCGTAATCCATACGTTTGGCATTGTAAAAATGAGTGGCGTAGTAAAAAGTGTTGCTTTTGAAGCCTCTTTGAAGTTGTGTTTTCCAAGGGGTTTGGGGAAAGAATTTCCCCAAGGTTCTTTAAGGAAAATAAAGTCGCCGTGGTTGTGGGGACTGTGG
>Ga0315281_10005316_pt1 | contig 18466 bp, 23 predicted proteins | sample YL17G07_0_MG_FD_204540 | JGI IMG/M metagenome (GOLD analysis project Ga0315281, IMG submission 204540) | Sediment microbial communities from Yellowstone Lake, YNP, Wyoming, USA - YL17G07_0 | ecosystem: Environmental > Aquatic > Freshwater > Lake > Sediment | place: USA: Wyoming | collected...
ACCGTCAGCGTAATTTCAGTACAGCTCCCTGTTCAAACAACTACGTTTTGTGTAGCGTATCAATGAACAACTTTTCGATCAACGCGGAGGTACTCTTGGCGTAGGCCAGGCCGTTTCGTGTGTGCGCACCACTAGAGGCACACACACGAAACCCACAAAGAGAATATTCCGAACTATGAAGGAGAAGACAAATGAACTGGGAAGGTACCTTACCGGTCGATATCAGAGGCTTGATTTCTCCGAACCGGCACCTATCCTTGAGAGGACAGATAATCGAGCAATTAGGGAAGCAATTCTGACCTTGACAGAGTCCGAAGCTCGAAAGCGTGGAATCGGAAAGAGTACGCTCCACTACCTGTGCAAGAATGCAAGAGATGGACAGGCTTTCAACGTGTCCGGCAAGGTTCTAGAGAGGCTCGGCGCGTTGCAATGACGGGTCCTGCCCCTTACAGCAACAGAGATGAGGAAGAGACCCTAGCCATAGATACTTTCAAAATTCTTGTTGATCACAAACAAGTCAAGCTTGCCATTAGGGAGCGAGACAAGTATCCAACCATAGATGGGTATATTGAGATAGTCGATGAGGAAAGACGGGTAATAGGAAAGCTCGAAGCTCAAGTGAAGAAACTACCCGATGACTGCGGAACTTCTCCAAAACTGCCCTGTCCGATTTCACTATTCGACTACGCGAAAATCACAACCAGTCCCGTCCTGCTGATTGGCGTAGATGTCAATCAAAAGAAAGCCTACTGGGCTCCAATAACTGAGGATCTGATTCGCGACAAGGAAAGACGAAAAGAACAGCAGACAATTACGATCTCTTTTCATCTGGGCCGCGCTGTCAACGGCAGAGATACGAGATACGTGATTGAGTGGTTACGAATCGCGCAAGACTATCAAACGAAATTGAGAGAATACGACAAACTTCGAGAGACTTTGGCTAGACTGTCAAAGAACGCGACCTTCACAATAGCTAGCGTAACAAGTCCTGGTTTTCGAGAGATACATGAATTCTTGGACGAAATGAACGCTTTGCTAGATGGGCCATTCTCTCTCGTTAAAAGCAGATTCTATCCAGGCGCTTGGAAGGTAGGTCTTGCATACCGTGATTTCACCCATAACTCTGTCACTTATACCCTATATCCGATCCGGCCCGAGGAAAACGAGGCGCAAATCAAGATAATTGATACAAGCCAACACCTGCTTTCCATAAAGGGCATTAGAGCGTATTTCACCGAAAATCCGATAGCGATGCGGCCGAAACGACATGCCATAGAACTGATAGGAGAATCCATGACTCAGATATTCAATCATAGACTGTTAAGTCATAACGGGAGCGAGGCCTTAGCCCGAGAGTTCATCTTTGCACTTGCCGATCGGTTCAAAGAACAAATGGGATTAGTGCCGAAAGATGATTACGAGCTAGCTGAGATTGAAACCGCCTTCTATTATCATTTGCCGATCTGGGTTGAGGAAGCTGTAAGACTGATGATACATGAGGAGAGAAACGGCGTCAAAAGTCCTGTCGATTGTTTGTACGGCAAACCCTATTTCAACCCAGGAATGTTGAGGGCGCAGATCATGCCTGAAGAATTGAGAACACTGGAGATGTCGGTGACCGACAGGATGAAGCGTGGCGATCCAGTTCCTAAGATCACTATTGGTGACGAAAAGCTCCCACTCGGGATTTTCGAAGATTACCATTCATTTCTTATTTCTAACGGTGTGAAGAAGGTTCATCGTATCTATGAACCCCCAGATTATTCTAGGATCCCGCACGGTGGATGGATGTGGGACGCCTATTCCCCAGAAAGTGTTCAGAGTAATCTGGAAACACTCTTCGCTAACTTACCTTCGGCATATTCTGGAATTGTCGAGCAGAACTTTCCAGAGCTGAGGGGAAGCTTACTACCATTTGACGGTGCAACGAGAGTGATTGTGATTTTCGATATCAAAGACCGAGAGGCATCAATTCCATCAATTAATTCCTCCTACTTGAAATGCAAAGAAGAGAGTGGCTTACGCATTGAATTGTTCAAGGCGGGTCAATACAAGGACCTCGAAACAAGGCTAAATGGTGCATTCTCGGAGAGAGGTATTGAGCTTGACGGAAAAAGCTACGAATTCATTGGAGAAAGTTCGGGAGTCATGGATTTCAGATTTGACGAATTGCCGATGCTTGGCCTTGTCTATGAGCAACTTGAAGGTTCTTTTCACAGATACCTAACTGAATTGAAGGAATCCAAAGCGTAAGATAAGTTGGCTACCGGTGTGTGGGTCTAATGGTGCGGGCAACCAGATTGAACGACAGACCGTAATGAAGCCGGGGAGCTCGGGCCCCCCGAAAATGGCTTCAAAACAGATCTTAGCCAATTATTCAACAAAACCAAGCGGTAATCTCATTTCATGCTTAGAACCCTGAGGTGCCCTTTTCCCTTCCCACGCTCGATCTTCTTCTGTCGCTTGTACAAGTAATCCATTATTTGGCGAGATATCGAGACCACAGGATTCAGTTCAAAGTCAATGCCCAATCGGGCACGTGTGCGCTTACGTATGATTCCCTTGGAACGATTGATGGTTTCGTCTCTACCAATATCTAGTTTGACTTTGACCGAATCGCCGGGTTCTACTCTCAAAGCACTAACTAACCCCTGATTGTTGGTAAGCCGGCTAATTTTCCCGAGAAACAGAGAAGCGTTGTAAGAATCGACAGAAATAGTAACCGAGGTCGCTTCGTCATTCATAGAGAGAGTGACCAACTTGCTGCTATTTATTATGACCCGTTAGATGAGCATTAGGAGGGATCATCTGTCTAAACATGATATTTTGGAGACAGAGTTGGCTGCTGCGAGATTGATGACCCCCCGCAGGCTTGTCTTGAACGTTGGGCTTTGAATCGTCGTCGATTTCTGAAGTACGCTGGGACAACGGGAGCGGTTGTAGGAGCCTCCGCCCTTTGTCTCGACTAGCTAAAGCCACAGATTGGGCAATGAATCAGACTTCGGGAAATCAAGTATTTGGAGCAAACTTGCGACTCAAAAATCGAAGGCGAAACATCGCGCCCAAAGGAGCTTAATGGAACACAGAACTGAACTTTCGGCTGAGCGTTGCTCCCCTAGGGCCATGTTTTCCACTGATTTCCCAAAGGCTAAAATTCAGCGTCGTCACCCAAGTACTTGGGTGGTAGAGTTACGGCGCAGATCAAAATCGTCGCATCCAATGATACAATTGAACGATTCAAGAGAATCGTGTTGGCGAAACACGGCAAACTTGAATTGAGCGCCGAAGGTGAAGAAGCTCTGAGGCTGTATATCAAGAAGTATGAAAGCTTGCTGGGCGGGCTGTGCCCACCAGAGAAGGATCCTCTCGCAAGAATCTGCGGTATCGGGAGGTCTTCCGGTCGTCATAACGTGTTGAGGGATCTCGAGAAATTGGAGACCGGGCAACTCTGAATTTCGTTGATACAACCGTGTGGGTTGGAGACGCGGATAGAAATGACGAATTTCACGGCGAGGCCCACGAAATTATCGAATCGATAAGGCTCGGAACATCCCCGCTTGGCCTGACGACGGATTTCATAATCGACGAAACGGTCACGCTACTTGGTAAACGAAAGGGATTTGGCGCGAGAGCCGCGGCTGATGTTGGCAAGTTCATAATTGCTTCTCCACGGGTTATCACAGTGTTTGCAGACGAGAGTATGCTAAGTGAATCGATCGGGGCTTACGCAAAGTACGCTGGCAGGTTGAGTTTGACTGATGTGCTTTCAACAGTCGTTATGAAGCGTTACTCGGTCAAAACCATATTCTCCCATGACTCAGACTTCGATGTCGTCACCGGAATTCGCCGCCTTACTTCACCATAACTCCAGATATCTGAATGCTTGTAACAGCGTTGAACTTTCAATTGGGTGTTCTCTCCCGGCGCCAAAGCTTCAGTTCAGAGCCTTGGCCCTATACTCGTTCCGAATTAGCCGATCTGGAAGCATCTCATTGAGATGGATCGATTTTGGTATCCTTCGTACGTGAATCTTGTTGGTTCGTTTTTTGTTTGCAGTGCGACCAAGTAGATCATTGGTAAGTAGTGGTCGAGGGTGGGCACTGCATATGGTGCTGATGAGCCGAGGCTTTCGCAGTCAAGCAACGCCTCATGATTCCCATGAGTGAGATGGTTTTTCACTTTCTCGTCAAACTCGACAGCCCAATCTTATGGTTTCGCGTCAATGTTTTCAAAATCAATCACCCGGAGGTTATGCACAATGTTGCCGCTGCCGATGATCAGAACTCCATTCGACCTAAGCTGAGCCAGTTTGGAAGCTAGGTCGTAGTGGTACCGCAGTGGTTTGGGTTGCCATTCATTGAACGAGTAATCTAGGCTCATTTCGAAGACGGGGATGTCCGCCTTCGGGTAAATGTGTCCGAGTACGGACCAAGAGGCATGATCCAGTCCCCAGTCGTTATCACATCGGATTTGTTCGTTCGTTAGCTGGGCCGCCATCTTTGCGTATTCTGGCGCGCCGGGGCTCGGATAGTTGATTGCGTACAATTCGTCTGGGAACCCGTAGAAATCGTGAATCGTACGCGGTTTTTCCATGCACGTAACGTAAGTTCCCTGCGTCAACCAATGTGCCGAAACCACCATTATCGCCCTCGGTGTTGGAAGGCTCCTTCCTAAATTCGCCAGACTCTCCGTGAACTCGTTGCTCAAGACCGTATTCATGGGCGAACCATGCCCTATGAACAACGCCGGCATCGTTTCCATTTTATCAGCTCGTCTCAAAGAAAAACCGTCACATTTCGTTTGTAGCCACAGGTACTTGAATCATAGCGGAACTTGCTGTGCAATCGAAACCCCCTCTAGGGGGGGTACCCCTGTGGAGGAGATCGTTACACGATTCACGGATTGGGTATACGAAAGATGCGAGCGATCTTAACCAACTTGAATGGAAACGGGCTGTCAAGGGTGTTGTCACCCCAGTTTTCCATTCGCGCACGCCTGTCGAACCTGCCATTTTGATGCAAATGCGATCTCGAAGGCGGGTAAGTGATAAGAATCTTGGACAACGAGACATCAGCCAAGAGACGTGAGTGAATGAAACCCAACGAGAGTTCTGACTTCAGCCCAAGACACCGGGACATGGCTCCTGATCTCTTCAAAGAGTCTGCTTATCGTGCCGTTGATTGGATCACGGAATATCTGGAACATGTGGACACCTACCCTGTCTTGGCTCACGCGAAACCCGGTGACGTCACATCCAGATTACCAAAATCCGCACCAGAAAAACCCGAACCCTTTGAGCATGTAATGACCGATTTTGAGAAGATCATTCTGCCGGGGATTACGCATTGGAATCATCCTCGATTCTTCGCCTACTTCGCGATATCCGGCTCATATGCCGGCGTGATCGGAGAGATGTTGTCCAGCGCCATGAATGTGAACGCTATGCTTTGGAGAACCTCTCCCTCCGCCACCGAACTAGAGGAGACTGTACTTGGTTGGCTACGACAAATGCTTGGCCTACCAGAGCAATTCGAAGGTGTAATCAACGACACGGCCTCAGTTGCTAGCCTCAACGCTATCGCGGCAGCACGAGAGGCCGCCAACCTCCAGATTCGTGAAAAGGGGACTGCTGGCAGAAGCGATCTGCCAAGATTGCGAATCTACACCTCTGAAGAAGCGCACTCCTCGATCGAGAAAGCGGCCATCGTGCTCGGTTTCGGTCAAGAAGGAGTACAAAAGATTCCGACTGACAACGCTTTTCGAATGAAAGTCAATGCCTTGGAAGAGGCAATTCGGAGCGATCTTGACTCCGGCGTCAAGCCGATCTGCGTTATCCCAACGATCGGCACAACCTCGACAACCAGTGTCGATCCGATCAAAGAAGTTTCAGAGATCTGTATGAAGTATGGGATTTGGATGCATGTTGATGCAGCCTATGCTGGCTCCGCAGCTATTCTGCCTGAAATGCGTCCGCTCTTTGACGGGTGGGAGAATGCGGACTCGATCGTGATGAATCCTCACAAATGGTTGTTCACCCAACTCGACTGTAGCGCTCTATACTGTCGCCGTCCCGAAGTTCTCAAACGAGCTTTCAGCCTAGTCCCAGAATACCTTCGCACATCTGAAGAAGGTGAGGTCAAGAATTTCATGGATTATGGCATCTCATTGGGCCGTAGATTCCGCGCACTGAAGTTATGGATGACAATTCGCTCTCTGGGGCGCGAAGGAATCGCCAACGCCATCAGCGACCACATCTGTTATGCACGGAAACTGGCAGATATGATCCAAACCGACGGCAACTTTCAGCTCTTGGCTCCAGTTCCATTCAGCACAATGGTCTTCCGATATTGCCCTAAGACATTAGCTAAGGGCGATGGCACTTGGCCTGATCCGGAAATCAATAACCTCAATGAAAGACTATTGAACGCGGTGAACCAAACCGGAAAAGCGTTCCTATCTCACACGAAGCTTAGAGGAAAGTTCGGAATTCGAATGGCCATCGGCAATCTCAAGACCAACTGGGAACACGTATCGGAGACTTGGGAAACTATTCAGCAACAATCCCACGAACTGATGAAGTCTTAAGACAGGTTACTGGCCATCAGTGGTAACTTCACGTTCATACATTCCTCACTTTCTTGCAAGTCTATAAGGGCCCGAACATCTCAGAACTTTGGCTAGTTGGTATCGCCAATGGCAAAGACGGATCTCGTGACGATGGCACACGGCGCCGGCGGTTCAGTAATGCAATCCCTAATCGAGAAGTACATTCTGAAGCATCTTGGCGGCGCAAACGTGGATGTTCCTCTTGACGCGCTTGACGACGCAGCCGTCGTTCAGGGAATAGTTCTGAAATCCGACTCCTATACAGTGAAACCGCTCTTCTTCCCTGGAGGCGACATTGGGAGACTGGCCATCAGTGGAACGGTGAATGACATTTGCATGATTGGCGGCGACCCGTTAGCTCTGGCGGAGGGTTTCATACTTGAAGAAGGATTCAACCTCAGCGACCTCGACAAGATCCTAGAAAGCATGAGAAAGACCAGCGATGAAGCGGGCGTTCCCGTGATTACGGGAGACACGAAAGTAATGGAGAGAGGTGCGCTCGACAAGTTTGTGATAAATTCGTCAGGAATCGGGAAGCGCAACCCACTGCTCGACCAGAATCTCCTTGAAGTCAAAAAGCGCCGTGCCTTGAACGCTCAATGGTTACTCGACAGCAGCCTTCGGGCTGGTAATAAGATCATTCTATCCGGGACAATTGGCGATCACGGTATCGCAGTTCTTTCAGCACGAGAGGGTTATGGGTTTGAAACCCGAATCGAGTCGGATGTGGCGCCACTCAAGGGCACAGTGAATCGCATGCTCGAGGTAGGTGGGGTCGTTGCGATGAAAGATCCCACTCGTGGAGGTTTAGCTAATCTTCTGAACGAGTGGAGCCAGAAGTCCCACGTCGGTATCCTTGTGGAGGAGCAATCTATCCCTGTGAAGGATGGAGTTCGAGCCGCCTGCGAAATGCTAGGCCTAGATGTCTTAGAGATCGGGAACGAAGGGAAAGTTGTCGCCGCCGTAGTTCCTGAGAAAGCGGAGGCCGTACTCGCTGCGCTGAAGGATACGCCTCGAGGGAGAGATGCTGCGATTATCGGGGAGGCAACTTCAGAGTTCGATCTAGTGGCCATGGAGACTGTTGTGGGTGGCAGGAGAATTATTGCGCCTCCAGCAGGCGATCTGGTTCCGAGAATCTGCTGAACCAGACTAGACGCGACATCGCATCGTAGCCAGAATCTTGTGATCAGCCCAGATCTTACAGGTCCCTTCCGCTGAAACCATCGTAGGCCCCTTCGGAGAGGCAGGTGTGCATTCCTTCATGTAGAGAGGGCACTCGGGCGGATCGATCTTACCGAGAATTACGTCGCCACATCTTGCCTGCGGCACAAATTGCTCGCTTCCAGGTGTCTCCTTCAAACCGAAGCGTGCGCGGGTATCGTGTTCTCGGAATTCTTCTCGCATACTAAACCCAGAGGCCGGGATTGTGGCTACTCCTCGCCAATAGCCGTCGACTCGGTCGAAGACCTTATCCATGGCCGCTTGTGCCCGAACGTTTCCTTCCCAGGTCACCGCGCGAGTATACTCATTCTCCATCTTCGGCTCCCCGTCCGCAATCTGACGCAGCAACATGGCTATGGAGATTAGAACGTCGACTGGTTCGAAGCCTGCGAACACCATAGGCTTTTGTGTTTTCTGGAAACACGGGTCGTACGCTTTCATGCCCGTCACCGTTGAGGCGTGACCAGCGTTCATGAATCCACTAACCGCTAGGTCTGGTGATGTTGCCACCGCTTCCACCGCAGGTGGAACGTAGCGATATGAGGTCAGGAATGTGAGATTCGGCGGAGGGCCCTTCAAGATCTCATAAGCGGTTGGCGGTGCTGTAGTCTCAAAGCCAACTGCGAAGAACACATGCTGATGCCCGGGATTGGCTTCGGCCATCTTCACAGCATCGTGCACACTATACACAACTCGAAAATCGCCCCCCGACGCCTTAGCTTCAAAGAGAGACATGCCCGACCCTTTCGCCCGGGACATGTCACCGTACGTGAGAATCATCTTTCCTTCCAGAGACAATCGCACGGCAGCATCTATGTCGGCTGCGGGTGTAACGCAGACTGGGCAACCGGGGCCTGCGCGGACTTCAACATTCTCCGGTAGTAAGGTGCGAATCCCGAAATGCGTAATCGTCCACTCATGAGAGCCGCACACGTGCATGATTATGACATGCTCGCGGATGGCTTGGGCAAGGCGTTCGATTTCGACGCGCAGTTTCTTTGCCAGCGCGGGGTCCCGATATCCCTCCAGGATCATCAGAGCCCGCCTTTCAGTTGCCGTTCGTAGACCACGCGGTCTTCCGGCACGGCTGCGAGAATTTGCTGCCAATACTTCAGTGTCTCGCGGGCTTCAGCTTCGTCCACTATTTGTATCGCATATCCGGCGTGAACTAGTACGTAGTCTCCTATCTTGGCTTGAACTAGGGTGATGTTGATGCCTTCTTTGATTGTGCCTTCGCCAAAATCCACTCTAGCAAAATCACCGTCCAGCTCGATGACTTTTCCGGGGTAGGCTAGGCACATTATTTCGTCACTCGATTCTCGGTCTGGTCTACTTATTAGCTTATACAGCAATTACCAGTGTTGCTAGGTCAGCTTTCAATATGAGCGATCAATACGATCTCGCACAGGTCGGCAAAATAGCCCAAATTGAAGGCGAAATCGCGAAGATCGATCTAGGCGGCGGAACAACAGTCAACGCCAACATCGCACTGACCGAAGCCAAGATCGACGATTATGTTCTGGTGCACGCAGGCTACGTGTTGAAAGTCTTGGACATTGAAGAAGCCAAGCGAATGCTTGCACGGTGGCGTTAGAAGAACAAGCTTCCTACTGCAACGAAGCCAAGTAGGCCTGACCAAAAGATACTCCGCCATCTCCAGGCGGGACTGCCACATTGCTAACGTATCGAAGTCCCGCCTCGGAAACTATCTTGGCAATCATGAGTGAGATTATCTCGTTCAATGCCACGCCACCTGAAAAGCCCACCGTCTTGATGCCCTCTTCTTCTGCTATCGCAATGGCTGCATTCGCTAAGGCTCGGGCCATGTATGCGTGAGCAGAGAATGCCAAATCTGGAACAGCGATCTTTGTTCTCTGATCGTATATGGCACGAACCATGTTCGTGGTTTTGATGACCTCGCCATCTATCTCAGGTTTGATGCTCAGTCTATCCGTACCATCCCTTGAGTAAGCTTCGAGTTTCATCGCAGGCTCACCTTCGTACGTTCTTTCGTAACTAATCCCCAAAATGGCTGCGACTGAATCCAGAACTCGTCCACAGCTTGAAGTCCAGATGAAATCCTTTCTTTCAAGCTGACGCATGATAATCGGGATCTCAGCTTCACCGTGAAGCAAGTGCGACGCGTTTGCCTTCAGCCAATCCTGACTCGTGGTTTCGTCTCTGAGAATCCCTGCAACCATTCTCACTGGATATCGGGTTGCTAGATCTCCACCCACCATTGGTTGTTCTTCCAAATGCGCGGCCCTCCTGACTTCAGCGCCGTGACAAACGAAGACCTCTCCTCCCCACGCTTCGTTCTTGTAGCCTAATCCGAATCCATCGCAAATGATACCCACAATTTCATTCACAGAATGTTCCGCCATAAGTGAACCCGCGTGAGCGTGGTGATGCTGGATTCTTCGCAACGAGACGCCAAGTTCTTTCGACATACGTTCAGCAATCTTCGTGGTCGTGAACTTTGGGTGAAGATCGCAGGCTAAGGCATCTGGCTCGAAGCCAATTAGGCGTTGCAGGTGTGAGACTGCGTTTTCCAGAAACTTCGCGGTCTCGATCGTTTCTGTGTCTCCAATGTGCTGAGTCAAGTATGCCTTGTTGTCAAGGATCATGCATGCGGTAACGTTCAGCTCTGCGCCGAGCGCGAGTGTTCTCGTCTTGGTTGATTTTGACAGAATTATTGGGGCGGGTGCGTAGCCACGTGATCGTCTGATGGGAGTAGGTGTCTCGCCTATGCATCGGATTACCGAATCATCTGCTCGTTGCGCAATCTCTCTATCGTGTACTAGAAAGTAGTCTACGACGCTGCCCAGTCTCTGAATCGCTTTCTTGTTGTCCGTGATGATTGGTTCGTTAGGTGCGTTAGCGCTCGTCATGATGAGCGCTGGGTCGCTTGTTGAATCGAATATCAAGTAATGCATTCCAGTGTAAGGCAGCATAACCCCTACTGAGTCCAGCCCAGGCGAGATCAGGGAGGATAATGGAAACGGCTCTTTCTTATGCAACAGAACAATGGGTCGTATGTAGGATTCAAGTAATTCGCGTTCGCAGGAACGGATCTCAGTGAACGTTAGAGTCGACTCAAGACTACGTGCCATTATGGCAAATGGTTTGTTTCTTCTCTCTTTGCTTCTTCGCAACCGTTCGACGGGGGTGTCTTGGAGGGTTGAAGCCGCTAGGTGGAACCCTCCGTTTCCCTTGAGAGCTAACGCTTTGCCCTCTGAGAGTAACCTGCCCGCTTCTCTAATCGGCTCGTCGATGTCAATCTTGACGCCTGAACTGTCGAGCAACATGACCTTAGGTCCACAGATCGGGCACGCTATTGTCTGAGCATGGAATCGCCGATCCACGGGATTCCTATATTCGGCTCGGCAGTCGGGACACATTGGGAACTGGTGCATCGTTGTGTTCGGTCGATCATAGGGAACGCCAACAATCGTTGTGTATCTGGGGCCGCAGTTCGTGCAGGTAATGAAGAAGTAGCGATGCCTCCTATCCCCAGGGGACCTCAGCTCTTTCAGGCAATCATCGCAAATTGCGATGTCGGGCGGGATAACCGAGCCGCTCTTGGTTCGCTCTTGACTACTCTTTTCAATAGTGAAGTCAACCAGACCCACTTCGGTTTCAGAATAATCGACCTGAACGCTATCTAATCGCGCAAGGGGCGGCTTTTCTTGGCTCAGTGATTGCAGGAAGGCATCGATTCGGGGCTTTTCGCCTTCTAAGCTGATTTCGACGACGGCGTCAGCGCGGTTCCGAACGAACCCTCTCAGCTCTTGGCGTTTGGCTATTCTGTAGATGAATGGCCTGAACCCTACGCCTTGAACAATGCCGGTGACCATGATGGTTGCATGCAATGGATTCGCGGGTTCCTACCGTGATTTTCGACTTTACACGTCGGTTAGACCCATCGCGGGAGCGTGGGTCTATAGGGTTTCTCCGGATTGTGTAAATCCGGCAAGGCTTTAATACGGTTCTGTCTTTCCGCTAGCGCAATTCCGGTGTAAAGGGTTCATGTCAAGAGAATTCAGGCATATGCTTCGAGTGGCTGGCACCGACGTAGATGGCACCAAGAAGATAGTTTACGGTCTAACCAAGATCAGAGGTGTCGGGCCCAGCCTTGCTGCAGCGATTGTTCGCGTTGCGGAGGTAAAACCCGAGCTGAGAATGGGTGATCTCTCTGAAGCTGAGGTTCAGAAGGTGGAAGATGTAATGCGAGACCCAGCAAAGTACGGCCTTCCATCAAGGCTTTTCGATCGAAGAAAGGATCGCGATACTGGTCGAGATATGCATTTCATTGGCGCTGACTTGGCGCTGAGTACGAAGAACGATATCGACTTCATGAAGGACATAAGATCATGGAAAGGAACCCGACATTCCTTGGGATTGAAGGTTAGAGGTCAACGCACCCGCACGACTGGTCGTAAGGGTAGGGCTGTGGGTGTAGCTAAGAAAATAGTGATGGAAGCTGCGAGAGCAGCGGCCGCCAAGGAGCAGGCGGAAGCCAAGAAGTAGAAGGCATGAGTGATGGGAGATCCAAAAAGACAAAGAAAAAGCTACGAGACCCCTAGGCATCCGTGGCGACGGGATCAACTCGAAGTGGAATTGCACCTACTCGGAGACTACGGCCTTCGGAACAAGCGAGAGCTTTGGCGATATAAGACGATGCTCTCTAAGGTTAGAGGAATTGCCCGATCACTCTTGGGAGCCACAGAGGAGGAGAGGGCTCGAGTAGAACGCGAATACTTGGCGAAACTAAGCAGAATTGGCGTCCTCTCCGAGTCTGCATCCATCGACGAGGTTCTGGACCTTGACATTCGAGACTTGCTGGAGCGAAGGCTTCAAACCGTCGTGTTCAGACGAGGTCTAGCGAAGACATTGTTCCAGGCCCGGCAGTTGGTTTCACATGGTCACATAGCCGTGGCAGGTAAAGTCGTGTCAGTTCCGGGTTACATTGTACAACGGGACGAAGAGCAGAAGATCAAGTATTTTGCACAGAGCCCGATCTCAAAAAGCGATCACCCAGTACGGAAGGTTGCTGCTGCCGCAGCGGCAGGGCAAGAAATTGCTGCGGAGCCGAAGTCCGCCTAGACTAATTAACTAAGCTCGTTGCCAACTTTTCTTCCTAAGGAGTAGGAAGAAAAGCAGTACGAAGACCGTCAGAAAGACTGCGAGAGCTACGATGGCTAGGGAGTTTTGTCCCGCTCCCAGGACGATTGGTATAGGCCCGATGAGTATGATGGCGCCGGCGCTGGCATTGTTAGGGTTAAGGTTTGAGAGTGATCCCAGTGTCATCAACAAAACTCCGATGAAGATGATGGCGAAGGCAGCGAAGAACAACCACGTAGCCAGTGAGAACGGTGAAGTGGCCGAGGATGCTACTGGCCTAGCGGTTGGTTCGATTCTCGTCTGACATTCAGAGCATAACCAGTGGTTCGAGTCAAAGCAGTTTACGCAAATGGTTCTGCCGCAACTTTGGCAAACATATGTTGCGGTTCTTCTGCCACACAACCCACATAACGGCGCAGTCATCAACAATCACTTCATCATGAGAAATGGAATAAACGTGAACGCAAGAACTACGACGATCAGCACGATAGCAAGCACGACCAGTATTTTGACTGACTCTCGGTCAGTTCCAAATATGATTGGGATAGGGCCTATGAGTAGGATCCCACCTCCGCGTGTTCGATTGGGGTCTCCTTTGCTCTTGACCGCTAGGAGAATGATTGCGAGAAATGCCAAGACAAATCCGACTATGACGAATAGAAATCCAATGCTCGCGAGGTTGGCCTCGACCAAATTCACCATCGCCAATGTTGCCTTCGCATCTTTCGTGAACTTTAACTCTTCGAGAAGATATCTGAGACAAGAACTTCCGCGAGGCTGTAATAGTTTATAAGCCCCGCAGAGGCTACTCGAAAAGCTCTTCGGCTAGAAGTGAAAATGCAGTGGACTGCGGACCCGAACCACGGAATTCTGGTCAGCGTAGCTCCCATAATGTTCAAGCGCAAATTCGCATGAGGGGTCCGTAGGTCTTGGAGATCAAGGTCATAGAGGATAAAGAGAACATTTTCAGGTTCCTCCTCAAAGGAACCAACCACGCCTACGCGAACGCTCTGCGGAGAACTATGCTCGCCGAAGTACCCGCGATGGCGATCGAAGATGTCATTATTATAGAGAACACTTCGGTTCTCTACGACGAGACAATAGCGCACAGACTCGGCTTGATTCCTCTGAAGACGGACTTGGACGCATACGTTCTACCTGAGGAATGCGACTGTAAGAGTGAATTGGGTTGCAGCAAGTGTCGAGCGTCCTTGACGCTTGAGATTGAAGCGAGCGACGAACCGATGATGGTATACTCATCCCACCTCAAAGCTGAGAGCGACGTTACGCCGGTTAGCGGCAACATTCCGATCGTCAAGCTCGGTGCTAAGCAGAAGTTGCGGCTGGAGGCCTATGCGAGGCTTGGGCGTGGCATAGAGCACGCTAAGTGGCAGCCAGTTTCCGCATGCGCATACAAGTACCTGCCAAGCGTCAAGCTGAACGCTGACAACTTATCCAATCCGGAAGAAGTGATTCAGGTCTGCCCCACAGATGTCTATACTCATGACCCTGAGAGCAAGATAGTTGTCCGAGACGAGATGGCATGTACTCTATGCATGGATTGTGTTAAGAAAGCCGTTCCAGCCGATTCGAAGAAGGCATTTCCGATCAAGATCGAAGGCGATGACACTGCCTACATCTTCTACGTGGAATCTACAGGAGCTATTCCACCGAAGAGAATTGTCGGAGAAGCGTCAACTATACTTGACAAGAAGGCGTCCTCTCTAACCGACTTGGTGAAAAAGGGACTCGAATAGGATGGTACCTTGATTTTGAAGCGACTGATTACAAACCCCGAACTTCTGGACACGATCAGATTCCTGAAAGTCCAAGCTAAGGAGAATAAGGCGAATATCTGGACAACGGTGGCCGAACAACTATCAGGTCCGCATCGCATACGAGCTGTGCTCGACGTTAACCACATATCACGCGCCGCGCCAGCTGATTCACTTGTCATCGTCCCCGGGAAGGTCTTGGGAGCAGGAGCCATCAAGCATCCCGTTGTGGTAGGCGCATTCCAGTTCTCCGAATCTGCGAAGGCGAAAATCGAACAAGCTGGCGGAAAGTGCATAGGCATCAAGGATTTTGTCAGCAAATATCCCAAGGGATCGAAAGTCCAAATTCTCAAGTGATCATAATGTCCAAAGAACCTCTGTTATTGGATGCTAAGAATCAGATTCTAGGTAGACTTGCCAGTTACATAGCGAAGAGAGCCTTGAGCGGTGATTTCGTTGTCGTCTTGAATGCTGAGAAGGCTGTGATCTCGGGTAGGCGAAGCAATATCGTGGAGGAAGCAAAGCGCCGACTCAAAACGAGAACGCTTGGCACACAGATTCACGCCCCAACCCACCAACGGAGACCTGACCTGTACTTACGGCGAGTCGTAAGAGGTATGTTGCCTTGGAAGAAGGCGAAGGGTAAATCTGCTTTCCATCGGGTTCACGTATACATGGGTGTCCCAGAAGAATTCGCGAACAAGGCTCCGACAAGAGTTCCCGGAGCAGATGCTGCGAAATTAACAGCGCCATACATCACCTTGGAAGATCTCGCTAAGGAGACAAGAGGTAGTAGCATATGAGCGAGCAGATCGAAGCTACAGTAGAGAAGACAGAGAAGATCGAGAAGCCGGAGAAGAGTGAAAAGGTAGAGAAGAAACGGATCATTCTCGTGACGGGGAAAAGGAAGACTGCCATAGCCCGAGCAATAGTAAGGCCCGGTGCAGGTAACGTTTTCGTGAACGGAATTCCTCTCGCAGCTTTCATGCCCGAAATCGCAAGGATCAAAGTCACTGAAGCACTAGTTCTATCGGGTGAGCGCTGGAAGGTGCTGGACTTCAACGTCAGAGTCAGCGGAGGAGGCTTCATGGGTCAAGCTGAAGCCGCTCGAATGGCAGTGGCAAGAGCTCTAGTTCAATGGACCAGGAGTTCTGAACTCAGAAAGACTATGACGAATTACGATAGGACAATGCTTGCAGGAGACCCACGGAGGAAGGAACCCAAGAAATTCGGAGGCCCTGGCGCACGGCGCCGCGAGCAAAAATCGTACAGGTAGGCTGGAGGACCGTCGCATGATTATCCCGATAAGATGCTTCACCTGCGGAAAGCTGGTCGCTGACCGCTGGGAAGAATTCGCTAGACGCGTAAAAGCGGGAGAAAGACCCAAGAAGGTTCTCGACGATATGGGAATGACGAGATACTGCTGCCGACGCATGTTCATATCACACGTCGACGTTGTCGATGACCTGCTACGATACGCTCAGGTTACCGCAAAGAGACGCGCACAATTCGATTGAAGGAGGAAGTTGAATCAATGTCTGAAGTTGAAGAGAAAGAGGGGATGCCGAAATCAGAAGACCTACTCATCCCACTCGAAGATCTACTCGCAGCCGGTTTGCACATCGGTACTAGAATCAAGACGGGCGATATGGAGCCATACATCTACCGAGTCAGGCCTGATGGCCTATTCATCCTCAACATAGGGAAGACCGATGAGAAGATCCGAATTGCCGGACGCTTCATCGCTCGCTTCGAACCAGAGCGCGTTCTGATTGTCTCATCGAGGCTCTATGGAAAGACACCCGTCGAGAGGTTCTGCGAGCTAACGAAAACGACACCGATTGTCGGTCGCTTCATGCCGGGATTAATATCGAACCCGCTTCAACCCTATCACGCTGATCCTCAGGTCGTCATGGTCACCGACCCAAGAGCAGATTGGCAGTCAATCAAGGAATCGTCTTCCTCCGGGGTACCAGTAGTTGCCCTTTGCGATACTGATAATGTGTTCAGCGGCGTGGATCTCGCGATACCGGTAAACAACAAAGGACGACGCGCGCTGGCAATGGTTTACTGGTTACTAGCGAGACAGGTGCTAAGAGAGCGAGGAGAGTTGCCGCAGGATGGTACAATCACAGCCACAGTCGACGACTTCGAGACCAAATTGGCAGCTATCGCCCCGAGAGCGGGCGGTGAGTTTTGAAGATAAGAAAGCCCTGTGTCGCAGACGCATTCTACGCAGGAACCAGAGCTGAACTGACAGATCAGATAACCGAATGCTTCACGCATCGCTTCGGGCCAGGCAGTGTGCCCAAACCGGTCTCTGATGGACCGCGCAAGGTCATTGGCATAGTTTCGCCCCATGCCGGCTACATGTATTCAGGTCCCGTAGCCGCTAACGGATATAGTAGACTTGCCACTGACGGAGTTCCCGAAGTCTTCGTAATCCTAGGACCGAATCACACTGGTCTTGGAAGCGGTCTGTCAATACAAACCGAAGGCGTTTGGGAGACACCGTTGGGCATTGCCTCAATTGACAGTGAACTCGCTAAGAGGATTCAGAAATCGAGCGGCATACTCGACGTGGATGATAGAGCTCATGCAAATGAGCATTCAGTGGAAGTCCAACTCCCCTTCGTTCAATTCCTGTTCGGGAACGAAGTGAAATTCGTCCCGATATGTATGATGATGCAGGACCTGAGAACAAGCCGAGAAGTCGCGAGGAGCATCGTTGAGCAAACGAAAGGAAAGAACGTTGCTATCATCGCGTCAAGCGACTTCACCCATTATGAGTCACACGATTCCGCTAGCAGGAAGGACAAGGGAGCAATTGATGCAATTGTAAGACTCGATGATGAGGCATTGAATGAGCTAGGGGAGAGCAATCGTGTTACTATGTGCGGATATGGTCCAATTACGACTCTAATAGCTACCGCGAAATTGCTTGGGGCCGTAAAGGCAGAACTGTTAGCCTACAGAACCAGCGGCGACATTACAGGCGACAAGAGCGCAGTCGTCGGTTACGCGTCAATTGTTTTCTCGCGCGACTGAGAGCGCAAACACGAATCCGTGGTTCAAGTTCTGTTGCTCGCACATGATAACACACACTAAACCAGGTCTAATTTAGGTGATCGAGTTTTGGTGGATATTACTCAGCTAGGTAGAGTGAGCCGATCATTCGCATTGAATCAGAGAGTGAACTGATGAATGGGGTTGACACATCCGGGTTGAAGCTTAAGATGACGACAAAACTCTTCATGGGGAAGAAAACAAGCAGTATCTTTTCATATCTAACAGTCACTGTGTCCAACTTTCCAAGTAACGGTTGCAGTTTTTCCACAGCATCAACGATTATTGGCGGCATAATTTGCACAAAGTTGCGTTCTTGATCTTCCTTTCACGTTGCTCAAAGACGCATTTAGAGTCGGTGGTGATACGCTGGGTAGGACTATTGTTAGAAGACTATGTCAAAAGGCTGGAGTGAGACTTGAAGATACGAGGGCCTTCAGAACCAAGCGTCCTGTGATCGATTACGTTGAAGAGCTGAGACAGAAGCTCCAAAATCGTCTTGGTGCGAGCGTCGCAACTTGAACCGTCAATTCACTCCGTGTGTGCGCACCATTGGACCCACACACCGGACGAAAGCAGAGTCCAATCTGACTCGCATTGGCGCAGGACCCGTAGAGAGTTCTAGAAATGAGAGAATCGGTGGGGTCTATTTTTCGAGTAGGCTAGTGAAGAAG
>Ga0315281_10005317_pt1 | contig 18463 bp, 19 predicted proteins | sample YL17G07_0_MG_FD_204540 | JGI IMG/M metagenome (GOLD analysis project Ga0315281, IMG submission 204540) | Sediment microbial communities from Yellowstone Lake, YNP, Wyoming, USA - YL17G07_0 | ecosystem: Environmental > Aquatic > Freshwater > Lake > Sediment | place: USA: Wyoming | collected...
ACCACCTGCCAGGAGCCCATGGAGAAGTGCCTCCCGTCCTGAAAGTCGAGCTTCCCCTCGAACTCCGGGTCCTTCCCTGCGACGGTGGAGAACTGGTAGGCGCAGCACTGGTAGCAGGAGATGCCCTTCCCTGCCCCACGGTACGGGGGGATCTGGTTGTCATAGTAGGGCGTGCCGAACTTGGAAGCGAGCTCGAAGGTGAGGAGGTAGAGGTCCCGGTAGCTTGGCAGGTCGGGGTGCCTCCGGTTGTACTCCTCGTCCTCGGAGAGGAAGTCCGGCTCGATGCTGATCTCGGGCTTGGGGAACGAGAAGGGCTTGCCCCAGTAGTCCCCCTCGAGCATCACCTCCATCATGGCCTTGAAGAGGAGCCTGACCTCCCGCTCGAACTCCCCGTAGGTCCTTCTCGGGGCCTGCTTCCCGTCGTATATCCTCCCCCGGTACACGCAGGGCTTGTCCTTCCAGAGGGTGGGGACACCGGGAGTGAGCTGGACCGACGAGAAGACGAGCTGCCCGCCCCGGGCGACCATCATCTGGGTCATCTCGTAGACGAACATCTGGATGAGCTGCTTGATCGCGTCGTACTCGAGTCCCTCGAAGTAGGGGGCGAGGAAGGTGAGGAAGTTGTAGTAGCCCTGGCCGCCTGCGAAGTTGGTCTGCGCCGACCCGAGGGCCTTCACCGCGTGGAGCACCGCGACCTCGGCGCGCTTCGCCGGTCCCGCCACCGAGGCCTTCGTGCCGTTCCCATCGGGCATCAGGCCATAATACAGGAAGTAGCGGAGGTCCCAGTCCTGGCAGAAGGGCCTCGTCCCGAAGTACTCGAGGTCATGGATGTGGAGGTCGCCGGCGAGGTGGTAATCGGAGAGGTGCGGGGGGAGCTGGAGGAGATACTGCTCCTTGCTGATCTTGTCGGCCTTCTTCTTATGCGAGGTCTCGGCGTTGTCCTGGAGGTTCGCGTTGTCATGGGCCTCAAAACCCCTTCCCACGTCGATGAGGTGGGCATCGTAGACAGGCGTCCCGACCCGGGTGCAGACATTCCGGTACTCGGTGAGGCCCTGCTCGAGGAGCACAGTGTTCGCGATCTCCCGGATGAGGGGGCCCGAGAGGGCCTGGAGGCCGAGCTTCTGTATCCGCTGCTCTACGAGGATAGCGATATCCCGTGCGATATCCTCGTCTGCACTCTCATGGCCATAGAAGACCTCGATGAGCCGCGTCTCCTCCACGATCTGCCGGACGATCCTCTCCCTGTCCCACTCCACCATATGGCCGTCCGTTGTGCGGACTCGGGGGAGTGTCGGAACGAAGATCCCGTCGAGGGTTGCCTGCTTGGTCTGCCGGAGGGCCGGCTTCGGGATCCGGCTCACAGGAGGCCCCCCGCGAGGCGTCCCACCGAGTCCTCCTTCACTTTCCCGCCGGAGAAGAGATCCAGGGTCGTGAGGAAGGTATCCCCCTGCCGCAGCACGGGCGCCTCCATCGCAAAGACCCCGTTCACCCGGAGCTCGGTCAGGGAGGCCGCGCTCGACATATCCTCCTCCAGGAACTTAATACCTTTTCTCTTGAGGAAACCCTTCAATAATTCGCAGTTGGGACAATTTTCCAGTGTATAAACGGTCAGGACTGACCTCTCCCCCATGGATCCACCACTCCCCCCAATCGATTATCATTTGTAGCTGGATGCTAACATATTCTTGATGGTCAGGACTTTTATTGCTATTGATCTCACCCCGGAGGTGAGGGAGCGGATGCGGGGTCCGCAGGGGGCCCTGGCAGGGTGCCGGGCCCGGCTCACCGTCGTGAAGCCTGACGCCATCCACATCACCCTCAAGTTCCTCGGGGAGATCGATGAGAAGAACTGCGAGAGGGTCAGGGAAGCCCTCTCCACCATCCGGTTCGAACCCTTCGAGATCGCCCTCGGGGGGGTGAAGGGGAACCCCCCTTCCTCCCCAAGGGTCATCTGGTCGGGCGTCAGAGACGCGGGGGAATGCGTGAGGCTCTTTGCCCTCGTGGAGGAGGCCCTCCTCCCCCTCGGCATCCCGAAGGAGAAGCGGGCATATACCCCTCATGCAACCCTCGCGCGGGTGAAAAGGTTCGATCCCTCCCTCCTTCCCCCCCTGAAGAGCCTGGCCTCCGAGGAGTTCGGATCCTGCCCTGTAAGGTGCATCAAGCTGAAGAAGAGCACCCTCACCCCCGCGGGGCCCATCTACGAGGACATCATGGAGGTCCGGTGCGCGTGAGGGGCCGGGAGGATGATGGGATCCGGGCCCGGGGAGAGGAGGAGGTCCTCGCCAGGATCCGGCCGAAGGAGGACGAGCGCAACCATACCTGGGTCGTGGCCACCGGGATCCTCTCGGCCATCGAGAAGGACGGGAGGGCGAAGGGGATGGTTGTCGGGTCGGTGGCCCGGGACACCTGGCTCTCGGGCGACCGGGACCTGGACATTTTCCTTCTCTTTCCCGCCCAGATCTCCCGGGAGGCCCTGGAGGAGACTGGGCTCGATCTCGCGAGGAAGATCGCCCGCCGGTTCACCGGGAGCTTCCATGAGAAGTACGCCGAGCACCCCTATGTGAACGCCACCATCGACGGCCTTGACGTCGACCTCGTCCCCTGCTACGAGGTTGCCTCGGCCGCTGCCATCCAGTCTGCCGTGGACCGCACACCCTTCCACACCCGGTACATCTCTGACAAGATCGGGCCGCTCCGGGACGATGTGCTCCTTGCCAAGCAGTTTGCCAAGGCCTGCGGCGTCTACGGCTCCGACCAGATGACCGAGGGGTTCTCGGGCTACCTCTGCGAGCTCCTGGTCCTGCACTACATAGGGTTCTCCCCCCTTGTGGAAGCCGCTGCGGGGTGGAAGCCGGGAACCTGCATCGATCTCGAGGGGCATGCCTGCAAGGCCTTCGAAGAGCCGCTCCGGGTCATCGATCCGGTCGATCCTGCACGGAACGTGGCTGCTGCCCTCTCCTGCACCCGGATGTTCGAGTTCGTTGAGTACTGCCGGGGGTACCTCGAGGAACCCACGACCGGCTTCTTCTTCCCACCTGAACAGGCCGGGGTGGACCGGAGGGGCTTCGCCCGGGCTCTTGCCCGGCGTGGCACGAACCTTTTTGCCATCAGTTTCGCGACCCCGCCGCTGATTCCGGATATCGTCGTCCCCCAGCTCCGCCGGAGCCTTGCATCCATCCGCGGCCTCCTCACCAGGAACGGCTTCGCCGTCCTCCAGGACGACTGTGCCATGGGCGAGGACCGGTGTATCCTGGTTCTCGAGCTCCTGATGGACCGTCTTGCCCCTGTCACCAGGCACATGGGACCTCCGCTCTGGGACAGGGCCAATGCCGAGAAGTTTGCGGAGAAGTACATGAAGAACATCCTCTCCGGCCCCTTCATCCGTGACGGGCGTTACATGGTGGACCTGGAGCGGAAGTTCCCGGACGCAAAGGCACTCCTCCATTCACCCGAGATCCTCGCCGTGGGGCTGGGGAAGCACGTGAAGCAGTCCATGGAGAAGGGGTGGAAGGTGCACGAGGGCGAGGAGTGCTGGGACGAGGAGTTTGGGGTGTTTTTATCGCATTTCATCGAGCCGGCGTCGCCGCTGGCCAGGAGAGAGAGGCGTTCATCTTAAGAAAATTCACCATCATTGACGACAGCGCCGACCCTCCCCACCCTCCCGTCCCTGAGCCTGACCTTGATCCCGTGCGGGTGAAAGGAGGTATTCGTCAGGATCTCCGCGACGACCCCGCGGATCACCTTCCCGCTCTTCTGGTCCGGTTTAAGGATGATATCCACCGTTGAGCCGGTCCTTACGGAAGAACGGTACCTTCCGTCGCGCTTTTCTTCCATGGATGTATTCCCTCATGTATACGTCTCCGACGCTCATAAGGGTATGAGCAGGAAAAAAGTTATGATCTTCGGGGATCCTCAATAAAAAAAGTCCGGCAGGATGTGGATGAGATCTACGGAAGGAGACCCTCCAGGATCTCCCCCGCGTCCCTGACGAGCTTCGAGCACCTCGTCGCAAACACCTTCTTCTCCCTCGCCTCGGCGAACTGCTTCGGGTCGGAGAGGTCGTACCCGACGAGCTCGGTGCAGTTCACCGATGCGTTCCTTGCCGTGAACTCGTCGAGGAACCTCCGGACCTTTGCATAGACCTTCTCCCTCGAGGATGGATCCTGAATATCTTCCGGCCTCTGGGAGAGCCCGATCACCATGAGCGCTCCCGAGGCCGCCCCGCAGATCTCCCCTGTCTTTGCCACGCCAGCCCCGAAGGCTGATGCGATCTTCACCGCGGTTTCCGGGTCAAAGCCGAGATCCTTCCCGAACACCGAGAAGATCGCCTGGGAACAGGAGAGGCCCTTTCTGAATGCATCTACTGCTTCGTCGGCCCGCTTCGTTGTCACAGATCCTCCTATCCAGTTCCGGCGGGAAAAATCACTGATAGATTATCTCTTCCAAATCTCCGGTACCATCATACCGGTCCCGTGATACTCGATCTCCCTTGCGGTAAATACAAGAACCACGAAGTCCGGATTATCCACCGATTTGAAGTACTGCTCAAACATCGGGTTCCAGTACTTCTTCTTGGTCTTCAGATCCTCGTGGACCTCGCCCCTCGCCTGGATCACGACGTAGGGATCGGTGAATTCCTTCCCCGACCAGATGGAGATGGCCGCACTGGGATTCTTCCGCAGCTGTTCCACCTTCCGGGTAGTCTTCATGGTCCCGCCCACAAAGGTCATGTCCTCAAACCCATTGAGGACCATGAACCTCACCGCAGGCATCCCCCCGGCGACAGTGGCAACTGCCGACACGTGGGGGCCTCCGGCCACTTCCAGGATCTTCTCCTTGAGTGCCATGCTGAGCACTCACTACGGTGATCGTATTAAAATGATGGGTCCCGGATCGATGATCATTCCCTCTTCACGAACGCGAGCGACGCCGAGTTCATGCAGTATCTCTTATGCGTGGGCGGCGGGCCATCGTCGAAGACGTGCCCGAGGTGGGCACCGCACCGGGCGCAGAGGACCTCGGTCCGCACCATGCCGAACGAGACGTCCCTCTTCAGTTCGACATTGGGCTCGGAGACCGGCGCCGAGAAGGAGGGCCAGCCGGTGCCTGATTCGAACTTCGAGTCTGAAAGGAAGAGGTCGGTCCCGCAGCAGGCGCACCGGTAGATCCCGTGCTCCTTCCAGACATGGTACTTCCCGGTGAAGGGCGGCTCGGTCCCGGCTTTCCGCGCTATCTCAAAGGTGAGGGGGTCGAGGATCTTCTGCCACTCGGCATCGGATTTCACTATCTTCTCAACGGGCGTAACGGATCCGGTCTCAACGGAGAAAATGGGGATTTTTCCGGCTGATCTCTTCATGGTATCCACTGCCATCACCCAGTGAGGTATCGCAGGAGCATAAGTCCTTTCGGTGGTGATCACCCGGACTTTCTCTTCGCCTTCTCCTTCGCGAGCTTCTCTACCGCCGCAAGATCGACCTTCGGCTCGATCGTGAGGCGCCCGGAGGCTACCGCCCGGTCGACAAAGGACCTGCCTACGGGGGTGCGGATGAGGAGAGTGGTGTAGCCTTTCGGCGCCCCGACCGCTCCTGCCGAGATATCCGCGTCGACGGCGGCAAAATCGGTGCAGGACCGGCACCCAGGCCGGACCGTCGCCTCAAGCTCCTTCAGGGGGATGGAGATCAGATCCCTTCCTTCCACGGTCACGTCGAGCTTCCCCGAGACATTCAACTTCTTCACCTGCCAGGGCTCGACATGGTGCTTCTCCCCGAGAACACCCTCCACGAGGGCCCGGTAGTCGAAGGACTCGGTGCAGAAGAGACCGACGAGGAGCCGGATCGACCGGCCATAGGGCTTTGCCAGCTGGTTGTCGCTTCTCCTCATCCGCTGGACCGCCTGGACCGCGCAGGGCACCCCCACCACCGCGAGGCGCCGGATCTTCCTCCTTACCACCGCCTCCTTCAGGGATGCGAGGAGGGGAACCCACCATGAGTAGCGGGAGCCTGCCTCGTGGATGAGGACTTCCGAGGAGGTGATAATGGCCGAGCGGGGCTCGAGGGTGAACCGGTCCTCGGTGACGGTCACCACCCCGTCGATAAGCCCCTCGTCGAGAGCATTGGCAAGGATGGCAGTGACCGCGCCGCCGCTCTGCCGGCGGGGGATTTCGAAGACCGCCCTGCCAGCCATTGCATCGGTGTACTTCCCGAGCATCTGGCGTGTCTCGCCCGAGGCCCTCGGACATATGGCATAGCAGACACCGCAGGGAACACTGTCCACATCCTCCTTGCAAGTCCCGGTCGAGACCGGGCTGTTCATCCCCTTGCCCGTCTCAAAGAAGAGCCCCTCGGCGGGGCAGACCGCGACGCAAGCCCCGCAGCCGGAGCAGAGGCCGGCATCCCACACTTCCTTCTTCAGGTCCCGGTAGGTCTTCTCGCTCATACCTCACTCCCATGTATACGTGTTCGCGAAGGGGCGGCTGCTCGCGGGAGCGATTCGCACGTATTCCTCGGAGAGAAGCGCCCCCGCATCCATTCCGAAGAGCCCGGCAAACTCCCTCAGATAGGGAGCGATCCTCTCACGCTCATCATCCCCCGCAGGCTTCTCGGTTGCGCCTACCCCCAGAAGGTAGGAAGGGACCTCCCCCCTGAGATAGATCTCCCCGCCGTGGATCCCGCTCCCGATCCCTCTCTCTTCAACCGCCGGCTTCCCACCCAGGCCAAGGACGATGATGAGCCCGCCGGCCATGTACTCGCCGAGGAAGGCACGGGAGCTTCCCCCGACCACCAGGATGGGCCTCTTCGTGTTGTACTCCTTCATATGGATCCCGCCCCGGTAGCCGATGTCGTCCCGGACGAAGATCTTCCCGCCCCGCATGGAGTGGGCAACGGCGTCCCCTGCAGATCCGTGGATAACGATCATACCGGCATCCATAGTATTCCCTGGGGCATGCTCTGCATTCCCGTGGACGATGCAGGTAGGACCTGACATGAACATACCCAGGTCACCCCCCGCGACCCCGTGGATCGTTATCGTCACCTCGCCCTTCAGGCCGTCGGCGATGAACCGCTGGCCGAGGACATGTTCGATCTCGATCTCCTTCTCCCCCGCCGCCACGGCGGCCCGCAGGAGCTGGTTCAGCCGGGTGTAGGAGAGGTCCTGTGCATCGATCCGGTACCCGGCCATGCCCTACGCTCCCACCGTCTTCACGTCGAGCACCTTCAGGATCCCCTCGTCCAGGAGATAACCCCGGAGCCGGTCACGGTTCCCGCGGAGGCTCTCGATGCTGTTGATCCCGGCAGCCCCCATCAGCTCGGAGAGCTCAAGGGTCCAGGCATGGATCAGGTTCGCCGCCTGCCGGGACCCTGTCTCCGGGTCCAGGCGCTCGACGAGGTCCTCCCTCTGGGTCGCGATCCCCCAGGGGCAGAGGCCCCGGTAGCAGTTCCCGCAGACCCGGCACCCCAGCGCGACGAGGGCTGCGGTCCCGATGTAGACCGCGTCCGCTCCGAGGGCAATGGACTTCGCCACATCGGCACTCTCCCGGATGCCCCCGCTTGCGATGAGGGAGACCTCGTTCCTGATTCCCTGATCCCTGAGCTTCGCGTCCACCGATGCAATCGCTGCCTCGATGGGGATCCCGACATGGTCCCTGAAAACCTTTGGTGCGGCACCGGTCCCGCCCCGGAACCCGTCGATGACCACAGCATCGGCAGAGGAGCGGGCGATCCCGGCGGCGATGGCCGCGGAGTTATGGACCGCCGCGATCTTCACGAAGACGGGCTTCTTCCACTCGGTGGCCTCCTTGAGGGAGCGGACGAGCTGTTTCAGGTCCTCGATGCTGTAGATGTCATGGTGAGGGGAGGGGCTGATGGCATCCGTCCCGATCGGGATCATCCGGGTGGAGGAGACATCCCCGTTCACCTTCTCGCCAGGGAGGTGCCCCCCCAACCCCGGCTTCGCGCCCTGGCCGATCTTGATCTCGATCGCGGCACCCCGCTCGAGGTAGTTGATATCCACGCCAAACCTCCCCGATGCCACCTGAACGATCATGCGATCCTGGTAGGGGTAGAGGGCATGGTGGAGCCCCCCCTCGCCGGTTCCCATGTAGGTTCCTGCCTCCTTCGCTGCCCTCGCAAGGGAGAGCTGGGCATTCCGGCTGATGGCCCCGTAGCTCATGTGGGCGATCATAATCGGGGTCTCGAGCTGGAGGTTGGGGGTGAGCTCTGTCAGGAGCTCCACATCACCCCCTGCACCTTTCCTGATCTCCAGGCGGGAGGGCTTCTTCCCCACGTAGGTGCGGAGCTCCATGGGCTCCCGCAGGGGGTCAATGGAAGGGTTCGTGACCTGGCACGCGTCAAGAACGAGGCGGTCGAAGATGACCGGGTAAGGGAGCGCGTTTCCCATGCCTGCCAGGATGATCTTCCCCGTCCGTGCCTGGTTGTAGATGTCCTCCCTAGCCTCCCGTGTCCAGAGCGGGTGGCTCCGGTAGTCAACAGGTCGCTCTTTGAGGTCGATTGCATCCCTGGGGCACATGGCGATGCACCGGTGGCAGGCCGTGCACCTCCGGGAGTCGATGATGAGCCGCCCGTCCTCAGACCGGAAGACCCCGTAGGGACAGCTCTCCACGCACCTCTCGCAGAGCATGCACTGGTCCCGGTCCACGGTGATCCGGTACCTGGGAGGGAGTGCCCCGATGCTGCTCATATCGAGACCCTCCCGATGACAGGCTCACCAGCCCGGGGCATGAAGACCTTCCCGACCCCCGGATCCATCCGGCGGATGGCGGCTTCCTCACTCGATATGTAGAGCCGGTCGCCGTTCTCCCCGGCAACGAGGGGGCGGAGCTTGATCCGGTCCGTGAACCCGAGCATCATGCCGGGCCGGGCGATAACGATGGCAAAGGGGCCGTTCATGAGGGCAGGCCCATAGGTGAGCCGGATTGCTGTCGCGAGCTCGCGCTCTTTCGCGGGCATCCGGTCGATCTCGTCCCAGAACGGGGGAGCAAGGGCCTTCACCGCGATATCCTCGGGGAGGTGGTGCTTCCGGACGAGGAGGTCGAAGAGATAGGCCACCACCTCGGTATCGGTGAACATGGTGCAGTTATACCCGTACGATTCAATGTACCGCTGGTTTGTCCCGTAGGAGGTGATCTCCCCGTTGTGGACCACGGACCAGCCCAGGAGGTTGAAGGGATGGGCGCCCCCCCACCAGCCTGGAGTGTTCGTAGGGTAGCGGTTGTGGCCGAGCCACAGGTAGCCCCGGTAGTCCTCGATCCGGTAAAAGTCTGCGACATCCTCGGGCCATCCGGAGGCCTTGAAGACCCCCATGTCCTTCCCGGAGGAGATGATAAGGGCGCCCTTCCTGTCGGTGTTCACCCGCATGACGAGATGGGTGACAATGTCATCCTCCGGCGTGGGGGACCAGGACATCAGGCTCCGGTCGGGTTTGAAGAAGTACCGCCACGGGGAATGGATCTTCCGGAGGTTCGGCTGCTCGTAGGTCGGGATCTGCTCCTCATGGACCACCTTTCCCCACTGTTCAAGGAGATCATCGACGGCCTTCTTGTTCTCGTGGATGGCATCGAAGAAGACATGGAGGGCATAGCAGTCCCTGTACTGGGGGTAGCAGCCGTACACGGCATAGCCGGCTCCCTCGCCGCTCCCGCGCTCCATCATCTGGGAGAGGGCCGGCTTGATCAGGGAGCCGTCCATCTCCTTCCTCCCGCGATCGATGACACCGATGATGCCGCACATGCCGTATTCCTTTAGAGACCCTCTCTATGATTAGTGTTTAGTCAACCGTCGGATCACTAGCTGAGCATGAAACGCCGTACCATTACCATTGATCCCCGTACATAGTAAAATGTTTCTACCTGCTTGTATATGATGATATCATTAGCTATAAGTAATAGTGTGGTAGAAGAGTATTTCCATGTCGATCCAGACCAACCTCTATGGAAAGGTGAGGATATGACTGCACCAGCCATGAAATGGAATGGCACCATGAACGAAGGAGCGATCGAGGGTGTCTCGAAGCTCATCAAAAAGAATGGTATCGAGATCGTGGACTTCAAGTTCAATGACCTGCCCGGCCTCTGGCAGCACTTCTCGATCCCCTCGTCAGAACTATCGGAGATCGATGACCCGATGACGAGCATCTGGGCAGAGGGTATCGGGTTTGACGGGTCCTCGATCCGCGGATTCCAGCAGATCCAGGAGTCGGACATGATCCTGATCCCGGACGCCGCAACCGCGGTGATGGACCCCATATGCGAGACTCCAACAGCGAGTATCATCTGCGATGTCTACGATCCCATCACCAAGCAGCCCTATACCCGGGACCCGAGGTATATCGCGAAGAAGGCCGAGAAGTACCTGAAGGAGAGCGGCATCGCCGATACCAGCTTCTGGGGACCGGAGCTCGAGTTCTTCATCTTCAACGATATCCGCTTCGGCCAGACGGTGAACAAGGGGTACTATTACATCGATTCTGTCGAAGGAGAGTGGAACTCCGGTGCCGTCGAGCAGCCGAACCTGGGGTACAAGCCGAGGTTCAAGGAGGGCTACTTCCCTGTCCCGCCCCATGACTCCCTCCAGGATTTGAGGTCGAGGACCATCCTCCAGATGATCAGGGCCGGGATTCCCATCGAGGTACACCACCACGAGGTCGCGACCGCGGGCCAGTGCGAGATCGATATGCGCTTTGACACCCTGGTGACGATGGCGGACCGGTGCATGATGTTCAAGTACATCGTGAAGAACATCGCCCGGAAGAACAACATGGTCGCCTCCTTCATGCCCAAGCCCCTCTACGGCGACAACGGGTCCGGGATGCACACCCACCAGTCCCTCTGGAAGGGCGGGAAGAATGTCTTCTTCGACGATAAGGGCTACGCGAAGATCAGCCAGATGGCCAAGTACTACATCGGGGGGCTGCTCACCCATGCAAACGCCCTCATGGCCTTCTGCGCCCCCACCACGAACTCCTATAAGAGGCTCGTGCCCGGGTACGAGGCGCCGGTGAACCTGGTCTACTCGATGCGCAACCGCTCGGCCGCTGTCCGCATCCCGGTTTACTCCGAGAACCCGAAGACAAAGAGAGTCGAATTCCGGCCGCCCGACCCGGCATGCAACCCGTACCTCTCCTTCTCTGCCATGCTCATGGCAGGCCTGGACGGGGTGAAGAGGAAGATCGATCCCGGGGAGCCCTTTGACAAGAACACCTACGAGGTCTCCAAATCAGAGGCAAAGAAGATCCCGACGGTACCGGGTTCCCTCGAGAAGTCCATCGAGGCCCTCGAGGACGACCACAAGTTCCTCCTCGATGGAGGGGTCTTCACCCAGGATGTCATCGATGTCTGGATCGAGTACAAGAGAACCGAGATGGACAAGGTGCGCCTCCGGCCCCATCCCTACGAGTTCTACCTGTACTTCGACATCTGAACATCCCTCTTTTTTCGCCTGCCCTTCGGCCTGACGGGAGGATCCAAATAATTAAGTATAATGTATAACAGGTCGACATCTTCCCCCATGCCACGCGACAGTCAGGCATCGATCCTGAAGAAGATCAAGGATCAGGAGATCAGGTTCCTCAGGCTGCAGTTCTGCGATATCCAGGGGCAGCCAAAGAACGTTGCGATCCCGGCGATCCAGGCCGAGAAGGCGCTCTCCCAGGGGATCTACTTTGATGGCTCATCCATCGAGGGGTTCGCCCGGATCGAGGAGTCCGATATGCTCCTCAAGCCGGATCCGCAAACCTACTCGGTCCTCCCCTGGCGGCCCGCAAGCTCCAAAGTCGCCCGGATGATCTGCGATGTCTATACGTATGACGACAAGCCCTACATCGGCGATCCCCGGTACATCCTGAAACGGACTCTCGAGGATGCGAAGAAGATGGGGTACGTCTTTAACACGGGCCCCGAGCTCGAGTTCTTCCTCTTCAAGATGATGGACGGCAGCCCGACCATCATCCCCCAGGATGCCGGTGCATACTTCGATTTCGCCCCCATCGACCTTGCCGAGAACGTCCGCCGCGACATCGTCCAGGCCCTCGAGGAGATGGGTTTTGAGATCGAGGCCTCCCACCACGAGGTGGCTGCCGGCCAGCATGAGATCGACTTCAAGTACGGCGATGCCCTGCGCACCGCTGACAATGTTATCACGTACCGGATCGCAACGAAAACCATCGCACTCCAGCAGGGCCTCCATGCCACCTTCATGGCCAAGCCCATCTTCGGGATCAACGGGAGCGGTATGCATACCCACTGCTCCCTCGCAAAGGGCGGGAAGAACGCCTTCTATGACCCGAACAAACCGAGGGAGCTCTCTGACCTCTCCCTGCACTTCATCGGAGGACTCCTCAAGCATGTGAAGGGCATCACCCGGTTGGCGAATCCGACCATTAACTCGTACAAGCGCCTGGTACCGGGCTATGAGGCTCCCGTGTATATCAGCTGGTCGGTCAGCAACCGCTCGGCCCTCATCCGGGTGCCCGCCGCACGGGGAAACAGCACCCGGGCCGAGTTCCGGTCGCCGGATCCCATGTGCAACCCCTACCTCACCTTCGCCTGCATGCTCGCCGCGGGGCTGGACGGGATAAAGAACAGGATCGAGCCTCCTGCGAGCACGGATAAAAATATTTATGAGATGACCCCGAAGGAGCGGAAGAGGGCAAAGATCGACACCCTGCCAGGTGACCTGGTCACCTCGATGAAGGAACTGGAAAAAGACCCCCTCCTTGCAGAGACCCTGGGAAGCCACATTATGGAGAACCTGCAGCGTATTACCACTATGGAGTGGGACTCGTTCAGGACAGCAGTTCATGCCTGGGAGCATGACCAGTATCTTGTAAGATACTGAGATCTCCTATTTTTCCTCCTGCTGACGACCTCACTGGGACCACCCCGTAAGAGATGAAATGACGACGGACGGATTCCGGCTGGAGTCCTTCCAAATGGATATGATTAAATACCATGGAAGCCAATTTCCTTCCTACGTAGAAATTGGAGTATTAACATGGATCCCTTGAAATGGAACAGATGCAGAAGATTCCACCATTCCCGCTTGTTATCGACTCAGCGGGATCCGGAGGTGGTGTAAATGGTTCTCGACAGCGGGGATACCGCATGGGTCCTTGCCTCTACGGCCCTCGTCATGCTCATGACGCCCGGGGTCGGGTTCTTCTACGGGGGCATGGTACGACGAAAGAACATCATATCGATGATCGCCCTCTCGTTTATCGTCTTTGCTCTGGTGAGCATCCAGTGGGTCCTGTGGGGCTACAGCCTCTCCTTCGGCCCTGACATCGGGGGTTTCGTCGGCGGGCTCTCGGCCCTTGTCCTGAACGGGGTCGGCATGAATCCGGGCCCGTATGCACAGACAATCCCGGGCCTCGCGTTCATGGCCTTCCAGCTCGTCTTTGCCACGGTGACCCTCGCCATCCTCACCTCGGTCTTTGCCGAGCGGGTGAAGCTCTCCTCGTTCATCGTCTTCGGCCTGCTCTGGACCACGCTGGTCTACGACCCCCTGGCCCACTGGGTATGGGGCGGCGGGTGGAGCGCAGCGATGGGAGCTCTCGATTTCGCCGGCGGGACCGTGGTCCATATCAGCTCGGGGTTCGGCGCTCTTGCCATTGCCCTTGTCATCGGGAAGCGCAAGGGGTTCGGCGAGTACACCATGGAGCCCTCGAACATCCCCATGGCGCTCCTCGGCGCGGCGATGCTCTGGTTCGGGTGGTTCGGGTTCAATGCAGGGAGCGCCCTTGCTGCAAACGGCCTCGCGGCCAATGCTTTCGTCGTGACCAACACCGCTGCTGCGGCAGGGGCCCTTGCCTGGATGCTTGCCAGCTGGTACAAGGGGAGGCCGGCCTCCCTCGGTGTGGTCTCGGGCGCTGTCGCAGGTCTCGTGGCCATCACCCCGGCGGCGGGCTATGTGGGACCCGCTGCAGCCATCGTCATCGGCGTCGTCGCAGGCCTTCTCTGCTTCCGGATGCTCCTCTACCGGACCCAGAAGGGGCTTGACGAGTCCCTTGATGCCTGGTCCATCCACGGGATGGGCGGGCTCTGGGGGGCCATCGCAACAGGCATCTTTGCGACTGCCGCTGTGAACGGGTACACAGGCCTCCTCTCGGGGAATGTCCACCAGTTCATCGTCCAGGTTATTGCCGCCGGGGCATCCCTGGTATACGCCTTCGTTGTCTCGTACATCCTCGCAAAGATCGTGGATTCGACCCTGGGTCTCAGGGTGAAGGAACAGGAGGAGTACGTAGGTCTCGATATCTCCCAGCACGGGGAGAGGGTGTGAGGTGGTGAAGCCATGAAGATGGTTCAGGCAATTATCAGGCCGGAGAAGATGGATGTCGTCATGAAGAACCTCGAGGAACGCGGGTTCATTGCGATGACGATCATCGAGGTGAAAGGACGCGGGGAACAGAAAGGTATCACCCTTGAGTACCGGGGCAAGAAGATGGAGGTCGATCTCCTCCCCAAGGTGAAGCTCGAGCTGGTCGTCCGGGATGAAGAGGTCGAGACGGTGACAGGCATCATCCGCGCTGCCGCAAAGACCGGAAAGGTAGGGGACGGGAAGGTCTTTATCATGCCTATCGAGAAGATGATGCGGGTGCGCACCGACGAGGTCTGGACGTAGCGGGCAGGAGAGATTCCTGTCCATCCCATCCTCCTTTTTTTCATGCACCATCTCCCTGTCAAAGAGACCAGGGAGCCCCTGTTCTGACCCGGGGGTATTCCTCTTCGGTCATTCCGCCGCACATACCGAGTCCGGGTACAAAAGAAAAAACCAGCTCAATCCAGGTGTGGCATCACCGGAGTGAAGGGACCAGCTCCACGGGTGATGCCACGAACTTAAGACGACTTCCGTGGATTCTGCCACGGCCCCCATCATCAGGCCTGAGATGGCATAATTCATCTGGGGTAGAAAGAAACTATCTAGTTAAGTAGCATAAAGATATCGATAATAGTACGCTATCATTATATATTCCGGAAAGCTATTTCCTTCTATCCCTTCCCGTCCGGCCCGCTCTGCAGGAACGGGGTGGCAACCCTCATATCCGTGAGGCTGTGGGCGGCAGTGCTCCGGCACCGGGCGATCGTTTCTTTTGAATAAAGGGCAGGTGAGAAGGGATCCAGGATACTCCACGGCGGCCGGGACACACAAGGTCTGGGGCGGGTCCTCCTGGTTTTCCCTTCCGGCTCGGCGGAGCAGACAGGGCAATTTGCCCTCAGCCTGGCCGGGAGGAGGGTATGAACGATGAATCCAGGGAGAAGGAGGCAGATAGATGCAACAGTTTGAGAAGATCATCCGGAAGAAGGGACAGAAAAAGATGCTCTGGCTCCCCGTCCTTCCGGTGCTTGAAGAAGGCGGCGATCCGGATCTCTCGGCCTTCATGGAGGGGGTCGAGGAAGAGGTCCGGGCGATTGTCGGGAAGCACTATTACTTCATCCGCGTGAGGCCCGAGAGTGTCGCCCTCTGCAGGGTACCCCTCTTCACCAAGGGGAAGTTCCCGAGAGAGGTGATGGATCATATCCAGCACGGGATATCGGATGATGATCTCTATCATGCGATCGGGATACGGGGAGGGAACACCTCCCCACCGGGATACTACAAGATCTCGGACCATATCGAGGGAAAGTTGCGGGCCCTCTTTGATGCCTAAACCCGGGTAAACTCCCTCATTTTTTTCATCTTTTCCGCGAATCCTGGGCAGTTCGCCTCCATCTGTGGGAAATAGACCATCATACAGAACATGATCACCCGGTACCCTCTCATGACCTTGTAAAACCCGGGTTATGAAACAGGAAACGATGGCACTGTTCCGTGAAAAGAGGAAAGGGTTGTCTGCCGGGTCTTCATCAGCTGGCGCAAGAGGGTGCTCTCCTCGACAAACTGCCGGAGGGGAAGCCTCATGCGATTTGAGATATGGGCGAGCGCCGCCTTCATATCTTCGAACTCAAGGGGCTGGTTCCTCATGGCGTTCCGGACATTCTCCCGCACGTTGAAAACTCCCATAGGCACGTACCCTTTGTAAGCCTCACGGAAGATGATTGCACCTGCCTGTTTCCCTTCCCGGGCAAGGGCCTCGAGGACAGCCATCTTGCAGGAGTAGTAACACCCCCCCACCGGGGAATAGCCGGTCTTTCCCGTGCCGGTTTCATGGTCCGAGAAGATCACCTCCTCGCTCCCCATGACCTGGAGAAAGGCCTCCATCCACTCGTACTGCCAGCCGGTGGGGAGGAGGAGGACGGCATAGCGGTTATTGAGGGTGCTCGATTCATGGACACGGCAGGTCTCGATCACCGGGCTCCTCTTCACACCCTTGAGGAGGTAGTCCCCGATGGTGCTGTCGCAGGCGGTGATGGACCATCTGGTGGGAACCAGCCGCCGCCGTTTCCCGATGCCCATGGTCCCGCAGGAGAAGGCCTTCTGAATGGCAGAGAAGGGGACATTCCCGCTATGGAGTGAGATGACCGCCTCCGATGCAGTGAGATCGCTGTCATGGAAAACCCTCTCCAGGTTCCTGTCCATCTTCATGGTTCCGAGATCGAACCTCTCGAGGGAACCGCTCGGCCCGTACGGGGTATGTTCATCGGAGATGGAGTAACCCGTCGGCGATTCCCTGAAGCTGGCCTCGCTCTCGACGGATCCTGAAGAGAGGGCGATCTCCTGGAGCTTCCCGATGTACACCGAGCCAAGGTCCTCCACGTGGACAGGCCGCTTCCCCCTTACCAGGTTCATCCGAAAGCCGAGGATCTCCTCCTGGGTCTTCTCACCCGGTATCCATGCCTCGGGGGTGTCCATGACCATCGTATCCCCATGGATGGGGGCGATCATGGGGCCGGCATAGACCTTCGGGTAGTTCCAGGACCCGATAAAGACCGAGGGGGGAGTGGAACCCTCGAGGTCCCTCCCCACCTCGACGGAAGGGAGCCTTGCAGAAGAGGTGATCCTTTTCAGGTATGCCCCCTTCCCCATCATCATTGAATGTTTTGGGATTCCCGCTTAAAAAGGCATCAGGGGCGGGATGAAAGTGATCCCCCTCCCCCCTTTGCTGCTAATCCCCAGGAGGATGTTCCCGCTCCAGGAGGAGATCCCCGAAGATCACCTTCTCGAGGACCTGGGCAACGTACCGGACCTTCTGGGTGCTCTCCATGTCCTCGTACTGGTGGAGGTCGGTGTAGACCTGGAGCCGGAGGAGGGCGAACCGGAACCGGTCCAGCGTGTCCTCGTCAAACCCCTGAGCCTCACGGTAGATGGCCTCCAGGAGGTAGGGGAAACTCTCGATATTCTCGAGGCAGACAGAGATGTTGCGGTAGATAGGGAGAGGTTCCTCCTTCCCGGCGAGGATCTTCCCGAAGTCCATCTATGACTCCACCTCTTTCACGAGGGCCTCCATGATCCTGTCCACCGCCTCCCAGGTGGGGTTCTTCTCTCCCCGCCGGATGATGAAGGGCCTCCCCTCGTCACCCGCCTTGCGCATCTCGGGATCGATGGGGATAGCCCCGAGGAAGGGCACCCCGACCTCCCTGGCGGCCTTCTCCCCGCCCCCCTTCCCGAAGAGATCGATCTCTTTTCCGCAGTGGGGGCATGCCATGCCGCTCATGTTCTCGATGATCCCGAGGACCCGGAACCCGAGCATCTCGACGAACTTCACGGCCTTCCGGGAGTCGACGGTTGCCACGTCCTGGGGCGTGGTGACGATGACGGCCCCCGAGACGTTCGGGGCGAGCTGGGCGATGGAGAGGGCCTCGTCGCCCGTCCCCGGCGGGAGATCCACCACGAGGTAATCGAGCTCCCCCCAGTCCACCTCCTCGAGGAACTGCCTGATGGCGGCCATCTTCATGGGGCCGCGCCAGATGACCGGGGTGCTCGTGTCAGGCAGGAGAAATGCCATGGACATGGCCGAGAGGTTCCCGGTGATCTTCACCGGCTCGATCAGGTTCCCGATGGCCTGGAGGCGGTGGTTCTGGATCCCGAGCATGATGGGGATGTTCGGGCCATGGATGTCCAGATCCAGGATCCCAACCTGGTAACCGTGGGATGAGAGGGAGTAGGCGAGGTTCACGGCAACGGTGCTCTTCCCGACCCCACCTTTCCCCGAGAGGACCAGGATCACATGTTTTGTATGGATCTTGGCCTTTTCAGGAACGGCCATCGGGGCGGTCCTCTCCGCGCATTCGACATTGCACGTCTCGCACTCCTTCGAGCACTCCTCTCCCTTCGCTGGTGTCTCTGTCATCTTCTCCTCTGCAGGGGATAAGCTGCGGCATTGATCTGATCCCTGAAAGCCTTAAAGGTAGGAGGTAGGGTGGGGTGAGATGAAGAATAGCTCCCTCCCTGGGGAGCGGTTGTCCTGCCCTTCAACCTCCGCCCTCGGGACAGTCCAGATCCTTGTAGAAGGGCTTGATGTCGAGGAGAGGGGATCCGTCCAGCGCATCGAGGCCACGCACCACCAGCCG
>Ga0315281_10005318_pt1 | contig 18462 bp, 12 predicted proteins | sample YL17G07_0_MG_FD_204540 | JGI IMG/M metagenome (GOLD analysis project Ga0315281, IMG submission 204540) | Sediment microbial communities from Yellowstone Lake, YNP, Wyoming, USA - YL17G07_0 | ecosystem: Environmental > Aquatic > Freshwater > Lake > Sediment | place: USA: Wyoming | collected...
TGGAACGGCTGAAAGCAGAGATTGAAAGGCTCAAAAAGCAGAAATAAAAGAAACCCGGCTTCTCATAGAAACCGGGTTTCTTGTTTTACGCCAACCCCGCGAACGAAATCAACTCGATCCCCAGCGCTTTCACTTTCTCGCGCACTCCCGGCGCGGTCAGCACTTCTAATTCTCGCGCCCGCTGATGGCTATAACTCGTAAGTTTCACCAACTTTTCATCGGCCAGGCCAGGATGGGTCATGATTTCCGTCACACCCTCAGGTAGGTGGGCGAGGATTTGGTCGAGCGTGGAAGCATTGGCGTTGTCGTCGTAGAAAGCGGCTTCGAAGTGGTCGGGGCGGCGCACGTCGGTGGCGGCGAGGAGCATCGGGCGCAGGAATTGCAGCTCGGGCATTTCGCGCACCACCGTGTCCATGCCGATCTCGCCCGCCAGCGGATTGCGGATGCCGCACTGGTATTCGCGCGCGAGTTCGAGCATCGCGCCGAAGAACTCCGGCGTGAAGTAGGACGAGTGATGATGGCTGTCGAGATGAGTCGGCGTGCGGCCCATGAGGCGGCTGAACTTCTCGATTTGCGCGCGCCACTCGGCTTTGACTTCGGCGGTGTTCACGGTTGCGGCTTGTTTGGTCAGCACCTCGAGTTTGGGGAAACTCTGCCCGTCGGGCGCGAGGCGCGCGAGGGAAGGGAGGCGCTCGGGCGATAGCACCGGCTTCTCGGCGGTGAGCGTGAGGTGGACACCCATGCCGAGGCGCGGACATTCGGCGAGCGCAAGATGCAGGTCAGATTCGATGGCGGCCATGTTCATCATCGCCGTCGTCGAGGTGAGGATACCATTAAGGTGGGTCTGGCGGATGCCGGTCGAGACGGAGGGCGTGCGGCCATAGTCGTCGGCGTTGAGAATGAGTTTCTTAGGCATGACATTCCTCTTTAGGGAGCGGGTAATGGCCCGTATGTTAGCATATATCCTCGCGGGCTAGACGCTAGACGAGGCCTAGTCCGCATGAAGGGCCGTCAGGCCAGTAACATTTCGCCGAGTTTCACGGTTAAAGAAATGTATACCAATACACCCTGTTCAGGCGGCTCGGTGTTTCGTAATCGCGCCCAAACATCTAAATATGTGGAGGCCAACATGACTCGACTACGCTCGAATTTGATAACGCGCTTGATTTCTGTAGGGTTGACCAACGTGGCAGGCTTGTTGCTTGTTTTGACCCTTTTGGTCACCGCTCAATTGTCTCAATTTGGTAGCCGGGCGGCTCGGGCTGAGCCGCTCCCCGGCGGGGTTCCCAAATTGATTCAGTCCTTTAAAACCGTCACGCCTACCCTCGCCGCCCCCGGCAATGCCCTGTTGACCTACACCATTCATCTCGTCAACACTGGCGCCTGGACTGCCACCAACGCCTCATTGCAAGATATCCTGCCCGTTTCCACAACTTATGTCCCCAATTCGTCGCAAGCTTCAGCGGGGCTAGTTCAGGTGCAAAGCGGGGTTCTGACTTGGGCGGGTGAGATCGGATTCGACAGTGCAGTGATGATTACTTATGTCGTTCAGGTAAATCCTGCCTTTACTGCTGGGCAGATTGTCAACATGGCAGTGGTGAGCGACGCACAAATCGCCTCGCCGGTCACGTTAACAGCAGTCTCCCGTGTGACCAGCTCGCCGGTCTTCACTGTTACCAAAGCCAGCGCCCCGGAGTTGCCCGGCCCCAACCAGACCCTTCTTTATACCTTGACTGTCACCAACGAAGGCCAACCCGCTGTCAATTTACCCGTCACCGTCACCGAACAGGTTCCTTTGAGCACAACTTTGCAGAACGTTGGCACAGGTGGCATCACCGACACGTCAAACTCGGCCGTCACTTGGACGCAGAACATCACGCTGGCTTTCGGCGAATCAACCGCTTTTACTTTCAGCGTGAAAACCGGCGCAGTGCCAAGCGGTACTATTATCTCCAATACGAACTATGCCGTTAAAGGACCGGGTGGGGCAGTTGCTTATGGTGAACCCTACACCACGACCATCGTGAACCCGGACTTTTCACTTTCCAAGCAGACTTTGCCCGACCCGCCAGGGTCAAACCGCGAGTTGACCTACACCCTGACCTTGCTCAACAAAGGCTCGCTGGCTACGGGGATCGTGGTCACCGACCGCGTCCCGATGGGAGTGACCTACGTCCGCGGCGGAAGTCTGGCCTCGGGCGTGGTTTCATGGTCATTGTCCAGCCTCGCTACCAACGAGTCCGCGCAATTGACTTACACCGTCTCAATCAGCGACGTGGCCGACGTTTCCATTGTTAATGACGACTATCACGCTTGCAGTGTTGAGGGGACATGCAAGGCGGGCGAAGTTTTAACAAGCGTTGTGGCTGGCCCGAATTTTCAGGTCAGTGGTAGCTTGGTCCCAATTGCCAAAAGCCCAGGTGGAAGCAATATCGTCACCCCAACGCTTACATTACGCAACCTCGGCCCTGGCTCCGCGCTGAATGCAGTGGCAATTCTTTCTTTCTACCGCATCAGCGCCCAACTGGGTGATTTGACTGTTATCCCGACGGTCGGCTCGTTCTCGACCGGGCCGACGTGCGGCGATAAATGTGTTTCTTACTTCTGGCGTGGCGATGTCGCGGCGGGCCAAATTTTGACCTTCACAACTTTGACCGGCCAAAGTACCATTGGCGGCGCTGAGGGGGATACTTATACAGCCGCATTGGTGGTTACTGATAGTTTGAGTAATATCACCACGACAATACCCGTCAGCGCGACGGCTTTCGGCAAACTCACGCATTTTGCCAGTCTCCGCTCTACCAAATCGGCGCCTGCGGTAATTGGCCGGGGGCAGTTGTTGACCTACACTATCTTTGTGGAAAACACCGGCTTGTCAGCCGACCTCCCGGCTGTTTTGACGGATGTGGTGCCCCTCAGCACTACTTTCGTCTCGGCCAGCGATAGTGGCGTGACCCAGACCCTGAGCAATACGCTGATGGTGTCGTGGACTTTGCCGACGATGGGCACTGGCGATCAATTGCAGCGCACCTTTACGGTCCGGGTGGATGGCAATCTTGTCAGCGGGACAAAAGTTGTCAACAACAGCTACATTGCCTCCGGCTACGGGAATGTCGTCACTGGGGCGTTGACCAGCGGCCCGGCGGTCACGACCACGGTGAAAGAGGTTGGCCTCGTCGATTCATTCAAGAGCGTCACGCCGACCCTCGCGCTCCCCGGCCCGGACAATGTTTTGACTTACGTCTTGCACATTGTTAATTCGAGTGAGTTGCCGTTGAGCGGTGTTGGCGTCACCGATGTGTTACCGTGGCAAAACAGCACTTACCAGCGGGATGCGGTCACTACTTCTGGCCAGTTAATCAGCGACATCGTCTCTCTGCGCTGGACGGGGGATGTCGGGCCGCTGGCGACTGAGCGGGTGACGTTCACGGTCCGGGTTGACCCGGATTACAAAGGCGCGTTGACGAACACGGCGGTGATTTCTCACCCGGGCTTGTTGAGTCCGGTGACGGTCATCGCCGTTGCCTATGTGACCGATGAGCCGGTGTTGTTCATCAGCAAATCCGCGTCGCCAGATCCGGCGTTGCTCAAAGAGGATTTGACTTATATCCTCCGCGTAACCAATCTCGGTCAGCAGGCGACCGGCTTAGTTGTCACGGATGTCGTGCCAGCTTACACGCAATACGTCACCGACAGCGCCACCGCCAATGGTCAGATGAGCGGAGGCCAAACGCTATGGAATTTGTCAGTGTTGAAGCCCGGCGAGTCAGTTCAAGTGAGTTATCGGGTCACGGTTCTCTTTGGCGCCGAGCAACTGGTCAACGATCAGTATGCTGTCCGGTCAGCCGAGGGCGTGATTGCTTTTGGCGAGCCAGTGGTGACGCTGGTGAGCGGCGGGTCGAAACTATATCTGCCGCTGATTAGAAAGTAATTCGCCGAACTGAACCTGCAAGAATAAAAACCAGCGCGCCCGGCCATGGGCGCGCTGGTTGGTTTAACGTGCGTGGCGCGGTGTTATTGCAAATAAGGCAGAAATAAGGTCGCCAAACCAAGGAACAGGCCAAAGCCCACGCAATCGGTCACAGTGGTGACAATGACGGCGGAGGCGAGAGCCGGGTCGAGTTTGAACGCTTTGAGCGTGAGGGGGACGAGCGCACCGGCAATACCGCCAGCAATCATGTCGCCAATCATGGCGGCGGCGATGATGAAACCGAGCGCAGGCCTCCCACGCCAAATCCACGCGCCGAGGCCGACGATGAGGCCGATGGCCGCCCCGTTGAGGATACCGAGACCCGCCTCGCGGAGCATGGCGCGCCACGCATCTTTCAGTTCGACCTCGCCGAGCGCCACACCGCGCACGATGACGGTGAGCGTTTGGGTGGCCGAGTTGCCTGATTGTCCGGCGACGATGGATTGCAATGCGGCGAGTACGGCGACTTTGGCGATGGTGTTCTCGAACAGGCTGACCACCCACGCCGCGAGAAAAGCCGTGCCGAGGTTGATAATCAACCACGGCAGGCGGCGCTTGACCGAGCCAAATACGGAGCCAAAGGTTTCTTCGTCGCCGGGGAGGTTGGCGAGGCGATACATATCTTCCGTCGCTTCTTCCTCCATCACGTCTACGATGTCGTCGTAGTTGATGACACCCACGAGTTTGCCTTCAGCATCCACCACGGGGATGGCGGCCAGATCGTAGTGCGACATGAGCCGCGCCACTTCTTCTTGATCCGTGCCGACCACGACGGCGGTCACATCGCGCTTCATGATGGATTCAATCGTCGCCTGCGGATCGGCGGCGATGAGATCGCGCAGGCCCACGATGCCGATGAGCACGTTGAAGCGGTCCACCACGTACAGGTAATAGGGCGTTTCGGTGGCGGGGTGTTGGTGACGGAGGAAGTCAATCGCCATTTGCGTCGTCATCTGGCGGCGCAAGGCGAAGAACTCGGAAGTCATCAGGCCGCCGGCAGTGTCGTCGGCGTGAGCGAGGAGGGGGATGACCTCGGCGGCGTCTTCCATTTGGGCGAGGGCGGAGGCCGCCTGGGCGGGGGACAAATCCCCGAGGACGTCCGCCGCGTCGTCGGGGTCCATCTCGTCCAGCACGTCGGCGAGGGTTTCGGGGGAGAGATGCGCGGCGACCTCGGCGGCTTCTTCGTCTTCGAGTTCTTCGAGGAGGTCGGCGGTGGCCTCGGTGTTGAGGCGCGGCAGGATTTCGTTTTGGTCGTCGCGGGGTAAGTCGGCGAAGGCTTCGGCGCGGTCGGCGGGGTGCAGGGTCGCCAGCGCGGCGATGGCGGCGTCTATTTTTCCGGCTTCGAGCGCGGCGCGGACCTGGTCAAGCGCGAGGTCAATCTCGGATTGTTCCATGCTTGCCTCCTCAATAAAAACGCGCCTCGCGGGCAGATGGCCGGCGAGGCGCGTCGGTGAGGCAAGACGCGGAGCGGGGGCTAGTCTCCGTCCGTGGGGGCACACATAGAGTCAGGTTCCAGGTCGGTGTCCATGCTTCCTTTATCCTGCGAGTTCGAGCGCATTCTACTCCCGCAATAAATTTTGTCAATCAAGCGCGGTTTGGCGGGCGGCGGCGTCCCCGCAGGGTCAGTAGGCCGCAGGGGCCTCGTCGGTCGGCGCGGGGGGCGGCGTCTCCCCCGGGCGTCCGAGCAGTTTGGCGAGCTCGAGCCGCGCGGGTTCGTCCACCAGGGCCAGCACTTCATCGCCTTCTTCCAAAGTGGTGATGCCGCGCGGCAGGACCATTTCACCATGCCGCAGGATGCCGGAGATGATGCAGTGTTCGGGCAGGGTCAGATCTTTTATGGCCAAGCCGATGGCTTTGGCGCGCGGGGCAATTTTTTCTTCGACCAGTGAATATTTGCCCCGGCGGACTTTGAGCATGATCATCATGTCGCCGAGGGACATTTCTTCTTCGATGAGTTTGGCCATGATGTCGGCGTTGTTGAGGGCCACGTCCACGCCGAAGTCGGGGGTGAAGAGCCAGGCGTTGCGCGGGTTGTTGATGCGGCCAATACAGCGGCGCACGCCGTACTGGAAGCGGGCGAGCGAGGTGACGACGAGGTTGTCGGCGTCGTCGGCGCTGACGGCGGCGACAACCTGGGCCTCGCGGATGCCAGCGGTTTCCAGGACTTGCGGGTCGGTGCCGTCGCCCTCGAAGATGACTTCGGTCGGGATTTCGCGGTGCAAGATCGTGAGGATGTCGGGCCGATGCTCAATGAGGTGAACGGTATGCCCCTGCATGAGCAGTTGCGAGACGAGGTGCGAACCGGTGCGGCCCCCGCCGACGATGAGGACGAACATGGTTATTTATCTCCGTTGGTGGGCAGGCGTTGGCGCAGGAGGGCTGCCCCTTCTTCGGTAGCGCTCACTTGTAAAATGTCGTGGGCCTGGAGGACGGTGGAGCGGTCGGGCAGGGAGCCGCGCCCGCCGCGGGCCAGCGCCACCGGGCGGAGGTGCGCCTCGGGCAGGAGGTCGCCCAGCGTTTGGCCCTCCCACTCGTGCGGGATGGTGATCTCGTAGATTTGCACTTCGCCGTGCCCGGCGGTGTAGACGCTTTGCAGGCCGGAGTGGAGCATGAGTTGCTCGATGCGTTTTGCGCCCCACGAGGAGGAGGCAATGGTCTGGATGCCGAGTTTTTCGTAAATGGGCGCACGGTCCGGATTGTAGACGCGGGCGACGACGTGGGGGACGTGAAAGAGGTCTTTGGCGATGCGCGCGGCGACGATGTTGACGCTGTCGGAGGTGGTGACGGCGGCGAAGGCGTTGGCGCTTTCGATGCCGGCGCGTTGCAAGACATCGCGGTCAATGGCCTCACCCTGCACGGTGCGCCCGCGAAAGTCCGCGCCGAGACGGTCGAAGGCGCGCGGGTTCGAGTCCACGACGGCGACGGTGTGCCCCCGCTCGTAAATCGAGAGGGCCAACTCCGCGCCCACCCGGCCACAGCCGACAATGACAATTTGTTGTTGAGTTTGGTTAGACATGATGGCTTCTGCTATTCTCCGCCCACGTGATAGGGCACTTCGGTGATGACGATGTTGCGCATTCCGAGCAGGTCAATTTGCAGAAAAAAAGCAGTCTGCATATGCAGGACATTGTGCCACGCTTTGGCTGGCACAAATTCGGGCACGACCACGGTGATGACTTCGTTCGGCTGGCGTTGGTCGGCAATCTTGCGAATGTAATCGCGGAGTGGCTCGTATAACCGGCGATAAGGCGACTCAATCACGACGAGGCGCACGCCATCGCCCCAGTACTCCCATTTGGCGCGCAAGGTTTGTTCAGCCTGCGGGTCGGTGGCCACGTAGACGGCGGTGACGTCATTGGAGACGGAGCGCGCGTAATCGAGCGCCTGAAGCGTGCCGCGATGCACGCCGCCGATGGGCAGGATGACGCGGTGGCGTTTAATGCGCGGCGGGATACCGAAGGTATCGAGGGAGAGTTTGGCCGCCAACTGCTTGTAATGCCGGTGAATCTGAAAGAAGATGACGACCAGCGTGGGGATGAGCAGGGCGACAATCCACGCGCCGGAGGTGAACTTGGTGATGGTGAAGACGATCATCACGGTGGCGGTCGCTAACGCGCCGAAGCCGTTGATGAACAACTTGAGCCGCCAGCGCGGGTCGTAATGGAGCGCGGAAGCCACTTGCGCCAGAGTCTCGCCGGGTTTCAGGTGACTGCTCTTCCACCAGCGCACGGCCATGCCGGTTTGCGAGAGGGTGAAGGAAAGAAAGACGCCGATGGCATACAGCGGAATGAGCGCGTTAGTTTCGGCGCGGAAAAGGATGATGAGCAAGCCGGCCACTCCGGCGAGCGCGACGATGCCGTAAGAAAACACCAGGCGACTGCCGCGGTAAGTCAACTGCTTGGGCAAATAGCCGTCACCGGCCTGGAGCGCGCTGAGGCGCGGAAAGTCGGCAAACGAGGTGTTGGCGGCCATGATGAGGATGAGCGTGGTGCTGCCGAGGAGCGCCAGATACAGCGGACTGCCCGAGGCGTAGATGACTCGCCCGATCTGGGAAAACACCGTCTCCGTGTGGGAAGGTAGGGCGCCGACCTGCCGCGCCAGAAACGTCATGCTGAAAAACATGACCGATAGGACCGCGCTCATCCACATGAGGGTGATGCCGGCGTTGCGGCTCTTGGGTTCCTGAAAAGCCGGAATGCCGTTGCTGATGGCTTCCACCCCCGTTAGCGCCGTGCAACCGCTGGAGAAGGCGCGGAGAATCAGGAACAGGGTGACATTTTGCGTAACCGCGTGCGCCGCTTCCACGCCCGTGACGACGCCCAACGTGCCGGTGAAGTAGCGGTAATAACCCACGACAATGGTGAAAAGCGCCATCCCCAAAAAGAAATAAGTCGGCAGGGCAAAGGCATTGCCCGACTCTTTGACGCCGCGCAGGTTGATCACCATCATGAAGCCCAGCAGGACCAACGCAATGGGGACCCGCCAGGGATAAAGATTCGGGAAGGCCGAGGTGATTTGCGCTACCCCGGACGAAATGGAAACGGCAACGGTGAGGATGTAATCAGTGAGGAGGGCGGCGCCCGCCACTTGCGCGGCGTGCTCGCCGAGGTTATCCCGCGAAACGATGTACGCGCCGCCGCCACCGGGATAGGCGTGAATGGTTTGCTCGTAAGAGATGGTGACGATGGCGAGCAAGATGATAATGGCTGTGGCGATGGGCAGGGAGATGGTCAGCGCGCCCGCCCCGGCCAGCACCAGCACAAAGAGGATTTCATCGGTGGCGTAAGCGGTCGAGGACAGCGCATCCGAAGCGAAGACGGCCAGCCCCACTTTTTTGCTGATGGTCTGGTGGGCGGCCTCGTCCGTGGGCAGAGGCTTGCCGATAAGGAAGTGTCGGAGATTGAACGGCGCCACGCCGGATTCCTCAGTGCGCCGAGGCCGCATCGTGGATGTGATACGGCACTTCCATGACCACGATATCGTGCTTGTTCAGCAAGCGGCGGCGCAGGATGGAGGCGGTGTTCATGTGCAGGGCACGTTGCCACCAATACGTGGGGACGAAGCGCGGCACGACGACGGTGAGCATCTCTTGCGGGCCATTGCTCGCGGCCATCTCGTCAATGTAGTTAAGCACCGGCTCCATCAGCCGCCGGTAAGGCGATTCGATGATGACCAGCCGCACGCCATCACCCCAGTCTTCCCATTTGTCCTTGATTTTTTCGGTCTCGCCGGTGTCCCCCGCCGCGACGTACACCGCCGTTAAGTCATCGGAGAGGGAGCGGGCATAGCGCAAGGTGTGGAGCACGCCGCGATGCACACCGCCGATGAGGAGCAGGACACGATTGCGCTTGACGCGGGTAGGCGCGCCGAAATCTTCGAGTGAGAGATGCCCGGCCACTTCATGATAGTGATGGTGAATGCGGAAGAAGATTAAGACGAGCGTCGGCACGAGCCCGACGATAATCCACGCGCCCTCGGCGAACTTGGTGACGGCAAAGACGACCATGACGATGGCGGTGAGCACCGCGCCGAAACCGTTGATAAATAGTTTGAGTTGCCAGTGGGGGTCGTACTCGACCACACCGCCTTGTTGGACGATTTTCTCGCCCAACTTAAGATGCCCGGCTTTCCACCAGCGCACGGCCATGCCGGTCTGCGACAGCGTAAAGGACAGGAACACGCCGATGGCATAGAGCGGGATGAGCGCAGTGGTCTCGGCTTTGAAGACGATAATGAGGAGGGCGGCAAACCCCGCCAGGGCGGTGATGCCATAGGAATAGACGAGGCGACTGCCGCGGTAGGTGAGTTGGCGGGGCAGGAAGCCGTCCCCGGCGTGGAGCGCGCCGAGGCGGGGGAAGTCGGCGAAGGACGTGTTGGCGGCCATGATGAGGATGAGCGTTGTCCCGCCCAGCAAGATATACCACATCGGCCCGGCGCCCCACACGGTGCGCCCGAGTTGCGAGATGACCGTCTCGGTGCGCGAGAACTGCGCGCCGATGTGATGGGACAAGAACGTGATACTGAAGAACATCACCGAGAGGATGACGCTCATCCAGATGAGGGTGACGCCCGCGTTGCGGCTCTTCGGCTCGTCGAAGGCGGTGATGCCGTTCGAGATCGCCTCCACCCCCGTGAGCGCGGTACAACCGCTGGAGAACGCGTGTAAGACGAGGAACAGCGACAACCCCCGGGCGGCCTCCACCGTCGCCGGAGTCACGCCCGTCACCAGCCCCAGCCCGCCCGTGAAATATCGGTAGAAGCCGACGGTGATGGTGAGAGTCGTCACGCCGAGGAAGAAATACGTCGGGATGGCGAAGGCCACGCCGCTTTCTTTCACGCCGCGCAGGTTCATCATGGTCATGAAGATGACGATGACGACGGCGATTTCGACGCGATAGGGATGGAGCGCGGGAAAGCCCGAGGCGAGTTGCGCCACGCCCGACGAGATGCTGACCGAGACAGTGAGAATGTAATCGGTGAGGAGCGCGGCCCCGGCGGTTTGCGCGGGCGCTTCGCCCAGATTATCGCGCGCCACGATGTACGCGCCCCCGCCGCCGGGGTAAGCGTGAATCGTTTGTTGATAAGAGATCGTGACGACGGCCAGCAGGAAGATAATGGCGAGCGAAACCGGAATGGAGTAGCCCAAGACCGCCGCTCCTGCGACCGGCACGGCAAAGGCCAGCACTTCGAGGATGGCTTCGGTGGCGTAAGCCGTCGAGCTCAAAGCATCGGAGGCAAAAACGGCCAGGCCGACTTTTTTGCTGATGGTTTGGTGATGGGCTTCGTGCGTGGGGAGGGGTTTGCCGATGAAAAAACTCGTGAGCGAGCGGGGCGGGGCATCGCTGGAGTGGCGAATAGCAGTCATATACGGGTGGAAAGACTTTGAGTTGATCCGATTAGCAAACTAAGGGTGACGCAGAAGCAGTGTTGAGAGGAGACAGACCGTACGATATGCCAAGCGCTAGCCTCTGCGAGATCTGCCGAGGCTCTGACCGTTGCTGACAATTCAAGCAACTCACCTCCGGTAGCGAGTGGCAACTGTAATTCCGTTGCTATAAACTGTCAAGTTATTGATAATCATTCAGCGCTAGGGTACAATGCGCTCACGATTTCCGACGCAGGCACAAAGTGTTTTATTTCCCGCGTGTCTGACGATTGTACGGATGGGAGCAACGTGTTCAAGAAAACGCTTAATCATACGCTGGTCTTTCTGCTCGCGGCGGTGGTCATCTTCCTCGACCAAGTGACTAAACACCTCGTGCGCGCGCGCCTCGCGCTCAACGAAAGTTGGAGTCCATTCGCGTGGCTCGCGCCCTACGCGCGCATTTTGCGCATCAACAACACTGGCGCGGCCTTTGGGATGTTCAAGACCGGGGGGAGCCTGTTCACCGTCATCGCCATAATCGTCTCGCTCGTGATCTTGTACTACGCCTTCCAATTGCCCGCCGGGCAATGGTGGATGCGGGTGGCCCTCGGCCTGCAGTTGGGTGGGGCGATCGGCAACCTGATTGACCGCCTGCTCTTCGGCCCGGTCACCGACTTCGTCAGCGTCGGCACTTTCGCCATCTTCAACGTGGCCGACGCGAGCATCAGCATTGGCGTAGCCGTTTTGGCGGTGCTCATGTTATCCGAAGCGTTAGCCGAACGGAAGAAGACGCAGAGCGCGCCTCCGGCCGAGCAAACTGATCTGAGCGAAGCCTCGTGACTGCGCTGGAGCGGGTCGTCACGTTTTCCGCCCTCGCTTCGGGCGAGCGGTTGGATAAAGTCATCGTCACCGAGCTGGCCGAACTCTCGCGCACGCACATCCAGCGCTTGATTGAAGACGGTTTTGTGCAAGTGGACGGGCGGATGATGACCAAGCCCGCTCAGCGCCTCGAGCATCCGGCAACAATCAGCGTGCACATTCCCCCGGCGGCCCCGGCGGGCACGCAACCCGAAGACATCCCCCTCGACATTGTTTTCGAGAACGACGACCTCCTCGTCATCAACAAACCGGCGGGGATGGTGGTGCATCCGGCGGCGGGCCACTTTGGGGGGACGCTCGTCAACGCCGTACTCGGCTACAACCTCGACCTCGAAGGCGTAGGCGACGAGCAACGCCCCGGCATTGTCCATCGCCTGGATAAAGACACCTCCGGCCTCATCGTCGTCGCCAAGAATGATCTGGCCCACCGCGAACTGCAACGCCAGTTCAAAGACCGCCAAGTTGAGAAAGTGTATCTGGCTCTGCTGGACGGTCATCCACCGAGCGATACCGGGCGCATCGAAGCCACGATTGGCCGCGACTTGAAAGACCGCAAACGCATGGCCGTCGTCAGCGAGCGCCATGGCCGCCCCGCCATTACCGAATATAAGACGGTTGAAAAATTCCACGACTATACGCTGGTCGAGGCGCATCTGCTCACCGGGCGCACGCACCAGATTCGCTTGCACTTTGCCTATCTCAAATGCCCGCTCGTCGGCGACACGGTGTATGGCCGCCATAAACCGACCTTCCCGCTCCACCGCCATTTTCTGCACGCCGCGCGCCTCGCCTTTCAATTGCCCGGAAGCGGAAAGACGATGACCTTTACCGCGCCTCTGCCGGAAGAATTGCAAAATGTTTTGGAGACGCTGAGGCGGTGATACAACCCGCGCCTTCACTATGAACGACTGGTTCTCTCCCGCCCATCGCCTGTGGGCCACCATCAGCCTTGGCGCGGCCATCCTCTGGATTATCTTCTCCGCGCTCTTGCCCACGCCCATTACCACTTTCATCGGCGTGCCATTTGCCATTACCGCCTTGCTCGCCGGATGGTATAGCCGCCGCGAGAGCCGCAAGCAAGCCGACCAGTCCGGCGCGCGCCGCGCGACGTGGGGTCTCGGCCTCACCTGCGCGGGGTGTGTCTGGCAAGTAATTTATCTGACCATCCTCGGCGGCATCGGGCTGACGCTCCTTCTCGGCGGCGGGGGCGCGCTCCTTCACGCCATTCAAGGGACTCCTACGCCATGAGCTTTGACAACGGCCTGATTGACCTCAGGAGTGACACGGTGACTCACCCGACCCCCGCCATGCGCGAAGCGATGGCCCGCGCGGAAGTGGGCGACGATGTATTTGGCGACGACCCGACGGTGAACCGCCTCCAGGAATTGGCGGCGACGATGACCGGCCACGCGGCGGGCCTGTTCGTGGCCTCGGGCACGATGGCGAACCTCGTGGCGCTCCTCACCCATTGCGGGCGCGGGAACGAAATTATCCTCGGGCGCGAGTCGCACATCTATCTCAACGAAGTGGGCGGCATGGCGGCCCTCGGCGGGATACAGGCTTGCCCCATCCCTAACCAACCCGACGGGACGCTCGCGCTCGATGAGCTAGCCGCCTCCATCCGCTCCGAAGACGTGCATCACCCGCGCACCCGCCTCATCTGCCTCGAAAACACGCAGAACATCTGTGGCGGCGTGCCGCTCTCGGTCACGTACACCCGGCAAGTCGCCGACTTCGCGCACGCGCACGGACTGAAACTGCACATTGACGGCGCGCGACTCTTCAACGCCGCCGTCGCGCAGAGCGTGGCGGCCAGCGCCCTCGCCGGGCCAGCGGACTCGGTAATGTTCTGTTTATCCAAGGGGTTATGCGCGCCTGTTGGTTCAGTCCTCTGCGGCCCGCAAGATTTCATTGACGCGGCGCGGCGCTACCGCAAGCAGGTGGGCGGGGGGATGCGGCAAGCGGGCATCATCGCGGCGGCAGGCATTGTGGCCTTAGAGACAATGATTGAACGGTTGGAAGACGACCACGCCAATGCCAAACGCTTGGCCGCTGGCCTGCGCGAAATTCCGGATATTGAAGTGGATGCCAACAGTCCGCAGTCGAACATGATCTATTTCAACCTCGCCGCCACTGCCACGCGCACCACGAGCGAAATTGTGACCGAGATGAAAGCGCGCGGTATGCTGATTGACAATGAAAACGAGCGCCGCTTCCGGCTGGTGACGCACTACTGGGTGAACGCCAGAGATATTGAGCAGGTCGTGGGCGGGTTCTGTGAGGTCATGCGCGCATAAATTTGATTTCGCCATTGACGGGCTCTAACCGCTATGGTATATTCACGCGGCGCAAGCACTGGTCCCGTGGTGTAGCGGCCAAACATGCGGCCCTGTCAAGGCCGAGATCGCGAGTTCGAATCTCGTCGGGACCGCAGGTGACGTACTGAGCAGGTCGTAGTAATCCGGTTTTGAGCGGATGGCTATGACCTGTTTGTCTTTAATGTACACGTCGTCCAAGATGGGCTGAAGAAACTGCCGTTTCTCGGCGTCGCTGGCCTCGGCCAACACGCCACAGTAGGTTTGCAGGAGTTCCATCGCCTGCTCCAAGTTCAGCTTCTGAACCGGCCTAAGGCCTGGAGGTTAGCTAGTCCGCCATTTTTTTGCTAACCCGCCATGAATACTGATGGTGAGTGTATAATCGTACTAAGCGATTTTGCCTCCAGCGTCACATGGAATTGCTCAGCGCCTATCTGCCCACGCAACCGGCAGGTGATGGATGATGCGCGGCGCGTCTTAGGCGTGAACGACTGAACGCCACTCAGCGCGCGATCAGCGGCAGATACAATTTGTTCCCCGGCGTCAGCGCCAGTTCACTCACTTGACTGTTATCCCACAGCGCGCGTTGGGCCATCTCGCGCCCGTTCACCCGGAACGTCACCCATTGCCCGGGCGCGGCACATTCACTGGGCACATCCAGCACATATACCAATTCACCTTCAATCCATTGCGTGAGGCCTTGGCCACACAGCGTGCCATTGACCCAGGCTGTTACCGCTTGGCCCGCCGCTGGCGTGAAAGCCGCCTCGCCGTGAACCGTTCCATAGAAGGTCGCAGGCGGCGCTGGCAGATAAACGTTCGTCGGAGCTTTGGGCGCGAGGTGCAGAGTGATGGCCTGCGAAGCGTTAATCCAATAACCGTGCCCATACTCGAGCGTCGTCAAGTCATTCACCCAACTCGGCGCATTGATGTCATACACCCGCCAATGGTTGAGCGTATCCGTCACCACATAGCCGTAGACGGTTGTGTAGTACCCGCTGATGGACAGCAACGCTTGCGTCACCGATTGAGTGGTTTGCACCGGATAGGCGATGAGATTCCACCCGGCGGCGTAGAGCGGGATTTGCGCGCTCGCCATGAGCGCGTAGATGCCCACGCCCTGGCCCGGCGCGGTGGCGACGTTGAAGTACTCGTCGCGGTTGGTGGGCAGTTCCATCCAGTCGCCGTTACTGTAGAAGTAGAGCGTCAGTTGGTCTTCGGTCGCCCCGGCGTTCACCACGTCGTTGCTAAGATACTGGATACTCACCGATCCCGTCAGCACTGGCGTGCCCGGCGTGGCCATCAGGCTGTAGCCTTGCCCAACGACTTCCCGTCCGGGCGGGACGCTCGGCAGACCGGCCATACCTTGGATGGTGTAGAACTGCCCCGGCTGGAAGGCCATCGGGTTCTCGGTGAAGAAAATCATCTGACCGTCGGGCGAGATGACCGGCGCGCCGCCCGCGCGGAGCGCGCCACCTCCGGCGCGCAAAGCGCCGCCGCCCGCGCGGAGCGCGCCACCTCCGGCGCGCAGAGCACCGCCACCCGCGCGGAGCGCGCCGGGGTTCCCGCCGATGCTGAAGGCGACGATGGCTTCGCGGCGCGGGTTCGTCTCCGTCGCGGTCTCGCCTTCTTGGACCCACAGTTGCACGTGTCCCGCCATCGTCACATCGTTCAGGTTAAATGTCCCGCTATAGACGCCGCTGATTTCCGCGAGCGTTATCGTCGCCGTGCCGTCACCATATTCAGGGAAGAGGCGACCCTGCAGGTTCAGGCCACTTGTGGGCAATGAGACTTGAATGCCGAGCGTGGTGGAGTTGACCGGGTTCATTTGAATCACCGGCGTCCACGTCACGATTTGTTTCATCTGAATCCGGTCATCGCCTTCGGCGATAATTTCGCACCCAAACTGCGCGACAGGTCGGTCGAAGATGCATAGGCGGTCGCCGGGTTGCGCGCCGCGCGCGAGCACGCGATTCTGTCCGCCGAAAGGCGAGCCCACGTCAATGATAAACTGGTCGTTGCGGAGGAGATAGGCCCGCGCTTCGGTGCTGGAGACGCCGCCGCCAAAGTAATCCAGATAAAACGTCGGGTCGTCGAGCGCGTTGGTCGGGGTGAGCGGCGCGGTGAGGCTGATGGTCGTCAAATCGAACGGCACGAGGCTTGGGCCGGGATTGATGACGGTGGGCGTGATGAGGGACGGATACCACAACTGCATCGTCTCCCACTCGTTGCGGCCCAGCGTGACTTGCGGCAAAGTCTGGCCGCAATTGGCGAGCCAATAGGTCTCGTCAGCAATGAACTCGGTGGCATCGGGGTCGCCGTAGATGTCGCCCATGGCCGAGCCTTTGCAAGTGCTCACTGGAATCAGGTTGCCGTTGGCGTCGAGGCCGAGGTAGGTGTCGTCGTGGAAGAAAAGGTAGTGGCTCAATTCGTGTGCGAGGATGATGGCCCAGTCGTCGCCGATGGACACGCCGGGCGTGCCGTAGCGGTTCCAGGTGGACCCTATGGTCAGTTGGCCTGGCTCGTAGAGGATGTCGCTGTGTTGCGGGTCAACCGTCTCGGTCAGGACGATGCCGCCCTGCGCTGAGAACGGGCGGATGCGGTTATTAGCGCGGATGAGGACGTTGGCGTACGCCCAGTCGTCGGCATTTTGGGTAACAATGACTTGCCCGAGGGTGGCTTCGCCGTTGGTGAAGTCGTAGAGGTAGTCCGCCGCGCGTTGCAGATTGAATTGGATTTGGTCGAGATAGTTCGCGTCGTGGCTGGCGTCCCATTCGAGGGCGACTTCGACGTTGAACAAATAAAGTGGATGCGCCGCCGAAACGGTGAGCGTTTGCACGCCGGAAGCCAGCACGCTGGTCGCCGTGAGGCCGGTCTCATTTGGCGTGCCGCTGGTGTAATAGAGGGTATAACTGCCGGTCCCGGTAATGGGCACGAGCGCGAGCAAAGTATCGCTGATATTGAGCGTGCCGCGCCCTTGCAGATAACCGTTGTTGTCGGTGTGGAACGGCGCAGTGGCATTGCCGATGAGCGCGCCTCCGGTTTGCTGTCCGGCTTTCAGGCGATAGGCAATCGCATTAGCGGCCACTGTGCCGTTTTGGTTCATCACCCGCACTTGCGTGCCGCGCACCCGGAAGGGAAAGGTGGTAGAAGCATAACTGCCGTAGAGATACGGGCCGGGGGTGGCATTCTGAGTGTTGGTGACGATGGCAGGCACAGCTTCAATCCGGAAGACGACATTATCCGATTGACCGAAGAAGCCACTGGCGAAAGTGTCCCAGTTGTATATGTAGGTGTTGGTAGTAGTGAGATTGGCGGTGATTGTGCCGCTCGCCGCCATGGCTGGCAACCACTGTCCACCGCCATTGATGGAATACTCGGCGCGGATAGCGCGCACCGGGTCGCCTTCGGAATCGGAGAGGGTATAGGTGATGGGGATGACGCCGGACGAAATGTGGGGCGAAGAATAGCCATCCGCGTTGGCGACGGGGCGGGCCACGCGCACGGTGGGGATGGAGCCGGGAAGTGAACGACCATCGCGGGTATTGCGGTACAGCCGATTGATTTGACCATTATAGTTCCCCACGGCCAAATCCAAGTCGCCGTCGCCGTCCACATCGCCCCACGCCACGCTCTGGGTGGCGTCGCTCTCGGTGGATGACCAGACCGCGCCCGTCGTAAGCGTCCCGTTGTCGTTGCGGTACAGGCGGTTGGGGTCCTTCCAATTCCCCACGGCCAAATCCAAATCGCCATCGCCGTCGTAGTCGCCCCACGCCAAGCTGTAGGTTCTGTCGCTCTCGATGGATGACCAGACTGCGCTGGGGGTCAGCACGCCGCCGTCGTTGCGGTACAGGCGGTTGGGCGCCCCGATGTAGCAACTGCAACCAGTTGCATAATTGCTGTTCCCCACGGCCAAATCCAAATCGCCATCGCCGTCGTAGTCGCCCCACGCCACGCTTGTAGTGTCGTCGCTCTCGGTGGATGACCAGACCGCGCTGGCCGTGAGCGTCCCCCCGTCGTTGCGGTACAGGCGGTTGGGCTGTCCCCAATTCCCCACGGCCAAATCCAAATCGCCATCGCCGTCGTAATCGCCCCACGCCACGCTAAAAGTGTCATCGCTCTCGGTGGATGACCAAGCCGCGCTGGCCGTGAGCGTCCCCCCGTTGCTGCGGTACAGGCGGTTGGGCCCACTATAGTTCCCTACGGCCAAATCCAAATCGCCGTCGCCATCGTAATCGCCCCACGCCACACTGGCGGTACCGTCGCTCTCGGTGGATGACCAGACCGCGCTGGCCGTGAGCATCCCGTTGTCGTTGCGGTACAGGCGGTTGGGTTGACCATCGTTCCCCACAGCCAAATCCAAGTCGCCATCGCCGTCGTAGTCGCCCCACGCCACGCTCCAGGTGTTGTCACTCTCGGTGGATGACCAGACC
>Ga0315281_10005319_pt1 | contig 18462 bp, 14 predicted proteins | sample YL17G07_0_MG_FD_204540 | JGI IMG/M metagenome (GOLD analysis project Ga0315281, IMG submission 204540) | Sediment microbial communities from Yellowstone Lake, YNP, Wyoming, USA - YL17G07_0 | ecosystem: Environmental > Aquatic > Freshwater > Lake > Sediment | place: USA: Wyoming | collected...
GGTCGTCGACGATGCGGCCCTTTTCCAGGTCCACCAGGAACATCCTGCCCGGCTGCAGCCGCCATTTCTTGACGATCCGCTCCTCCGGCACCGGAAGGACGCCCGCTTCGGAGGCCATGATCACCAGGTCGTCGTCGGTGACGATGTAGCGCGCCGGTCGCAGGCCGTTGCGGTCCAGCGTGGCGCCGATCTGCCGGCCATCGGAGAAGGCGATTGCCGCCGGTCCGTCCCAGGGTTCCATCATCGCCGCATGATATTCGTAGAAGGCGCGCCGGCTCGGGTCCATCAGCGTATGACCTTCCCAGGCCTCCGGGATCATCATCATCACCGCATGCGCGATCGAGTAGCCGCTCATCACCAGCAACTCGAGCGCATTGTCGAACGAAGCCGAATCGGACTGGCCTTCGTAGATCAGCGGCCAGACCTTGTCGAGGTCGCGGCCGAGTATGGGACTGGAGATCGCGCCCTGACGCGCGCGGATCCAGTTGACGTTGCCGCGCAGCGTGTTGATCTCGCCGTTGTGCGCGATCAGCCGGAACGGGTGCGCCAGGTCCCAGGTCGGAAACGTGTTGGTCGAGAAGCGCTGGTGCACCAGTGCCAGCGCCGATACCAGGCGCGGATCCCGCAGGTCCTCGTAATAGGCGCCGACCTGGTCGGCAAGCAGCATGCCCTTGTAGGCGATCGTGCGCGCCGACATCGACGGCACATAGAATTCCTTGCCGTGGGCGAGCCTGAGCGCCTGAATGGCATGACCGGAAGACTTCCGGATGATGTAGAGCTTGCGCTCGAGCGCGTCGGTGACGGTGATCCCCGGGCCGCGTCCGATAAACACCTGCCGTATGACGGGCTCGATCTTCTTTACGCTTTCTCCGAGATCGCGGCCGTCGGTCGGCACATCGCGCCATCCGAGCAACACCTGCCCCTCGTCCTTGATGGCGCGCTCGATTTCATATTCGCAGGCAAAACGCGATGCCGGCTCCTGCGGCAGGAACACCATGCCCACGCCGTACCCGCCGACCGGCGGCAACGTCACGCCCTGCCTGGCCATTTCCTCGCGGAAAAACGCGTCGGGTATCTGGATCAGGATGCCCGCCCCGTCGCTCGCCTTGGGGTCGGCACCGACCGCGCCGCGATGCGTCAGGTTCTTGAGTATCAGCAGTCCCTGCTCGACGATAGCGTGGCTTTTCGTACCCTTGATATGCGCGACGAAGCCGACGCCGCAGGCGTCGTGTTCACGGGCCGGGTCATAGAGACCCTGGCGCTGGGGAAGACCGGGCTTGTTCACCGTTCCAACCTTCTGAGATTGCCAGCCTGCACGGCTGAATTCACAAATCCGAATATTCGGGGCGAACTTTTGATTTTACCTGCGAACCCTCGTTGTTTCAAGCGGTTAGAAGGATTGCACCACTGCAACACGCATTCCGCGCTTAACGGCCGCGGGAAAGTCTCCAGCACTGATTCAAGCTTAGCCGAGGATGAGGTGAAGCATGGCGGCAGGCGCTCAGGCTTTCGCTGCGGCCGAGAGGGTCTGTTCAAGGACGGCAGGCGGCACATCGCCGTGGATGACGGCCGAACCGAGGCGCTCAAGCAGCACGAACCGGACCCTGCCGTCCATGACCTTCTTGTCGACGCTCATCAGCTCCAGAAACCGCTGCGGAGCGATACCCTTCACGGCCACCGGCAGTCCCGCGCGGGTGAGCAATCCGATCACGCGCCAGACATCGCCCTCGCTCAGGAAACCAAGGCGTCGCGAGACATCGGCAGCCAGCACCATGCCGGCGGCCACCGCCTCGCCGTGCAGCCACGCCCCGTAACCCATGCCGGTCTCGATCGCGTGGCCGAAGGTATGGCCGAAGTTGAGCAGCGCACGCGGGCCGGATTCGCGCTCGTCGAGTGCGACGATTTCAGCCTTTATTTCGCAGGAACGATGCACCGCGTGCGCAAGCGCTTCAGGTTCGCGCGCGAGCAGCCGCTCGATGTTGGCCTCTATCCAGTCGAAAAAACCGGGGTCGCGTATCAGGCCATGCTTGATGACCTCGGCAAGGCCGGCGCGCAGTTCGCGCAACGGCAGCGTCGCGAGCGTATCCGTGTCGGCGAACACCGCCAGCGGCTGGTGGAAGGTTCCGATCATGTTCTTGCCGCGCGGGTGATTGATCGCGGTTTTCCCGCCGACCGATGAATCCACCTGGGCGAGCAGCGTCGTCGGCAACTGGATGAACGGAATACCGCGCTGGTAGGTGGCAGCGGCAAAACCGGCCAGATCGCCGATGACCCCTCCGCCCAGTGCGATCAGCGTGGTCTGCCGGTCGCAGCGCGTCTCGAGCAATCGGTCATAAACGAGGTTGAGCGTTTCCCAGTTCTTGTAGGCCTCGCCGTCCGGCAGGATGATGCTCACGACATCCACGCCGTTTGCCGACAGGCCCGCAACCACTTGTTCGAGATACAGCGGCGCCACAGTGACGTTGGTCACCAACGCCGCCCTGCTGCCCTTGATCCACGGCGCGAGCAGATCCGGCTGCCGGATCAGCCCGCTGCCGATCTGTATGGGGTAGGCACGGCTGCCCAGTTCTACGCGGAGAGTTTGCATTCCGGTCCGAGTTCATCCAAAAGCTGGTTCACCAGAACGCCGACGTTCTGTTTGCCCGTCTCGATGACGAGATCGGCGACTTCGCGGTAGAGCGGATCCCGAATCCGGTACAACTCCTCGATGCGCGCTCGCGGGTTGGCGGTGTGCAGCAGCGGCCGCGATTTTTCGTGCCGCGTGCGCTGCCACAGGTCCTTCGGCTGCGCGTGCAGATAGACAACCAGCCCGCGCTGTTTCAGCCCGGCACGGTTCCCGGGATCGAGCACGATCCCGCCGCCCGTGGCGAGCACGATGTTCTCCAGTTCCAGGAGCTGGGCGAGCACCTCCGCCTCCCGCTTGCGGAATCCCGGCTCACCCTCGATCTCGAATATCACCGCAACGCGCACGCCAGTGCGCGCCTCGATCTCATGATCGCTGTCATGAAAGGTCTTGGCCAGGCGCTTGGCGAGTTGGCGGCCAACGGTCGTCTTCCCCGCGCCCATCATCCCGACGAGAAATATGTTGCTGGTCGACTTCACGGCGATATTGTATCGCCCGCCGGGGTGGAGCGACGGAATTACGCGCCCGTCGCCGCCTGCGGCGAAGCGAGGGAAGAACCGGGGGAAGCTCTGATTGAGTCACCGACGCAATCAGAGCTTCCTCTGACTTGGGGGATTTACAAGGAGGCATCGCCCTCTTGTTCCGACCATCCTTAGCGCTGCCCGACCTGATCCTGGACGATGCGCGGCGTGATGAATACGAGCAGCTCGTTCCTGTCGTCGGAGCGCAGCGTGTTGCGGAACAGGTTGCCGATCAGAGGCAGATCGCCAAACACCGGAACCCGCGTGACGCTGTTGCGAACATCCTGCGTATAAATGCCGCCGATCACGACCGTACCGCCGTTTTCCACCAGCACCTCGGTCTTGACGTGCTTGGTATCTATCGAGAAGCCTGCGCCCGTCACCACGGTGCCGACCGAGTCCCGGTTCACGTCGATGGTCATGATGATGTTCCCGTCCGGGGTGATCTGCGGTTTCACCTTGAGTGCGAGCGTCGCTTTGCGGAACTGGGTCTGGGTGCCCGTATTGCTGACCGTCTGATAGGGCAGCTCGGTGCCCGCTTCGATCAGCGCCTCGATATTGTTCGCCGTCAACACGCGCGGGCTCGAGATAACCTTCCCTTTGTTATCCGACTCCAGGGCCGAAATTTCCAGATTCAGGAACCGGGTCATCGCGCCATTGAACAAGCTGACCGAAAACACTCCAGCGGTACCAACTCCGCTGGAGGGCAGGTTGACATTCAACGGACTCGCCCCGGGCGCGGGGGGAGTGCCCGTCACCGTGTCGATGGTGGACCCAACGCGAAAGTTCCCGCTGCCACCGGGTACTTTGTACATGCTGGCATCGCTCATGCCCAAGCGTGCGCCCAGGCTTTTCGCAAAGCGGTCATTCGCCTCCACGATGCGCGCCTCGATCAGCACCTGGCGCACGGAAACATCGAGCTTCGCGATGAGCTTGCGCACATCCTCGAGGCGGCTCGACACATCCTGCACGAACAGCTGGTTGGTGCGCACGTCCACTACCGCGCTGCCGCGCTTGGAAAGGATACGCTGCTTGTCGTCGGTGACCAGTTTGGCAACGTCGACGGCCTTGGCGTAGTTGAGCTGGAAGGTTTCCGTCCTCACGGCCTCGAGCTCGTTGATCTGCTGCTGGGATTCGAGCGCGAGCTTTTCCTTGGTGGCGAGTTCGTCGCGCGGCGCAATCCATACGACGTTGCCGTTCTTGCGCATGTCCAGGCCGCGCGTCTGCAGGATGAGGTCCAGGGCCTGATCCCAGGGCACGTCCTTCAGCCTCAGCGTGAGACTGCCCTGCACGCTGTCGCTGGTGATGATATTGAGATCGGTAAAGTCGGCGATAACGTTGAGGACGCTTCTCACCTCGACGGCCTGGAAGTTGAGCGAGAGTTTGTCGCCCTGATAGCCGCCCCTGCTGCCCTGCACCAGCTTGTTCGGATCGTACTGCACCGGCTTGACCTCGAGGACGAACTGGGTATCGGTCTGGTAGGCATTGTGCTCCCACAGACCCGTGGGCTCGATCACCATGCGCACGTTGTCGCCCTGCATGAACGTGCTGATGGTCTGGACCGGCGTCCCGAAGTCGATGACATCAAGACGTTTGCGCAGGTTTTCCGGCAGGCCCGCCTTCAGGAACTCGATGATGATCTTTTGCCCCTGCTGGCGAATATCGATACCGGTCCCGGCATCCGACAGATCCACCACGACCCGACCTTCCCCCAAGCGGCCGCGGCGAAACCCGATGTCCTTTACCGCATGCCTGACGTCAGCGCGACCCTCCGCGAAACGCGCCGCGCCTGCGGCGACCGGGACCGCGCTCGGCGTCAGGGTGACCAGCAGGTTGCGTCCTTCGATTTTGGCGTCGTATTGCATCATATTGCGAAGGTTGAACACCATGCGCGTGCGCTGGCCGGCCTGCACGATGTTCATCGAGCGCAGGTCCCCCTCACCGACCTCCTGGCCATTGCGCCCGAGGCCGTTTGCGGTATTGGGAAAATCGAAGGCGATGCGGGCAGGATTGGCCACAGTGAAACTCCCCGGTGCAACAGAGAGCGCCTCCTTGAATCCGATCCGAACGATGATCAGCCCGCCCTGTTGGCTGACGCCGAGCGAGTCGATGGCGTTCTGGGCCAGGGCGGTGTGGTCCGCCAGAAGGCCTAAGACGAGAAATGCCAGGCCGAATAACTTGCGTAGGCTTGTGGTCATTATTTATTTCCTCCTGCTTCCTGCAGCTGCAGCGTGCTGGCTCGCTCGCCCCAGTCTCCGCTGGCATCCTGAATGGTCTCACGCAACTGGATCTGCGTATCGGTAATACCGGTGATCAGGCCGAAGTTCTGCCCCAGATAATTGCCGACCCTGACCCGGTACAGATTCCCGTCCGCGCGCACCAACGCATGCATCTGCTTTTTTTGCGTCAGCACGCCAACCATTTTCAGCGACTCGAGCGGGAACGACTCGAGCGGCTCCCGTGGTCGATTCATATTCGGCTTCAGTCTGCCTCCGCCGCCACTGGTCTTGGTGACAAGCTCGATCTTCGCCGGACCGAATGGGTCGGGCAGTTCGGCCGCTGTGTAGGGCACCGGCTCATACGGCTTGACCACCGGCAACGGATCCACCTTGCCGCGCACCTCAGAGGCGATTTTCTTCATCTCTTCCTTCAGGTCCTGGTACTGTTCGCCGCCGCACGCGGCGAGCAACAGGCCCAATGCCATGGTGGCGGCTGTTCGCTTCATTTCTTCGCCGCCGTCGCGCTCTTCTGCACAGCGGCCCTGCGTTGCGCAGCGACCTCCTCTTCGTCCAGGTAACGGAAGGTCTTCGCGACGGCGTCCATCGTGAGTGCCCCGTCCTTGCCGGCGACCAGCGCGATATCGTTCAGCGTGACGATCCGCGACAAGCCGCCGATGTCGCTCGCGAAAGCCCCGATGTCGTGATAATTACCGTTGACCTTGAGCTGGATCGGCAACTCCGCGTAGAAGTCGCGCCTGGTTTCCTGCGGCGCCGGTTTGAACAAATCGAACTGCAGCCCGCGTCCGAGGCCGGCCTGGTTGATGTCGACCAGCAGCGCGTCCATTTGCGAGCGGTTGGGCAATTGCTTGAGCAACGCACCGAACGAGCTGTCAATCTCGCGCAGCTGCTGGCGGTACAGGTCGAGATTGGTTGCCAGCTGCTTCTTTACCCTGTATTCATCCTTGAGCTTGGTCTCCTGATTGTGCCCGGCCTCCAGCTGATCCAACTGGTCCGACCAATCGAGGGAATACGCGCCCACCAGGATACCGATGAACAGCGCAAGCAGCAGGATAGCCTTGGGCAAAGGCGGCCAGACGCCCGGATCCTTGGGGTTGAGGTTCCTGAATTGTTCAAGCAGCTTCTTTAACTTCAACATACCGCGCTATCCCTTCTTGGCGGCGCCGGGCTTGCCGGCCGCCTTGTCGGCTTCTGTCTGCAGCGATTTCAGGTTCACGTTCAGTGTGAATTCCGATACGCGCTTGCCATTGGCGGTCGCCGATTTGATCTCGACCAGAACCGGATCCTCCATGTACGCCGACGCGGCGAAGTTGCGCATCAGCGTCGATACGCGCGCGTTCGATTGGGCATAGCCGCTCAGAAAAACCTTCTGCTCCTGCTGTTTGATGGTCTTCAGGTAGACACCGTCGGGTACCTGCCGCACCAACTGATCCAGCAGGTGTACCACCTGCGCGCGGTCGGACTGCAGTCGTTCGATCACCTGTTTGCGCGCCAGCAGGGCGGCAATTTCGTCCTTCAGCTTCTTGATCTCCTCGATGTCCTTGTCGAGGCTCGCATTTTCCTTCTTGAGAAAATCGTTGCGATCGGTCTGGACCGCAATATAACCCGCGATGACGCCGTGAACCAGAATGATGATCGCGATGGCCAACGCGCTCACCATGCCGCCAAGGACTGCCAAATGCTTGCGCTCTGCCTTGCGGCGCTCCTCGCGGTACGGCAGCAGGTTGATGCGGACGGTCACGTATCGAACCTCCGCATTGCCAGCCCGCAGGCAATCATCAGCGAGGGCGCATCCGCAACCAGTTTCTTCAATTGGACGCGGGGGCTGATGGCCATGCTGACAAACGGGTTGGCCACGACGGCATTGACCTGGGTGCGCGTGGACACGATTTCATCGAGCCCCGCTATCACCGCCGAGCCCCCAGTAAGCAGAATGTGGTCTACCGTGTTGTACTGGGTCGAGGTGAAAAAAAACTGCATCGCCCGCTGAACCTCAAGCGCAGCGTTTTCCATGAACGGCCGCAGGACCTCGGCATCATAGGTCTCGGGCAGGCCGCCGGAGCGCTTGGCAGCCTCGGCCTCCTCCTGGCTCATGCCGTATTGACGCATGATGTCCTGCGTCAGCTGGTTGCCGCCAAACGCTTGCTCGCGTGTGTACACGGCCTGGTCGTTGCGCAGCACGGTGATGTTCATGACCATGGCGCCGATATCGACCAACGCGATATTCTGGTCTGCGCCGCCGCCGGAAAATTGCTTCTTGATCAACTCGAATGCGGTTTGCATCGCGTACGACTCGACATCCATCACCAGCACCTTGAGTCCCGCGGCCTGCGCTACCGCAACCCGGTCCTCGACTTTTTCCTTCCTCGAGGCAGCGATCAGCACCTCGACTTCCTCGGGCGAGGACGGTGCCGGTCCGATGACCTGGAAATCGAGATTCACCTCTTCGAGCGCGAACGGAATGTACTGGTTCGCTTCGGTCTCGACCTGCACCTCAAGTTCCTCTTCCGCCAGGCCCGCCGGTACGATGATTTTTTTGGTGATGACCGCTGCGGTAGGCAGCGCCATGGCGACATTCTTGGTGCGCGTCGCCAGTTTCTTCCAGGCGCGCTGCACCACCTCTTCCACCGCCTCCAGGTTCGCGATGTTCCCGTCCACGACCGAGTCCCTGGGCAGGGGCTCGATGACATAGCGCTCCACGCGCAGAGCACCGCCGCCCGCGTCCACGACCTCGACCATCTTGACCGAAGACGAACTGATGTCCATCCCGAACAGAGGCGGGGCCTTCGGATTGAATATGTCGAAATCGAGCCTCAAACCCAATTTCCCTTTCTGATATGCTAGGTTAGATGCGAAAAATATAATCCACCTTAAATGCTAGCAACAACGTCCCACCGTGTAAAGGAATTATTTCCTATACGTTTTCATGGGTCTGTGGGCAAAACGGGCCGCCTCCCCCTATAATGGACGTCCTTTACCAAGAATGTCCCTCCGATGCGGTTACGCTGGCTCGCCTATCCCATTTTTCTCCTGATTGGGATAGGCGCGATGGGGGCGGCTGTTGTCGGCTTCGTGCTGCTGCTTGCCTACCCCAATCTCCCCTCGATCGAGGCGCTTACCGACTACCAGCCGAAGATTCCGCTGCGCGTCTACACCGCCGATGGCGTTTTGATCGGCGAGTTTGGCGAAGAACGCCGGTCGGTCGTGCGGATCGAGGAGGTCCCGGCGGTGATGAAGGAAGCCATCCTTGCCGCCGAGGATGAACGCTTCTATCAGCACGCCGGCGTAGACTACGTTGGCGTAATGCGCGCCGCCTACTCCAACCTGGTTTTGGGCGGAAAGCGCCAGGGCGCGAGCACCATCACCATGCAGGTGGCGCGGAATTTCTTTCTGTCGTCGGAAAAGACGCTGACACGCAAAATCTACGAAGTCCTGCTCGCGTTCAAAATCGAGGCCGGCCTTTCCAAGGACCAGATCCTCGAACTCTACATCAACCAGATCTACCTCGGCCAGCGCGCCTACGGCTTTGCCGCGGCCGCGCAAATCTACTTTGGAAAACCGATTGCCCAGCTTTCCACCGCCGAGGCAGCGATGCTGGCTGGTTTGCCCAAAGCGCCCTCCTCGTACAATCCGGTCGTCAATCCGAAACGTGCCAAGCAACGCCAGCTCTACGTGCTGCGGCGCATGCATGAGCTTGGCCACCTGGACGATGAGCAGTGGGCTGCGGCTCAGAAAACCCATCTCGTGATCAAACACGATATCGACGACTACAAGGTCCACGGCGAATATGTCGCCGAGATGGTGCGTCAGATGATTCACGAGCGTTACCCGGACGAGGTATACAACCGGGGCTTCCGTGTCTACACGACCATCCTCAAGGAGCATCAGGAGGCGGCCTACACAGCGCTGCGCCGGGGGCTGCTCGACTACGATCGCCGCCATGGCTACCGCGGACCCGAGGGCTATGCCGACCTCGGCGACGCCGGGGAGAGCGACGAAGCCTACGACGATGCCCTCGCCGATCACTACGACAGCGACGACATCTTGGCCGCGCTGGTGCTGGAAGCCGGCCCACGCGAAGTGCGCGTCTGGCGCCGCGGCGGCGAGGTCCTCGCAATCAACGGTGAGGGCCTGAAGTTCGCCGCGCGCATGCTCGAGGAGAAAACACCGCCGAACAAGCGGATTCGGCGCGGCGCGATTGTCCGCATCGCCAAGGACGACAAGGGCCGCTGGCAGATTCTGCAGCTGCCCGAGGCGGAAGCCGCATTCGTTTCCGTGAACCCCCAAAACGGGGCGGTCCGTTCGCTGGTGGGTGGCTTCGACTTCAACCGTCAGAAGTTCAATCACGTGACCCAGGCGTGGCGCCAGCCAGGCTCCGGAATCAAGCCCTTCATTTATTCCGCTGCGCTGGAAAAAGGTTTTACGCCGGCAACGGTCATCAACGATGCGCCGGTTGTCGTGGACTCCTTCCTGACCGGCGGTCAGATCTGGGAACCGAAGAACTACGACGGCAAATACGAAGGTCCCATGCGCATGCGGACGGGCCTCGCCAAGTCGAAGAACATGGTGTCCATTCGCATTCTGCAGACGATCAGCCCGCAGTACGCGCAGGATTACATTGCCCGCTTCGGTTTTGACGCGGACAAGCACCCCCCCTATCTCACTATGGCGCTCGGTGCCGGCTCGGTGACTCCCTGGCAAATGGTGCGCGCCTACGGCGTTTTCGCCAACGGCGGTTACCGTATCGAGCCTTACCTCATCGCCCGCATCGTCGATGACCGGGGCAATGTGCTCGCTGAGGCCCAGGCCCCGCAGGCGGGCGACGAGTCGCTCCGTGTGATCGACGCGCGCAATGCCTTCCTCATGGACAGCATGATGCACGACGTGGTGCGCTACGGCACGGCGGTGCGCGCGATGTCGCTCGGCCGGCAGGACCTTGCCGGAAAAACCGGCACCACCAACGATTACGTCGACGCCTGGTTCAACGGCTACCACCCCACGCTGGTCGGAATTGCCTGGGTAGGCTTTGATCAACCGAAGAAACTGGGAACCAACGAGACCGGCGGCGTGGCCGCGCTGCCCATCTGGATGGGATACATGAGCAAAGCGTTAAAAAACACGTCCGAGAGCTTCATGACGGTGCCCGAAGGCATAACCAGCGCACGCGTGAACGAGGCGGGGCTGCCCGCTCCCGATGGCAAGCCCGAGTATTTCTACCAGGAGAATCAGCCACAGGGAGACGGCGGCACGCGTTCGCCCGAGGAAGTGAGGAACCAGTTGTTCTAACCAGCCGCACTGATGCAGCGGGCACGGTCATTCCCCGTGATAAAATTTTGTGTCAAGGGCTCTTCTTTCATCCATGTTGATGCTGTCCCGCGTTGCAGGCGTATTGCTGCTGTCCCTGATCCTGCAGGCCTGCGGGATGAAGGGGCCGTTGTTCCTGCCCGCCCCGGACCAGAAACCCGCCCAGAGTGATCAGCCGCGCAAATGACTTCTCTTGCCAATCGCGACGGGGTGCTCTGCATCGAAGCTGTATCACTCGAGGACATCGCTCGAGCATACGGCACGCCCTGCTATGTCTACTCGCGGGCAGCCATCGAGAGCGCCTGGCGAGAATTCGCCTCCGCCTGTGCAGGGCATGAGGTGCTCATCTGTTATGCGGTCAAGGCCAACCCCAATCTCGCCGTTCTGAACCTGTTTGCGCGCCTGGGTGCCGGCTTCGACATCGTCTCCGGCGGCGAACTCGCCCGCGTGCTCGCCGCCGGCGGATCGGCGGCGAAAACCGTCTTCTCCGGCGTCGGCAAGACCGAGGCTGAGATGCGCGCCGCGCTCGCGGCAGACATCCTTTGTTTCAACGTCGAATCGGAGGCGGAAATCGAGCGGCTGGCCCGTGTCGCGCGCGACATGGGGCGCACCGCGCCCGTGTCGCTGCGCGTCAATCCCGACGTCGATCCAAAAACGCATCCCTATATCGCCACCGGCCTGAAGGAAAGCAAGTTCGGCATCGATTTCAGCGATGCGCCGAGGTTGTACCGCAAGGCAGCAGGCCTCGAGGGACTTCGCGTCGTCGGCATCGATTTTCACATAGGCTCACAGCTGACCGAGATCGGGCCTTTCGCCGAGTCGCTCGAGAAGGTTCTCGCGCTCGTCGACTCGCTTGCAACCGAGGGCATCACCCTGGAGCACCTGGATCTGGGTGGCGGCCTCGGCATCCGCTATCGCGACGAGGAGCCGCCGGCGATACGCGATTATCTGGCCCGCCTGCTCCGCGTGCTCGGAGGGCGCAAGGTCAAACTGATGTTCGAGCCGGGACGCGCGATGGTAGGCAACGCCGGCGTGCTGCTCACGCGGGTCGAATATCTCAAGCACGGGCCGGCCAAGAACTTCGCCGTCGTCGATGCGGCAATGAATGATCTCATCCGCCCCGCTCTGTACCAGGCCTGGCACGACATCGTTCCGGTACGGCCGCGCACCGATGCGGCGCTGATTTACGACGTCGTGGGTCCCGTATGCGAGTCGGGCGACTTTCTCGGTCACAGCCGCAGCCTTGTCCTCCAGTCCGACGACCTGCTCGCGATCCTTTCTGCGGGCGCCTACGGCATGAGCATGAGTTCTAACTACAATACCCGCCCGCGCGCCGCGGAGGTCATCGTCGACGGCTCCGTCACTCATTTGGTGCGCGCCAGAGAGCCGGTCGAGAGCCTTTTTGCGTTGGAGCGGATTTTGCCGTAAATTTCGCCGGTTCCCTAGGCCAGCGCCGTCCGGCAGAACACCGACCGGACTGCCCGAGCGAACGTTTCGGAACCTGCCCGCCCCTGGAAAGGGGTATCGTATTTTTTGAACGGCCCATATTGTGAGATCCATGGAATTTCAGACAGCTCGCTTCTGTTCGCGCCGTAGCAATCAGCAGACGGCCGTATGAACCCAAAATTCAGGTCTTCTTTCGTATCGCGAACGCCGAAACGTCGCGTCCTGTTCGGCATCGCCGGTGCCGCACTGCTCGGCGGCGCGCTCCTGGTCGGCGCCGGGTCTTCTGCGCAGGAATCGAAGGCCCCGCGCGGGCCCGCCGCGGTACCGGTCACTGTCGCCACCGCCACGCAACAGAATGTCCCATTCCGGCTGCAGGCGATCGGAAACGTCGAGCCCTTCTCGACGGTTGCGCTGAAAGCGCGGGTCGACGGACAGATCGTCGAGGTCAACTTCAAGGAAGGCGAGGAAGTGCGCAAGGGCAGCGTGCTGTTCAAGATCGATCCGCGGCCGTACGAGGCGACGCTGCGCCAAGTCGAAGCCACCCAGGCCCGTGACGTGGCCCAGCGCGAACAGGCGCGCTCGCAGGAACGTCGCTACAAGGAATTGCTCGAGAAGAACTTCGTCTCGAAGGAAGCCTACGCGCAGATCCGCACCAATGCGGACTCGGCCGACGCTGTGGCGCAGGCAAGCAAGGCGGCAGTGGACAGCGCCCGGCTCAACCTCGAATACTGCACCATCCGTTCGCCGATTGACGGCTACCCCGGCAAGATCCAGATCCAGATGGGCAACCTGGTCAAGGCGAACGACGCCAGCCCGCTGGTTATCCTCAACCAGGTGCACCCGATCTATGTCAGTTTCGCCGTTCCGGAACAAAGCCTGGCGACGCTGCGCACCTATATGAAAAAAGGGGCTCTTGCAGTCGATGCCGGGCCGCCAAATTCCGAAAAGATTGCGGCTTCGGGCACGCTGATTTTCGTCGACAACGCGGTCGATTCGTCTACCGGAACGATCAAGCTGCGGGCGCGGTTCGCCAATCAGGACAATGCGCTGTGGCCGGGCCAGTTCGTGACCGTGAGCCTCAAGCTGTACGACCAGAAAGACGCCATACTGGTGCCGACACAGGCGGTGCAGACCGGGCCGAACGGGCAATTCGTGTTCGTGGTCAAGCCCGACATGACGACCGAGGTGCGCGCGGTAACCGTGGAACGCGCAGAAGGTGACAACGCAATTATCGCCAAAGGACTGAAGCACGGCGAGCAGGTCGTCACACGCGGCCAGTTGCGGCTCGCCCCGGGCGTGAAAGTGTCTACCGCCAAATCCTGACCCATCCGATCCACCACTATGGGCGCGAACCTCTCCGAACTCTTCATCCGCCGCCCGGTCATGACCGTGCTGGTTATGCTGGGCATCGTAATTTTCGGAATCGCCGGGTTCAAGAAGCTCCCGGTCTCCGCGCTACCCAACGTCGATTTCCCCACCATCCAGGTCACCGCCGAATTGTCCGGCGCAAATCCTGAGACCATGGCCGCGGCTGTCGCGACGGTGCTCGAGAAGCAGTTCTCGACCATCGCCGGCATCGATTCCATGACTTCGATCAGCAGCCAGGGCATCGCCAGCATCACCATCCAGTTCTCGCTGGACCGCGACATCGATGCCGCCGCCCAGGACGTGAACTCGGCCATTGCGGCCACAGCCCGACAACTGCCATCGAACATGGCCTCGCCGCCCTCTTTCAGAAAGGTCAATCCGGCTGACCTGCCCGTTTTCCTGCTCACGCTCACTTCGGACACACTGCCGCTTTCAACAGTCAACGAATACGCGGAGACCTTCCTCGCCCAGCGCATTTCGACCATCAGCGGCGTCGCCCAGGTGCAGGTCAACGGACAGCAGAAATACGCCGTAAGGGTACAGGTCGACCCGAGCGCGCTCGCCGCGCGCGGCGTGGGCATCAACGAAGTCGAGACGGCGATCGCCACGGCGAACGTCAACCTGCCCACCGGCACGCTCTACGGCAAGAACCAGGTGTTCGCGGTGCAGGCCACCGGCCAGCTCTACACCGCCGAGGCCTACCGGTCCATCATCGTCGCCTGGCGCAACGGCTCGCCCATCCGCCTCAGCGACGTCGGGCGCGTCATCGACGGCGTGCAAAACGACAAGGTCGCCGCCTGGTACAAGAACAAGCGCAGCATCGTGCTCGCGATCCAGCGTCAGCCCGGCGTCAACACCATCGAGGTAGTGGACAAGATCAGGAGCCTGTTACCCGCCATACGCGCCGAAGTGCCCGCGGGGATCGACATCAGCATACTCTTCGACCGCTCGATCACCATCCGCAATTCGGTGCATGACGTCGAGTTCACGCTGCTGGTCGCGCTGGCCCTGGTGGTGATGGTGATTTTCGTTTTCCTGCGCAACGTTCGCGCCACCCTCATTCCCGGCATCGCGCTGCCGATCGCCATCGTCGGCACTTTCGCCGCGATGTACCTGCTCGACTACAGCCTGGACAACCTGTCGCTGATGGCCCTGACGCTGTGCGTGGGCTTCGTCGTCGACGACGCCATCGTGATGCTGGAGAACATTTCGCGCCACATCGAAATGGGCAAGAGTCCGATGCAGGCGACGCTGGACGGATCGAAGGAAATCTCCTTCACCATCGTGTCGATGACCATCTCGCTGATCGCCGTGTTCATCCCGGTGATGTTCATGGGCGGCATCCTGGGACGTCTGCTGCACGAGTTCGCAGTCGTCATCATCGTCGCAGTGCTGATCTCAGGCTTCGTGTCGCTGACCCTGACGCCGATGATGTGCAGCCGCATCCTCAGGCCGCACGGCCAGGTAAAGCATGGCCGGGTTTTCATGTGGAGCGAGAAAGCTTTCGACGCGACGAGAAACGCCTACGACCGCAGTCTGAACTGGTCGCTCGATCATTCGCGACTGACGATGGTGGTATTCCTGATCATCGTCGTCGCCACGGTCGCGCTGTTTGCACGCATGCCCAAAGGCTTCCTGCCCAGCGACGACAGCGGGCAGTTGTTCCTGTTCGTGGAAGGCCCCCAGGACATTTCCTTCGAAGCCATGGCGGCGGCGGAACGCCAGGTGCTGGACATCGTCCACGCCGACCCCAATGTCGACGCGGCGATGGGTTTCATCGGGGCAAGCGGCTTCAACCCCTCCCTCAACATCGGACGCGCCACCATCTCGCTCAAGCCGTTCAACCAACGCAAACCGGCCGATGAAGTGGTGAGAGGACTGCGGCCGAAATTGCAGGGCGTGCTGGGCGTGAAAGTGTTCGTGCAGAACGTGCCCATCATCCGCATCGGCGGCCAGATTACCAAAAGCCCCTACCAGTACGTGCTGCAAGGCTCGAGCACCGAGGAACTCTACCGCTGGGCTCCGATCATCGAGACGAAGCTGAAAACCCTGCCTGAGCTGATCGATGTCACCAGCGACCTGCAGATCACGCGGCCGCAGGTGACCGTGGAAATCGACCGCGAAAAATCCGCCTCCGTCGGGGTCACTCCCCAGCAGATCGAATCGGCGCTGAACAGCGCCTTCGGTTCCAAGCAGGTGTCGAACATCTACACCGCGACCAACAACTACTGGGTTATCCTGGAACTCGACCCGAAATACCAGCGCGATCCTTCGGCGCTGGCCATGATCTACATCCGATCCACGACCGGCGTGCTGGTGCCGCTCACGTCAGTGGCCAAACTGAGCTTCGGCGTCGGCCCGCTTTCGGTGACCCACCTGGGCCAGTTGCCCTCGGTCACTCTCGCCTTCGATCTGCGACCCGGACTGTCGCTGTCCGAGGCCATCACCGTCGTCGACAAGGCGGTGCAGGAACTGCAGGTGCCGGCGACGCTGACCGGGAGATACCAGGGCACTGCGCAGGCATTCCAGAGCTCGCTTACAGGAATGGGCATTCTGCTGATCGTCGCCATTTTCGTGATTTATCTGGTGCTGGGCATACTCTACGAGAGCTTCATCCATCCGATCACCATCCTGTCCGGGCTGCCGACGGCAGGCCTGGGCGCCCTGTTCACGCTATGGCTGTTCGGCATGGAACTCAACATGTACGCGTTCGTCGGCATCATCATGCTGATCGGCATCGTCAAGAAAAATGCCATCATCATGATCGACTTCGCCGTCGAGGCCCAACGCAACGAAGGCAAAGGCGCGAGGGAGGCGATCCACGAGGCCTGCATCATTCGCTTCCGGCCGATCATGATGACGACCTTCGCCGCCTTGATGGGCACGCTGCCGATCGCGCTGGCCATCGGCGCGGGCGGCGATGCACGCCAGCCGCTGGGCCTGGCAGTCGTGGGTGGGCTGGTGGTGTCGCAGTTCCTGACCCTGTACATCACGCCGGTGATCTACATCTACTTCGAGCACCTGCAGCAGTGGCTGGCCCGGCGGCACGGCACGAACATACCGGCGGTCGGTACCGCAGCGGGAGGCTAGCGGACCGGATGCGCTAGCGACTGTATCCTCAGGATCTGCTACGCCGGCTTCCTGAGGACCGACGCGATGCGATACGCCAGCAGCAGCGCCAGCACAAGCGCATAGATCGCCGGCTGGGTGATATCGCGCTTGACCAGCCACCAGTAGTGAATCACGCCGCAGATCGCGAGCACATAGACCAGACGGTGCAGTGCAATCCAGTTCTGCCCGCCGATGCGACGCACCATCGCGTCCGTTGATGTCACTGCGAGCGGCATCATCATCACAAAGGCGGCGAATCCTATGGTGATGAACGGCCGCTTGATGATGTCCTTGACGATCGCCGCAATATCGAAAAACTGCTCGAGCCAGACGTAGCTCGTCAAATGCAGCACCGCGTAGAAAAAGGCGTACAACCCGAACATGCGCCGCAACCGCGCGAGCCAGCGCCAGCCGGTGAGCCGGCGCAGCGGCGTCACCGACAAAGTCACGAGCACGAACACCAGCGTCCAGGTGCCGGTGGAACGCCGGATTGTCTCGACCGGGTTGACCCCAAGGAGATCGATGGCTGCGCCGACCACCAGGCGGGCGAGCGGTGCCAGGCACAGCACGAAAAGAACCGCTTTAGTCCATCCAAGCGCCCGCGGGGACAAGCTCCTGAACCATTGCGCGCGGCTCTTCGCCTGCCTCATATCGGCCGAGGACACTGTCACGGCCGGTCAGAAAAACTTGCGCAGATCCAACCCCGCATAGAGGCTCGCCACCTGATCGCCGTAGCCGTTGAACATGAGCGTCTTGCGCTTGGGGCTGAAAAGGCCGTCCTGGCCGATGCGGCGCTCGGTGGCCTGGCTCCAGCGCGGATGATCGACATCGGGGTTCACGTTCGAGTAAAAGCCGTATTCGTGCGCCGCCGCCTTTTCCCAGGCGATCTTCGGCTGTTTCTCGACGAAACGGATACGCACGATCGACTTGGCGCTTTTGAAGCCGTATTTCCACGGCACCACCAGCCGTATCGGCGCGCCGTTCTGATTGGGCAGCATCTGGTCGTAGAGACCCACGGCCATCAGCGTCAAGGGGTGCATCGCCTCGTCGATGCGCAGAGCTTCGATATAGGGCCATTCCAGCACCGGCAAGCGCACGCCCGGCATGTTCTCGGGCTGATACGCAGTCACAAATTCGACGAACTTGGCTTTGCCGGTCGGCTCGACCTGTTTGGCGATCTGGCTGAACTCGAATCCGACCCACGGAATCACCATCGACCAACCCTCGACGCAGCGCATGCGATAGATGCGCTCCTCCAGCGGGAACTTCAGCAATTCCTCCATGCCGAAGGTTTTCGGCCGCTTGACCTCGCCCTCGACCACCACGGTCCACGGCCGGGTCCTGAGCTTGTGCGCATAGCTTGCCGGATCGGCTTTATCGGTCCCGAACTCGTAGTAGTTGTTGTAGTTGGTGACGTCGCTGAAGCTGTTCGGCTTCTCCAGCGTGCTGTAGCCGCTTTTCCTGATACCGGCGAGCTTGACCTGAGCGCCTTGAGCATACACGGCGCCGCCCGGAACAAGGCCGGCAGCCCCGGCGAGCGCGGCGAGCCCCGCCTTTACGAACTCGCGGCGGCGCAGGTAGACGCCGTAAGAGGTAATTTCAGACGGGCTGATTTCAGCGGCACGCTTGACTGGCATTTACAGGTCTCCTGGTGGCGTGCCGCGCGAGTCGCTCGGCGGCACGGTTTCCTTCGCTCTTGGGGCGAGTGGGTTAACAGTCTAGCGGAAGCCGAAATTCCGGGCAGCCGGAATATTGCGACCCGCCCTCAGTGCTGCTGCTCGAGCCAGTAGATCGATACAATCAGGAGAAAGAATGCGAATTCCGCGATCGTGACCAGAACGATCAACCCGGT
>Ga0315281_10005320_pt1 | contig 18461 bp, 19 predicted proteins | sample YL17G07_0_MG_FD_204540 | JGI IMG/M metagenome (GOLD analysis project Ga0315281, IMG submission 204540) | Sediment microbial communities from Yellowstone Lake, YNP, Wyoming, USA - YL17G07_0 | ecosystem: Environmental > Aquatic > Freshwater > Lake > Sediment | place: USA: Wyoming | collected...
TGCAGCAGTGATTTTGACGAATGAATTCGGGCGGGAGGTGACTGCGATTGCAGGGATTGCTGCTCTTGTTGTTGTTTGGGTCACTCTTCTTATCGGCCCGAAAATCCATGGATTTTTAGGCAGGACGGGGCTCAGCGTGCTTTCGACAATGATGGGGCTTGTTACAATAGCGTGGGGAGTCTCGTTCCTGAAGGAAGGGCTGTTTGGAGCCTGATGCCTGATATTTAATCTTTTCTTTACATAATTGGTAACTATGAAATCCTTATTCCTGATGCCGACAAGGTCAAAGAAGATGCTGGAGCGGCAGCATGAAGAGTTCGAACGGTTCGCCAAGGCAAACAGGAAGCTTGATGGCGCATTTGCCGAAGAAAAAGGAGGGATTGAAAAGATCGCGGTGATGGTCAGGGGGAACGAACCGCTTGGAATCGTGCAGGGGATGCTGAATGGTAAGAGAAATAAATCATGCCTCGACATTTTATATTCGATAGGTGATGCAGAAGATGGTTCGCTCGTTATCCCTTCACTCCGGACAGCGGGCTTTGTTGCGAACATACAACCCAAGAATTGCACCAAAAAAAGGATTGTTGAATTGGATGACCTTGTCACGCTTGACGTTGCGGTTTTCCGGAAACTCGGCTATGATGCGATGTTCTCGTTTGTCGATTTTGGGGGAGCGGGAGGGAAGCAGACGTGCGTGACGCCTGCCATATCCATGATGGAAAATTCAGAAATCAAGTACCTTACTCCCGGATTCAGCAGACATCTTCCGGGCACATCCTTAAAAGCGACCATAGAGGTCCTTGGTGATGCAGCGGCTTTTGCATATCTGCATTTTCGAAACGTGGGTTTCATGATAAAATCGCTTGTAGCGGATTCTACAGATCAGGATGAGATGTTTGGAGGCGAATTCGAGCTTCGGGCGATCGCAATCGGCCATGAGCTTTATCGGGCCCAAAGGCTCTGGACAGTCGAGGAGGCATTTGATGATGTCGATTTCTCCAGGGCGCTGCACAAAAGGAAGAGGATGCTCGTTCGTCCGATCCGCCATGCGCTTGAAGATGACATTGTAAATACGCTGGTCACCCATTTCGAGGATTTTCTCGAGAAGATTCGCGGGATGCTTCCTGAACGGTGGTGGACAGGGATGAATGCGATCATGAATGTGCCGCAGGCGTTTGCTGAGTTTACAAAAGAGTTTGGGGATCTTCTGAAGGGCAACAGGCACCCCGAAGCAAAAGAACTGCATAGGACACTCATCATTTCAGGGACCATCCACCACCACAATCATGACGAAAGTGAGTGCTGGCTGAAAGGAACGTGCTGAAGAAAGAAGGTCATTCAGAATAAGAAAAAGAATAAACATCTGAACATATTTTCCCAGAAACCTTTTTTCTTGTCATCCCCGCTCTCTTTCGCGAACTCCTCAAGGAGCTCCTTCTGCTTCTTCGTCAGCTCCTTCGGGACCTCGACGAGCACGCGCACCATTTCGTCCCCTTTCCTTCCATTGCGCAAATCAGGCATGCCTTCTTCTTTGAGCCTTATGACTGTGTGCGGCTGAGTCCCTTGCGGAATCTCGAGCTTCGCACGGCCAAAGAGCGTCGGGACCTCGATCTTTCCGCCAAGCGCTGCCAGGCTGAATGATATTGGGACATCGAGCCAAAGGTCATCGCCTTTTCGCTCCAGGTACTTGTGCTTTGTGACATACACGGAAACATAAAGGTCTCCAGGCCCGTCCCGGCCATACTCACCCAAACCTTCAAGCCGGATCCTCATGCCGCTTTCGATTCCAGGGGGGATGTTCACTTTGATGTGCTCCTTTTCCCGAGTGCGCCCCGACCCACCGCATTCCTTGCAAGGCTTCTCGATGATCTGGCCTTCGCCTTTGCATTTGGGGCATGTTGTGACACTGTAAAATGTCATTGGCCCCGCGCGACGTCCCTGCTGCACCTGCCCGGAGCCCCTGCAAGTATCGCACACTGAACTTCTTGAGCCCGGTTCCGCCCGGCTTCCTCTGCAATGAGTGCACACGGTCATGCGATAGAGCGATATCTCTTTTTTCACGCCCTTTGCCGCATCCTCAAGAGGGATCTCCATCTCTGTTTCCAGATCAGCGCCAAACTCCCTTCTCCGCCCGCCGCGCCCAAATCCAGAACCGAAGAATGATCCAAAAATATCCTCGAACGGATTTCGCCCGAAACCGGAATTCCGGAACATGTCATCGAAATCCTCAAAATGCGCTGAACGGAAAATATCTTCCTGGCTGTACATCTTGTCGAATCCAGAATGGCCATACTGGTTATATTGCGTGCGTTTCTGATCGTCAGAAAGTACAGCATACGCTTCGCTGATTTCCTTGAATTTCTCTGTTGCGCCTTTTTCTTTGTTCCGGTCTGGGTGATAATCAAGCGCGAGCTTGCGATATGCTTTTTTTATCTCATCCTTGCCTGCGTCCTTAGGAACGCCGAGTATCTCATAATAATCGCGTTTTGCTGCCATTTTTAGAACACCTAACGATAGGAATTGCTATGCTTCTCCTTCATCATCTCTTCCCAGCGGCTGACTACTGAGTAAGCCCAGCCAGAGGCGTGTCCAGTGTCCGGTGCCCAGTGTACGGTGTTCGGTGTCCAGTATCCAGAAGGATGACCTGGGTCCTGTGTCGTGTGTCTCGGGTCTTGGGTCCAATAGGATGTTTTGGGTTTCGGGTCCTGCGTCTTGAGTATCCTTTTGGGCGGGCTTTCCTTTCCGCTAAGAACTGCATACGCCTCACGCACTTCCTTGAATCGGGTGAGCGCTTCTTTATCCTTGTTATGGTCAGGATGATATCGCATGGCGAGCTTTCGGTATGCCTTTTTTATCTGCTCAGGGCTGGCTTTGGGCGAAACGCCTAGCACCTTGTGGTAATCCTGATCCCGCACCATGCGATAATCCTCTATCGCTTGCTTTTTATTGCTTCCTTTTTCTTCTCATCCGATTCTGTCAGACTTTCTCATATTTCCCTTCGACAACATCATCTGCGCCCGAGCCTTTCTTCTTCCTCTTTCCTGTACCTGAGCCAGAGCTGCCCTGTGTTTCGTATCCTGCTTCACTTCCAGATTCTGGTCCAGAACCGCCAAAGCCCGGGCCAGCGCCAGGCCCGCCGGTTCCCGGTTCCGGGTTCCCGGTTTCCGGTCCGGCTCCAGAACCTCCAGCTTGCTGGTAGATCGTGCTGCCTGCTTCCTGGAGCACGGTCTTCAGTTCTTCGATATCGCCTCGCATCTTTCCTACGTCATCGCCCTTCATGCTCTCCTTCAGCTTCTCTACCGCCTTGTTTATCTTCTCGACAAGCTCGGAAGAAAGCTTGTCTTTCAGCTCTTTGACCGTCTTCTCGGACGTGTACACGAGCGACTCCGCCTCGTTCTTCGTCATAGCAAGCTCAAGGGCTTTTTTATCCTGATCAGAATATTCTTCAGCATCCTTCATCTTCTTCTTTATCTCAGCATCGTTCATCTTGAGCGGAGCGATTATCTTCATCTTCTGCTCCTTGCCTGTGCCAAGGTCCTTGGCAGTCACATGCAGAATGCCGTTCGCATCGATGTCGAATGATACTTCCACCTGCGGCACGCCTCTTGGGGCTGGCGGAATGCCGACAAGCTGGAACCTTCCGAGCTCTACATTATCACGAGCCATCGGCCGCTCGCCCTGCAGGACATGGATATCAACCGCAGTCTGGAAGTCTGCGGCAGTTGAGAAAACCTGGCCTTTTTGCACGGGTATTGTCGTGTTGCGGTCAATGAGCTTTGTGCACACTCCACCCAGCGTTTCGATACCGAGCGAAAGCGGAGTGACATCAAGCAAAAGGATGTCTTTCACTTCGCCTGCAAGCACGCCTGCCTGGATCGCAGCGCCGTTTGATACGCATTCCATAGGGTCAATCCCTCTCTCCACTTTGGTGCTGACAAGGTCTTCGACGAACTTCTGCACAATCGGCATGCGCGTCGGCCCGCCGACAAGAATCATCTTGTCAATCTGTTTTGGCGAGAGTTTCGCGTCTGAAAGCGCGCGATCCACCGGGTTCCTGCACCGGTCGATCACAGGCCTGACAAGATCCTCGAGTTTCGCCCGGGTTAGAACATACCTGAAGTGCTTTGGCTCGTTCTTGACTGAGGCAAGGAATGGTAAATTCACTTCGCTTTCGAGCGTAGTAGATAGCTCGATCTTGGCTTTTTCCGCTGCTTCCAGGATCCTCATCTTCGCCTGCGCATCGCTTGATATGTCAAAGCCGGACTCTTTCTTGAACTGGGCGCTAAGGAAGTCGGCGATTATCCGGTCCATATCAGTGCCGCCGAGCTGCGTATCTCCTGAAGTGGATTTCACCTCGAAGACGCCGCCTCCGAAATCCATGATCGTGACATCGAGCGTCCCTCCGCCGAAGTCGAACACCATAATCTTCATTTCCTTGCCTGCCTTGTCAAGCCCATAGGCAAGGCAGGCAGCAGTCGGCTCGTTGACAAGGCGCACGACCTCAAGGCCCGCAATCTCCCCGGCATCTTTTGTGGCCTGCCTCTGGTTGTCATTGAAATAAGCAGGCACGGTGATGACAGCCTTGTTCACAGGCTCGCCAAGGAACGTCTCTGCGTCTTTCTTTATCTTCTGCAGCAACATTGCTGAGAGCTCCTGCGGCCGATACTCTTTATCCATGATCTTGTATTTGTAGTCAGTTCCCATCTTCCGCTTGAATGCAGTAACTGTCCCTTCCGGGTTTGACACTGACTGCCTTCTTGCAGGCTCCCCGATTATCCTCTTGCCATCCTTAGTGAAGGCAACGTAGCTCGGGAACGCTTTCCCGTACTGCGTGATGCCTTCAGCGCTCGGGATTATCACCGGCCGCCCTGCTTCAAGAACCGATGCAGCCGAATTGCTCGTGCCGAGGTCGATCCCGATTATCTTTTCCATCTTGCTTCCAGATTTTTTTTCTTCTGCCATATTTTTCACCTCAAATTTTTTTATATTCTATTTTTTATAATTTTTTTCTTCATCTGTTTTTTCGTTTCACCATTTATGATGCAATCCCAACCACGATCGGTCCGCTGTTCAGGATCATCTTCCTCTCCTTTTCGCTGAGGCTGAGCGCGACCTTGATAACGGTTTCGCCGGCATTTTCATCATTCTCTTTCAATTCATCCATCAGGTTAACCTCCTCACTTGTTTTTTCTTCTATTTTTTTCCCTCCTCTTTAGCCTCTGTGGTTTTTTTTTCTTCTCGTCCCCCCGCATTCCCCTCATTTTTCCCTTGTATCTTTTCGGCTTCTTTCTTTCCTTCCTGCGCTGCCTCAGGCTTCTCTTCCTTTTTCCTGCTTACGACCACCATGGCATGCCGCAGCACATTGCCCCGGAAGAGATAGCCTTTTTTCATCACTTCCACGACCTTCCCGTCCGATTCCCCTTCGACTGTCCGGACCGCTTCGTGCAGGTATGGGTCGAAAGATTCGTCCGATGCTTTCATCTCCGAAAGCCCTTCTTTCTCGAGCGTTGCGCGGAGCTTCTTTGAGAGCATCTCCATGCCGGTCTTCACGTCCTTCACACTTGCCTTGTGGTGGATCGCTTCCACAGCCACTTCCATCTCGTCCATGAACGGAAGCAGCTTATAAATCATGGCAGCAGACCCGCCAGCAAGCAGCATCTCCTTTTCCCGGTCAGTCCGTTTCTTATAGTTCTCGAATTCAGCCTGCAGGCGCTTAAGCTGCCCTTCAAGATCCGAGACCCGCTGCTCGACAGTCTCTTTAATCAGTTTCTGCGCCTCATGTGGGATCTCCTTGTTCTTTTCCGGGGTGCCAAGCTGCCCTTTCTGCTCGCCGGGCATTGCAATCCCTTCTTTCTGCTTATCCGCCGTAACGATCTCCTCCTTTTTCTTCTCACCAGCAAGCTTTACGATCTCATCGACGATTTTTTGTATCTCTTCGTGGGCCGGTTTCTCTTTTGCCATGGATATTCATCCCTCCGATCAGCATCACTTGAGCTTTATCTCCTTTTTCTTGGGTAGAGGCAACAAGACCTTCTTCATCGTCAGGGTCAGTATGCCATTCTTATATTCAGCATTTACCTGGTCAGGATTTATTTCAGCTGGAAGCGCGAACGATCGCTTGAAGCCTGCGTATGTGCGCTCGCTGAAGAAAAAGTTCTTCTTCTCTTCCTGCTTTTCTGCTTTGTGCTCTGCGCTGACAGTGACAGAGTCCTGGCCGACTTCCACCTTGATCTCTTCCTTATCCATGCCCGGAAGCTCTGCCTTCAGCACAAACGCATCGCCCTTGTCTTCTATTTCACTGAGCGGAGCCCGAGGTGCCCATGGCGCAAGCTCCCTGCCCGGACGCTGAATGCGAAAAGTCTCGAACATTTCATCCATCTCCCGCTGCATCCTGCGCATCTGCTCAAATGGGTCATTGACCCCAACCCGTTTCATTGGTACTGCCATCCATACACCTCCATGTTCAAATTTTAACAATTTATTAAATATTTCAAAAGGTTTTTAAAACTATCGCTCCTTTATCTACACATGGCAAGACGTCAGTACTCACGTCAGATAATGATCAGGAAGGTGGATACCCCTCCAGAGCCTTCAGCAGAATCGAAACTGGAATGGATCTGCGAATGCCTTGGGATCAATCCGGACGACGACCTTGCGCGGGAGATATTCAAGGCACTCGTCCGTGCGAGCGAGAAGGGGAAGGGCGTTTCCACAAGAGAGCTTACAGACAGATCACATGTAACCCAGGGAGCGATCGTCTATCATATGAATGTGTTCATGCGCTCCGGCATGATCGTTAAGCAGGGGAGGATGTATTACCTGCGGGCCAGCTCGCTCGAGGATACGATCGAGGAGATGGAGAACGAGATGCTCGCCATGATGAACCGTATGCGGAAGATAGCGCGCCTTCTCGAGGATGAATTCAGGATACAGGAAGGATCGCCGAGAGAGGAATGAATGTAAAACGGCGGCTTTTTGGGACGGTTTTTCTTAAGCGGCAAATCAATAAACCATCAGCTCCCCTTCTTCCGTCTGCATTATCCTTTTCCCTTGCTTCCTTCTCGTGATGTTCACTGGCTTCCCAATGAAAAGGACATGGTCTCCTGCCTCTTTTGAATCCACGACCTTGCATTCGATGCTGACCATTGATTCTGCGATTGAGGGAGTAGTAACCTTTTTTGACTTTTCCTTTGTGATTTTCGCGAGCGCGAACTTGTCAGAATCCGCTCCGGAATTCTTGCCGCAGATAAGGACAGCGTCCTTCATCGTCTCAGATGGAATATTGATCACGAACTCCCTGCTCTTATCGATCATGCCATAACTGAATCTTCCCTTTCCGACTGAAACCCCAAATAACGGCGGCTCGATGGATAATGGAAAGCACCACGCAGCGCTCATGACATTGTCCTTCCCTGCATGCGTTGAAGTGATCAGATAAACGCCCATGGGATAGAGAAGACGGTATTGTTTTTCCATGTAGGATAGTGATTCCGAAAGTAATTTAATCATAGAAGAGAAACCCGAACTACTGACGCGAGCCGCGCGAGCGTCCTAGCAGAAGAAGGCAAAATTTTCGTTATTACATGAAAACGAGAGCGAATGTAGCGTCTGCGGAATGAGCGATCGTAAGTGTTACAGACAATGTTCGGAATTACTGTAGGATAGACTCCCACTGCTTTTTTAAATCTTGTCTCAGAAAGCACACCATGCTTGACAAGGAAGTTGCAATAGTCAGCATCGTTTTCCTTTTTATCCTCATAGGAGCGTATTTTTTCATATTCATGCCGGCTCAGGTAAATAGCAGCCTTAGCCAGGTTAACTGTTCTTTATACCCAGAACAATCCGAGATATTCCTTCCGAAACCTAACGTATCTGATACTAGCCTTGATGAGGCGATAAGAGACAGGCGCTCAGTCCGAAGCTTCAGCGAAGATTATCTTACCCTATCTGAAATATCCCAGCTGCTCTGGGCAGGGCAGGGGATAACCGATGAAACGAGCGGGGAAAGAGCAGCCCCATCTGAAGGAGCGCTCTACCCGATAGAGCTCTATCTTGTCCCGAACCGTGTGAAAGGGGCAGAATGCGGCATATACCATTATGTCCCTTCTGAGCACAAGCTCGTGCTTGTGAAAGAAGGCTCTTTTGGCAGCGATTTGGAAAAGGCATCCTTTGCCCAGGCGTATGTCGGAGATGCGGCGGCTGTGATCGTGTTCACTGCGATCCCTGCGCGCACTTCAGTGAAATATGGGGAAGAAATTGCTGGGCGTTACATAGATATCGAAGCAGGGCATATCTCGCAGAACATTTTGCTTGAAGCAACTGCCCTTGGCCTAGGGGCTGCGCCAATCGGATCGTTCTCGCAGGATTATGTGGACTCGATTCTCGGGGTGGATGGGACGAAAGAGAAATCGGTTTATCTCACGATCGTTGGCAAGAAGAAATAAGGAAAAGGAAGGAGGATAAGGGGCGGAAAAATACCCCCGGCTAATCGTTCGCGCTCACCATGAATGCATATCTCCTGTCAAATGGGAGTGTGCTCCAGGTGGTCTGGTCCCAACTCTGGGTATCCTCGTTCCTGACAAGGTCCATCTCCAGGTGATCCGCATTGCCTGCCTTTTTCTTGTCCACAGTAACGTAGCGGATGTAGATGTAATCGCTGTCCTTATCCACAGAGAAGACGAGCCAGTATTTTCCTTTTGCAAGCGATGCGCTAATCGGGAAATCGATCCAGTTGTAGGATAGTGTGGCATTTTTCATCGGGAAGGCGGACTGTGCCACGATGGTGCTGCCTGGCTCTCCAGAGGAATCCGCCCTTATCTCGAGAAGGATGTTCGAGCCGAACTGCAATGCATCGAGCCGCTTCATGTATGCGCTCGCTTTCTTTACTGTCACGGGATTCTGCACATTGAACGCGATTGCCTTCCAGTGTTTTATAGAAATCTGGTCGACATCGGTTCCGCTGGTATCGGTGAACCCGATGGGGGAAATTGTCCAGTTCGTTGTGCCAATAGTACTGCCATCTGCCTTCACTTCCACTGTGCTTGTCCCGTCATTAGCTGCGATGAGGTTGAAATTCAACACTGCAGGATCCGATGGCACGCTTGCCTGGCTGGCAAGGACATCATCCACATACACCGCAACCGTCTTGTTCGTTGCACAACTGGCAGTTACAGACAGGGCGCCAGTCCCGGAGAGATTCGCTGCTTTTAATGAACTCATCGAATAAGAAGGCGAGCACGTTGGCTCGATGGTCTCATTGCCTGTAGTGGCAGCCGGGATATTTGACACACTGACATTTTTAGAAGTCACATTCGAGCTCTTGCTGAGCCCTGGGATCTGGATGCAGCCAAAGAGGAGCACCAATGCCAGAATAACCGGTATAGTTAATCTCAAATCCATTTAGACACCTTCAATAGCCTTCAGTTCTTTCTTCACTCCGTTCACTCGCAGCCATGCGAGGAAAGAGTATATGAAGTAGGAGAGGATGGCAAGGGGGGGAAATACAGCGAAAAAAACTACGGACATAAGTAAGAGGGGGATATATTTAGGGCTGGTATGGACGCGCACCCCGTTCTCATCATCATCGAAGACAGCGCGAACTGCCAGAAGCTCATAATCCCTGCTCAGCTCGAACCTGCCTGTGCAGAGCTCTTTGTAGGCATAGCCCTTCGCTTTCGCGAATTTCTGCAGGCTTTTTGGAGATACCATAAACGCCCTGGTCGGGATTCGGACCCGAGTCGCAAGAGTGACAGTCTCGTATGCTAACCATAGTGCGCTCCGTGCGGATGTATAACACGCCGTTCAGAGCACTACACCACCAGGGCAGAAGTGAAAAAGATTGTTCAGAGGTTTGTTTTAAAAAGGAATATGTGTCTGATGGTTTTCTTAGCCATCTTATGCATACTCTTTCCTCCAGTCATACTCCGCCTCGTCGCTGCAATCATGTTCGCAAAGCGACCTCGCGTTCGACACATCGAACGCGGGGCCCCATGTTCGAGTCGTCGAACATGAGGGACGTGGTGCGCAACCCTATTGTTCGGCGAACCGAACAATGGGGCACCGTGGTGCAACGGCACCACGATTGTGTCGGCTTTTTTTGCCGACATTGCCGAAGTTCGGTCATTCTCCTACCGCTCCGAGGGTTCTCGGGTGGATGACTTATGGAAAAATTCAGGGAAGCAGAAGATACGGGAGATTCCTTAGGCGTATAAAAATCTTTCTCTCCATTAAACACTAACAGGTGGGACTTTGGCTGACATTCCATTGACTATCCAGTACCCCATATTATCTGAGGCATATTTCGGGAACACAGTGCTCCAATATTTCTATGCGCTGCTGATAGTGCTAGCGGCGCTGATGGCAGCGAAAATAGTGTATTTCATATTCAAGAAGTATGTTCGGGCAATGGCACATAAGACAGAGACTGACCTGGATGACCTGTTGGTGAAGGCACTCGAGAAGCCATTTATCTTCCTCGTGCTGATAATCGGATTGAAGCTTTCTGCCATTCCGCTGAGCCTGGCTTCGGGTGCTGCATCGCCTCTCAACAACCTCATCGGAGTTCTGCTTACTTTGGATATCGCATGGCTCGCAGTCGGAGGGATTGATGTCGCTGTAGAAAAAATCCTGGTCCCCATGACACGGAAAAGCAGGTCAAAGCTGGATGACCAGCTTGTGCCCTTCTTCAGGGATGGGCTGAAGGCAGTCGTTTTCATAATCGCGCTTCTTACCATTGTTGCGAATTTCGGCTATGATATCACTGCAGTGTTAGGCGGCCTTGGGATAGCCGGGATCGCTGTTGCTCTTGCTGCACAGGATTCCATCGGGAATATCATAGGTTCAGCAGCGATTTTCACTGACAGGCCTTTTGAGATAGAGCATGAAGTCAGGATAGGCGATGTGAGCGGCAATGTGGAAGAGGTGGGCATGCGCAGCACTAGGATAAGGACGCTGGATAATACTCTTGTGACTATCCCGAATTCGGTTGTCGCCAAATCAGCGATCGAGAACTACACGACAACGGGGCGGCGCAAGGCATACGCGAAACTTTCGCTCGAATACAGCATATCGAACAAAAAGCTCAAGGAAGCCAGAGAGATGCTGCTTGAGATTGCGAGGGGTGCGCGTGGCGTGGATGCTGAAGCATGCACAGTACGCCTTTCAACATTCGCCGAATCCTCGCTTGCACTAACGCTTGCTTATGATGTGGTCGAGACTTCGCGTTTCCTCGATGTACAGGATGACGTGAACATGCAGATAAAGGAGAGGTTCGAGAAGGCAGGCATAGAATTCGCATACCCCTCAAGGACGCTGTATGTGAAGGATTAGAGAGATCAGGCGCTTTCCGAAAGTGCCTTTTCTGCCGCTTTCCTCACAAACGGATACTCGCTTGCTGCACTGATTGTTTCATAGCGGTTTTCCAAACCTGCGATCTGAGTTAAAAGCTTACGCACTTGCGGATCTTTTTTATCAACAACAGCAATGGCTGCCATGACTTCTTTTTCTGCAATCCTTGGTTCTTTAATCCGTTCCATTAAAAGGGCGCCGTCGCTATTCCAGCACGATCCATCGATGAACCCGAGCCATTCGTTATAAGTAGCCATCTGTTCGGCGTGCCGGTAAAGGACGTTACGGGCTTTTTCTTCTTTCGTCAATTCCCTGAATTCCTTTTTGACCAGAAATCTTGCATCAACAAAATCCGAGAGCCCTTTTTCTCCGAAAGCCCTGGCTGGGACTTTTTCTGCCGGCTTGCCATTATCCAAGCTTTTTTTCCCTGGATTCCCATTCAGTTCTTTTTCTGTCTGTGCCATTAACTATCACCTGTAGATATATTGCTCGCCTAATGTTTATAAACCTATCTTTTCCCATATTTTACAACATATTGCAGGAGCAAACACTTATAATCCCTTTTCATACAAATATAATAAACGTATTCTCATGGGAGATGTAAGAAGGGCGCTGATCAGCGTCTATGAAAAGAAAGATGTCGCCGAGTTCGCACGCTCGCTCTCAGGCCTTGGCATAGAGATAATTTCTAGCGGAGGGACTGCCAAGCTTCTTGAAAGCTTAGGACTGAAAGTTATCGAAGTCTCTGACCTGACCGGTTTTCCGGAGATGATGGACGGGCGTGTCAAAACGCTCCATCCTAAAATTCACGGCGGCATACTTGCAGACAGGAGCAAGAAGGAGCATCTGGAGCAGGCTGAGGCAAAGGGAATATCGCTCATCGATTTTGTGATAGTGAACCTTTATCCTTTTGAAAAAACAGTCAATGAATCGGAAGATGACCTTGATAAGGCTATAGAAAATATCGACATCGGGGGGCCAGCCCTCGTACGGTCTGCTGCGAAGAACTATCGGAGCGTTGCGGTGATCGTGAACCCAAGACAATACCAAAGCGTGATTGACGAGCTAACAAAAAACGGATCGCTCTCAGATAAGACAAGGGAACTGCTCGCACTTGAGGCATGGGAGCATATAGCGCATTACGATGCTGTGATCGAGCAGTACTTCAGGGAGAGGTTTGGCGCCCAGAGATATCCGGAACAGTTGAACCTAACATTCAGGAAAAAGCAGGACCTCCGCTACGGGGAGAATCCGCACCAGGGTGCGGCATTCTATGTGGATGAGCATTTCAGGCAGCACTCGATCGCGAATGCGAAACAACTGCAGGGCAAGGAGCTATCTTACAATAATATTCTGGATGGAAATGCAGCACTCGAGCTGATGAAGGAATTTGAGGATGTGGCGACTGCTGTCGTCGTCAAGCATAATAATCCATCCGGCGTTGCCTCGAACCCGGATATCCTGGAAGCATTCAAGACCGCACGCTCGGTTGACCCTGAAGCAGCATTCGGCGGGATATTCTGCGTGAACAAGCAGGTAACTGGGGAACTGGCCAAAGAGATGCTAAAGGGATTTGTTGAAGTAGTCATCGCGCCTTCGTTCACCAAGGAGGCTCTCGATGCTTTCGCAGCGAAAAAGAATGTGAGGCTTCTCACCATAGAGAATGTTGAGCGCAGGCGCGAGCCTTACACTGAATACCGCTCAGTGTGCGGCGGGCTGCTTGTGCAGGACTCGGACATCATCCTCCATGACCAGAAATTCAATGTGGTTACAAAAAGGCAGCCGACCGAAGACGAGATAAAGGCGATGAAATACGCCTGGAAGATATGCAAATACGTAAAATCCAATGCCACGATATTCGCCCGTGCTGACCGTGCTGTCGCGATCGGGGCAGGGCAGATGAAGCGGGTGGATGCGACAAGGCTTGCGGGCATGATCGCAAAAGGGTTTGGCGCATCGCTTGAAGGGACTGCGATGGCTTCAGATGCATTCTTCCCGTTCAGGGACGGGGTTGATGAGGCTGCACGGCTTGGAGCAACGGCAATAATCCAGCCCGGCGGCTCGATCCGGGACAAAGAAGTCATCGCAGCGGCTGATGAGCATAACATCGCGATGGTGTTCACCGGAGTGAGGCATTTCAGGCATTAGTTATTTATTCTTTTCAATCCCAGTGATTTGCATGTCCAGAAGGATCGAAAATATCGTGATCTTGCTTTTCCTTGGTATGCTCGCTTTTATGATCATCAATAATTATTCCAATATCGAACTCGCATTATTTGGCAAAAACGCGGACCCATCAGCGAACAAGCCGGAGTATGTTATAGCGGACATCGAGAAAGCGATCCATTCGGGAATCAATTCCGAGCGAACAAAGGCAGGGATCGGGGCATTGGCCTGGGACAGCAATCTCTCATCAATCGCCAGGGAACATAGCGTGGATATGGCCATGCGAGGTTTTTTCGACCATATAAATCCAGATAATGAAGGCCCAACTGAACGGGGAATCAGGCATGGATATAACTGCACGAGATATTTTGATTCGTATGTCAGAACCGGAATAGCTGAGAACATCCACCAGAACAACCTCTACACGACCTACGAATACCAGGGGGATTCGATAATAAGCTATAACTGGAGCAGCGTTGATCAGATCGCGAAAAAGACGGTTGAGGACTGGATGAAGAGCGAGAACCACCGCAAGAACATCCTTGACCCCGGCTTTGATGGCGAAGGGATAGGAGTATATATCGATGAAAAATACAAGGTTTGGGTGACAGAGAATTTCTGCTGAAAAATAAGTTGCCTGTTCAATTCTCGATTAGTATTCTCCTACCAATTCCTCAATCACATCTTCAGTAGTGATTATGCCGGTGACCTTTCCAGATTCGTTCACAGCATAAGCGATGTGCCTGTGCCTAAGCTTCATCATGCTGAATGCATCATCTATCTTCGTCTCCTCATCCATGAAAAGCGGCTCTTCCACAAGCTGGGATATTTTCGTCTTCCTGCCATCATACGCGTGCCTGAAAAGGGATTTTGTTTTCAGGCTCCCGATTATCCTTCCATACCTGTTTGTAACAGGATAGCGCGTATAATCATGGGACGAGACCTGTCGTATAACGTCCTCGACAGGGTCGTCTGCGCCGATCTTGACTACGCGGTCGATCGGAGTGATTATGTCCTTCACAGGTATCTCGTTGAACTGCAGGACGCGCTTCATCATCCCAAACTCTCCTTTCTCAAGCACCTTCTCCTCAAGGCCGAGCTCCATGATCTCGTTTATCTCCTTTTCGCTCACGATCTTCTTCCCGTATTCCTTTAGCCCAAGCACCTTGCCTGGGACAAACTGCACGACATGTATCATTGGGGAAAGGATGAAAGCGAGCAACTCGATTCCCGGCGCCAGATAACGGGCGACCCTTTCAGTATACACTGTTGATGCCGTTTTAGGGAATATCTCACCGAACATGAGTATGAAGAAGAATATCAGCCCTATTGAAGCGCCAAGCCAGGCTGAGCCTAGCACTTCGATTGTAAGTAGCGTGGATAACGAGGAGATGAGGGTGTTGAAGATGTTGTTGCCGATCAGGATAGCAGTGAGTGTCCTCCTCATGTTCTTCTTGATGCGCTGCAGGCTTGTCGCTCCCCAGCGGTTCTCCTTCACAAGCCGGTGCACCTTTGAATGGGATATCCCGACAATGGCAGTCTCTGCTGCTGAAAAAGACGCGGATATTGCTAGCAACACCAGCAACCCGGCGAGGTAGAATAAAGTGATCATGGCAGATACTATTGTAATGAATCGTATTATTATATTTTTCGAATCGGAAGATGCCGTTCCAAACCCGGATCCGGACACTGGAAACCCGAAACTGAAAACCACCGGAGAATTATTTGAGGGAAGAGGTAATAAAGAAGTTTTCCCGCCTGCCTGACTTGAACAAGCAACCTGTCGGTATCTGCTGTTGGAAAACAGCAGTGAGCCAGATAATTTATCTGGCAGAGCAAGCTATGGCCGGACGGATGAACATTTCTTTTAATTTTCTATTTTTTCTTTTGAGACAGAAACCAATTTTTTTGGAGAACAAAATCACATTCTTTTTTTTGCTGACTATGAGAGCGTACACGTTTCTTTTTTCTCCATACCCAAAACGAAGAAAAGTATCGATCCCGAATCCCGCTAACAGCTTTGATATGCCATGAAGGCCCGTCTTATTAATCGAATAAAGCCTAATGCTGTATCCGACCACACTGCCCTCATCGCTAAAGAAAGCCCTTAGAAATTCAGCTTGGATTTTCTTGTTGGCTTTTAGAATAGCCTTGGGGACTCTCCAAGATCTGGATGAATAATATCCATATCTCATTAAGTCTTCATATGCCAACTTCGAACGTGCGCGAACAAATGGAATTTTTTTTCCTGTTTTCCCTGATTTGTTCCACCAACGCCACATTTCTAATCCGTATACTTTTTTTAGGTCCTTTGCAAAGCTTTGCAAAGACTCCTCATCTTTCACTTCGTACTTTATTGTATAGTCATGTTTATGCAGATACAACGCGCCATCACCCATCAACCTGGATATGATCCGGGCTTTTTCCGGGGTCATGCCACCGCGTTGCTCTTTTATTTTATTCTGTCTCAATTGTTCATCCATCCAACAGCCGACCGCTCTACCATTGAGCTAAGGCGGGATAAATTACCTAAAAGAAAAGTGTGGAGAAGATTTTATAAAGTTGAGTATCAGTATCCGAGGAACGGCGCGACAAGCTCGTCCTTCTTCCTTTTCTCAGGAGGGTTGTTGTACCAGTCGTATATGCACTCGCAGCCAAGAAATTCCTGCATGATCTTTTTTTCCGCTGAGACACTCTTCCCATCGCATTTGAGGATTGCCCCATAATCCCATGGCACGAATTCACCGTAGACCTCGGACGCCTTCCTTGCTACAAATATGACTCCCTCTGCAAGGTCAGTGCCTTTAATCAAAGGGTCGCTCATCCCGAAAATCCAGTCCGGGAAATAATCGTATGAGATATGGATGCGCATCGGAGGATTGTCAGCAAGCACCAGGATGCCGTTAATGCCCTTGTATACGAGGCTCCCTGAAGCGACGACAACTGCATTTGATTTCCCCATTGCAAGGACTTTGAGGTATATCCCTTTGTCAGTTCCTTGCTGTGCGCGCAGCTCAAACGATTTTGAAAGAACCATGTTCCTGAAAGAGAATACAGCACCGATATGGTCTGCAGTAAGCGCGTGGATGATTGTTTTCCCATCTGTTGCATCGATCCCGCCTGAAAGCGAGATTCCGCTTGCGCCTTTTTTCCTGAGCAAAGCGACAGCCTCCTTCAGGCTTGTCTTTCCCCGCACCATGCCGAGCGATCCATGCTGCCCGATATTCTTTGGTTTTGAAATTATCTCAATTGATGCTGGCAGGGAGCAGCCCGATGCATGGGCCAGAAAGACGGAAGCAGCTGACCTTGCGCAACAAGCGATCATCTGCCTTCGGGTAAGCGGTTCCATGAAAGATTATTGTGTGGTTCAATTTAAAATTATTTGGATTTGAGAAACGATCGCTTTTCGCGGGATTTTTTTGGAGGGATGAGTAAGCGAGCGAATTAGTAGCGAACTCGGGATTCGGAACACAAAACCCGAAACCGTACACCGAAAACCGGCAACCGTACACGCCTACTCCATCGTCCCCAGCAGCATCTTCCTCATCTCTATCGGTTCGAGATTCTTCAATGCCTTCAGGGCGAAATCGAGCTTCGCCTCGCTCTCTGAATGGATGGTGAACAATGGGTCACCGGGCTTCACATGGTCGCCCCTCACCCTCTGGAGATAGACGCCAGCGCCCTGGTCCCTTGGAGACCCGGCGATGCGGGCGATCTTTGATATCACCTTGTTGTCGATATGGAATATGCTTCCGCTCACAGAGGATTTGACAGTATGTTCATACTGCCCTGGAACCATGTCAGAAGACTTCACTTTCGGGTTACCGCCCTGCAGCTCTATGATCTCCTTCATCTTAGCGAGCGCTTTCCCTGAATTCATAAGCTTTTCTGCTACCGCGTTTCCTGCGCCTTTTTCTACTTTTCCGGAAAGCTCGAGAAGCCTTCCTGCCATCAAGATGGACTTGTGCCTCAAATCCTCCGGGCCTGTACCTTCCAGCACTTCCAGCACATCCCTGCATTCCAGGATCGGGCCCACGCCATCGCCTATCGGCTCAGCACCATCAGTGATCAGCGCCTCGATCTTCATGTCAAGCGCCTTTCCGATTCGAAGGAAATGCTCGGCCAAATCCTTCGCGCGCTCCATATACGGGATTTTGACACCCCGCCCTACAGGGATATCGATTATCACGTAACGCGCTCCGACTGATTTCTTTTTCGCAAGAATGGATGCGAGCAGCATGCCTTCAGGGTCAAGCGAAAGCGGATGCCTTATCCTTATGAGCTTGTCATCCACAGGAGCAAGGTTCATGCCGCCTCCCCAGACAATGGCGCCTTTTGCCTTCAGCACCATCTTTTTCAGCTCATCGATCTCGAAATCCACATCGCAGAGGACCTCCATAGTATCTGCAGTGCCGCTTGCGCTGGTTATAGACCTGCTTGATGTCTTTGGGATATGGAGCCCTGCTGCTGCGATTATCGGTACGATCACCATAGTCGTGCGGTTTCCTGCGACTCCGCCTATTGAATGCTTATCCAGCACATCTTTCACGCCAAGGTTCAGCCTGTCTCCTGACTGCACGGTAGCATTAGTGAGAGAGACGATCTCATCATCTGAAAGGCCGTTGATATAAGTGGATGTTATCCATGCTGAAGTCTCGATCTCGCTCAGCTTCCCATCCATTATCTCCTGGACAATGGTCCTTATCTGCTCAGGAAGCAGCGCACCCTTGTCCAATTTCTTCTTTATATACTCTATGGAAGCAGGCCGGTTCATATGTATTATCTCGACGTTCTCTCCGGTTTTCATGTGATACTCTGCGGCGATATCCCCGTATATGCCCACTTCCCCTGGCGCTATCAGCTCATTGCTGGTATCCACAATCGCGATGACCTTTTTGCCACCATGATGGACTTCGGTCCGGTATCCGGAGTAGATGTCATGCTCTTTG